>Ga0193729_1000152_pt1 | contig 32933 bp, 26 predicted proteins | sample U1c2metaG_FD_143036 | JGI IMG/M metagenome (GOLD analysis project Ga0193729, IMG submission 143036) | Soil microbial communities from a riparian zone of the East river system, Colorado, United States - U1c2 | ecosystem: Environmental > Terrestrial > Soil > Riparian zone | place: USA: East River...
GTACTCTCAGTAAGTATGTTCAGACGCAAGCTCCTGGATCCCCAGTTTGTTTGTGACCTCAGACGCACGCCACTGGGTTTTTAACCGAAACTAGCACGTGGGATTCAAGTATTAATTAGCATTAGCAAACAACGCCCGCAGGGTGTTACGCTTCGTGGTCAGGATTGGGGTGCTGCATTTTTAAGAAAGGGACATTTAAATGCTAAAGCGTTTAGCATTAATTATCGTGATGTTATTTGTCCCCGCGCTGGCGCGGGCTGATAGCGTGTGGACGTTTGACGGGGAACTGACTGACCCAGGCAATTGGCACCCGGGATTTCCTTTTCCACACTGCAACTGCGATTTGGATGGCGTCATGGTATTCGGCTTACAGCTGGACCGATGGCACTCATACCCTGGATCAAAATAACAGCAGCATGGTGTTCGAAAATAATCCACGGACCGACCCGAACATTTCGCCCAATCCACCGCCGTTATCCACTTGGTTAGTAAGTATCACCGGATCGGACGTATTTTTTCATACTAACTACGACGGGCCTGGCCAAGGTGCTACCAGCCTGAACAACAGTATCGTGGACACGGAGATATTCGGCTGGGGCCAGCCCAATCTCGGGCCACCAGGCGCCTGGACCGAAATCGTTTCCACGCCGGAACCCGGTTCACTATTGTTGCTGGGTGTAGGATTGACCGCGCTGGCAGCGGTGATTTCGCTACAAAAGTCCCCTACTTGACCAACCAAAGTATTTTTCGAGAGATGCCCCTCTAGGAAAGTTTTCACAGACGCCGGACATGTGCCCGGTGCAGGTGCCCTCGCGTACGTCGGTGTCGACAGTCCCTTCATCATCCCTGAAACTCACAAATGGGGCCCCAATGGTGACGCCCGGCCTTATAATCTGGGCTTATGCCCGACACTTTCTACCAGTGGCTGCTCATCGTTTTGCCGGTCGCTCTTGGCGCGGCCATGGGCTCGTGGCCCAAACGATTTGAAAAAGTGGGCTACCGGATTGCCGTAGGAATTTTCTGCGTTTTGTATAGCGTTGGAACCTACATTAAGATAATGCACGAAAAGAAAAACACTGCGGCAGAGGTTCAAGAGAATGGTATAGAGACTTCAGCCCGCGTTTCAGCCGAGCTTACTAAGCAATATGCCGAAACCGTTTCCTCTCAGGCACAGAAAATTGGGGAACTGGAAGGGTTCATTCAGTCACAAGGTAAAGATGTTCGGGACGTGAAGAAGTACACCGTCGCAAGTGCTGCGGAGGTACACGCTCTATTCGAAGGAACTCAAACTGGCAAACAGAAAAGACAAGACTTAAAAGAGCGGCTAAATGCATACGCGAACTCCAGTAGTGGAGCTTTCGGGCAATGCAATGGTCGGGCGGCCTAATCACGGTGGCACTAACCCGCAAGTCTGCATAAATGATGTTAGGGCCTGGGTAGGAGGGACCACGGGGTATATCGCAGGGAGCTTAGGCGAAAACTATGTCAGTAGGTTCACCCAAGCTGGCTTGCCAGGGAAATCCGAGTTCCCGAATATCGCCGGCATAGACTCTAGCCTAGACCCCAACACCGCTGCAGAAGTTTACTGGGCAATGCACGAGTTAGAAGCCAAGTAAATTTGCTTAAGGAGTTTATTACGTAGCCTGGTCAGTAACACTCTCGCGCAAATAAAACACCCATTAACCGCGATGTCGAGATTGCGACTATTTATTAACTCGGTTGTTCCGCACTGTAGGCCGTTTCCATGACCGCGCTCGAGGCCGCCGTCGATGACGCATTTCTGTCCGTGTGGCGTCAGGCGTTGCTGGAACAAAAACGAATCGTAACTGTTGGCAACGCAACCTTCTCCGTACGCCGAACCGTCAAACATCGCCTGGCACAAATTGATTTTCAACTGGATGGCGTAGAATTCCGCGGCCTGGAACAAAATCCGCAAACCAAATCCCGCTGGGCAAAAATGGCCCGCGAAGGCGCGAAGGTCATGCAGTTTTTGCGGGCAGGCCGATACGTCGGCGTAGTCGCCGATGGAGTCTTGAAGCACTACAGTTCCGCGGAAAAGCCTTAGCCGTCTGCCGGCAGTTCTAAATTATTCATTAATTTTGCGAACCAGGAATTAACGTTGAGCCTTCGCGTGGATGCTCTCCATTTGTAAATCGGAGGCGCAACCATCTCGATAAGTTGACTCAGTGCAGTAGCTAAACGCTGCTACTCCTGCGTCATGTAATCGTCGGAGTGATTCCAATCGATGGTGGGATCCAGGGCCGGATCCGTTCCCGTTTCCTTGGGAGTGGTCTTATCCATTTTGCGTTGGACGCGCTTTTCTTCCTTCATTTTGCGCTTTTCCATCCGCTTCATTTCTTTTTGCCTTTTTTGAAAGGTCGTTGTCATTCTCTCTCCTCGCTACAGAGTGCACACCGGCCCGGGCCGGGTGTCCATCAACTCATGCAACGTGCAGGCTACCAGCGCGGTTCGCGCGGCTGCCGGACAGATTCGCGGTAATCTTCGTTCGAGAAGCGGTCGCGTCCTCCGCCGCCGCCTTTGCCACGGCCTCCGCCGCTGCCACCACTTGGTCCACGACCAGTGTTCGGTCCGCGACCGGCGCTCGGACCATTATTGAAACTTTTCTGGCCGCTGCGTGGTGGTCCGCCCTCGCCTTTGGGACGCGCTTCGTTCACCTTCAGGTTTCGCCCGCCCAGCTCCTTGCCATCCAGCCCCGCCATGGCCTTCGCCGCTTCCTCATCGTTGGGCATTTCGATGAACGCGAATCCGCGTGCACGGCCAGTTTCGCGATCCATGGCCATGTGCACTCGCGTGATCTGGCCGAACGGTTCAAACAACGTTCGCAGGTCGCCTTCGGTGGTCTGAAAGCTCATATTCCCTACAAATAAACTTTTCATCGTAATTCTCCCGGTACCCTTCGAAGCGCCATGAGTGCAGGAATTCACGCAGCCGTTTCCCGCACCACACAACTTGGCTGAAAATTGGCTGAACCAGTGGAGGAAGGGCTACGACTCGCGTTCCAGGAAGTTCAGGCAATCCGACTTCGGGAGCCTACCCACAGACGATATCATAATTCCCGGCGAAAAACAGAATGGACATTTAGGCCATCCGAAGACGGCCCGAACGGTGTCCCGAGCTGAGTAGGCGCTCTATACTTCTCGCAAATCGCCCACCGCACGCCACGCTTGATCGATGGCTACGTCTGTGTACGCGCTGGCCCCTGCGTCGGAATTTGCAATGGCGATCCGCCCCACGCGCTTGCGCCCGATGACCCACGGTTTTTCCTCTTCCTTCCAATCCGGATCGAACAATGGATTGGGAGTGAACGCATATCCGTGCGCCCAGCGATTCACGGTGATCCCCTCAATATCGCGCCCCGCATCAAAGCCCGCCGGCCCCAACATTCTGTTCAATTGATCGCGGATATTTTTCTCAAACGTGGCGAACGGCGTGTCCAGTAATTCCCTGCGCCCCGCGCGATTTTGTTCCCGCTGCACCAGGCCCGGTTTGCACGGTGTGCGCAACATGAAAAGAACGGCTGGCTCCTTCGGGCTGGCGGGAAACTTGTACGCGCCCAGGCTCACCGGAAAATCGAGCGCGGTATAGGTGTGATAGCTCCCCGGCGCCACGATGTGGTGCACATTCAATTTTGCAAAGGGCTCCCAATCTCGCAACGCCACATGCGTGTATACCAAAGGCATTTTCACCAGGTAAGATAACGCTTTGCTTTGTTCCGCTGGAATATCGGGACAAATGTAAGGAATCATTCCGTTGTAGCACGCCAGCACACAGTTCTTCCCGCTCACCGTGTGCAACTTTCCGCCGCGCATGTAAGCGATCTGCACCTCCTTCGCCGCTTCGTGCGCAGCGGCGTTTCGTACCTGCACAACCGTGCTGTTCAAACGAACGCGCACCGGAGAGTCCGCGGCGTCCAGCTTGCTGTACACCGCACGCGCGCAGACCACGTCTTGCATCGAACTGCCGGGCATCGCGGGTGGAATAAGCGAGCGCACTAGCAGCCTGGCGATCGATGCATTGCCGTCCGGGAAATGGTAAATGTACGGCTCTTCTTTTTCCGAGTTCGGGAATCCAAGCCCATCGAATCCTGCATAGGTGAATGAGTTATAGTCATCGCCCGCTTTGTAACATTCCATCGCCGCCACCGCTTCGATCCCGATGCAAAACAGGTCATGCGTGAAGGTCTGAAAAAATGGCAACGCCTTGCGCGTAAGCTTGCAGTATTTCGTCAGATATTCCGCATAGCTGATTTTTGTGAGTAACGCGGACTTCTCTTCCAGCGACCTGCCTGCCAGATAATCTTTCTTCTCCGTGTACACCCGCGCGATATCGCTGCGCACTTCATCCGACAGCGGAGCCTTGGCCAGAAATTCCGGCCACGGCGTGCTATTCATTCCAGTGAGCAAACGGTCCTCGCCAAAAGTCTCTTTATCAAAAAATGCCGCCGTGCCCATTTTCGAATAAAGTTTCTGGTCGTACGCCCGTTCGAATTTCTCGACACGCACGCCAATATCCTGAATCAAAGCCTTGGCTACATCGCTGTATTTTCCGGGGCTTTCAATCGACTGCGTCCCACCGTAACTAAGCACCATCCGCCCGCCGGCCTGAAATTCATTACGTTTGGCATGGCCGCCAAAATCATCGTGGTTGTCCAGGATTAAAATGCGTGCGTTCTTCCCGGCGCGCTGGCGGTAAAAATATGCGGCTGCAAGGCCGCTGATTCCCCCGCCGACCACTACCAGATCATAGTTTTCACGGGTACCTGCAGCTTTTCCGAGATCATTCCAGCTTTGTCCATCACGCATAAGATGCGCGAACGTAAAACTCCCATCGTGATTCCCGCGCATGCCCATTTTTGCCGGCGGATAATAACCAGGCCCGTCCTCCGGTGACAATTCATCCAGCGCAGCAGCAGCCAACAAAGTGTCAGCGCCGAATACTTTGGAAACTCCAGTTGCGCTCACAATGGTGCCGCCGACGCCGACGCTTACTCCATTCAAAAAATCGCGACGCGTTATTTTGTGTTGCATGCTTATCGAATCCCCAATTCGCTGACTCTCGTGTGCGATACTTCATGGATTGAAAAAGTCATACATTTTTAGCCCGCGTCCAAAATGGTCATGACCGAGCCGCGCAACAGGCCCAACCCGTGGCCTTATCTCGCCTTAGCCGCAGGCGTTTTGTGCATCGCGTGGTCAGCAATCTTTGTGCGTTGGACAGACATGCCCGGCCCGGCGTCCGCATTCTATCGCATGCTCATTCCGGCAGTCTTACTTGTTCCCACTTGGTTCATGGGTGGCAAATCACCGCGCGTTAGCCCTAAAACGCTGATGGTCATCGCTGTCGGCGGCATTTTCTTCGCGCTCGATCTCGCATTTTTCAACACTTCTATCTTGCAAACATCCGCGGCGAACGCCACTTTGCTCGGCAACAACACGCCGGTCTTCGTTGGACTGCTCAGTTGGCTGATCTTCCGCCAGCGTCCCAGCCGGGATTTTTGGCTGGGATTATTTCTCGCCTTCGCCGGATGCGTGGTCATCGTTTCGGGCGACCTGGCTCGGCACTTCAAACTGGGTTGGGGCGACGCGATGGCCTTGGCAGCATCCGCCTGCTTCGCGGTGTATATGCTGGCTACCGAACGCGTGCGCATGACCACCAGCACCTTGGTCTTTCTGCGTCTCGCGATGATATCCAGCGCAATATTTCTTTTCATCATCAACGTCGCGCTGGGTATTTCGCTGAAAGTACCTGCGGGCCGTTCCTGGGCCGCGCTCTTTGGCCTTGGCTTGGTGTCGCAACTTGGCGGCTACCTCGCGCTCACTTACGCCTTGGGCCATCTGCCCGCCACCGCAGCTTCGATTAGCTTATTGTCTCAAGGGCCGCTCACCGCTGTTCTGGCTGCGATCATTCTGGCGGAGCCGCTATCCACGTCGCAAATCATTGGTGGCGCGCTCGTATTAGCTGGAGTAGGCCTGGCCAATCGCCGCATTCGGCCGATCGGTGAAGTCCCAGCCAATTTGCTCGAAACCTCCCAGCACAAATAAAATGGAGAACGCTGCGGCGCCATCAACAAGGCGTCGAACGCCTCAACGCGTTTATTTAAGCGCCAGCACTTCGACGGAATTTCCAGACGGATCGTGCAAATAAACAGAACGAGTCCCGTCGCGGTGCGTCTTGGGCTCACCGAAGAGCGCAGGGTCCCGCAGCAATGCAAAATGTGGTGGATGCTGTTGCGGCAGCACAAACGCGACACGAATATTCGCGAATTCCAGCAATGCCCAGCTATCGTCTTGATAGGTCACTTGGCATTTAAAATGTTTTAGATACCAATCGACGGTGCCCTTCACATCACTCACTGCGACGGCGATGTGGTCCACAGTGTCAAATGTTTTCGATTCCTTATTCTCGGACATTTATGCCTCTCGATTTCGTCGGCGCGCAAAGCTTTCCAGGTTCAGCTACTCTCGAGGTTGCCGACCCACAAAACAAGCTTACCCCAAGCTCCATGCGACATAAACGCTGGGCATCCCGCGACATACGCCAGACCCCAACTGCAACCCTTCCGGCGCATGTAACGCCGCAGACACGCTCCTACGTTCAGAGGTTGCCACCACTTTGCACTCGGCAGCATACTCAGAGACATGGCTGTTCCACGCAGCTCATTTTTTCTGGGCAGCGCTATCTTGGCGATCACCTTCTTCCCCAAGCCAGCGCAAGCGGATGAAATTCGTCTAAAAGATGGCCAAAAGCTCTACGGCGTGATCGTGGCCTACGAAGACAACATGTTCAAAGTGAAAACCGACTTTGGATATGTGCTCGTCGAAAAAAATAAAATCGCCTCCATCGTCCCCAATGTCACGTCCGGTCACAATGCGGCAAAGGCTGACCCTCCGGCTGCAGATAAACCCGCGGTGGCCAAAGCCGGCGCCACGTCAGTATCCGAAACAGTGCCTGAGAAAAAACCTGTCCCGATTTCCTTCAGTGCGCCCACTACACCAATAGTTCCGCCCACAAAAGCTACAAACGGCGCTGCTTCCATCGCGAATCCGCCGGCGCTCAAGCCTACAGCCAAGCCCCCTGTCGCAACGCTTGTAACGACGGACCAGCCCGTCAAGCCAAAAGAAATCGAGCCCCCCACTAACCGCGAAACGTTACAAGGCAACACGTACATCAATTACACGCACGGCTTCCAGATGTATAAGCCCCCAAGTTGGAAATTGCTTGACGATGCAGGCAAAGAAATACCCAACGCCATCGTCGCTATGGGCACTGCGAACGAATCAACTCTCATGGTAGTGGGTAGCGAAAAAACCAAAGGCTCCCTCGACGTAACTGCCGCTGATGTGGAAAAACGCCTGCGTGAAACATACGGCAATTACCGCCGCATTTCGCAGCGAAAGACCGTCGCCGGCGGCTTTCCAGCCGTGGAGATTCATTATCGCGGGCTTGCCGATGAGCACGACTGGTCCGGCACCCTATTGGTAGTGTCTCGCGGCGAGGACGTTTTTTCCGTACTGGGGATGACTTACTCGGACAGCGATTTAATCCAGATCCAGGAAAACGTCATTGGCCGAGCGATCTCCAGCCTGGAGTTCAACAAAAATTAAGAGTCGGCGATGAATGTTGTGACGCTGCAGAAATACTTTAAACCACTCGCCCAAGCCTCAAGCGCCGACAGCCACCGGAGCCTCACTCTGTTTGCGATGTTCGCGAATAATAGCGATGAGCGATTGCGCCGCGCGCGGCAGGCTGCGGTCCCGCCGGTAAACCAGCCCTAATTCCCGCCACAGGTCCACGCCTTCGACGTTAAGCAACTTCACTTCCCCAGCTTTCACTTGATCGCTCGCGAAACTCTCGCTGATGAAAGAAACGCCCGCATCGGCCGCGACAAACTTCTTGATCATTCCGATACTCGGCAGTTCCATGGTGACACGCAGCCGCGAACGATACGGGCGGAAGAGTTTGTCCAGCACCTGCCGCGTAAATCCGGTGCGCGGAAAAATCAAGGGCTGCGCCGCCACTTCTTCCAAGGTAATTTTCGATCGATTGGCCAGTGGATTTCGCGTGCTGACCATGAAGCGCAACCGGTCGCGGTAAATATGATGCACTTTGGTGTTCAGCGCCTTGATCGGCAATGTCACGATGCCCACGTCGATCGTGCCATACTCGATGCGCTGCAAAATCTTGTGGCTGAAGTTGCGGTAAATGCTGATATGCACCAGCGGGTAGCGGCGCTGAAATTCAGCGAAGATATCCGGGAGCAGATACAGGCAAGTCGCCTCATTAGCGCCAAATAAGACCGTGCCCTGCACCACGTTCCCGCGGTCCGCCACGCCCTGCAGCGACTCGTCGCGCAAGCGCAACAGCCTTTCCGCGTATTCGAATAACACTTCCCCAGCCGGAGTTAACTCCACGGACTTGGCGGAACGATCCAGCAGTTTGGCGCGATAGGCTTGTTCCAGCTGGCGAATTTGCGCGCTCACTGCCGATTGCGAGCGAAAAACTTTTTGCCCCGCGCGCGAAAAACTCTTTAATTTTGCGACGTACACGAAAGTGGCGAGTTGGTCGAAATCCATAGCGATTGCTCGGCGGTGATTATAACTGATTTACGAAAATCCGCGAGCGGTTGCGTTGCCCCTTTCAGAATGATTACAGAATGTTAATATCTGCCGTTTATGCCTGCCCTTTACACTTGCAAGGCCGTCTGCGAAGTCGGCGTTTCGCGCTCCACCGGCATCAAAATATCGCGATCTTTCAGTTTCTCCAGCATCGGGCGCCAGGTTGCTTCGATAGTTCCCTGGAAATGCACTGGTTGTACCCGCACCATCGGAAGAGTGCCCGGATGCAACAGCAATTTCGCCGCCCGCGGACTCCCCGTAAAATAAATGTGTTCCTCAATCACGCGCCGCAGCGAACTCTCTTCGGCAGCATCAATTTCCGCCAGCGTGACGAACTCGCGATGCAGCACGTCTTCCACTTCCGAGCGCAACACGTACGCCAATCCGCCGGTCATGCCCGAACCAAAATTTACTCCCAACGGCCCGAGTATTACCGCCACACCGCCGGTCATATATTCACAGCCGTGCTGGCCGACTCCCTCGACTACCGCGAGCGCGCCGCTGTTGCGCACCCCAAACCGCTCGCCTGTGCGTCCCGCGACGTATAGTTGCCCGGAGGTGGCCCCATACAGCACGGTGTTTCCCGCCAACACGTCACCGCGCCGCGAAGCAGCTCTGCCTGCCGAGATCGAAATCGTTCCGCCGGATAATCCTTTTCCCACGTAATCATTGGCTTCGCCACGCAAACGCAGCGTCATGCCTTCCACCAAAAACGCCCCAAAGCTTTGTCCCGCCGAGCCGCGATATTCATGCACAATCTCGCCATGCATGCGCCGGCCGGCTTTGTCCCGGCGCATCAATTCCCCGCTCATCCCCGCGCCCACGCTGCGATCCGAGTTTTGGATCACTTCCATCTTGCGCGGAGCTCCCAAGTCCTCGGCGAAATGCCGTGAAGCTTCCTTGGCCGCTACGTGCAAAGCCGGCTCCTGTTGCGGGGCCACCCGACGCGATTCGGAAATCGGCACGATCAGCAACGCATCCATCCCGGACCGCGTTTCTAAAAGGTCGTACCAACCGGAGAGTTCCTTTAGAGAACGCACGCCCAGTTGCGCCATGCGATTTCGCACCTCCTCAGCGAGGTACTGGAAATAGGCCACCACCATTTCCGGCTTCCCGGCAAATCGCGCGCGCAATTTTTCGTCTTGTGTGGCAATCCCTACAGGGCAGGTATTCAGATGGCATTGCCGCGCCATGACGCAGCCAATCGCCAGCAGTGACGCGGTCCCAAATCCAAACTCGTCGGCGCCCAGAATGGCCGCCAAAATAATATCGCGCGCAAATTTGAGGCCTCCGTCCACGCGGAGAGAGAGACGTGAACGGAGGCCAGCGCGAACCAAAGTGTCATGTGCTTCGCGCAACCCAATTTCCCACGGCAGGCCCGTGTTCTTAATGGACGTAAGCGGAGACGATCCGGTTCCACCATTGTGTCCGCTGATGGTAATGACATCGGCGCCTGCCTTCGCAACACCTGCGGCGATAATTCCCACTCCCGCGCCGGAAACTAGTTTCACTCCAATTCGCGCATACGGGTTCACCGCGCGCAAATCATGAATCAACTGAGCCAAATCCTCGATGCTGTAAATATCGTGATGCGGCGGCGGCGAAATCAGCGGCGTCCCCGGCGTCGCGTGACGGATGCGCGCGATATATTCCGTAACTTTGCGCGCTGGGAGTTGCCCACCTTCGCCAGGCTTGGAGCCCTGCGCCATTTTTATTTCGAGTTCTTCCGCGTGCACCAGGTAATCCGCGGTCACGCCAAATCTTCCGGATGCCACCTGCTTGATTTTGTTGGCCGCTTCCGGCTCGTAGCGATACGTCGCCGGATCCTCGCCGCCTTCCCCGGTATTGCTGCGCGCGCCCAACAAATTCATCGCTACCGCTAAAGTGCGGTGCGCCTCCGGGCCCAGCGAACCGAGCGACATGGCTTGCGTACTGAAACGCTTCAGCACCGATTCCGCGGGTTCCACTTCTTCCATCGCAACAGGCGTTCCCGGCACGATATCCAGCAAATCGCGCAGAAACACCGTTCCTTGCCGTTCTGCAAGCTCTTCCAGCGCGGAATATTTTTGGGCATCCGGCGCGCGCACGTGCGCATGCATGCGCCGCACCAACTCCGGCGAATTAGCATGCAGCTCGGCGCCCTTGCGGAAACGATACAGCCCCGCATCGCCCAAGTCTGGTGGATGACCATCCGCCGTCGCAGCGAAAGCTTTCTCATGCATCTTCAAATAATCTGCCAGCAATTCGTCCAAAGTTTTCTGCCCAGGAAAATCGGCCGCATCCTCAAAAAATTCCACGCACAAATCTTCAGCCAGTCCTACAACTTCAAAAAGCTGGCTATTGCGATAACTCGCAACGGTAGACACGCCCATGCGCGCCAAAACTTTTCGCAGCCCCGCATTCACCGAACTCCTCACGCGCTCCGCTCCGCCGCTTTCCAGCGCTTCGGCAAATTGATCAGCCAGGTACGGCCATACCGCGCTCGCACCCGCAGCCACCAGGAGCGCAACGTGATGTGTGTCAAAAATCTGCGCCGATTCCACCACCAGCGGCACATCCCACTGTCCTTCGCGCACCATCGCTTTCCACACCGCCGCCGTGGCCAGCAGCGCCGGCAAACATGCGCGTTCGGCCCTGATACTGCGATCGCTAAGGAGGAGGAATCCCGGGCGTCCGCCGCTACTCAGAGGGGTAGTTGAGAGCTGAGTAACAGCGCGGCGCGCGCCCGGGACTCCCATGGCGGCAGGGAAGGTCATATCGATGCGGCGCGGTTCACCAAATACTTCCACAAGCTCCGCGAACTGCGCAGCATCAATTAGTGGCGTAGGTAAAGTGAGGCCGCCCTTCAAATGCGCTTCGAGCGACATCACGTGCGATTCGCGCAACGGATCAATGGGCGGATTGGTGACTTGCGCGAAGCGCTGTTTGCAGTAATCCCAAAGCGTCCGTGTCAGTGTTGACAGAAATGCCGGAGGAGCGTCATCGCCCATGCTCCAGTCAGCTTCTTTTCCATGCACCAGCGCCGAAAACAGCGTCTTAAATTGATCTTCGGTCCAACCCGCCGCGGCAGCCATGCGCTTTGGCTGCTCAATCGGCGCAGGCACCGAGTGAGAAACAGAATTGGTTGCCGGCCGCTGGGCGACCGGTCCGCGATCGACATTGGCGGCCAACCGTTTCAAAATGTCGCGCCACCGAAGGAAAAGCCCGGAGGTCGGATCGGCGAGAATCATTTCACCCGGGCCCAAACGCTGCCGCTCCGCAATGCGCGATTCTTCAAAATCGATCAGTCCAGTTTCTGAACCCGCGATCAATAACCCGTCATGCGTCAGCGTATAGCGCAGCGGCCGCAAGCCATTGCGATCAAGCTTTGCGCCCACCAATTGTCCGTCAGAAAAAACCAATGCGGCTGGCCCGTCCCAGGGCTCCCCTTGTTGCGAAACCGCGGTCAGCGCGGCGCGTACATCACGCGACAAAACCGGATCCTTCTCGAATGCCGGCGGAACCAGCCCCAGCATCGCTTCTTCCGCAGACAATCCCTCCAGTAATTTCAGCTCGAACGCATTGTCAAAACTCGCTGAATCGCTGACGTTCGGTTCCAAGGCTTGGAACCACGCCCCCACCTTCAAAGCCGTCCGCTGTTCGCGTTGTTTGGCCCGCATCCACCGTCGATTGGACACGATGGTGTTGATTTCTCCGTTATGCGCCACGTGCCGAAACGGCTGAGCCAAGTCCCACGACGGCTGCGTATTCGTGGAATAGCGTTGGTGAAATATCGCGAACGTAGTCGCAAAGGACGGATCGCGCAAATCTTCGTAAAACTGTGGAAATTGCCACGGCGTCAGCAGGCCCTTGTACACCACCGTGCGCGACGACAGCGAGCAGATATAACAGCGCGCCGGCATAGCGATTTCCGCCCGCTTGCGCATCATGGCCATTCGGCGCTCAAATCGCGCCGGCAGCTTCGCGCGATTGATGGGCTCCACGAAAAATTGCCATATCTCCGGCATGGTTTCCAGCGCTCGCCGGCCGAGCGAGTTCACGTCCACCGGCACGCGCCGCCATCCCAACACGCGACAGCGCTCGCTTTCCGCGGCGTGCTCGATCGCAGAACGCGCGTCGCTAACGGCATGGGCTGCCAGGAAAGCGAATCCAAGCCCGAAATTCTGTGGAAGCTCAATGCCCTGCTCTTTTGCTCGGGCACGGAAAAAATCTTGAGGAAGCGAGGTAAGTAGGCCCGCGCCATCGCCGCTGGCACCATCCGCATCCACACCACCGCGATGCGTAAGCCGCTCCAGCGCGGTCAAAGCATATTGAATAATGTCGTAGTTTGCGGAACCACCCAGGCGTGCTACAAAACCAGTCCCACAGGCGTCGTGGTCGGGATGTCCCCAATTCGGATGCCGCCCATCCTGCACCACGCCCGCGCGCGGAGAAACGGGTAACCGCTGGTCTGAGTACCTTGGGCGCCCGGAGGCCATACGTTTGTATAGGCCCTGGCGAAGAGCAAGTAAAACTCAGAATTTGAATGCGCCGGATTCATTTTCTGATGGGGACTTTCCAAGCGTGAAGAAATATTAACAGTTTGTAATCTAAAACTTGGTCACTTCCGAGAAATGGAACTCCCGCACCTTCATCGCCGGCACCACCATTTCGAACGCTTCTTCCCCGGTGGCACGCACCGCCGGTCCCATAAGCTCCACATTCCGCAACATCTCCAGCAAAGACTGGTTAAACCGGAAATTGCGTAACGCCGAAACGATGCGCCCTTTCTCCACCAGAAATAGGCCATCCCTGGTCATACCCGTCATGATCTTCTCGTAGGGGTCCACTTCCCGGATGTACCACAAACGCGTAACCAGCAGCCCACGGTCGGTGGAAGTGATCATTCCTTCCAACGAAGAATTGCCACCCGTGAAAACCAGGTTCATGGGCGCCTCGCCGTATTCGCTCGGCAGCATAAAGCCATGCCCGGTAGGTTTTTTGCCTGCAATTTTGGCGCTGCTGCGCGAATACACCAGGTTCTTCGGCACGCCACGATCCACCAGTTGCACTTTTTGCCGCGGCATTCCTTCCCCGTCAAATGGCGCGCCCAGCTGCAAGGAATGATACGCGTCATCGTAAATCGAAATATTTTTGCCCAATAATTGCTTACCCATGCGCTCGTTCAGGCACGACCGCTTATCCTGCAACGCTGTAGCGGCAAAATCATAAAAAAGAAACCCCACCAGATCGAGCACCGCGGCAGGCTCCAAAATCACGGTGTATCGCCCAGCGGGCAATTCGCAAGCCTCTACCGCAAGATGTGCTTTCTCGCTGGCTCGCGCCGCCAACTTCTGCGGATCCAAATTTCGTACGTCCGCGGAATTGGCTTTGGCCCAGCTCGCGGCCGGCTTTTCCTGCATGGTGATGGAAAATTCTGCGTGCGTCTCGCTGTACGCTGCGAATAGCCCGCGCGAATTTCCCATTGCCGTCTGGCTTTGCCCGGTCGCAAAAATCCCGGCGGCAATTTGTCCCTTTTTGATCGCCAGGTCGCAAGCGCGACGCACCGCCAGCGCGCGGTCCTCGGGAGTGATCGCCGCCGTTTGCTTCACAAAGCGATGCACACGCGAATATTTCTGCGCTCCCGGCATCGGCAGTAACAGCGGATTTTTCGGTTGGCTGGCTGCCAGTGAAAGCGACCCCTCAATCGCGCTTCGCAGCGAATCTTCATCAATTCGGTTAGTTGTCGCGCGCGCGGTGCGACCCTCAAGTACCGTTCGAATGGAAACCGTCAGCCCATGCTCCGCTACGTTCTGATGGATCGCGTTGTTCGCGAAGCGCGTCAGCGCATCGGCCGCTTCATCCACATGAACCTCTGTTTCTTCCACTCCAATCTTTTTCGCGAGCCGTAAAACCGTCTCGATGATTTGGTGAAGTTCGCGCTCGTGCAACAATTCGATCGTCCCGGCTACTTCGCTCGTTTCCCGGCGCGCGTGCGTTTTAGCTGAAGCTTTCATTGATCCGAAAACGCCGCCCCGATATGAACGTTCCTGAATCGCGATGGCGAAGCGCCGTGCCCCGTCCCCATCGTTTGCATCGGTTGGCCCTTGCCGCAATTCGGCGTGCCCCACAACGTCCAGTGCTCCGCATTGCAGATGGCGTCGCAGGAATTCCAGAACTCCGTAGTAATCCCGCTATAGCTGGGATTTTTCAGCATGCGGATTCTCTTGCCGCCTTTAATTTCCCATCCAATCTCCGTGGAAAATTGAAACTGATACCGCCGGTCATCGATCGACCACGACCGATTGGTCTCCATCAAAATCCCATCGTCGGTGCTTTGAATCAAATCGTCAAAATCCCAATTACCCGGCAGCAAACTCACGTTGGTCATGCGAATAATCGGCAAACGGTTCCAGCCCTCGGTGCGCATGGTGCCCGAGGAACGCTTCAATCCAATCAGATGCGCGGTCTCGCGATTCGAAAGATAACCGCGGAATTGCCCCGCCTGAATAATGTCCGTGCGTTGCGCGGGAACACCCTCATCATCATATGCAAAGGTCCCTAAGCCTTGGCCGTGCTCGAGCCGCGCGTCGGCCACCACATTCACTATTTCGGACGCGTACTTCAGCCGATTCACCTGCTCGAGCGTCAGAAAACTCGTCCCCGCGAAATTCGCTTCCTCGCCCAGCACGCGATCCAGCTCAATGGGATGCCCAACCGATTCATGAATCTGCAGCCCAAGCTGGCTGCCGCCCAGGATCAGCGTCCCTTTCTTCTCCGGGCATTGCGCCGCGCTGTGCAGCGCCACCGCTTCTTCCGCAATTACCGCCGCGTTTTTCACCAAATCCAGCGATTCAATCAGTTCGTAGCCTTGCAAAGCGTGCTGTCCGCCAAAACTATTGGGATACGAACGTTTCTGAATTTCCTCATTCTTGAACGAAGTCGCCGCAATCCCGCATCCCGACGTCACTCTTCGTTGATGAATGCGCGATCCAATGCTGGACGCAAACCAGCTATCCGTTTTGCGGAATTGCATATCGGTTTCCGTCAGTGTCACGCCTTTCACCCGGCGCATTTCCGCGTCTGCGGCCAACAGCACACTAAGTTGCGTCTCCAACGGAATTTCAAAGGGGTCTTTGCGAAAAGGACTCTGCCAGCTATCGATGTGCGCTTGCTCATCAACCAACACTACGTCATGCCGTTTGGCACTAGCCGAAGCTTTGGCAATCGCCACCGCCTGCGCCGCACAACTTGCTACTCCTTCGCGTGTGAGCCGATCCGTAGACGCAAATCCCCACGCCCCATTGGCCAGAACGCGAATCCCCAACCCGATGGATTCGGACTGCGCCAAGGTGCCAACTTTTCCATTCTTCGTGGTCAGATCACGTTGCCGCTGATGCATAACCCGCACATCGGCGTAAGAAGCCCCGCGCAACCGTGCCATTTCCAGAGAGCGAATGCAGAGATCCCACATAAATTTTCTTATGTCAGTCTACGTAACAGTTGGCCCTGAAACAAATCAGGGGCGCAACCAGCTGCGCCCCTGTATCACTCCGACTAAATATCCAGCAGCTATGCCGCTTTACGTGCCTTCTTGCCACGACGCCAAATAATGTTCCTGCTCCGGCGTCAGCTTATCCAGCTTGTGTCCCATAGTCTCCAGTTTCAAGCGCGCAATCTCTTTGTCCAGATGTTCCGGCACTACGTAAACCTGCGGCTTGAGAGTCTTGTAATTAGCACGTAAATATTCTGCCGAGAGCGCTTGGTTCGCGAAGCTCATATCCATCACCGAAGCCGGGTGCCCTTCCGCAGTAGCCAGGTTGACGAGCCGTCCTTCGCCCAACAAATAAACCTTGCGGTCGCCCTTCAACGTATATTCATCCACCAGCGGACGAACTTCACGCTTGCCGCTCGACATTTTCTCCAGCGCTGGAATATCGATCTCCACGTTGAAGTGCCCGGAATTACAAACAATCGCGCCAGCCTTCATCTTTTCAAAATGCTCGGCGCGAATCACGCTCTTGTTTCCGGTCACGGTGATATAGATGTCGCCTTCTTTCACCGCCTGTTCCATGGGCATCACGCGGAATCCGTCCATGACTGCTTCAATGCCCTTCACTGGATCAATTTCCGTGACAATCACGTCCGCGCCCAACCCCTTCGCCCGCATCGCCACGCCGCGTCCGCACCAGCCATATCCGGCTATCACAACTTTCAATCCCGCGATCAACACATTCGTTGCGCGAATCACGCCATCGATAGTGGACTGCCCGGTCCCGTAACGATTGTCAAAAAAGTGCTTGGTCATAGCATCATTCACGGCCACGATCGGATACTTCAGCGTTCCATCCTTAGCCATCGCGCGCAAACGAATCACGCCGGTGGTGGTCTCTTCCGTTCCAGCAATCACGTGCGGCACCAGGTCGGTGCGCTTGGTCAGCAGCATGGTGACCAGGTCCGCGCCATCGTCCATGGTGAATTGCGGTTTATGGTCCAGCGCCGCGCGCAAGTGCGTGTAATACGTCTCGTTGTCCTCGCCCTTGATCGCGAACGTCGGAATGTTGTAATCGCGATTCAGCGACGCCGCCACTTCATCCTGCGTCGAAAGCGGATTCGATGCGCACAGCACGGCATCCGCTCCGCCATCGCGCAACGCGATCATCAGGTTCGCAGTCTCGCTGGTGACGTGCAGGCAAGCTGAAACGCGCAGGCCCTTAAGCGGTTGCTCTTTCAAAAATCTTTTGCGGATCGATTCGAGCACCGGCATCTGCTGCTGCGCCCACTCAATCTTGCGTTTACCTGCGTCAGCCAGCCCGATATCTTTCACATCACCTTTTTTCAGTTCAGCGGTAGCCAATGAAATGCTCCTTAATTAATTTTTGCCGGCGAAAATTTCGCTCGAGGAAAGGGAATAAGAATTCTCGAACCACAAAAAAAATTGAAATACGAAAATTACTGGCGCGCTCCAACTTCCGCAGTCGCATTCGCTTTGGTCGACACACCAAGCCCGGCAGCTTCGCGCAAAGCGCTGGCGCGGTCAGTGCGCTCCCACGTAAATCCCGGCCCTGTGCGCCCAAAATGTCCGTAAGCCGCGGTCGGCTTGTAAATCGGCCGCCGCAGGTCCAGCGCTTCGATGATTCCCTTGGGCGTCAGTGAGAAAAATTCGCGAATTAGCTTGGTGATCTTTTCTTCCGGCACAGTTTCCGTGCCAAACGCATCAACCATCACCGAAACCGGCTCAGCCACGCCGATAGCATAAGCAAGCTGCACTTCCGCTTTGCGCGCCAGCCCGGCCGCCACGATATTCTTCGCAATATAGCGCGCCATGTAGCAAGCCGAGCGATCCACCTTGCTCGGATCCTTGCCGGAAAAAGCTCCTCCACCGTGGCGGCTGTACCCTCCGTAAGTGTCCACAATAATCTTCCGTCCAGTTAGACCGGCGTCGCCCATGGGCCCGCCAATCACAAATCGCCCGGTAGGATTGATGTGATATTTCGTTTTCGAATCCAGCATCGCCGCGGGAAGTATGGGCTTGATAATGTGGGTGGTAATAGCTTCGCGAAGATCGTCATTAGAAACTTTGTGGTCGTGCTGCGTGGAAATCACGACCGTATCAATTCGTGCCGGCCGGCCATTGCGATATTCCACCGTGACTTGCGATTTCCCGTCCGGCCGCAGGAAATCAACCTTCCTGGACTTGCGAACTTCCGAGAGGCGCTGCGTCAGCCGGTGAGCCAGTTGGATCGGCATGGGCATCAGCTCTTCCGTTTCGTCACAGGCAAAGCCAAACATCAACCCTTGGTCGCCCGCGCCCCCGGTATCCACACCCATCGCGATGTCCGGTGATTGGCGCTTCACCGTACACATCACCGCGCAGGTTTCGGAGTCGTAACCGAACTTCGCGCGGTCGTAACCCACGCCTCGGATGGTCTCCCGCACCAGCTCGTCATAATCCACGTGCGCGCTGGTGGTAATTTCTCCCGCAACTACCGCTAACCCAGTCGTAACCAGCGTTTCGCAGGCCACGCGACCCTTGGGGTCCTGCCGCATCACTTCATCCAGCACCGCATCCGAAATCTGGTCCGCGATCTTATCCGGGTGTCCTTCCGTTACGGATTCGGATGTAAACAGAAAATTGCGTAAGGTTTCGCTCAAAACAAATCTCCTTCGTGTGTTTTGCCGGGGACGGCTGTTAGGCGGCGCACAGCTGCGCGGCTTCTAATTATAGTAGGTACCTTTGAACGGTACCATTCGAAAACACAAGAATCAAATTGTTGAATCCAAATGCGTTACAAGCCATGTGAACGGTAACAGGAGGAGGTTGAGTGGATAGGTACTATTCTTGTAGGGCCTTAGGCCACGTCGACGTCGTCCGGTTGCACGCTCAACTTTCCCTTGGTCCTCTTCTTGGCCATCAAATAAGACCGGATAAACGGGTCGAGGTCGCCATCCAACACGCGGTCCACGTCCCCCACTTCAAATTTAGTGCGGTGATCCTTAATCAGTCGGTACGGCTGCATCACGTAGGAACGTATCTGGCTGCCAAACGAAATATCCAGCTTGGACTCGTCCAGTTTATCCGTGGCGGCCTGCCGCTTCTGAATTTCCAGGTCGTATAGCCGCGAGCGCATCATCTTCATTGCGATCTCGCGGTTTTTGTGTTGGCTGCGCTCCGCCTGGCACTGCACCACTATATTCGTGGCCAGGTGCGTGATGCGCACTGCGGTCTCCACTTTATTTACGTTTTGCCCGCCCGCCCCACCGGCGCGAAAGGTATCCACGCGAATTTCTTCCGGTTTCACGTCAATCTCAATGCGATCATCAATTTCCGGGATCACAAACACCGAGGCAAACGAAGTATGCCGCCGCGCTGCCTGATCGAACGGCGAAATCCGCACCAACCGGTGCACTCCCGTTTCGCCGGTCAGCAGTCCGTAGGCATTTTCGCCGCTGAACTGAATGGTCGCGGATTTGATGCCCGCTTCTTCGCCCGGCGTTTCATCCAGCACCAAAGCGTTCATGCCCTTGCGCTCCGCCCACCGCAAATACATTCGCAGCAAAATGGATGCCCAATCTTGAGACTCCGTGCCGCCCGCTCCCGGCTTGATAGTCATGATCGCGTTCAAATGGTCGTTCTCACCCGACAGCAACGTCTTGGTTTCCAACTCCGCGACGTAGAACTCCGCGGCATTCAGCTCGCGGTCCAGATCCTTCAGCAAATCATTCCGCTGATCGGCGCTGGTTTCTTCCTGCGCTAAATTGATGTACGTCTCGATGTCTTCGGACATGGACGCGAGTTTATCGTCCGCGCCGACCTGGTCCTCGGCGCGCTTGCGGTCACGCAGCACCGCCTGTGCAGCTTCTTGATTGCTCCAGAAATTTGGGTCCGCGACGCGCGCTTCGAGGGATTTCAGGCGCTCGCGATGCTGCGGGGCGTCAAAGATAACTCCGCACAAGCGCGATGCGTTGTCTTAGCCCTTCGTACTTGTGCTGCAAATCTTCAATAATCATGTGGAAGAACGCGAAGAGACCGGATCGGGAACCACTCGAATGGGCGAGGCTAAAAAATCCACCGGTATCGGAATGCTATCGCGCGAAACATTTCCTTTCCAGAAAGTTGAGGCCAACAGAATAGCGGAAACCGCCACGCAGAGCCAGGCGAACCAATCTCCAAATCGCGTGTAAATCGTGCGGTCGGTGCGAAAATCGTATGGCAAATCGGTGCTCGCGCGCACATCAGTAGGCAGCGGCTCGTAAATTCGGCCATAAGGATCGACAGATGCCGTATATCCATTATTCGTCACTCGAAGCAGCCATCGGCGATTCTCCACCGCGCGCACACGAGCCATCAATAAATGCTGTCGCGCTGCGGCAGAACGCCCGAACCATCCGTCATTCGAAATATTCACCAGCAGCGTTACGCCTTCCGCGGCGAAGTGCCGAACCTCTCCTGGATAAATCGCTTCGTAACAAATAAATACTCCCAGCGAATATCCGCCAGGCAACGCACCTATCCCATACGTTTGCCCTTTGCGAAATCCGCCTACTTCATCCGACACGCGGTTCACCACTTCATGAATCAGCGGGAACGGCTCGTACTCGCCAAAGGGAACCAGGTGGATTTTGTCGTACGAAAAAATCCTTTGCCCTTGCGGATTGAAAAGCAGCGCGCTGTTAAACGGAACCAATGTGGCGTGCGCTGTTGACGCCGCTCCATCCGCTGGCGGCTTCCACTCGATAACCCCCACCAGAAATGGATGACCAAAATTTTCCGCGAGCTTGCTAGCAAATTGCGCAAATCTCGGATCTTGATACGAAAACGGCGCCGGCGCTTCCGGCCAAACTAGCAGATCAACATCGTGGCCGTGGGGCGCAAGACTCAGGCGTGCCGCTTCCAGCATGTCGCCGGTGTGTTCAGCAAACCAGTTCGAACCGTATTCAGGCGCTTCAGGGAAGTTCAGTTGCACAGCCCGCGCCATGTGGCTTGCTTGCGGATGCGGCACGACTCGCGGCCCAATCAACATAGCCGCTATCACGCAAGCTGCTCCCGCGACCAAAATACCTAGTCTCCGTCTCGCCGTGGTCGACGGTCCGACTTCGGCCCACGCCAGCAGAGCATTGAACGCCGCCACTAAAAACGACAAGCCATAGATTCCCGTGATACTCGTCAATTGAATGAGTCCCAGATTTGCCGCCGCTGGATAACCCAACAAATTCCAGGGAAAACTTATCTCCGGCAAACGCGCACGGGCAAATTCGAAACTCACCCACACGAATGGTCCTCCAATGCAGGCTAGCTCGATACTGCGCGTCGCAAGACGCTGCACGATCCATGCAAACATGCCGATTAAGATTCCCCACACCGAAGCAATCAGAAGTAGCACACCCCACCCGCCGAGGCGCGACACGCCGCCGTGAACGGCCAGCACCGTAGCGATCCACGACACGGACGTCAGGCAAAACACCAGTCCGTGAAGAAATCCGCAGCCAAACGCAATTCGCGGGCGCGCTCCAAAAAGCGAAACCAGCAGGATTCCAATGCAGATCCAAGAATAAATGCTTAGATAAAAACCGGTGTAGGAGAGGGAGAGCGCTGCGCCGGAAACCGCCGCGATCACCAGCCGCAAACTCGTGGGCATTCGCTCGCCCGGACGCGGACGCAGACGCACTAACCAATTTCGTCCCGTCATCCGCGCTTCACGATAGCCCGGAAGCCCGCGCCCTCCAAACCCTTCCTGGCGGCTTCCGCGGATTTCTTATCCGAGTAAGGTCCCACCTGCACGCGGTAATATTTGCTTCCTTGCGGGGTCAAAACGAACGCGGGGAATTTATTTTTTTGCAAACGCTTGGCCAGGTCCAGGGCATCCGACTCTCGTCGCACCGCCATGACTTGCAATGTGTAGCCGCCCGCCTGTGGCGGCTTCGGTGCCTCAAAAACCGCGGGTGCTGACTTGGCGTTACCGTTATTTTGCGGCGCAGTTTTTGCTGAAGAAGAAAGACCCGCGGGTGACACCGGCTTAAGATGATCGCCCGATTCCTTTTGTTTGTCTGAGCTGTAAAGCTCCCAGTCGGAATTAGGATTCGATTCCTCGGGCGCTGGCGTGGCAGTCGCCGGAGTAGTGGCTGAATGCTTCAAGCCGGAGTCGGATTTCTTCACCACCGCGTCTGGCACATCATGCTGCGGATTAGCAGCGCGGACTTGCCCATCGTACTGACTGCGGCCCATCACGTAGCCCAGCGTGAAAAATATCGCGGAGAAAACCAGCATCAGCAAGAACAAGCCGATGACGTGCCGGCTTTCCAGCACCCGTTCGCCCGCGCCTCGTCTTTTTCCCGCGGCCATCGATTACCTTTTGTTCCGACTACCTACTGGCTACTTGGCGCTTATTTGCCGCCGACTGCCCCGTTGCCTAAAGCCCGCGTCCACTGGTTAATAATATCGATGGGCAAAGGAAACACAATCGTTGTGTTCTTCTCCGTACCTATTTCCGTCAGTGTTTGCAGATATCGCAGCTGAATCGCGGTTGGTTGCGTTTCCAGAACTTTTGCGGCATCGGCAAGTTTTTGCGACGCTTCGTACTCGCCTTCCGCGTGAATAATTTTTGCCCGCCGCTCGCGTTCTGCTTCCGCCTGCCGCGCGATAGCCCGCTGCATCTGCTCGGGAATATCCACCTGCTTCACTTCCACCTTGGAGACCTTGATGCCCCACGGCTCCGTATCCGTATCCAGAATAATCTGCAGCTTCGCGTTCACCTTGTCGCGTTGCGATAAAATTTCGTCCAGTTCGAATTGCCCCACGATGCTCCGTAGCGTGGTCTGCGCCAGTTGCGAAGTCGCGTACTGATAATTCTGCACCTGCGACATAGCCAGGTTCGCATCCACTACCCGGAAATAACAAACCGCATTTACCTTCACCGACACGTTATCGCGCGTGATGATGTCCTGCGGCGGCACGTCCAGAGTCTCGAGCCGCAGATTGATGCGGTACAGCGTTTCTATCGGCCAGAAAACCAGGTTAATTCCCGCCGTTTTGGCTTGCGGGAGCAAGCGCCCCAGGCGCAGCACAACTCCGCGCTCCCACTCCTTAATGATGTACAGCGAATTCCAGAACCAGATCAGCCCGATCCCGATAATCACAACGATTCCCAGGAAACCTATTTCCATGCTGTCCCCCTCAAGCCGGACGACGCTTTAACTATGGCTCACAGCCGGCGACTGCGCCGGTTCGACATAAAGTTTTAACCCTTCGATTCGCAACACACGCACCGGCGCGCCTTCCAGCGCCTCCTGCGACGAAACCGCGCCCCACAATTCCCCGTGAATCCGAATCATGCCTTCCACACCAGCGCGCAATGACGACACCGCGATTCCCTGCTCGCCAATCAATTCTTCCATTCCTGTCGCCGCTTTCCATTTTCGCGAGCGCAACACCAACCGCATCAAGAACACCGTCAGCGCGGCGAACGGCAGTGTCGCCGCCAACGCAATTCCCAAACTCACTCCGCCATTCGTCAAGGGTGAGCGCACCAGAAACATCGCCCCCAACAACATCGAAATAATTCCGCCCAGCGCCAGCACACCATGACTCGTAAATTTCGCTTCTAGAATAAAAAATCCCAACGCCAATAAAATCAAAAATAGCCCGGCATAATTTACCGGCAGCAAGTGCATGGCATACAGCGCCAACACCGCGCAAATCCCGCCAAAAACACCCGGCGCCACCACTCCCGGGTGCGTAAATTCCGTATAGAGACCCAGCACACCGATGAGCAGCAAAATAAAAAACGCATCAGGCTCCACGATGCGCGCTAAAAATTTCTGACGCGCAGACAATTCGAATGGCACAAACGTGGGATGCGGGAGAGCCAGCGTCACTTTGCTGCCGTCAAACCGCGTGATCGTTCGCCCATTCAATTGCCGCAACAAATCCTCGCGCGAGCTGGCGATCAAATCGATCATCTTGTTGTCCAGCGACTCTTTTTCCGTGAAGGCCTTAGCTTCCGTAATGGCTGTCTCTGCCAGCGCCGGGTTTCGCCCGCGCCGTTCCGTAAAGCTGCGCAAAAACGCCATCGCATCATTATTTATTTTCTTGCGAAATGTTTCGTCAATCTGCTGCGCGAATCCGCCAATCATAATCACCGGCGACGCCGCGCCAGCGTGCGTGCCCGGCGCCATCGCAGCAATGTCCGCCGATAGCAAAATATAAAATCCCGCCGAAGCTCCGCGCGCGCCAGTCGGCTCGACATACACAGCCACCGGCACCGGCGACGCCAGAATGTGCTGAATAATATCCTTCATCGAATCGCTGAGCCCGCCCGGCGTATCCATGGTCACCAGCACCAGCACGGCGTGCCGTTGCGCGGCATTCGCAAGCCCCTCTTCCATGTACGTCGCCAGAATCGGCTCCACTTCCCCGTTCAGCTTCAGCTCCACCACTTCTGCCGCTTGTGACGCATTTTCTTCCGCAGCCGCTTTCGAACGAACGCCAAACATCAACGCCAAACACGCCACGCCCAGAAAAGTCGCGAACATCCCGACGCGTCCAAATTTCTCAGTCCAACGCACAAAAAATCCATTCGAGCGTTTCATCGCGGGCCCCCTTTCGGAGGAACTTCTGCCGGCTTTCCGTTTTGCAAATATTCCAACAATTGTTTGGCTTCCGCATAGTTGGGTGCGAGCTTCAGCGCGTGCTCGACTTCCGCGCGCGCCAGCGCAGGTTTTTTCTGCTCCAGGTAAACGCGCGCCAGCGTAGTGCGCACCACCGCCGAATCGCGCGCCTCCAGTGATAACTGTAACTCTTTAACCGCATCCTCCAACCTGCCCTGACGGCGGGCAATTTCACCCAACCCCAGGTGCGCCGCGGCGTTGCCCTTATCGGTAGCCAATGTCACGTGATATTCGTGCTCCGCGGCATCCAGTTGCCCGCCTGAAAGATCCTGCCTCGCGCGCCGCAAATGTGTCGCAGCCGTATCGCGCCCATCCTGAGGCCCACCCGTTGACGCGCGCGCTTCCGCCGACTCCATCTCAAACCGCAGCGTCTCCGGATCAATCTCCATAGTCACCCGTTCGATATGCGTTAACGAATCATTCTTTGCATCCAGGTGTGTCGTCGTCACGCCACTGGGACCAAAAGCCTCCAATGCGGCATTTCGCTCTTGGTCCGCCTCTTCCTGCTTGCCGGCTTTCTCCAGCGCCCCGACCAGCAACGAGCGGTCCTCCGGAATATCCGGCTCGCGATGCGATGCTTCGCGAAATTGCATTGCAGCGCCGTTAAAATCTCCCTGCCGCATAGCGATCAATCCCAGATTAAACGGATAGTCGTCTTCATCCGGATCCAGTGCAGACGCACGTTTTAGATCCTCCTGCGCCGCCGGAAATTTATTCTGCCGCGCCTTCGCGATCGCCAGATTATTCAACACTTCCGGAAAATCCACGCCGGGAGCGCTGCTGCTCCGCAATAAAATCTGCAACGTCGCAAATGCTTGTTCCGCCTGGTCCGGTTGATTCATCGTCAACCGGCACACGCCGATGGAAAATAGCGCCTCCAGGTAACGATCGTGCGTCTTCGGCACTTTGGCGTACCAGGGCAATGCCGACGCGCAATCTCGTTTGGTAAAGTAAGTCTCTCCCAGTGCGTAATTCGGTTCCACCCACTCGGGCTCGAGCCGCACCGCTTCCCGTAACTCACGAACACGCGTTTCATCCTCGTTGGCGATCAATCCACGAACGTAATGCTCAAACGCATCCAGGCGAACGGCTTTATGCATCTGGCTGAATTCCGTCAGGCTCAACGGGTACGAGTGATCGTTCTCCGACAGCATTCGCCACATCAACCGCGTGTGCAGATCCATCACCGTTTCCAGCGGGCCGCTTTCATGCAGTGACGGCAACAGCGCGGCAGGATTCACGCGCAACAACCGGCTATCAATCGTCATATTCTTTCCGTCGTAATTAAAGCTACCGAACACCACGAAGTCCGCGTCAAGGTCCTCGGCCACATGCAACATGGTCGCACGACTCAATTTCGCGGTCGTGGGAATGCCGTAGCGCTCCAACTCCCCCAAGCGCCATGAATGCGAATAAACCTGCTCTCCAGCCGACGACAGACTCTGGATGGTAAGTTCTTCCAGTCCCTCGGAAAGCCAGTCCAGACGCGACGAAGGTCCTGAATTTTGAAATGGAAAAACCAGATAAATACCATGCAACGACTCGCCTTTGTTGGTTGTCGCACTGCCTGATGAAGTTCCAGATGATGTCGCGCCCGCCGCATTTCCCGCAGCTGTGCCAGTAGCGCTCCGCGAAGAAGAAGCATTAGGCGAAGCTTGCGTACTTTGCGGTGAACAAAAATTCCAGGTGGGAAACAACAAGCTGGCAACAAAAACAATCAGAAGTTCATGAATGTAACTACGCGGCACCATGTTCGAACATTGTATCAGAGGGGAACCACTCTAAATGTTCGCGATGTTCCTCACCTGAACACCCGCCAACACCCGAACGCCTTTTCCTGAATACACTTCCAGAAACCCGCGCCTAGCGTTGCGCGCTTTCCACCGGCTTGGGCGCTAGAATTTCCTGAATCTCCGGATTCTTCAGCATGCTTGCAAAGTCCGGATCGGTTTTGGCGCTGTTCAACTCCTTAAAACCCTCGTCCTTCGCCTTGCGCAAATAAACGATGCACCGCTCACTATTCCCGGCTTGTGCGAACGACTTCGCCAGCATGTAATAAAACCGCCCGCGATCGGTCACCGAGCGATCCTGCAACACTGAACCATTTCTCGAGCCATTATGCTCAAAGAATTTCGGGTCGATGGTCAGCGCCTGGTGAAAGGCCACCAGCGATTGCTCATATTTCTTGTCCCCAAAATAGGCATACGCCAGGTTGCTGTACAGCACAGCCATATCTTTGCGCAGGGTTATCGCTTTCTGGTACGCCTTAATGGCTTTCCCGTATTTTTTGCGCTGGTACCACACCGTTCCAATATTGTTTTGCGGATCCGCGTAAGTAGGGTCGGCCTTCGCGGCCCGCTCGTAATACTTCAGCGCCAATGGGAGCGCCTCTTGCTGGTGCAGCGCGATACCCAGCTTATTCAAATACACCGCATTGCGCGGGTTCTCGTCCGCCAGCCGCCTGTACGTTTGTGCCGCTTCGCGATAGTCCTTGCGCACCATGTACAGATCGGCGAGTTGCTCCGTCGTGAGCGCCGGGCGCACCACGATTGCGGAGGAATCCACTCGCTCCTGCTGCATTGCGGGCGCGTCCGAAAATATTTCGCTACGGTCGAAAGTTTGCCCTGCGGAGGGAATGCTAAAACTTAGAAGGAGAAAACTTGCTGGAACTGCCGCATGAAACCTGATCATGGGGAGTCTCCCTTCTCCGGCGGAGGCTTGGCCTTGTCGGGATCCTTCTTCTTGCCCCCAAAGATACCAAAAATCTTCTGTAAAGCACCCTTTTTCTTTTGCCCCGCCTCTCCCTCGGTACCGTTGGCACCGTTGTTATTGACAGTACCATTAGCGTCCGCCGGAGCCCCCGGCCCAGCCCCGCCAGTCACGATTTGACCGTCAGCGCCAACCTGCGGCGCCTTTTGCCCGCCGCCAAATATATGGGAAAGCCACGATCCGCCATTCGCAGCCCGGCCGCCATGTAGCTCGCACAATTGCGTCGGCGCGGAACCCGTCACGTAAAACTCCGATCGCGTCGTCGGGCAGTTTGGCGTAGCCAACTCCATCGACTCCGGATCAATCATCACCGCCTGAACCCCGACTGGCATCGTGAAATCCTTAGGGTCGTGATACGCAGGCAAAGCCGTCGCGCGAATCATAAAATCCGCCCATACCGGCGCAGCCGCCACGCCGCCCGCGAGGCCTAAATCGCGGTTATCGTCAAACCCAATCCAGATCACGCAAACCAGGTTGGTCGTGAACCCCGCAAACCAGCCATCGCGCGACGTTCCCGTTTTTCCAGCGGCTGGAAGCGTGAACCCTTTCTGGCGCACCGCCGCGCCCGTTCCGCGATTCAACACATCTTTCATTACGCTGGTGGTTAAATACGCGACTCGCGGGTCCAGCGCCGCACGCGTCTGCGGCTCGACTTCTTCCAGCGTTGTGCCGTCCGCGCCTACGACGCGCTTCAGAAACTCCGGCTCCGCCCGCGTGCCGATCGTTGCAAAGGTGGTGTATCCCGCCGCAACGTCAACTGGCGTCATCTCATAAGCGCCCAGTGCTACGGCAGGCGTGGGTTGAATGTTATTACCCAAACCCATCTGCCTGGCGATTTGCACTACTCGCCCGTAGCCAATCAATTCCGCAACTTTTACCGTCGCCACGTTCAGCGAATTCGTCAGAGCATCCCGAACCGTGACGTGCCCCATGAATTTTTCGCCGTAATTATTGGGCGTGTAGTCTTTGCCATCGAAGCTGAACGTGGTCGGCTCGTCATCCACCGTGGTCGCCGGCGTCACAATCGGCTCCACGTTATCCACCGCATTGTCGAACGCCGCAGCATACACAAACGGCTTAAACACCGACCCGGGTTGCCGATGCGCCAGCGCGTGATTCAGCTGGCTTTGCCCGTAATCCCGCCCGCCTATGACCGCTTTGATCTCTCCGGTCTTGGGATCCAGCGCCACCAATGCGATCTGCGCCTGCGGAATCGTTTCATTCGGCGTGCCCTTCTTGGCCTTGGCCTTCCGCCATCTCTCGTATTTCTTGGCCAGTAATTTGTCGACATTCTTCATGCCCGCATCGACCGCCACAGCCGCGGCGCGTTGCAACGCTGGATCAAGCGTGGTGTACACCCGAAAATTCTGGCTCACCAGTTCATTCTCGGAATATTTCGCCAGTAAATGATCCTTCACCATATCGACGAAATAAGGAGCTTCACTGCCCGCCACCGAAGTGCGCACCAACTTGATCGGCTCGCGCTTGGCCTCTTGAACGTCCGCTTCGGTGATGTATTTATTCTCGAGCATCTGCGGCAACACCCGGTCGCGGGCCTGCGCGCCCCGCTCTGGATGCCGGTCCGCTGCCGAGTAATAATTCGGCGCGCGAATAATTCCAGCCAGGTAGGCGCACTCCGCCAGCGTGAGTTGCCGCATATCCTTGCCAAAGTAGGCCACGCTCGCCTCGGAAAATCCGCGGATGCCAAAGCTCCCGCGATTGCCTAGATAGACTTCGTTGGCGTACAACTCGAAAATCTGCTGCTTGGAAAATCGCTGTTCCAGTTCGATGGCCACCATGGCTTCAGCAACTTTTCGCCGCCAGGTGCGTTCATTGGAAAAAAAGAACGTGCGCGCCACCTGCATGGTGATGGTGCTGGCACCCTGATAATGATTGCTGCTGTGACGCAGGTCCGCCCACGCCGCGCCAAAGATGCGTACAAAATCGAACCCGCCATGTTCGAGGTATCGTTTGTCCTCCGCGGACATGATGGCGTGCACCAGCGTGGGAGGCAGGTCCTGGTAAAGTACTGGCCGGCGTTTCTCTCGCGCACTGTCAAATAGATTGGTGATCAGCTCCGGTTCGATTTCGGCGCTCCCGAAATCCGTTCCGCCACTAAGCGGGCGAATGCTTTTAATGGTTTTCCCCGCAAACTGCACACTCAAGCCATTGGTCGCGGCAAAATACGAGAACTTTGATGGGCGAATTTCAACCGTGTTTCCCTGCACCACAAATTGCCCTAGCGAATTATCGTCTCGCACCGGCCGGTAACCTACCTTGGTGAGATAGGTGGTCATCTCCCCCTCGGACCACACTTCTCCGACAGAGATCTGCTGCGGCGCGGAAAAAAGCTGGGTGGTGTTTTGTAGAACCCGCCCGGAAAGGCGCGCATCAATCATGCGCGAATACTTAATGTAGTAGTAGGTGTAAACGCCCGCAGTAGTCAAAATTACGGCAAAAACAATGCCCAGAAGCGTCAATCCAACAATGGAAGTGAAAAATCCCTTTTGCAGACGAATGCGCAAACGTTGGCTCCAACCCCGAAAATTCTCTTGAAAATCCATTGTCTCGCAAGCGCCTCTACTTAGAAAGACGGACTTGGACGCTCAAATGTTGCCCGCAGCGTCCCGAAGAGTTGGCTTCCACGTGATCTTCAAGAATAGCGCCCACAACTTCTAATAAAGCGATCTGTTTTCGCTCGAGGGCGTGAAGTGCAAGTCCAGGTGGTAGGAGAGCAAATCGATCGGAACCGTATAATCCATGGAAATCTTCACGATTTGATTACTGGCTTCGACCTTTATGGCTTCTTTTTTTGCCGGAATTTCCAGGTCTTGCACAACTTTGAAGACATTCTCGCGAATCTGTTCATCCGAGTAGTGATTCACCACCCCAAAACGCGCCTGCTCCTGGATTTTGTCCGCCAACTGATATTCCGCCGCGTATGGCGGAACGATCTTTATCGCCGCGTAGACCGCAAAGACGAGGACCGCGGTAACGATGATGGCCTTTATTTTGCCCGCCCCACGCTCGCGACCACTCGGGCGCGCCGCCTCTAGCGCACGCCAATCCCCGCGTTCTTGCCCGTGAATATGGGCCTCTCCGGTCTTCATACTTCGAAGCTAGCATCGGCCCACACCGGTGTCTAGAACGCCTGAAACGCCTGTTTCCGGAAATGAACGGGTATTTAACAGCCTAGGTTGGTGCAGACTGCAGGGCTCGCAAATATTCCTATTAACTGCGTGGTCTTGCAGTCTCGTGCGCGAATCCCCCCTGATCAGTAAGCCCGGGCGAAAATGGCGCGCTCCGCCGCCGGTTTGCCGCAATGAACGCACTTACCCCCGTGCATACTCTTTTCGTTGTCCTGATCAAGCGGAATACACCGCATGGTAGCTCGCGTCTCTTCCTTGATCTTGGCTTCGCAGTCCGCCCTGCCGCACCAATGCGAAAATGCAAATCCCGTCTCCACCGCGCGTTTCAGTTCCTCGTAGTTCGTGGCGTCCTGCGTGTGCGACTTGCGAAATGCCAGCGCTTTGTCATGAATAGCCTGCTGAATCTCCACCAGCAAATTTTCAATGGTCCTCGGCAGGTCTGCCAAAGCCGCGCTTACTTTCCCTTCCCGGCCTGGCCGGTCCCGCCGTGCCAACACGGCCGATTGCTTGGCTACGTCCTTAGGCCCCAGTTCCACGCGCAGGGGAACACCGCGCATCTCCCAATCGTTAAATTTCCATCCAGGGCTAGGCCCTTCGCGTTCATCCAGCGTCACCCGAATATTTGCTTTTACTAATTCTTCTTTGAGCTTTCGCGCCACACCCTGCACGCTTGTTCTTTCTTCGTCAGTCTTATAGATCGGCACAATCACGACCTGGTAAGGAGCAAGTTTCGGCGGCAGCACCAGCCCCTGATCGTCTCCATGCACCATGATGATTGCGCCGATAAACCGCGTGGATAACCCCCACGAAGTGGTCCAACAAAATTGTTGCTGCCCATGCTGGTCCAAGTACTTCACGTCGAAAGCTTGGGCGAAATTTTGCCCCAGGAAATGCGAAGTCCCCGCTTGCAGCGCTTTTCCATCGCCCATCATGGCTTCGATAGAGAAGGTATGATCTGCGCCCGCAAATTTTTCCGCGTCGGATTTTTTCCCCGGTATCACCGGAATCGCCGCATCGTTCACTGCAAAATCCGTATAAATGTCCAGCATCTGCCGCGTTTCCGCTTCCGCTTCTTCGCGCGTAGCGTGCGCGGTGTGCCCTTCCTGCCAGTAAAATTCCAGCGTGCGCAAAAAAAGTTTGGTGCGTAGCTCCCAGCGCACCACGCTGTTCCACTGATTCATCAACACCGGCAAGTCCCGGTAAGACTGAATCCACTTCGACCACATGTGTCCAATGATCGTCTCGGAAGTCGGACGGATCACCAGCGGCTCGGCCAGTTCTTCCCCGCCGCCGATGGTCACCACCGCTAGTTCCGGCGAGAACCCCTCGACGTGATGCTTTTCCTTGTCAATAAAGCTGCGCGGGATCAGCATCGGGAAAGCCACATTCTGATGCCCGGTGGCCTTGAAGCGCCTGTCCAGCGCCTGCGTGATGTTTTCCCACAACGCCCAGCCATAGGGCCGCACCACCATGCAACCGCGCACCGGCGCGTAATCGGCAAGTTGCGCTTTCAAAACCAGTTGGTTGTACCACTCCGAAAAATCTTCTGCGCGGGTAGGAAGCTTTTCTTCAGCCATGCGGCGGTTGACCTGTTCTCCTGCTTTTCTTAGGGTTTGCAGCGGCTACCTTTTTCAGAAAAATAAATCGTTAGTGACTACGAAGCGTAGCGAACGCCTGATGGACTGTCAACGCGCCACCACCGCGTACCCGAATCAAACGCCCGGGCCGCCATTCCAAAATATTCGGAGCTAGTCAAGTTCCGGTAAGCCCCATTTATCGCGACTTAGCCTATTGTTTCCGAGTTACCGCCAATTCGGGACTGAACGCGCGGTGGCTCACCTTGACATTCTACTAAAAGCGCCCTATTCTCACCTAGAATGTCTACTAAAGAACAGAAACAGCGAATCGAACTGTTGCAGGGCACTTTGGATCTGCTCATTCTGCGCACCCTGCTGCTGGGCCGCGCCCACGGCCACGCCATCGCCAAGGCGATTGAATTCAACTCGGACGATGTATTGCAAGTCGAACAGGGCTCACTGTATCCAGCGCTGCATAGACTGATCAAGCGCGGATGGATTGCGGTCGAAGGGGGCATCTCCGAGAACAATCGCCACGCGAACTTCTACCGCTTAACCGCCAAGGGCCGGCGGCAACTGGCGGTCGAGACCAGCAAATGGGACAAGTTAGCGGGAGCGATCGCGCGGATTCTCCGGCCGGCGGAGCAGGGGGACGA
>Ga0193729_1000153_pt1 | contig 32691 bp, 28 predicted proteins | sample U1c2metaG_FD_143036 | JGI IMG/M metagenome (GOLD analysis project Ga0193729, IMG submission 143036) | Soil microbial communities from a riparian zone of the East river system, Colorado, United States - U1c2 | ecosystem: Environmental > Terrestrial > Soil > Riparian zone | place: USA: East River...
TTCTTCTCGTTCCAGGCCTCCGAGCTCGGCAAGGTGCTCCTGACGCTCGCGCTGTCGGCGTTCGTCGTGGACCGTGCGCGGCGCCTGCGCGACCGCGACACGACCTCGCTGGTGATGCTCGCGGCGCTCGTGCCGGCGATCTTCGTGATCGCCCAACCGGACCTCGGCTCGGGCATGGTCTACGTCGTGATCGCGTTCACCCTGCTGTTCGTCGCCGGCGCCTCGTGGAAGCACCTGACGGGGCTCGTCGCCCTCGGCTTGGTGTCGCTGACGTTCGTGCTGGTCGCGGCGCCTGCGGCCGGCGTGCACGTGCTGAAGCCCTATCAGGTACAGCGCCTGACGGCCTTCCTGCACCCGACGACCAACTCCCAGAAGGAAGGCTACCAACAGGAGGAGTCGAAGATCGCGATCGGCTCGGGGCAGAAGACGGGTCGCGGCGTGAACGCCTCGCAGACGCGCCTGAACTACGTGCCCGAGGACCACACGGACTTCGTGTTCGCGGCCGTCGGCGAGCAGTATGGATTCGTCGGCGCGGCGCTCGTGCTGCTGCTCTACGGGCTGTTGATCTGGCGCGCCTTGCGGATCCTCGTGATGTCAAAGGACCTGTTCGGCTCGCTCGTCGCAGCCGGACTAGCGGCTATGCTGATGTTTCAGGTCTTTGTCAACGTGGGAATGACGATTGGGATCATGCCCATTACCGGCGTCACGCTGCCGCTCATGAGCTATGGCGGCTCGTCGGTTATCACCACCCTGTTGGCGGTGGGCCTGCTGCAATCGATTTACATCCAGGCGCGTGCCTCGCAAGCCATGAAGGGCCGCGTCCTGCGTTTCTAGACACCAATGTTCGCCGAGCACCCGCCGCCACATCGCAAGCCCGCGTCAGTGGGCCTTCGCGGTGCGGCCGCGGCGCCGCCGGCCACTGGCCTGTCTGCGAACCCACGCGGCCGATCACAGATCGGCCAGCCCCTTACCCGGCCCCTCTGGCCGGGTGCGCGCCGGCGCCCCGATCACGGGTGCGCTGCGGCTTCGGGTTCGGCCCGATCCAATACCGAAAGACTGGTTCACATTGAAAAAGCAAGTGCTTGTCAGCGTCGATCGCGCCGAGACGCGCGTGGCGCTCCTGGAGGCGAGCGGGACGCCCGCCGCCTCGCGTTCCTCGGCGGCGGCCCGCAAGTCGGCCACCGCCCGCAAAAAAGGCGGTGGAGGCCCTGAGGCCGGCTATCGCATCGCCGAGCTCTACATAGAGCGGCGCGGCGGCCGCTCGATTGTCGGCAACATCTACAAGGGCAAGGTCGACAACGTGCTGCCGGGGCTGGAGGCCGCGTTCGTCGACATAGGCCTCGAGAAGAACGGCTTCCTGCACGTCGACGAGATCGTGCTGCCCGGCGTGGAGGCGCCGAAGCGCGGGCGGGGGAGCGGCAGCGGCCGCAAGATCGCCGGCCTGCTCAAACCGGGCCAGGAGATCGTCGTACAGGTCGTCAAGGACCCGCTGAAGACGAAGGGCGCGCGGCTCTCGATGGAGCTGACGATCGCCGGGCGCTACATGGTCTACGCGCCGACCGGCGAGGGGGTTGGCGTCTCGCGGCGCCTGGAGGACAAGGAGCGCGAACGCCTGCGCCGGCAGACCGCCAACCTGAAGATCGATGGTGGCGGGGTCATCATCCGCACCGCCGCTCACGGCGCCAAGCGTGCGGACTTCGAGCGTGAGCTGAAGTACCTGCACAAGCTGCACGAGGTGCTCGTCAAACGGGTGCAGGACACGACGGCGCCGGACCTCGTCTTCCAGGAGGCTGACCTATCCGTGCGCGTAGTGCGCGACATCTTCTCGGCGCACTTCGAGCGGGCGATCGTCGACGACGAGCAGCAGTTCCACCGGCTGGTGTCGTTCTTCACGCGCACGGCGCCGGAGCTGGTCGAGCGGGTCGAGCTGTGGGAGCAGGATGAGCCGCTGTTCGAGGCATATGGCGTGGACAAGGCGATCGACGGCCTGCTCTCGCGGCGCGTCGACCTGCCGAGCGGCGGGTACCTGATCATCGACTACGCCGAGGCGCTGACGGTGATCGACGTCAACTCGGGCTCGTTCATCGGCCGCGGCAAGGGCGCGGGGTTGGAGGACACGATCACCAAGACGAACCTCGAGGCGGCCGAGGAGGTCGTCAACCAGCTGCGCCTGCGCGACATCGGCGGGATCATCGTGATCGATTTCATCGACATGGCGCGCGCGCGCAACCGCGATGCGGTCATGAAGACGCTGCGCAAGACGCTCGACGAGGACCGCACGAAGACCTTCACCGCCGAGATCTCCAAGCTCGGGCTGGTCGAGATGACGCGCCAGAACGTGACCGAGGGCGTGCGCGAGATAATGAGCCGGCCGTGTCCGACGTGCGACGGCGAGGGGGTCATCCGCTCCGAGGAGACGATCGCGATCGAGTTCGAGCGCCGGCTGCGCGACGTGGCCGTCGAGCACCCCGACGTGGAGGCGTTCCTGGTGCAGATCAACCCGCGTGTGACCGCCGAGTTCACGGGCCATGGCTCGCGCGTGCTGCATGCGCTCGAGGCACAGACGGGCAAGTCGTTTCTGTTCGAGGGCTCCGAAGGCCTGGCGCTCGATCACTTCGCGATCACCTTCCAAGGGACCCGCGAGGAGGTCGAGGAGCGCGCGCTGCCGTTCCGCCAGGGCGACGAGGTGCTGGTGGAGATCGTCGAGCCGCACATGTACGACGTCGACGACGCGGTCGCGAAAATCGACGGCTACATCATCTCGATCGCCGGCGCGGCGCCCCACGTGGGGACGAAGCGCATGGTGCGCATCGATCAGGTCGGGCGCACGGCGGCCAGCGCTCTGCTGCTCGACGAGTCCGGCGAGGTCGTGCCGGCGCCCGAGCGCTCCAGCGCGGATCGCGACGGCGCGCGCGCCGCGCGTCGCCCCCCGGCATCCTCGCGCGAGGGCGGCCGGGCGGCCGGACGAAGCAAGTCGCGCGCCCGTGGACGCCGCGCGCCGGCCGACAGCGAGGACGCCGCCGCCCGCCGCGAAGCGGGGCTGCACGAGTCGCCCACCGCGATCGACTCCGAGCCCGAGGACGTCCCCGCGCCGAGCGACGCCGAGACCGAGGATTCGCGGCAGGGCGAGGGCGGAGACGATGGCCTACAATCGAAGCCTCGGCGTCGTGGCCGCAGGGGCGGACGGCGCCGTTCGGCTGCCAAGGCGCCCGCGACCGGAGAGTAGGCGCCGGCTCGCCGGCGTCCCTCGGCGCCGGCGACGCTGGACGAACAGAAATCGAGACCGACACAGACATGTATGCGATCGTGAAGACCGGCGGAAAGCAGTACCGCGTTGAGCGCGGCCAGCGGCTGCTCATCGAGCGCCTGGCCGTCGAGGAGGGCGCGAACGTGACCCTCGAGCCGATCCTCTACCGCTCCGACGAGGCCGTCTTCGACAAGGCCGGCCTGCAGAGTGTGAACGTCACGGCGAAGGTGCTCGCGCACGTCCGCGGCGAGAAGCTGCGCGTCTTCAAGTTCAAGCCCAAGCGCGGCTACAAGCGCCGCACCGGCCATCGCCAGGACCTCACGCGGATCGAGGTCACGGAGATCACGAAGGGCAAAGCCAAAGTGGCGGCCACCGAAGCGTCGGCAGCCAAACCGGCGGCAGCCAAACCGGCCCCAGCCAAACCGACCGGCGGCGCGCCCGCCGAGAAGGTCCCGGCCGCGACGAAACCTGCCGCGACGAAACCGGCCGCCTCGCGCGGCAAGGCGAAAACGGCGCGGGGCGGTGAGGGCGAGGGCGCGAGCGGGCGCCCGAAAGCGAGCAAACCGAAGGCCTCGAAAGCGAAGGAGACGCCCGCAGATGGCTCATAAGAAGGGGCTCGGCTCGAGCCGCAACGGACGCGACTCCAACGCACAGCGCCTCGGCGTGAAGACGTTCGCGGGACAGGTCGTGACGGGCGGCGAGATCATCGTGCGCCAGCGCGGCACGCGCTTCAAGCCGGGCGCGGGCGTGGGCATCGGCAAGGACGACACCCTTTACGCGCGCACGCCCGGGACGGTGCAGTTCAAGGCCGGGCGCAGCGGGCGCACGGTCAGCGTGTTGCCCGAGTCCGAGGCCTGACGCGCGCGTCCTAAGCGCGCGCGGCTGCCGGCACGCGCGGGCTTCTTCCCTCGCAGACCTAGCGAGAGCCTCGCGCAAGCGTGATCGCGCCTAGCCCTGCTGGGCGACCGGGCGGATGAGGATCTCGTTGACGTCGACGTGCGGCGGCTGGGAGACGGCGTAGATGACCGCACGGGCGATGTCGTCGTCGAGCAGCGCGTCGCGCGGGCGATTGTCGAAGAACGGTGTATCGACCATGCCCGGCTCGATCAGCGTCACGCGTACGCCCGTCCCGTGCAGGTCCTGGCGAGCGGCCTCGCCCATCGCCGTGACGGCGTGCTTGGTGCACGAGTACATCGAGCCTGGCAGCGCACGCCGTCCGGCGACGCTCGAGGTGAGCAGCAGGTGCCCGCGCGACTGCTTCAGCGCGGGGATCGTGGCTCGCAGCGTCAGAGCGGCCCCGTAGACGTTCGTCAGGACCATCTCTCGCCAGTGCTCGGGGGTGTCCGCGAGGAAGCCCCGCGGGCCGCCGAAGCCGGCGTTGGCGAACACCGCGTCGATCTGGCCGAAGGCGTCGAGCGCCTGACCGGCGAGCCGCTGCTGGGCGTCCCAGTCGGTCACGTCGCAGGGCACCGCCAGCGCGCGCTGCGACCCGCCGAGCTCCTCTTCGAGATCCCGCAGGCGAGCCTCCGAGCGCGCCGCGAGGGCCACTCGCCAGCCGGCCGCGGCGGCGTGGCGGGCGGTGGACGCGCCGATCCCGGAGGACGCTCCGGTGATCACGAATACGCGGTCGGTCGAGGTGGGGGGATCGTTGTTCATGCTCAGCGCGCTCCTCGCTCGTGTTGGTCGTAGGCTGCATCTAGCCACAGATCGCCCTGGGCGCGCTGCGCGGCTGTCACGATGCTTGGCGATGCTGCACGATCGCGCGAGAATCCACGTCCAGGCGGGGGCCGGCGGAGATGGCTGCATGAGCTTCCGCCGCGAAGCACATGTACCGCGCGGGGGACCCGACGGCGGCGACGGCGGTCGCGGCGGCACGGTCGTGCTCGTATGCGACGACTCGCTGCGCGACCTGCAGGGCTTTCGGCGCCAGACCCATCACCGCGCCGGGCGCGGCGGTCACGGCGAGGGTGCGCAGCGCCACGGCGCCGACGGGAAGACGCTCACGATCCGCGTTCCCCCCGGCACGCAGATCGTCGCGCCCGCCGGCGACGGGGGCGACCTGGCAGGCCGCCGTTGGGAGTTGCTGGCCGACGGCCAGCGTGCGACGGTCGCGCGCGGCGGCTCGGGCGGCAAGGGCAACAAGCGCTTCGCCACGCCCACGCGCCAGGCGCCGCGCTTCGCCGAGCGCGGCCTGGCCGGCGAGGAAGGGTGGCTCGAGCTGACGTTGAAGCTTCTCGCGGACGTTGGGCTGGTCGGCTTGCCGAACGCCGGCAAGTCCTCGCTGCTCGCGCGCCTGACGCGGGCGGCGCCGAAGGTCGCCGACTATCCATTCACGACGCTGTCGCCAGTGCTGGGCGTGCTCGAAGCCGACGAGCGCCAGCTGGTCATCGCCGACATCCCCGGCCTGATCGAGGGCGCCAGCGAGGGCGCCGGGCTGGGTCACGACTTCCTTGCACACGTCGAGCGCACGAGCCTGCTCGTGCACGTCCTCGACATCGCCCCAGAGCTGTCCGCCGGCGAGGGGGCGGACGCGGCTGCAAACTACGCGACGATCGAGCGCGAGCTGGCGGCGCACGATGAGCGCCTGGCGGCGCTGCCGCGCGTGCTCGCGCTGTCCAAGAGCGACCTGGTGAGCGAGCAGCGCGCGCACGAGGCGCTCTCCGAGTGGCGGCGGCGGCTCGGAGATGAGGTGCCGGTTACAGCGACCTCCAGCGCGACCGGCGCAGGACTGCGCGAGCTGGCCGGCGAGCTGCTGCGGCGCACGACGCCGCCGGGCGCGGCCGCGGGCGCAGAGCGATCCGCCGCCGCGCAGGAGAGCGACGGCGCCTCCGCTCCGCGCGGGAGCGGCGCCGGGGAGGAGCAGCTCGCCGAGCACATGGTGTTCCGTCCAGCCGCGGCGAGCGGCTTCAGCGTCGAGCGACTCGGGCCGCGATCGTTTGCCGTGCGCGGGCGCGGGATCGAGCGGCTGCTCGCGCGCTACGACGTGGACAACGACGACGCGATGGCCTACCTCGAGGGGAGGCTGCGCAGGATCGGCGTGCTGAAGGCGTTGCAGGCCGAGGGCTTTCAGCCGGGCGACGAGATCGAGATCGCCGGCGTGACGTTCGAGCTCGATCCGGGCGCGCCCGCGTAGCCGACGGCGGCGGGCCAAATAAGCTCCACGCATGAGACGCGTGGTCGTCAAGCTCGGCTCGAGCGTCGTCGCGGGCAGCGACGGCGAGCTGCGCGAGGACGTGCTCGCGCGGGTGTGCGGCGTGCTCGCGGGCGTGCACCGCGACGGCGGCGAGGTGATCATCGTCACGAGCGGGGCGATCGCGCGGGGCATGCGCATCATGGACCTGCCGCAGCGTCCCAGCTCGATCCGCGAGCTGCAGGCGGCCAGCGCGGTGGGCCAGGGCAAGCTCTACCGGATCTACGACGAGCTGCTGCGCGAGCGCGGCGTGACGAGCGCTCAGGTGCTGCTGACGTTCTTCGACATGAGCGCACGCACGCACTACCTGAACGCGCGGCAGACGCTCACGACGCTGCTCGAGTGGCGCGTGCTGCCGGTGATCAACGAGAACGACACGACCGCCACCGATGAGATCTCCTTCGGCGACAACGACTTCCTGGCCGCGCAGGTGGCCGTCCTGGTGGCCGCCGAGGAGCTGATCCTGCTGACGGACATCGACGGCCTGTTCACGGCCGATCCGCGGCTGTATCCAGACGCGCGCATCGTGCACGAGGTCGACGACTTCGCCGGGCTGCAGGAGATGGAGATCGGCCACACGACCTCGCCGCTCGGATCGGGCGGCATGCGCTCGAAGGTGGTTGCCGCCGACATGGCGACGGCCGCCGGCATCGCGACCGTGATCTGCAATGGCCTGCGCGTCGAGGCGCTCGCGGCGGTGCTCGCGGGCGAGCGCGAGGGCACGCGCTTTGCCGCGCGCGAGGCGCGCTACAGCTCGTTCAAGCTGTGGCTGAAGTACGCCAAGCCCTCGCGCGGCACGCTGCTGATCGACGCGGGCGCGGCGCGCGCGGTGCGCGAGGGAAGCGCCAGCCTGCTGCCGGTCGGAGTCGTCGACGTGCTCGGCTACTTCGACGCGGGCGACGCCGTGGACATCGCGGAGGCGGGCGCGACTCGCGAGGAGCCGGCGCACACGCTGGGCAAGGGCATCTGCAACTACTCCGCGCTGGAGCTGCGACAGGTGCAGGGGATGAAGTCGGCGGCCGCGCGCGGCGTGCTGCCGCGCGCGAGCGAGGAGGCGGTGCACCGCGACTACCTCGTGGTCGACTGACCGTCGTACCCTGTAGGGCCATGGCGACCGCCGTTTCACCCGTCGCGGACATCTGCCGCTCGGCAAAGCGCGCGGCGCGTACGCTCGCGCGTCTGGACACGACCGTCAAGGACACGGCGCTGCTGGCGATCGCCGCCGCGCTCGAAGCGCGGCTCGACGAGATCCTGGCGGCGAACGAGCGCGACATGCAGGCCGGCCGGGAAGCAGAGATCGGCGAGGCGCTGCTCGATCGGCTGCGCCTGGACGATCAGCGCGTCGGCGCGATCGCGCGCGCGGTGAGGCAGATCGCCGCGCTCGGCGACCCGGTGGGCGAGGTGATCGACGGCCGGCGGCTGGCGAACGGCTTGGACGTGCGCAAGGTGCGCGTCCCGCTGGGGGTCGTGGCGGTCGTCTACGAGGCACGCCCGAACGTCACGATCGACGCGACCGCGCTGTGCCTGAAGTCGGGCAACGCGATCGTCCTGCGCGGCTCCTCCTCGGCCGAGCACTCGAACGCGACGCTCGTGCAGATCGCGGCAGAGGCGGCCGTGGCGGCGGGCCTGCCCGACGGCTGCGTCAGCCTGGTGGCCGGCGGAGGCCGCGCGGAGCTGACCGAGCTGGCCACGCAGAAGGACACGGTCGACCTGATCATCCCGCGCGGCGGCGAGGGCCTGAAGGAGGCGCTGGAGGCGGTCGCCACCGTGCCCGTCATCTATGCGGCATCGGGCAACTGCCACGTCTACGTGGATGCCTCGGCCGAGCCGCAGCAGGCGGAGGCGATCGTGATGAACGCGAAGATCCAGCGCCCGGGCGTGTGCAACGCCGCCGAGACGCTGCTGGTCCACCGCGAGATCGCGGCCGAGTTCCTCCCGCGGATCGTCCAGGCGCTCGGAGCCGCGGGCGTGCTCCTGCGCGCGGACGAGCGCGCGCTCGCGCTCGCGCAGGGCGCCGGGGGCTCGATGCTCCATGACGCGGCGTCACGGCCCGCGGCTGTCGAGCCGGCCACGGAGGAGGATTGGGGAAGCGAGTACCTGGCGCTGACGCTGGCCGTTGCGGTGGTCGACTCGGTGGAGCAGGCGATCGAGCACATCGGCCGTTACGGCAGCGGGCACTCCGAGGCGATCGTGACGCGCGACACGGCGGCCGCCCGCTCGTTCCAGCTGGGCGTGGACGCGGCCTGTGTGTACGTCAACGCCTCGACGCGCTTCACCGACGGCGGCGAGTTCGGAATGGGTGCGGAGATCGGCAACTCGACGCAGAAGCTGCACGTGCGCGGGCCGATCGGACTGCGCGAGCTGTGTACGTTCAAGTACCTGGTGGAGGGCGACGGACACGTCCGCTCGTGAGCGTCCGGTGGCGCCCGACGATGCTCGCCCGCTGGGCATCCTCGGCGGCACGTTCAACCCGCCGCACCTCGGGCACCTGGCGATCGCGCGCAGCGCGCTGGCGGAGCTGTCGCTGCAGCGCGTCGCGCTGATGCCCGCCCGTATCCCTCCACACAAGCCGGTTGCAGAGGACCCGGGTTGCGAGCATCGGCTGGCGATGTGCCGGCGGCTGCTGGAGAGCGCGGACGGCTCCTCGCACGAGCTGTCGGTGTGCGCGCTCGAGCTCGAGCGCGACGGGCCGTCCTATACCGTGGATAGCTTGAGAGCCATACATGCCAGCCACCCCGAGGCCGAGCTGACGTTCATCGTGGGAGCGGATATCGCGAGCTCGCTGCCGGCCTGGCGCGAACCGGCGGAGCTGCTCGAGCTGGCTGATCTCGCCGTAGCCGCACGCTCGGGCACCGACCGCGAGGCGGTGCTCGGCGCCGTCGCTCCGCTCGGAGGCCGAGCCGCGATCCGCTTCCTCGATGCGCCGGTGCTCGACGTGTCCTCCTCGATGGTTCGCGCGCGGGCCGCGGCGGGAGAGCCGATCGATCGGCTCGTCGGGGCAGCCGTGGCGGAGTACATCGAGCGGAACGGGCTGTACGGCGCCCGCACGCGGGCGGCGAGCTGATGCAGCCGCAGCGGCTTGTCAGCGAGATTGCGCGGCTGGCCGCGGACAAGAAGGCGCTCGAGGTCGTCGAGCTCGACCTGCGCGGCGTGCTCGGCTACACCGATTACTTCCTGATCTGCTCGGGCAACACGAGCAGGCAGACGAAGGCGATCCACGACGGCATCCTCGAAGGCCTGAAGCGCGAGCACGACACGCTGCCGCAACGCGTCGAGGGGGCGAGCCGTGCGGACTGGATCCTGATGGACTACCTCGACGTGGTCGTGCACATCTTCACCCCCCAAGCGCGCGACTACTACCGGCTCGAGCAGCTGTGGGGCGAGGCTCCCTCGCGCGTGGCCGACAGCGCCTGACCGGGTTGCCCGGTGAGCGCATCGCGGTCAAGTGACTCCCCGCGCGTAAGCGCGGTGATGCGCGAAGACGAGCGGGTGACGCCGCTGGAGCTGTTCTTCGACCTCGTGTTCGTGCTCGCGCTGACGCAGTGCACGACGCTGATCGCCGACACGCCGACGTGGGGCGGGATGCTGAGGGGCGTGCTCGTGCTCGGCATGCTGTGGTGGTCGTGGACCGGCTATGCATGGCTGACGAGCGTGCTCGACCCCGAGGAGGGCGCGGTGCGGCTGGCGATCTTCGTCGCGATGGCGGCGTTCCTCGTGGCGGCGCTGTGCGTGCCGCATGCGTTCGGCTCCGAGGCGCTGCTGTTCGCGTGCGCGTACGCGGTCGTGCGCGCGGCGCACATCGTGCTGTTCATGCTCGCCAGCCGTGAGGACCCGGCGCTGCGACGATCGGTGCTGACGCTCGCGGTGAGCACGGCGGTCGGCGCCGGGCTGCTGTTTGCGGCGGCCGCGGCGGCGGGCGAGTTGCGCGTCGCGCTGTGGGGCGTAGCGCTGCTGCTCGACACGGGCGGCCCGCTGCTCTTCGGGCAGGAGGGTTGGAAACTCGTCCCGGGCCACTTCGCCGAGCGTCACGGCCTGATCGTGATCATCGCGCTGGGCGAGTCGATCGTCGCGATCGGCGTGGGCGCACGGGCGTCGATCGATGCGGGCATCGTCGCCGCGTCGGCACTCGGCATGGTCGTCGCGGCGGCGCTGTGGTGGGTCTACTTCGACGTCACGGCGATCGTCGCGCGACGGCGCCTGGCGAGGGCGAGGACGGGGAGAGAGCAGAACAACATCGCGCGCGACTCCTACTCCTACCTGCACTTCCCGATGATCGCCGGGATCGCGCTGGTGGCGGTCGGCCTGACCGTCACGCTCGCGCACGTGGGCGAGGAGCTCGCGCTCGTTCCGGCGGTGGCGCTGCTCGGCGGCGCCGCGTTGTATCTGCTCGCCCACGTGGCGTTCCGCCTGCGCAACGTGCACACGCTGAGCGTGCGGCGCCTGGTGTGCGCCGTCGTGCTGCTGGCGCTGCTGCCGGCCGCCGTCTCGCTGCCGGCGCTCGCCACGCTGGGCATCCTCGCCGGGCTGCTGTCCGCGCTGATCGCCTACGAGGCGATCCGCTACGCCGAGTCGCGCGACCGCGTGCGCCACCAGCTGGCGCGCGAACCGCTCGCCGACTGAGCCGCGCCAGCGCGCTTCTCGCTTCCGCCGGGTGTTCTACTGGCAGAAGCAAAACCAGCCCGCCTGAGCGCTACCCGATGGATCGCTGGAGGAGACGTTGAGTCTGCCAATCCATCAAGGAGCGTTCACATGTCGCGTAAAGCATCCACCGTCGTGGCCGCGCTTGGCCTCGCCCTTCTGTCGCTGCCCGCGAGCGCCGGGGCGGCGCCCGTCGTCACCTTCAAGGCGCGCGCCGTTCCGATCCCGGGATTTCGCCACACGGGCAACATCCTCGGCGCAGGCGCGGCGCTGCGGGTGCAGTACACGATCAGGGGCACGGAATACGGCGGCTTCCCGCCGCCGCTGATCGGCGTGAACTTCTACACGCCCGCCGGCACCAAGATCCATCCGGCCGGGTTCGTGTCCTGCTCGCCCGGCGCCCTGCAGAACAGCGGACCGCGGGCGTGCCCGAAACGCTCGAAGGTCACGCTCGCGGGCACCGCGCTCGGGATCGTCAGCTTCGGAGCAGAACGCGTCCCTGAGCGCGCCTCGATCCAGGCGTTCTTCGCGCCGGGCGGCGCGCTGCAGTTCTACACCGCGGGCACCTCGCCGGTGTCGCTTGAATTCATCGCGCCCAGCCACGTCGCGACGGCCCGCGCGCCGTACGCGCAGAAGTTCGTCACCGCGGTGCCGCTGATCGCAACCGTCCCGGGGGCGCCCGACGCCTCGACGCTGTCGATCGACGTGAAGGTCGGCGCGGCGTTCAGGAAGGGCAAGCGGGTCGTCTACTACGGCCGGGTTCCCAAGCGCTGCCCGAGGGGCGGCTTCCGACTGAAGTCAGAACTGCTGTTCGCCGGTCTCGGCGGCCTCGCTCCGCAGACGGTCACGGTCACCGACAGGGCGCCCTGCCCGCGCCGCCATCGCTAGCGCAAGTCGCGCCGGCTCGCTCGCACGCTCGCGCGGGCGAGCCGGGCGCGGCGTCAGGCGATCGCTGGGACGTCCGGCGGGACGTCCGCCGCGACGTCCGCGGCCGGCGGCTGGGTCGTGCTGGCGGCCGACCTGCGAGTGAGGATCACGCTGCTCGCGCCTGAGGGGCTGAACGTGATGCCGCGCCGGCGCGTGATCTCCGGCGTGGCGCTCGCCGGGCGCAGCGCGCAGCGCTCGAGCACGGCGCGCAGCACGAGCTTCATCTCGAGCAGCGCGAAGCTCGCGCCGAGGCACCGCCGCCGCCCGCCGCCGAACGGGATCCACGTGTACGTGCCGGGTGCCTGTTCGAGGAAGCGCTCAGGGCGGAAGGCGTAAGGGTCGGGATAGATGTTGGGATCGTGGTGCACAAGGTAGGCGCTTGCGAACAGGACGACGCCGGGCTCGTAGTGCACGCCGCCGATCTCCACGGGCTGCTTGACCAGGCGCGGCTCCGCGTTCGGCAGGACCGGGCGCCGCCGCAGGATCTCGTTGATCGTGGCGGTCAGGTAGGCCTCGTCGGAGTCCGCGTCGAGCTCCTCGTGCAGGCGCCGCTGCACGTCCGGCTCGCGCGCGATCCGCTCGAACGCCCAGGCCAGCTGCGAGGCCGTTGTCTCGTGGCCCGCGACGAGCGCCGTGACCAGCTCGTCGCGCAGCTCGGCGGGGCTCATCGGCGAGCCGTCCTCGTCGCGAGCGCCGAGCAGCATCGAGAGGATGTCGTCGCCGTCGTCGCCGTCGTCGCCGTCGCGCCGGCGCTCGTCGATCAGCTCGAAGATCAGCTCATCGGCCCGCGCGCCCGCACGTTCGAAGCGCACGAGCGGTCCGCGGCCGGCGAGCAGTCGCTGCGCCGGGGGAAGCAACGACAACGGGCTCTCGCCGAAGGCGAGGACCTCGGTGAGCACGTCGCGCAGCTCGTCGAGCTGCGCGCCACCCTGCAGGCCGAACACCGCGCGCAGGATGATCTCGAGCGTCAGCCGCTGCAGGCGCGGATGCAGCGCCACGACCTCCTCGTACGGCAAGCTGGCGACCTCGCGCTCGGCCAGCTCGGCCATCAGGCCCGACAGGCGCTGCATCTTCTCGCCGTGGAAGGCCGGCAGCAGCAGCTTGCGCTGGCGCAGGTGCGGATCCTCGTCGAGCAGGATCACCGAGTTGGCGCCGATCACCGGTTCGAGGATCTGCGCGCCCTCGCCGGGATGCAGCACGTCGGGTGGCGCGAGGAACATCTGCTTGATCTCCTCGGGATCGGAGATGATCACGAACGGCGACTGGCCGATCAGGCGGATCGTGAAGCGCTGCCCGTAGCGGGCGCGGCAGCGCTCCATGTAGGCCGTCGGGCGGCTCCACCAGCCGATCGTCTGCAGCACGCTGGGCAGGCGCGGGCCGGGCGGCAGTTGAGTCCTCATTGCAGCTCCTCACGATCGATGCTGGCGCTTCGCTGACGCTCCGGCCAGTGTACTCGCCGCTATTTATTTATTTGGATGGATACGCGAGCGCGGTGCCCTCGACGACGACCGAGACCTGCTCGCCGACCTGCGGCAGCCGGTGGCCGGCGGCGCGCGCGGTGATCTCGGGGCAGGAGGGGTCGTCGAGCGAGATGCGCGCAGTGGCGTCGTGTCCGAAGAACTGCGTCGCGAGCACGCGCCCGTGCGGGGTGCCGGGCGTCGGCTCGCGGCAGAGGATCTGCTCCGGGCGCAACATGATCGTCACCGCTCCGTCCGTCGACGGGCCGTTGCCGCTGGGGTCGCCGCGCGTCGCCAGGCGACCCAGCGCGGTCTCGGCGTGGTCGGCGTGCAGGCGGCCGGACAGCAGCACGGCCTCGCCGAGGAAGCGCGCCAGCTGTGCGTCGACGGGGTCGCGGTAGAGCGCCTGCGGATCGCTCGCCTGTGCGATCGCACCGTCGCGCATGACCGCCACGACGTCGGCCAGCGACAGCGCCTCCTCCTGGTCGTGCGTGACGAGCAGCGCGGTCGCTCCGCTCTCGCGCAGAACCGCGCGCACCTCGGCGCGCACCTGGGCGCGCAGGCTCGCGTCCAGCGCGTCGAACGGCTCGTCGAGCAGCACCAGCCCGGGCGCGGGAGCGAGCGCGCGCGCGAGCGCCACGCGCTGCTGCTGGCCGCCGGAGAGCTCGTGCGGGTAGCGCTTGGCGAAGTCGCTCAGGCCGACCAGCTCGAGCAGCTCCTGCACTCGCCCCGAGCGACGCCGGGCACGGGGCAGGCCGAAGCCGACGTTGGCGGCCACGTCGAGGTGCGGGAAGAGCGCACCCTCCTGGGCGACGAAGCCCACGCCGCGATCCTCGGGGGCGACGTGCGTGTGCTCGTCGCACACGACACGCCCTCCCACGCTTATCGTGCCGCCGTCGGCGTGCTCGAAGCCGGCGATCAGGCGCAGCAGCGTCGTCTTGCCGCAGCCGGAGGGCCCGAGGACGGCCGTGAGGCTTCCCGCGGGCACCTCGAGGTCGAGGCCGGCCAGCACGGGACGGTCCGCAAAGGCCTTGCTCAGGCCGCTCACCGACAGGGGGCTGGGCGGGTTCACCGCGCCTCCCGCGGGCCGAGGATCGCGCCGAGCCGCCGCGTCAGCAGGTACGTCGGAAATGCGGAGATCGCGACCATCAGTCCAGCGTAGGGCGCGGCGGCGCCGAAGGCGCGCGTCGAGGCGTCGGCCCAGAACTGCGTGGCGAGCGTCTGGGTGCCGATCGGCGCGAGCAGCAGCGTGGCGGTCAGCTCGGTGACGGTCGCCAGGAACACGAGCGCCGCGGCGGCGCCGAGGCCCGGCAGGATGCGCGGCAGCGTGACCCGTACGAGTGCCTGCAGCGGGCTGCAGCCGAGCGAGCGCGCGATCTCCTCGTGCACGGGCGGAGCCTGCGCGAGCGCGGCGCGCGTCGCGACGAGCGCCAGCGGCAGCGAGAGGATCGCGTAGGCGACGATCAGCAGCTGCGTGGTGTCGTAGATCGTCGGCAGGTAGTGCACCGAGGCGACGATCAGCGACAGCGCGATCACGATGCCGGGCAGCGCATAGGGGAGGTACGCCGCACGTTCGAGAACCGTCGCGATGCGGCTGGGGTAGCGGACCGTGAGGATCGATACGGGCAGCGCCAGCAGCGTTGTGAGGATCGCCGCGCCGAGCCCCAGCTTCAATGAGGTGCCGGCCGTCGAGAGCAGCGTCGCGACGGGGAAGCTGGTCGATCCGCCGTGCAGCAGCCAGTAGACGAGCGTGACGAGCGGCAGGCCGAGCGCCAGGCCGCTGAGCAGCGCCAGGCCGCCGCCGGCCAGCCACCTCGTGCGTCCGAGCTGGGCGCGCGCCGGCGGGCGCGGAGCGCCGGTGTCGACGCGCGCGTAGCGGGCCCTGCCGCGCGCCGCGAGCTCGGCGAGCAGCAGCACGAGGCACAGCAGCACGAGCACCGTCGCGAGCATCGACGCGGCAGGCCCGTCGAAGCTCAGACGGTACTCGTCGTAGATCGCCGTCGTGAACGTCTGGAAGCGCAGCATCGCGAAGGCGCCGAACTCGGACAGCAGGTGGACGGCCACGAGCAGCGCTCCGCCGAGCAGCGCGAGGCGCGTCTGCGGGAGCGTCACGCGCAGGAACGTGCGCCACGGCCCCATGCCGAGCGAGCGAGCGGTCTCCTCGAGCGCCGGATCCATCCCGCGCAGGACGGCCGCCACGGGCAGGTAGACGAGCGGGTAGTAGGCCAGCGTTACGATCAGCGCCGCGCCGCCGAAGCCCTGCACGGCGGGGGTGATCGAGACCCAGCCGTAGCTTGTGACGAACGCGGGCACGGTGATCGGCAGGGCCGCGAGCACCGCCCATGCGCGCCTTCCGGGGAGGTCGGTGCGCTCCACGCACCACGCGACGGCCACACCGAGGGCCGTGCAGGCGCTCGTCGCGACGAGCACGAGCAGGACGGTGTTGAGGAGCAGCGTGCCGACGAGCGGCCGAAACACGAGCGCGTCGACCTGCGAGATGCCGATCGACAGCGCCTGTTCCATCAGGAAGCCGAGCGGCAGCAGCACGAGCAGCGCCACTGCGGCGGCGACCGCCAGCAGGGCGAGCGGCGTCGAGCGTCCGCGCAGACGCGCGCGCCAGCGGTTGGCGCTCCACGCCGGGCGGGGTGCGTGTGCGCGGGCGGCCTCCATCGCCCTACAGCAGGCCCGCCTGCTGCATGAGCTTCAGCGCCGCGCTTCCATCGCCGAGGTCCGCCGGTCCGACGTCGGGCGGTTCGAGCGAGGCAAACGGCTTGAGCCCGGGCGGCGGCGCGACGCTCGCGTTGAGGGGATACTCCCAATCGCCGCTGTGCGTCATCGCGCTCTGCCCTTCGGTGCTGAGCAGGAACGCGAGGAAGCGCTGCGCAAGCACGTGGTGGTTGCCGGACTCAAGCGCGCCCGCGCCGGAGATGTCCACGAGCGCGCCGGGGTCCTTGTGGCCGAAGTAGTAGAGCTTGGAGTGCACGTTCGCCCTGCCGACCTCGGCAGCCTGCGCGTACCAGTAGTAGTGGTTGATGATGCCGGCGTCGACCTGGTCGTCTTCGACCGCCGCCACGATTCCCTCGTTGTCGTTGTAGCGCTTGGCGTTCGCCGCGAAGCCTTCGAGCCAGCGCGTCGTCGCCGCCCGGCCGTCGAGCTTGTCGACCGCGCCGACGATCGGCACGAAGTCCGGCTCGGAGGGGGCGATCGCGAGCTTGCCCTTCCATCTCGCCTTGGCCAGGTCGAGGATCGACACGGGCAGCTGGCCGGTTGAGATCAGCTTCGGGTTGTAGACCAGCACGGTCTCGCGCGCCGCGACTCCTACCCAGCTGCCGCTCGGCGAGTCATAGCGCGCGGGCGCCTGCGCGAGCGTCGCGCTGTCGACCTTCGTCAGCAGCCCCTTCTCCGCGAGCAGTTCCAGCGGCGGCGTGTTCTCCGACAGGATCACGTCCGCGGGAGACGCCGAGCCCTCCTGCACGATCTGGTTGGCGAGGCCCTCGTCCTCGCCAAAGCGGATCCGCACTGTGGCGCCCGTCTTGCGCTCGAACGTTTTCGCCAGCGCGTCGGTCATCTGCTCGTGCTGCGCGCTGTACAGCGTCAGGGTGTTGCTCGACGCGCCGCCGCAGCCGCTCGCGAGCACGCCGATCGTCGTGCTCGCGCAGACTGCAATCGCTGCATGTCGGGATGAGAGTCTCAGGAGAACCTCCGGCTCCTCTTCGCGCCGGCGACGCGTTAGGGTACCCTAATCTTAGGGATGCCTAAGCGGCCAGCCGCGCCACTGGCGCACCACCGGGCGTACGCGCCCGACGCGGCACGCAGCGCGCCGCGTGCGGTGCTCGGTCAGGGCGACTGGGGCAGCTTGACCGAGCCGCGCGTGGCGGCCGGGGCGGAGGGCGGCGGCACGACCGGCCCGATGTCGCCGTCGGGCGCCTCGTCCAGGTCGACGATCACGGGGGCATGGTCGCTCGGCCTGCTGCCCTTGCGCGCCTGCCTGTCGACCCATGCGGCGCGCACCCGGCTGGCGACCGCGTCGGTGGCCAGCACGAGGTCGATCCGCATCCCGAGGTCCTGGTGGAACATGCCGGCGCGGTAGTCCCAGTAGGTGAACACGCGCTCGGTTGGCCAGCGATCACGCACGACGTCATGCAGGCCGCGCGCCTGCAGCTCGGCCAGCGCCGCCCGCTCGGCCGGCGTGACGTGCGTCTGGCCGACGTACGCGTCCGGATCGAACACGTCGGCATCGGTCGGCGCGATGTTCATGTCGCCACACACGATCGCGTCCTGCGGGCCGCTGCCGACGACCTGTCCCAGCGCGGCGAGCCACGCGAGCTTGTAGTCGTAGTGCTCGGAGCCCGGCACGCGTCCGTTCGGCACGTACACGCAGTGCACGCGAACTCCCGCACACGTGGCGGACACCGCGCGCGCCTCCGGATCGGGGAAGCCCGGCGCGCCGGCGACTCCCGCCACCACGTCCTCCAGCCCCACGCGAGACAGGATCGCCACCCCGTTCCACTGCGCCTCGCCGTGGCGCGCGACCGCGTAGCCACGATCGGCCAGCTGCCCGCCGAGCAGCTCGTCGAACGCCTCGTCGGCGAGCTTCGTCTCCTGCAGGCAGACGACATCCGGTTGGCGTTCCTCGAGCCACGGCAGCAGTCGCGGTATGCGCTGCTTGATCGAGTTCACGTTCCAGGTCGCTATCCGCACGGGCGTACCGTAGCGGCGTGAGCTCACCGTCGGTTCAGCGGACCGAGCTGGGCCGAGATCAAACCGTTAGCGCATGGCAGGCGCCGGTCAGGGACTCGACGTCGGCGCTACCCGGCGGCCGAGGGGGCGATCGGCAGCGGCGGGAAGCAGCTCTTCCACCGCATCCGCCGCAGCGGATGAGCCGCCGGCCGCGGCGAATGCCCGAGCGATGCGTTCGGCGCCTGACCGCTTGCCGATCGCCTCGTGCACGGCGGCTCGAAGTCGGTCCGGCGTAAGCCGCTTGTGATGCAGCTTGACGCCGGCACCCGCGAGCTCGACGCGCCGCGCCACGTCGAACTGGTCTCGGCAGAACGGAACGACGCACACCGGTACGCCGGCTGCGAGCGCCCTCTGCGTCGTCCCCTGCCCGCCGTGCGAGATGACGCAGGCGGCGCGGGCGATGATCGGCCCGTGCGGCAGGAACGGCTCGACGCGGGCGTTGGGCGGCACGGTGAACTGCACGCCGTCCACCGCGGCGGTCGTGGCCACGAGCGTCACGTCCTCGCCGGCGAACGCCTCGAGCGCGTCGGCGATGAGCCGCTCGTCGTTCTGGTATGCGGTCGACGCCGTGACGAGCACGATCGGGCGTATCGAAGACGACAGCCAGGCTGGTGGCTCGGCCGGCGGCTCCCATGTCCCGGGCCCGACGAGCCGCACCGAGGCCGGCCAGTCGCGGCGTGGAAACTCGTATGGCTCCGCCGTGAAGGCGATGAAGCGACCCGCCTTGCGCCACTGATCTTCGTACCGGCGGAGATGTGGGAGGCCGAGCTTCGCTCGCATCTGGTTGCGCAGCGCAACGTGCGGAGCGAGCAGTCTGTCGCCATACGCCCACAGCAGGTGGTCGCGCAAGTGTCCGAGCGGCCCGCGCGCAGGTGCCAGGCCCAGCCCGAGCGGAGGTGCCTCATGGGAGCGGAACGCGGGCGGATACGGGCAGTACATCGCCCATGGCAACCCGGATGCCTCCGCGACGTAGCCCGCCCCCTCCGTCTGCACGTCGATGATCAGCCCGTCGGGACGCACTTCCGATATCGCACGATGCAGGTCCGGAATCTCGAGCTCGGCGCGCTGCCGGTAGAAGTTGATGACCCGCTTCTGGGCCTCGATCTGCGTGCGTGCACGCCAGTCCTCGAGCTCGATCGCATCGATCCGGCCGTCGACCGGGGCCGCGTGCAGGCCCAGCGCCGCAAGCCGCTCAACCTCCGATGCGAGCGTTCGCAGGTGCACCTCGTGGCCGCGACGCTGCAGCTCGAGCAGCATCCCCGCCGATGGGAAGACATGTCCCGGCGTAGGTGAGTTGTAGGCGAGCAGTCGCGCCATCAGGGCGCTCCCTTCGATGCGGTGACCATCTCGGTCACGATCTGCTCGGCCGCCTCGCGACCGAGCCTCATCTCACGACGAAGCAGCTTCCAGACCAGCAGGTCGGTGGCTACCACGAGCGCGACCAGTCGCCGCTCGCGCCGTACGCCCTCCAGCCCACCGAGCAGCGGCAGGAACGTTCGCTCCACCCATGCGCGGTGCCAGGCGCGGCCCGCGTCGGTCATCTCTCGGACAGCCGGGATGCGGTCCTCCTGGGCCAGCAGCCGCAGAGCCGCATCGCCGTCGTCATCGTAGGAGTCGTAGAGCACCCGGACCGCCGCGCGGACGTTCCCTACGGGGGCCCTGTCGCGTCGCGCGCCCGCAGGGGCCATCCTCCATGCCCACGCCGCCACGAACAGACCGTCCTTCGTGCCGAAATGTGCGTGCAGCGTCTGGACGGTGACCCCCGCCTCGCCCGCGACGTCGGCCAGACGCACGTCCTCGTAGGACGAGCTGGAGAAGTGCCGCCACGCGGTCGCGAGGATCCGCTCGCGTGTAGCCGTCGCCGACTCGGCCCGCGCGACCATCCGGTACATCCGCTTCGGGGTGGTGTCCGCCGCCATTTCGATTGATGCAGCATAAAGCTAATGTCAAGCGCGGCAAACCAAATGCCCGTCGTGCACGCGGAACTCCTTGATGAAGAACCGTAAGAGCTGCTTGGCCTGCTCGGGACTGCCGGTGTGGAGTGGGCGGCCCCACAGCAGCCGAATCATGAGCGGCCCTGCTGTGTTGGCTAGGGCCCATGCTCGCGAGGGCCCGCTGCTCGCCCTCGGGTAGCCTGATCGCGATGCCACGCGTCGAGCAGTATCGCCGTCGCCCACATACTGGCGTCCCACCCGGGCGCTTTCTAGGATGAGCGATCCTCCTTGGGGGGTTGAGCCGCCGCAGAGCGGTTCCGAGCTCGTCCGCCTGCTATGGCGAGCCGGTCGCGATTCAGCAGGCAAGCAGAGGCAGGTCGTCCAAGCGGTCGCCGACGCGGGTCGCGGGAAGACGCGGGATCAGCTGCGGGCCCTGTTTGCGGACGAGTCGGCTCGCCTGCGTGTGCCGCGCGATCCGATCTGGGTCGAGCGGGCACTGGATGAACTCGAATGGTCGCCCGCCGAGCGCGCGCGGCAGACTGTTCGCGGCTTGCTGATCGCCGGAAAGGGGATCACTCAGATGGTGCGGTCGCACGGGATACCCGAGGCGCCACGTTGGATGCAACCCCCGACGAGTGCCAGCCACCATGTGTGGGCGGAGCGCCGCGAGAAGACGCCGATCGCCATCGACCCCGGCGCCGCCTCGTGGCTTGACCGAGTGCTCTCGAGCGCGCCGGGGCGGATCGAGGACATGCTCGCCCTTGTGGATGTCTGGTTCGACTGGGCCGCGCCACAAGAGGAACGCCCACCGATCGTTGTGTACATCGGCGCACAGAAAGTGGGGGTGCTCGACCAACTGGCGACCGAGCGGTTTATCACTGTCATGGAGTCGGCGAGCGAGCGCAATACGAAGCCGCGCACCAGCGCGACACTGGCGAAGGCGGCACATCTGATGCCTCCGTACCTGCTCGTCGTGGAGATACCGGTGCCGGATGGGTCGTAGGCCTCCAGCGAGGTCCGCCGATCAAGCATCGGTGGCGGTTTGTTGCCGACCGGAAAAATGGAGCTAGTCGGGCTCGAACCGACGACCTCTACCGTGCCACGGTAGCGCTCTCCCAGCTGAGCTATAGCCCCGAGATCCTGGCTCGCAAGTCTAGCTGCCTGCTGCGCAAGGTGTGGGCGGCGCATCGCTTCGCAGCGTCCGGATCACCGCCTCGAGCTCGTAATCCCTGGCCCATCTGACGCCGAGGGCCTGGTTGTTCTTTGTCGACTCGAGACGGAGGGAGACGCCACGCATCCCGGACACCTCGGCGACAGGAAGCAGGAAGCTCCGGTTCAGCTCGGATGAGTAAACGGCGACTGCGTCGATCTCCGAAGATGAGTAGCTCGTGTAGACGTAGCCATTCGGGGTATGGCGGCAAGTCTGGAGGTGGATAGCTAGTACGCCGCCAAGGTGGCGGGCGAGCTTGCATTGCACGCGCAGCAATGTCGGCTCGAGGTCGATGATCAGGTCGTAGCGACGCCCCTCGCACAGCGGCCGGAGCACCGTGAGCCCCAGCTGGATGACCGCGGCAGTAATCGCCGCCTCGGCGGCTGCTCCCTTCTGGCTGGGTGTGAGCTCGGCCACACCTCCAAAGCTACGGGCCGCCTGGGACACAATTGCAGCGCCTTGTCTGCGCTGCCGCTGCGCCCGGCGTCTACGTGACTCGGCCCGAAAACCCTGCGCGCAGCTCCAGCTCACTCCGGCGGAATGAACTCGGGCACGTCGAGATCGTCGTCAGGATCATCGCCGCCACCCGACCGGCGCGCACCGGCTTCCGGGCCACCTGACGACCCGCCCGGACTCGCCTGATCCAGTCGCGCCGTGAGGCCGCCGTGCGCGAGGCGCACATCGCGCAGCAGGCGCTCGGCGTTGTTGCGCAGCGAGACCGACAGCTCGCGCAGGTTGCGCGACAGCTCGGTGCCCTCGCGCAGGACCTCGCGCGCGACGACATGCGACTCGCCGACGATCTCGCGCGCGTCCTCGCGCGCCTTGGCGCGGACCTGATGCGCCTGCTCGAGCGCGTCGGCGCGCAGCTTGTCGAGATCCTCGCCGCCGGAAGCCAGCGTGCTCTCGGCCTGCTGGCGGCCTTCGGCGAGCAACCGGCCGGCCTGCTCGCGCGCCTCGGCGACTATCCGCTCCGCCTGCGCCTGCGCCTCTGCAATCGCCGTCTCGGCCTGCGCCCGGGCGCCGCTCAGCGCCATCTCGGACTGCTGCTGGGCCGCCGCGCGAGCCTGCTCGCTCTCCTCGCGCGCCGCGGCACGCTCGGACTCGGCCTCGCCGCGCGCCGTCTCACGCTCCTGCTCGACCTCGCGCTGGGCGGTTGCGCGCAGCTGCTCCGCCTCGACGCGCGCGTCGGCCCGCAGTCGCTCCGCCTCGGCATGAATCGCGCCGACGGCCAAGACGGCCTCGTTCCTCGCCTGCTCGGCCTGCGAGCGGGCCTCGCGCAGCAGCTCCTCGGCCTCCTCCTCCGCCGCCCGCACGCGATTGGCCGCGGCGCGGTCGGCCTCGGCGATCCGTTCTCGCGCACGCGACTCGGCCTGCTCGCGCAGCTGTGCGGCGGCGCGTTCGGCCGCCTCGACGATCCCGGCGACCCGCGCCGGCGCTGCTTCCAAGGCCTGGCGCTGGAGGTCGTCAGAGCCGCTGGATTCATGCGGCGAGGGCTCCATGCAGCCATGGTAAACCTCGCGACTCGCCTGCGCCGAACGGCCGCCGGGCGTGACCGTGGTGGCAGAAAAGGTTGGAAATACGTCCTTGCGGACGGAGCGAGCTTGGGTCATGATCGAGTGATGGCCCGCCCCCTCACCCCGCGTCAGGTCGCGATCCTGCTTTTCCCCGGCTTGCAGAGCCTCGACGTGACGGGCCCGCTGGAGGTGTTCCACGGCGCCTCTCAGCTGACCGAGGCGCGAGGACGCGGCGAGCGCGGCTATGAGATACGCACGCTCAGCGGCGACGGCGCACCGCTGCAAACGTCGAGCGGGCTGACGATCACGCCTGACGGGCGCCTGAGCGACGCGCCGACGGAGCTCGACACGCTGATCGTGCCGGGTGGGCGAGGTGCTCGGCGCGCAGCCGCCGACGAGCAGGTGCTCGAGTGGATCTCCGAGGCCGCGGGCCGCGCGCGGCGCACGGCCTCCGTATGCACCGGCGCCTTCCTGCTCGCCGCCGCGGGCCTGCTGGAGAACCGCCGCGTGGCGACGCACTGGGCCAACGCGGACGAGCTCGCCCGCCTGCATCCCGGCGTGCAAGTGGAGCCCGATCCGATCTACCTGCGTGACGGAGACATCTGGACGTCGGCCGGCGTGAGCGCCGGCATGGACCTGTCGCTGGCGCTCGTCGAGGACGACCTCGATCGCGAGGCTGCGCTGACGATCGCCCGCCACCTGGTGCTGTTCCTGCGTCGTCCCGGCAACCAGTCGCAGTTCAGCGCGACGCTGGCCGCGCAGCAGCCGAGACGAGAGGCGCTGCGTGAGGCTCAGCGGCTCGTGCTCGAGGACGTCGCGGGCGACCACTCGGTCGAGGCGATGGCCGCGCGCGCCCACATGAGCATGCGCCATTTCGCACGCGCTTTCCGCGCCGAGACCGGGCTCACCCCGGCGCGCTACGTCGAGCGCGTCCGCCTCGAGACGGCACGCCGTCTCTTGGAGGAAGGCGACGAGGCGATCGGCTCCGTCGCGAGCGACTGCGGCTTCGGCACGGCCGAGACGATGCGCCGCGTGTTCCTGCGCACGCTCGAGGTGGGCCCGGCCGAGTACCGCCGCCGCTTCCACGCGGGCCGCCTCGACACACCCTTCGCCGCGTGAGTGAAACGACGACAAGGAGACCGACATGAACACCGCGATCCTGCTCTACGACCGGTTCACCGCGCTGGACGCGATCGGGCCATACGAGGTGCTCAGCCGCCTGCCGGGCGCGAGCGTGACGTTCGTCGCCGCCGAGCCAGGGCTGATTCGCACCGACAACGGCATGCTGGCCGTGCAGGCCGATCGCGCCCTCGAGGAGGTGCCTGCCCCGGAGATCGTGCTCGTGCCGGGCGGGCCCGGCGAGGTTGCCGCACGCGCCGGCGGTCCTGCGCTCCAGTGGCTGCGCGCCGCGCACGACACCAGCGCGTGGACGACGTCGGTGTGCACCGGATCGCTGATCCTCGCGGCCGCAGGGCTGCTCGACGGTAAGCGCGCGACGGGCCACTGGCTCGCGATGGACACGCTCGGCGAGCTGGGCGCGGAGGTAACTGCCGAGCGCGTGGTGTTCGACGGGAAGATCGTCACGGCGGCCGGCGTGTCGGCCGGGATCGACATGGCGCTCGCGCTCGCGGCGGCGATCGCGGGTGAGCAGGTCGCGCAGGCGATCCAACTGTCGATCGAGTACGACCCGCAGCCGCCCTTCGATGCGGGCTCGCCGAGCAAGGCTCCGGCGGAGATCGTCGAGCTGCTGCGCGCCCGCAGTCGCTTCGTGAGCGGCCAGGCCGCGTCGGTCACAACGCCTCGATGAGGCTCTGAGCGCCGCGGCCTCCATCGGCGCCGCCCAGGAACGTCGTTTGGCCCACGGCAGCCGCGCCGGGGCCGCCCGCTAACCTGCGATCTCCGATGGCCGAGCACATATATGAGCCGCGCGCGATCGAGTCTCGCTGGCAGGAGCTCTGGGCACGGGAGCATACGTGGGAGGTCTCCAACGAGCACGATGCGGGCGGGCGCTCGAGCAACTCCTACGTGCTCGAGATGCTGCCCTACCCGAGCGGTGAACCCCATATCGGCCACCTGAAGGTCTACTCGGTGGGTGACGCGATCGCCCACTTCCACCGACGCCTCGGCCGCCGAGTGCTGCATCCGATGGGCTATGACTCGTTCGGGTTGCCGGCCGAGAACCATGCGATCAAGACGGGCGTGCATCCGCGCCTGTCGACGGCCGAATCGATCGCCTCCTTCCAACGGCAGTTCCGTTCGTGGGGCATCTCGATCGACTGGTCGCGCGAGCTGGCCACGCACGAACCGAGCTACTACCGCTGGACGCAGTGGATCTTCCTCGAGCTGTTCCGCTCGGGGCTGGCCTACCGCAAGGAGGCGGCCGTCAAGTGGTGCCCGCACGACCAGACGGTGCTGGCCAACGAGCAGGTCGACGCGGACGGCCGCTGCGAGCGCTGCGGAACGCTCGTGGAGATCCGCCAGCTGGAGCAGTGGTTCCTGCGCATCACCGACTACGCCGAGCGGCTGCTGAACGACCTCGAGGAGATCGACTGGCCCGAGCACGTCAAGACGATGCAGCGCAACTGGATCGGGCGCTCGGAGGGGGCAGAGGTGACGTTCCGCTGCGAGGAACTGCAGATCGACTATCCGGTGTTCACGACGCGTCCGGACACGCTGTTCGGCGCGACGTTCTTCGTGATGGCGCCCGAGCACCCAGACGTGATGCGCCTGGCGCAGGGCACCGAGCACGAGCAGGCGGTGCGCGAGTACGTGAACGTCGCGCTGAACGAGACCAACGAGGAGCGCGGCAACGTCGAGAAGCCGAAGACGGGCGTTCCGCTCGGACGCTGGGTGACCAACCCGGTCAACGGCGAGCTGATCCCGATATACGTGGCCGACTACGTCCTGATGGAGTACGGGACGGGCGCGATCATGGCCGTGCCTGCGCACGACGAGCGCGACTACGCCTTCGCGCGCGCCTTCGACCTACCGATCAGGCGCGTGATCGACGGTCGCAGCGCCGAGCCCTCTCCCGCCGATCCACCCGCCGTGCCGGGGGAGAGCGCGGCCGTCGTCGACGCACAGGGGCTGCCGTACTCCGGCGACGGGCCGCTCCTGAACTCGGCGCCCGCGTTCGACGGCATGGCCAACCGCGAGGCGCTCGGCGCGATCGTGCGCTGGCTTGACACCGAGGGCAAAGGTCACTCCTCGGTCAACTACCGCCTGCGCGACTGGCTGGTCTCCAGGCAGCGCTATTGGGGGGCCCCGATCCCGATCCTCTATTGCGAAAGCTGCGGCGTCGTCCCGGTGCCCTACGAGCAACTTCCCGTCGAGCTGCCCGACGTCCAGGACTACACGCCCAAGGGGCGCTCGCCGCTGGCGGCCGCCGAGGACTGGGTGAACACGTCCTGTCCGTCATGTGGTGCAAGCGCACGCAGGGAGACTGACACGATGGACACGTTCGTCGACTCCTCGTGGTACTTCCTGCGCTACTGCGATCCGCACAACGATCGCGCCGCGTGGGATCGCGAGGCGCTGCGTGAGTGGATGCCCGTCGACCAGTACATCGGCGGCGTCGAGCACGCGATCCTGCACCTGATGTACGCGCGCTTCTTCTGCAAGGCGCTCGCCGATCTCGGACACCTCGACTTCCAGGAGCCCTTCAACGCGCTCTTCACGCAGGGCATGGTCACGAAGGACGGCGCGAAGATGAGCAAGTCGCGCGGCAACGTCGTCTCGCCGGCCTCGATCATCGAGCGCGTGGGCGCGGACACCGCGCGCTGCTACGTGCTGTTCGTCGGGCCGCCCGATCAGGACGCCGACTGGTCGGATGCGGGCGTCGAGGGCGTGCACCGCTTTCTCGGCCGGCTGTGGCGCCTGGCGGCCGAGACCGCCGACCGCGCCGGCCCGCCGATGGCGCCGCCGGAGGCCGAACGTGCGGCGGGCGCGCAGGGCGACGACCTCGCGCTGCTGCGCAAGACTCACTGGGCGATCGAGAAGGTCAGCGGCGATCTGCGGCGCTTCACCTTCAACACCGCGATCGCCGCCGTGATGGAGCTCCTCAACGAATGCTCGCGCCTGCGCGAGTCGGTCGACGCGGAGTCGCTGCGCTTCTCCCTGTCGACCGCCGCCTCGCTGCTTTTCCCGTTCGCTCCGCACGTCTGCGCGGACGTCTACGAGCGCCTCACGGGCGAACGAGTGTGGGAGGCGCCCTGGCCGCAAGCCGATGAGGGGCTGCTCGAGCGAGACGTATATGAGCTCGTCTGCCAGGTCAACGGCAAGCTTCGCGATCGCGTACAGGCCGCGGCCGGCGCGAGCGCCGACGAGCTGAAGGAGCTCTGCAAGCTCGCGCCCAACGTGCAAGCCCACGTCGACGGCAAGCAGATCGTCAAGGAGATCGTCGTCCCAGGCAAGCTCGTCAACCTGGTCGTCCGATAGCACGCCCAGTGCGCATCGTCGCGTCCCCGCGGCATGCATAGACTCGGGGCCATGGCCGAGCTGAAGCCCGCATACCTGATCCACGGCGATGACCACGGCGCGATCGCCGAGCGCCGCGCCGGGTTGCGCGCGCTCGCGGAAGGTACGGGAGACGCGAGCGCCACGAGCGTCGAGCTGCTCGAAGGCGATCGCGCCACGCCCGCGGGCGCCGCCGATGCGCTCGCGGCGATGACGCTCACGGTCGGCCGTCGCGTGATCGTCGTCGAAGGCGTCGAGCGCTGGCGCGAGGCGGACATCGAGCGGCAGCTGGCTCGCGCGATGGCCAGCATGCCGCCTGACACGACACTCGCGCTGTTCGCCCGCGAGGAGGCGCGCGCGAAGGCGCCGCCGGCACTGCACGAGGCGGTCAGGCGCGCCGGCGGGCAGGTCGTGGCGCAGATGACCGTCAAGCCGTGGGAGCTGCCCAAGTGGGCGCGCGAGCAGGGCGTGCGGATCGGGCTGACGCTCGACGCCGCCGCCGCGAAGGCGCTCGTGGCTCAGGTCGGCGAGCGCCAGCAGCGCCTGCTGCGCGAGCTCGAGAAGCTGGCGCTGGAAGGGGCCGGCGAGCGATCCGAGGCCCGGCAAGTCGACGCGCAGGAGATCGAGCGCCGCGCCGCCCACTCCGCCGAGTGGCGGGCGTATGGGCTCGCCGATGCGCTGGTCGGCGCCGATGCTCGCCAGGCGACGCTCGTCTACATGCACCTGCGCGAGCAGGGCGAGCGCCTGTCCGGACTTATCTACCTGATGGCCCAGCGCCTGCGCGACGCGCTGGCCGTCGCCGAGCGGCTGCACGCGGGAGAGTCGGCTGCGACGGTCAAGCGCGGCCTGCGCATGCCCGCGCGGGCGGCCGAGCGGTTCGTGGCCGACGTCGCGAGCTCCGATCCCGAGCGGCTGCGCGCGGCGCTGGGCGCGCTCGCCGATCTGGAGCTGGACTCGCGCGGCGGCGCCGTGATCGCGTCCAGCCGAGCGCCGATCGCGGCGCTCTCCGAGGACACGCTCGCTCTGCGAGCGATCCAAACGATGATGGCGTAGCGCGCCGGCTACGCCGACGAGCCGCTGCGCACGCGGGCGGCGCGGGACTTCTTGTGCGCGCCGTTGTTGCGGTGCAGGGCACCGCGCTTGACGGCCTTGTCGATCGTCGAGACGAGCTCGCGGTGCGTGGAGTCGGCTGCCGCGTCGTCGCCGCCCTGCACGTGCGACTCGAGGCTGCGGAAGTGCGTCTTGATCGCCGAGGTGTACTGGCGGTTCTCCAAGCGCTCGCGCTCGGAGCGCAGGATGCGCTTCTTCTGGGAGTGGATGTTGGCCATGGAAAAGGCCGCGAGGCCCGAATGCAAAGGCTCGGGCGCGCGGCTGGCCGATCTCTCGATCGGTCGCCGTACTATAGCGGCCTTGTCTGTCACCGGAGAAGCTGCCGCGGAGGAACCGCCTGCCCCGGTGCCGCCGGGCGGCGGCCGCGTCGCGCGCAATACGGCGATCTTCTCGATCGCCACCGGGATCTCGCGGATCGCCGGCCTCGTGCGGGAAATCGCGACGGCGAGCTTCTTCGGTACGAGCGGACGCTTCTCGGCCTTCACGATCGCCTTCCAGGTGCCGAACCTGGTGAGCAACCTGTTCGCCAACGCGGCGCTGTCGGCGGCCTTCGTGCCTGTGTTCACCGAACTGCTGCAGAAGGGCCGACGCAAAGAGGCGTTCCGACTGGCCTCGACGCTCTTCTGGGTGATGCTGATCGGCCTGGGTGCGATCACGGCGTTCTTCATCCTCGCGGCGGGCGTGATCATGCCGCTTTTCACAGGCGCGAAGTTCGGCGGTGCTCTCGACGGGCTGACGGCGGGCCTCTCGCAGGTTCTGTTCCCCGTCGTTCTGCTGCTCGGCCTGAACGGCCTGCTCGTGGGGATCCTGCAGTCCTACGATCACTTCTCGATCCCGGCGATCTCGCCGGCGGTGTGGAACGTCGTGATCCTTCTGCTGCTGCTGATCCTGCGCCCGCACTTCCACGGCGAAGAACAGCAGCTGTACCTGTACGCGGCCGCGATCCTTGCAGCCACATTCGTGCAGCTGCTGATGGCCGCGGGCGCGCTCGGACGCATCGACTTCCGCTTGCAGCCGCACATCGACTGGCACGATCCGAGGATCAAGCAGGTCTTCACGCTGATGCTGCCCGTGACGATCGGTCTCGGGATCGTGAACCTCGACCAGCTGATCAACTCGGTGTTCGGGACGCTCGTCTCGGACGAAGCGCCGCGAGCGATCGACAACGCGTTCCGCGTGTACATGCTCCCGCAGGGGCTGTTCAGCGTGGCGGTCGCGACGGTGCTGTTTCCAACGCTCAGCAGGATGGCCGCCGACCGCGACGTCTCCTCGATGAGACGCGCCGTGGGCATCGGCATGCGCCAGATCAACCTGCTGCTGATTCCCGCGGCGACCTTCATGATCGTGCTGGCCACCCCGATCGTGCGGCTGCTCTTCGAGCGCGGGAACTTCACGCCGCATTCCACGCACATCGTCTCGGTGGCGCTGTTCTGGTTCGCCTTCAGCCTGCCCTTCGGCGGCCTGAACCTGCTGTTGACGCGAACGTTCTTCGCGGTTCAGCGCCCGTGGATACCCACGCGACTGGCCGGCATCAACATCGTCGTGGACATCGTCGTGAGCATCGCCCTGTACAAGCCGTTCGGTATCGCGGGGCTGATCATCGGCACGGTGGTAGCCAATGCCGTCATGACCGCGCTGCAGCTGCAGCGCCTGCGGATCGGCTTCAACGGACGCGTGGAAGGCGGACAGACGACGATGATCACGGCCCGCATCGTCGTTGCCTCGGCGTTGCTCGCGGGCGTGTCGTGGGGCGTCTGGAGACTGCTCGACGGCGCGCTCGGCGGCTCGCTCGCGGCGCAGATCGTCAGCGTGGGCGGCGCGGCGGCGGCCGGCCTGTTCGTGTACGTGCGCGCGGTGCTCGCGATGCGCGTGCCCGAGGCCCATCAGGTGCACCGGCTGATCGTCAACCAGCTGGGAAGGGCATAACGCCGGCGCCGGCGAGTCGTTACCCGGGCTGGCGCGAAGATGGCGCTGAGTCCGGGCATGCGGCCGGGCGAGCCGAAGCTCGCCCGGTGCACCCGATCAGAGATCGCCGCTTACTACTTACGTCCCAGGACTGCGTGTCTTGCCTGGGCGGCGTGACACTCCCGACACCTGGACAGGCCGCCGGCCCGAGGGCCGGCGCGTAGCCGCGGTTGGACCTCGAGGGCCCGTAGTCGAGTTGGCGATCCGCCGGTAAGAGAAGGCTAGCGCCTCTACGCTGTATCCGCCCATGGACCAATCGCACATCCGCAACTTCTCGATCATCGCGCACATCGACCACGGCAAGTCGACGCTGGCCGATCGCATACTCGAGCTGACGCATACGGTCGCCGCGCGCGAGATGCGCGCGCAGCTGCTCGACTCGATGGACCTGGAGCGCGAGCGCGGCATCACGATCAAGGCGCAGGCGGTGCGCGTGTTCTACACGGCGCGCGACGGCGAGACCTATCAGCTGCACCTGATCGACACGCCGGGGCACGTGGACTTCACGTACGAGGTCTCGCGCTCGCTGGCCGCGTGCGAGGGCGCGCTGCTGGTGGTGGACGCCGCGCAGGGCGTGGAGGCGCAGACCGTCGCCAACACGTATCTCGCGGTGGACTCGGGCCTCGAGCTGATCCCGTGCCTGAACAAGATCGACCTGCCGGGGGCGGAGCCCGAGCGCGTGGCGGGTGAAGTGAGCGAGCTGATCGGCGAGCCGCCCGAATCGATATTGAAGATCAGCGGCAAGACGGGCGAGGGCGTGCCGGAGGTTCTGGAGGAGCTGATCGCGCGCGTTCCGCCACCCACGGGCGACCCCGACGGCGCGCCGCGCGCGTTGATCTTCGACTCGGAGTTCGACCAGTATCGCGGCGTGATCGCCTACATCAGGGTCGTCGACGGCGTGTTCCGCAAGGGCGAGGCGATCCGCGCGATGGCGACGGACACGCACGCGGACATCGACGACATCGGCGTGTTCTCGCCGCAGATGATGCCGACGGACCAGCTCGCGGCAGGCGAGGTCGGCTATCTGATCACGGGGCTGAAGGACGTCACGTTGCTGCGCGTCGGAGACACGCTGACGACGCGCGCCCGCGCGGGCGCGCCGGCGGGGGCGAGGGCCAGCGAGGCGCTGCCGGGCTATCGCGAGGTCAAGCCGATGGTCTTCTGCGGGCTGTTCCCGATCGACTCCGACAGCTATCCCGACCTGCGCGACGCGCTCGAGAAGCTGACGCTGAACGACGCTGCGCTGTCGTGGGAGCCGGAGACCTCCGACGCGCTCGGGTTCGGCTTTCGCTGCGGCTTTCTCGGCCTGCTGCACATGGACATCGTGCGCGAGCGCCTGGAGCGCGAGTACGACCTGGAGCTGCTCGCGACGATGCCCTCGGTGGAGTTCGACATCACGCTGACGAACGGCCAGGAGCTGGAGGTGCACAACCCCTCGGACATGCCCGACCCGGGCACGATCGAGGAGATCCGCGAGCCGTTCATCCAGGCCTCGATCATCGCGCCGAAAGAGTTCGTCGGCGCCGTGATGGAGCTGTGTCAGGAGCGTCGCGGCATACACGCCGGCATGCACTACCTCTCGCCGGAGCGCGTGCAGATGAACTACGAGCTGCCGCTGGCGGAAATCGTGCTGGACTTCTTCGACCAGCTGAAGTCGCGCACGAAGGGCTACGCGTCGCTGGACTACGAGCTGAGCGGGATGAAGGCGTCGGACCTGGTCAAGCTCGACGTGCTGCTGGCCGGCGACGCGGTCGACGCGCTGTCGATGGTCGTGCATCGCGAGAAGGCCTATGAGATGGGCCGCACGCTGACGGAGAAGCTGCGCAAGCGCATTCCGCGACAGCAGTACGACGTGCCGATCCAGGCGGCGATCGGCGCGCACGTGATCGCGCGCGAGACGGTCAAGGCGTATCGCAAGGACGTGATCGCGGGCTGCTACGGCGGCGACATCACCCGCAAGAAAAAGCTGCTCGCCAAGCAGAAGGAGGGCAAGAAGCGGATGAAGCAGGTCGGCCGCGTGGAGGTGCCGCAGGAGGCCTTCCTGGCGGTGCTCGAGCTGGGCGAGGACTAGCCGCGTGGCGCAGCGAAGCGAACCGGTGCGGCTGCTGTTCGTATGCCTCGGCAACATCTGCCGCTCGCCGACAGCCGAGGGCGCGATGCGCTCGCTCGTGCGCGAGGCGGGCCTCGAGGACCAGATCGAGCTGGACTCGGCCGGCACGGGCGGCTGGCACGTCGGCAGCCCGCCGGACGAGCGGGCGACGGCGGCGGCAGCGGCGCGCGGAATCGCGCTCGAAGGCTCGGCGC
>Ga0193729_1000154_pt1 | contig 32574 bp, 28 predicted proteins | sample U1c2metaG_FD_143036 | JGI IMG/M metagenome (GOLD analysis project Ga0193729, IMG submission 143036) | Soil microbial communities from a riparian zone of the East river system, Colorado, United States - U1c2 | ecosystem: Environmental > Terrestrial > Soil > Riparian zone | place: USA: East River...
AGCGCCCATAGCGCTCAACCTGGCTGCGGTATCTCTCGACCTCCCGGTCCAGAAAGAGCTCGAGACCGCCGCCCAGGTGCTGGCTGGTTTTGTAATCGATCACCCACCGGACACCGGCCTCGTCGATGAAACTGCGATCGAGCACAACTCGCGAAAACTCCCCCTCCCAGTACCCCGACAAGGCGTGTTCGCGCAGGTCCTCGCGAAGCCAACGCTTCAGTATCCAACGTCCGCGCGGATCGCGATGCACGCCGAGCAGTGCCTCCACGACGCGCGCGGTCGCTTGATTCAATCGATCCTCGGGCACCCCGTGGAGCGCAAGCCATCGGCGGAAATGGCCGTCGCGCGCATGGATCGCCGCCTCATCAAGGCTTGTGAGGTCCATCTTCTGGAGTTCGGCATGCACCAGGCTGCCGACGCGCCGCGCGGTTTCGCCGGCCCAGTCGAATATCGGCGTCTCGTCCCTCGCGACAGGGATGACAATTGCCGCGCCCGCCGGCGGCGCAAGACGCTCCGGCGAGGATTCCAATGGCAGGCGCTTGAGCGGCCCGCCGCGTGGCGGGTCGTCGGCAGCCTCGCGTTGCTTGAGCGGTGCCGTCGGCAGCTCGAATTCGCCGGCGAGCACCGGCCAGAGCGCGCGCAGCAAGCTTCCGGCGTGCGGCCGGAAGACCCGGCGTGGCGCCGCGTCGTCGAGGTCGTCGTCATTTTCATCGTCGATGACGGCGGTCAGACGCAATTGGCACTTTGCGCGGGTGCAGGCCACGTATAGCAGGCGCTGCGCTTCGAGCACGGTCGCGTCGCGCCGCTGGTAGCGCAAGAACTCGAACAACAGGTCAGCCTCGGTGCCCACCGGCGGACGGGCGGCCATCACCATGCCGTCGCGGCCCGTGCGCGCGAACTGGTGCGACAACAACAATTGGTTGCGGTCGGGCGGCACCGCGCGATCGAGCGCCGGCAGCACGACCAGGTCGAATTCCAGACCCTTGGCCTTGTGAATGGTCATGATTTCCACGGCGCTCGCGCTGCCGTGATCGGCGAACAGGTCGGCAAAAATTTCCGGCAGATCCGCAGGGTCCGGCATGCCGCGCTCCTCGAGCGTGCGTATGCGGGCGAACGCGGCGCTCGCCAGTTGCAGGTCCTGCACGCTCGCCATGCAGCTGGGGCCGCCCAAATCCAGCCAGGTTCTCTCGATCCAGCGGGCCGCTCCGGTCTCATTGCGGACCTCGAACGCAGCCTCGAGCGTCAGACGCAGGCGCGCACAGCGAGCGCGGCCATCCTCGCTGAGCGCGGGCAGCAGCGCCTCATCTCGAATCGCATCCCACACCAGAGAACCGGCGCCGGAGATCGTCAGCAAATCGGCCAGGATCAGTCCAGCCCAAGGAGCACGCAACACGGCGAACCAGGCGATGCGGTCACCCCGATGCAGCAACGCGCGCGTGAGCATCATGATGTCGCGAACCGCGGCGCGATCCTGCAAGGGCTCGATATCGACCGCCCGAAAGTCGATGTTCAACGCGCGCAAGCTCGCGGCGATTCCGCGCGCATGAGTTCTGGCGCGCACCAAGACGGCGATGCGCCAATCGGGATGCCGCTTGACTTCGCCGGCAATCATCGCGGCGATCGCATTGGATTCGGCGCTGCGGCTCGCGAATGCCTGACACTGGACGCCGCATTCAGAAGCGTCGGACATCGACACTGCGGCCTCACTGGCGCGATATGCAATGGCGCCGCGGTTACGATCATCAAACTCCGGCATGAGACGCGCGAAACAGCGATTGGTCCAGTCCACCAGCGGCGGCGCGGAACGAAAATTGCTTTGCAGACGCTGCACTTCGAAGCGCAGCTCGCCGATGCCCTCCTCCGCGAGTTCGAGGAATGCCCTGACCTCCGCTTGGCGAAAACCGTAGATGGATTGCATCGGGTCGCCCACGCAAAACACGCTGCGGCCATCGCCTTGTTGCCACCCGCCGGTCAGGAGGCGCACCAGCTCCAACTGCGAGCTGGATGTGTCCTGAAATTCGTCGACGAGAATGTGCTGCAGCCGGTAATCGAGACGCAAGCTCAAATCCGTGGGCGCATCCACGCTGCCGAGCGCGCGCAACCCCGCAATCGACACCGCGGAAAAATCAACGGCACCTTGCTCGCGAAAGACCCCATCCAGTTCAGCCGCCGCCAACACCAGCACCTGCGCCACTTCGCGGACACGTCCCCAGGCAGCGTCGCTGTAGTGCGCATCCGGCAGCGTGCGCAACTCGACCAGGACATCCAAAATGCGCGAATCTTCGGCGAATTTCTCCAGGAGGCTCAGCATCGATGCTTTGTCCGCACAACCGGGCGGAAAGCCCTGTCTTTTATCGACCGACTTACGCAATCCGCGCCCGTCTGCCTTGAGCAGCAGCACCGCCTTGGAGCGCCAACGCGCGGCATCCTCAGGGCTGGCGCGCAAGGGGCTGGCATCTTGACGCCACACGGCCATCAGCGTCGGATCCTCGTGGCGCTGCGCCGCGGCGTGCATGAGCGACGACAGCGCCGTCATGTCTTGCCTTCCCAAGACTTCGCACGCCCGCAGCAAGACCCGGTTGACCAGCAGCCGCAAATCCTCATCCAAATGCCGACGCACGCTGGCCAGCTGCGCCTCGTCAATCGCGCTCGCGGCCTGCAGGCGCCCCGCGAGCAACGGCAACCAGCGGTCGCGGCTCGGCAGCATCTCGGCGATGAGCTTCACCAGCTTGCGCCAGCGCTGATCGTCGAGCTCGAGCACCCGATCGACCGCGAGCCCGAATTGATCGCCGCCCTGGTGCGCCAAAGCGCGGCGTGCCGCCTCCTGGTAGCTGGGCACGGCATCGGTCTGGATGCGCAGCCCCGCGCCGGCACCCGCCGCAATCGGCAATTGATTGGCGAGCCAGGAATTGAATGCATCGATGGTCTCAATGCGCAATCGCGAAGGCTGCGATTGCAGATCGCAATTCAAAGAGTCCATGCGCTTCTTCGCCGCCGCGGCCAGGCTCCACGTGAGCTGATTCATCCCCTGCGGGCATTCGGCAAGCCGCGCGGCGCTCAAGGCACCGAGCACCCGTTGCCGCATTTCTTGAGCGGCACGGCGCGTGAAGGTCAGCGCCAAAATACGCTCGGGCGAGTCGACGGATGCCAGCAGCCGCAGATACCGTTGCGCAAGCAGGGTCGTCTTGCCGGAGCCGGCCGGCGCTTGGACCAACACCGAACCCTCCGAGGTGATCGCACGCTCGCGGGCGGGGCCGTCGGCGAGTCGCGCGGCCTCACTCATGAAACTCATCCGCCTCTTCGAGCGCCGCCGGCACTCGGCACAGGCCTTGAAGTTTGCAGCTCTTGCATGCCTCGATAGTCGGCGCCACCTCCGCGCGCCCGGCGGCGAACTCGCCGGCGATCCGCTCGATGCGCCGCGACCAAACCTGTACGAGTTCGGCGAAAGTCGCCATCCCTTCCAATTCGCTGCGGCGTGTGCGCGGGAAAACATCGCGCCGCTCGGATTCGGCCACAAAACCGGATTCCGCAGCGTTCACTTTGGCGTAAGCGACCGCGACCAAGGCGTGCGGAGACAGCAGCGCATAAACCGGCAACTGTGGATTGTCAGGCCGTTCGCCGCGCCAATCGGGATCGGCAGCGCCGGTCTTGTAGTCAATCAAGACGCGCGCGCCATCCAACAAGCGATCGACGCGATCAATGCGCACCCGGAATTCGAGTCCTCCAAAACGGGCGATTTGATCGCGGCCCTCGAGGGCTTCGATGACGAAGGGTGCACGCGCCCGTTCAAGCTGCAGCCATTTCGTCAGCAGATTTCGCAGCCGGACCCCTTCACGCAAACGCCAGCGCCGCCCCGGATCGCGCCGCTGGCATACGGACTCGATTGCGCGAGCAGCAGCCTCATCGATCAGACGCTGCTCTGAGTCGGCGCGTACCGTCTGCAGGGCATTCGAGTCGCCCAGCGCGGTCCACACGTGCTGTAGAGCATGGTGCACAAGCTCGCCGCGTTCCCGTTCGTTGAATCCCGGGACCGGTTGCTCCAGGGGTTGGGCATCCAGCCGCGTCTCCGCAAATCCTCGAAATGCGCAGCGCGATTGGGCCCTTAAGGTGGCGACGCCGCGCGTGCGTTCGTTCCCCGCAAGCGGCGGGGCCTGCTCATCCCACACTGATTCCAATCCCGGCGCCCTCTCCAGCATTTTGAGCCAGTGAGGTTGAGGCGTTGCGGTCAAGTCAACCGGTACGATCTTAGGCAGCAACGGACTGGGCATGCTTGAACTGCCCTCGCCGGAATCGGAGAGACTGAACACGCACTGATTCGCGCGCTTCTGCCAGCGGCTCTGTAGGTCCATTGCCAGCGCCAGCTGCGACTCCGCGCTCGCGGGGATGACTCCGTATTGGCGCTGCACCCCAACAGGCAGCAGGGCCACCGGCGCCACAGGCTGCGGCCATTGTTCATCATTGCAACCACTCACCCAGAGCCCGTCATAATCAAGCCAGGGGTCAAGGAGTTGGCCGCTCACCCAGATGGCCGGCACGCCGGTTTGCACTTGAAACGCAGTCTCGCGAGCGGCTCGAGCAAGGATTCTTTGCGCTGAATCGCGCGAATGCGTCCCGAAGACGGCATCGCCCATGGCCAAGGCGGCGAGCAACTCTCGGAATCGCTCGGCTGCTTGATACTCGATGCTCGACCAGCGCCGGCTAAACGCCCAGGGACCGATCTGAAGCGCGCCCATCCAAACGGCCACCCACTCGCTGAAGAGGCGCGCGCCTTGCAATTGCGACAGCACATGATGGGCCGAGCGCAGTCGCTGCACGGCCGCCGCCGGAGCCATTTGCTCGCCTCGCGCCACACGATCGGCCAAATCCAGCCAGCCTGCAAAATCCGCATCGTTCGATGCACGGCGACGCAGCGCGACGTCCAATCTTGCCGCGCTGCCGGCCTCAGAGTCGGAATCCTGTAATTCAGGCGCGCGCAGCAGCGCGCTGAATTGTACGAACGCAACGGTCCCCACACTTGCGGCCAGCAATTCCAAGGCCGCGCGCACCGGCGCGTAGTCGGCGAGCGGCGTGCCTCCTGCCACGGCATAGGGAGCCGCCCTTAAACCGCCGCGCAGCGCAAATCGTTGCGGCGCCAATGCCGCATCGAAGGCATCGACCACCTCCGCACGACGCCGATTCAAATCCGGGACGCAGATCCAGGCGCGAAATCCGTCCTCGGCCAATTTGCCGCGCGCCCAATCCGCAATGGCGGCCAGTTCCGCCGCGGGCGACGGCGCCCTCACGATGGATGACCCTGCGTCAATTTGGTGCTGCGGCGGAAGTACGCGCCTGTGCTGCTCCAGCCAACGGCGCGCCGCAGGCCGCCATTGGGGGCTCTCGATCCAGTCGATGGGACCACCCTGCGAGCCCAAATGCCCCAGCAAACTATCCGCGCTGATGCAGCCTAAGGCGCTGCAGCGCCGCTCGAATGCGCGGTTCCACTCCAGAAACGCCGCGCATTCTTCGGAATGAGCAGCATCCAGAGCCTCGATGGGAATGGCGTATTCGAATAGCGTGCGCCGGGCGCGTCGTGCCGCGCGCGCCGCACCCGCAGGATCAAGAAAGTCCTTTCCGATGTGCGCCGTGTCGATGACCATGCGCCAGAGCTCGCGCTCTTCCACCTCGCTCAACAGGCGGGGCGCGACCGCGTCCGTGAGTTGCCGCTGCACATGCTGCTCGCGCAACCAGCTTGAATAATCGTGCACTCGAGGAGTTGGCCAGACCTCATCGCCGGCATCGCGGTGAACGCGCTGGACGGCGTCGAACAACGCGTTCGCCAGTTCCGTATTCGGCGCGAGAACAGTCCGGCCGGCCGCGACGGCCGCCAGCAAGGCGGGGGAAACACGCTCCACGCTCAGTGCTGCTGGACCTGTGTCGGGGAGGTGACGACTTTGAGTGCGGGCCCTTCAGAAGCCTGGGCGTCGAGCAGTTCGTCGATGCGTGTGAACACGGTGGCGAGGACTTTCTGTTCCGGTAGATTGGTGATGCGGAAGGCGTTGCGATAGGCCACGTTAAAACTCACGCCCGGCGCCACCAGTACATGTTTTTTCTCCAATAAATCGAGCGCAAAGGCCTGATCATCGAAGTCCGGCAGTGCCTCGCTGCTCACCTCGACGAACGCATACAGGGCGCCCATGGGGCGCGACAACTTAAGGTATTTACTGCGCGCGACGCCGTCGAGAATCGCTTGCCGCGATTCGTACAAGCGGCCCCCGGGACGCGTCAGCTCCACAATGCTCTGATAGCCGCCGAGCGCTGTCTGCACCGCCCACTGGCCGGGAACGTTGCTGCAGAGCCTCAAGGACGAGAGCAGTTCCAGGCCGCTCAAGTATTCGCTTGCGCCTTCGATGTCGCCCGAGAAAGATGCCCAGCCGACGCGATAACCGCAGGCACGGTATACCTTGGACAGTCCGCTCATCGTGCAGCACAGGGTGTTGTGCACCAATGTCGCCATGGGCACGAATTCCGCATCATCGTAGAGGATGTGGTCGTAGATTTCGTCGCACAACACCACCAAGCGGTGTTTCTCCGCCAGCCGCGCAATGGCGCTCAACGTCTCCCGGGGGTACACCGCGCCCGTGGGATTGTTGGGGTTTACGATGACGATGGCCCGCGTGCGCTTGGTGATCAGCGATTCAATCTCGTCCGGGTCAGGAATGAACGACTGCGCCGCGTGGCAGGGGTAATGCACGGCACGTCCGGTATTCAAATTGACCGCGGCGGTCCACAACGGGTAATCGGGACTCGGCACCAACACCTCGTCTCCCGTATTGAGCAGCGCACGCAGCGCAAGATCAATCAGCTCACTGACGCCATTGCCGATAAAAACCTCTTCCGCCGTGACGCCGCGCACGCCGCGCTCCTGCTGTTGCATGACCACCGCTTCGCGCGCAGGAAAGATGCCCTTCTGGTGCACGTACCCTTCGCTGTTGCGCAGATTCTCGATCATGGCCAGGCGCATCGTTTCAGGGGTGCGAAAACCGAACGCGTAAGGATTGCCGATATTGAGCGAGACGATGTCGTAGCCCAAGCGCTCGAGCGCCAGAGCACGCCGCGCCAACTTGCCGCGAATTTCGTAGCGCACATTGGCAAGGCCATCACTCGGCCGCACTGGCTTTCGTTGTTTCATGAGGCGCAGAATAAACCATTAAGCGTCTCGTGCGAACGATGGCAAGCGGCCCAATGGCCTGGAGCGACTTCGAGCAGCGGCGGGTCGCTGGTCTCGCACACGGGCAGCGCATAAGGACAGCGGTCGCGAAAAGCGCATCCGGAGGCCGTCAAATCCAGCGCCGCCACTTCGCCGGGTGCGTCCACTTCGCCGGGTGTGTCCACTTCGCCGGATGCCGCAGGTTCGCCGGATGACGCCGGTTCGCCGGGCGCCGCCGGCGCGGCAGCGACGGCCGCGTGAGGCATGTGCGGCACGGCGGCCAACAACGCCCGCGTATAGGGATGGACGGGCGAGGCGAACAGCGCATCGCACGGTGCGATTTCCACCAGTTTTCCCAAGTACATGACCAGCACGCGATGACACAAGTGCCTCACCACGGCAAGATTGTGGCTGATGAACAGCACGGCCATTCCGGCGTCCTGCAAATCAAGCAACAGGTTGACGATTTGACCTTGGATGGAAACGTCGAGGGAACTGACGATTTCATCGCAGATCAATAGCTTCGGACTCAAGATCATGGCGCGTGCTATGCCGATGCGCTGACACTGACCGCCGCTGAATTCGTGCGGATATCGGCCGCTCACCTCGGAACTCAAGCCTACTCGCTGCAACATGTCGCCCACCTTCTGCCGGCGGGCACCCGCACTCAGTCCGGGTTCAAATACTTTCAAGGGCTCGGCGATCGTCTCTCCCACCGTCATGCGCGGATCAAGGCTTGCGAGCGGATCTTGAAACACGATTTGCAGGCCGCGGCGCTGCGCACGCAGCGCCGCGGGCGGGCACTTCAGCAAATCCAAGCCGAGAAACTCCACACTGCCCTGCGCCGCTTGCAGCAACCGCAGGATGGCGCGCGCCAGCGTCGATTTCCCGGATCCTGATTCGCCCACGAGGCCGACGGTCTCGCCGGCGGACAGGTCGAAATTCACGCCGCGCACCACCGCGTGCGCGCCAAAGTCCACGCGCAAATCCCGGACCCGCAGCAGCGTGTTGTTCATGCGGTGAGCGGGAAATGGCAGGCGACTTGACTTGCCGGCGAGCCGCTGAGCTGCGGGCGCTCGATTCGACAGCGATCGGCGGCGCGCGAGCAGCGCGGCGCGAAGGGACACGCCTCGAGCAGTTCGCCGGGCCGAGGCGGTTGCCCGGCCAGGGTCGGCAATCGCGCCAGGCGCGGACCGGAGACGCTCGGCATGCACTTCAGCAGCTCGGCGGTGTAGGGATGGCGCGGATGCCTGAACAATTCTGCCGCAATCGAGTTTTCCACCACGTTGCCCGCATACATCACCAGAATTCTGTCGGCGAGACCCGCCACCACGGCCAGATCATGACTGATGAGCACCAGGGCCATGCCGAATTCGCCGCGCACGGCGCGCAGCAACTCGATGATCTGCGCCTGGATGGTCACGTCGAGCGCGGTGGTGGGCTCGTCGGCGATGACCAAAGAAGGTTCGCACAACAGGCTCATCGCGATCATCACACGTTGCCGCATGCCCCCGGAGAGCTCGTGCGGATATTGATTCAATCGGCGCTGCGGTTCCGGGACGTGCACGCGCTCGAGCATGCGGCCGGCGAAAGATCGCGCATCCTTCCACGACACCCCTAGGTGGGCAACCATGACTTCGGCCAGCTGCGTGCCGATTTTCAGGTGCGGCGTCAACGAGGTCATCGGATCCTGAAAAATCATCGTGAGCTTCGAACCGCGGACGCGGTTCAGCGCAGGCGCATCGAGAGCCAACAATTCGTTGCCCGCAAACCGCACGCTGCCGCTGACCTGCGCGTTGCGGGGGAGCAGTCCCATGGCGGCCATGAAGATCTGTGTTTTCCCGGATCCGGACTCTCCGACAATACCTACGCATTCGGAGGGCGCGATCTCGAGCGACACGCGGTCAACCGCGTCGATGCTCCCGGTGCGATGCGAGAAACTGACGCGTAAGCGGTCGACACTCAGTGTCGCGGTCATATCAGCCGTCCTTGACGTCGAGCGCGTCGCGCAGGCCATCGCCGAAGATGTTCAAGCTCAGCAGCAGCAGCGCCAGGACGCTGCCGGGAACCAGCAGGATCCAGGGAGCCGCCTCCATTTCGGCCGCACCCTCGGCGATCAGTGTGCCCAAGCTCGCACCCGGCTCCTGAATTCCCAGTCCGAGGAAGCTCAGGAAGCTCTCGAACAAGATGATTTGCGGCACGGTGAGCGTGGCATACACGATCACCGGTCCGATGACATTGGGGACCACGTGCCTGACGATGATGCGGCCAGTGCTCGATCCCGACGCGATCGCCGCCTCGATGAATTCCCGCTGACGAATGCTCAATGTCTGGCCGCGAACGATGCGGGCCATGGTCAGCCAACCGACGGCGCCTATTGCAAAAAACAGCAGATACTCGGTGCGTCCGAAAATGACGGTCAAGAATATCACGAAGAAAATCAGCGGCAGCCCGCTCAAGATTTCGATCAATCGCATCATCAAATGATCGGTGCGGCCGCCGATGTAGCCGGCGATGGCCCCATAGCTCACGCCGACCAGCAGGCTGATGACACTCGCCGCCAATCCGATGGCGATGCTGACGCGTGTGCCGGCGAGCGTCCTGACGAACAGATCTCGCCCCAACCGATCGGTGCCGAACCAATGCGAACCTTGCATGCCGGGTCGTGCCGCGATGTGCAGCCAATCGAGCGTCTGGGAATTGTTCGGGCTGAACCACGGCCCGAGCCAGGTCAACACGACGATCGCGCACAGCGCTGCCACGGCTGCAACGGCCGCGGGATTCGATCTTAGGCGCCGCACCGCCTCGCCGGCGAGTCCGCCCACTCTCAATGTCTCACACGCGGATCCAGCCACGCGTACAAGAGATCGACCAGCAGCCCCATGCCGATGAGCAAGGTCGAATAAATAATAACCATGCCGAGCACCAGGGTGTAGTCGCGGTTGAGTGCGCCTTGCACCAGATATCGTCCGATGCCGGGCAGGCCCGCAATGGATTCCACGACCAATGAGCCGGTCATGATCGAGGCAACGGCCGGGACCAAGTAGCTCGCCACCGGCATGAGCGCGGGACGCAAGGCATGGCGCAAAATCACCGTGTGCAGCGGCAAGCCCTTGGCGAAAGCCGTGCGGACGAAATGACTGCGCAGTACCTCGAGCATGCTGCCGCGCGTGAGGCGCGCAATGTACGCCAACGGCGGCAATGCCAACGCAATGACGGGCAGCGCCAGATGTCGAATCGATCCCGCTTCCCAGCCTGCGACCGGCAGCCAATGCAAATAGACGCCGAACAGCAGCCCGAGGAACGGCAGCACCACAAAGGAAGGAATCGCGATGCCCACGACGGCCAGGGACATCGTCGCGTGGTCGGCCGCGGAGTTGTGGTGGAGCGCGGCAAATGTCCCGAGAGGAATGCCCAACCCCAAGGCCAAGGCGATCGCAATCACGCCGAGTTGCAGGGTGACGGGAAAGCCCTGTCCGATCAATTCGGTGACCGAGAAGTCCTTATATTTGAATGAGGGCCCGAAATCGCCGTGCAGCAGCGATTTGAGGTAGCGCTCGTATTGGATCCAAATCGGTTGGTCCAACCCGTACGCGCTCTGCAAGTTCGCCATGATTTCAGGAGGCAGGGTTTGCTCTTGATCGAAAGGACCGCCGGGCGCTGCACGCATCAAAAAAAAAGTGGCCGTGATGATAATCAGCAGCGTGGGAACAGCGCCGGCCAGCCTCGTGAAAAAGTAGCGGATCACCGCGCGAGTCTATCGACTGACCGCAAGGTGGACAAGGGAAGTGTGGCTCCTTAGACTAGGGGGTCGACCAAACGTATGAGGTTTCATGGACTCCACCCGCCCAATCCGTGCGCTCATGCGTGGCCTTGATGCGCTGACCATTCTCAATTTGCGCGATGGTGCGACGGTCTCAGAGATTGCTCATGAGATTCGCCTGCCGCGCACCACGGTCTATCGAATCTTGGAGACCCTGTGCCTCTCGGGCTTTGTCTATAGAGACAACGCCGACGAACGCTATCGGCTGACGATCCTGGTACGGGCCTTGAGTGGAGGATTTGACGATGAGGCGTGGGTCAATCAGATCGCCAAACCGGCGATCTATCAATTGTGCAGCGAGATCGTCTGGCCCGTGAGCATTGCCACGCTGTCAGGCACAAAAATGATGCTGCGCGAGGCCACCGACCACGCTACTCCGCTCGCCATCGAGCGCTATTCGGCCGGTTTTCAATTGCCCTTGCTCACGAGCGCGACCGGGCGCGTGTATCTCGCGAACTGTCCGCCCGCGCAACGCGATGCGCTCATTGAGATTTTGGCCCGCTCCGCCAAAGATGAAGACAAGCCCGCGCGCGATCGCGGCGACTTGCTGCGCGCGCTCGCCGAAATCAAAGCTCACGGTTACGCGACCGCGATTCGCACACGCCGCCTCATCGACGAATACACGGTAAGCGTGCCGGTGCCCTTGAGCGACCGCGCGTTGGCTGCGCTAACGGTGCGTTTTACCGCTTCCGCGCTGACTTTGAAGGCCGGGCTCGAGCGTTTTTTACCGAAGCTGCGCCAGTGCGCAGCTAAAATCAGCACCATATTTTTGGAACAACAGGCCGAGGCGCGTGTTAAAAATGCGCCGCAGGCGACCGCTTAAGGAGCTTACGTGCAGAAGATCATGGTCTGTATCAAACGCGTCGTTGATTACAACGTGCGCATACGCGTCAAGCCCGACGGCAGCGGCGTCATGCTCGATGGGGTCAAGATGAGCGTGAACCCGTTTGACGAAATTGCACTCGAAGAGGCGCTGCGCATCAAGGAGCGGGGCTCGAATATCGAGGTCGTCGCGGTGAGCATCGGTATAGCCGATACCCAGCAGCAATTGCGCACAGCCCTCGCCATGGGCGCCGATCGCGCGATTCTGGTGCAAACGGACGTTGCCGTCGAACCGCTGACCGCCGCCCAGACTTTTCTGGCGTTGGCGAAAAAAGAAAATCCGGACTTGATTTTGCTCGGCAAACAAGCCATCGACGATGATGCCAATCAAACAGGTCAAATGTTGGCCGCCATCTGGGAACGGCCGCAGGCAACCTATGCGTCGAAGATCGAGATTTCTGCAGGCAAGGCAAGCGTCACCCGTGAAGTCGACGCTGGCCTGGAGACCATCGAAGTCGACCTGCCTGCAGTGATTAGCGTGGATTTGCGGTTGAACGAGCCGCGCTATGTGAAGCTGCCGGACATCATGAAAGCAAAGAAAAAGCCTTTGGACGTGACTTCACTCGAGGCCCTCGGAATCAGCGCGGGAGTCCTGCTCAAGACTCTGAAGACCGAGCCGCCGGCGCAGCGTCAAAAGGGCGTGATGGTCAAGGATGCGGCGGAACTCGTCGATGCTCTCAAGAAAAAGGGTTTGATCTAATGAACAAGGTACTCATTATCGGCGAACACGATGGAAAGGCGCTCAATCCGGCCACGGCCAAGTGCGTCACTTGCGCAGCGAGTATTCCCGAGGCCGAGATTACGGTGGTGCTGCTCGGCGCCGATACGTCCGCGATCGCCTCGCAGGCCGCGGCCATCAGCGGTGTGAAGTCCGTATTGCGCGTGGATCGGCCGGAGAATATGCACCCGCTCGCCGCGATTTTCGCGCCGCAAGTGGCCGCTTTGGCCACCGATTACACCCATGTGTTCGGGCCCTCGACCAGCTTTGGCAAGGATTTGATGCCGCGAGTCGCGGCGTTGCTCGGGGTTGCACAGGTCAGCGATTTGATGGCGGTCGAAGCACCTTACCGGTTTCGCCGCCCCATCTACGCGGGCAACGCCATCGTCACGGTGGAAGCGGACCCCTCGCGCAAACTCATCGCGACCGTGCGCGTGGCGTCCTTCCAGGCTGCAGCCGGCGGCGGACAAGCCGCCATCGATTCGAAGACCTTGAGCGTGTCCCTGCCCTCGCACACTCGCTATGTGGGCGCGAAATCCGGCTCCACCGACCGGCCGGATCTGCAAACCGCGTCGCGCGTGGTATCCGGCGGCCGGGCGTTAGGCAGCGCTGAGAATTTCAAATTGCTCTTCAGCTTGGCCGACAAGCTGGGCGCAGCGGTCGGCGCATCGCGCGCGGCGGTTGATGCCGGATATGCGCCGAACGAAATGCAGGTTGGCCAGACCGGCAAGATCATCTCACCGGAGATGTATATCGCCATCGGAATTTCCGGGGCGATCCAGCATCTGACGGGCATCAAAGACGCACGCACCATTGTCGCAATCAACAAGGACGGCGAAGCGCCGATTTTCGAAGTCGCGGACGTCGGCTTGGTCGGGGATCTATTCCAGATCTTGCCGGAGCTCGAGAGGCTCTTAGGCTAGCTGCTTGAGGACGTAGTCCGCGGCGGAGACTTTGAATTCGCCCGGCGCCTCGACATCCACCTGCGTTGCAACGCCGTTTTTGACGATGACGGCGAAGCGCTGCCCGCGCGTGCCCATGCCGAACTTCGAGCCGTCCAATTCCAGCCCCAAGGCCTTGACGTAAGCGCCGTTGCCGTCTGCCAGCATCAGAATCTTATCGCCGACTCCGCCGTGCTTGCCCCACGCGTTCATCACGAACACGTCATTGACCGCCGTGCAAGCAATCGTATCGACGCCTTTTGCCTTGATCTGATCGGCCAGTTCCACAAAACCGGGTAAATGTTTGGCATCGCAGGTCGGCGTAAATGCGCCAGGCACCGAGAACAGCACCACCGTCTTGCCGGCGAACAGCTGCTCGGTCGTCATCTTTTGAGGGCCGTCCTTGGTCATGCGAGTGAACGCGCCTTCAGGCATTTTTTCGCCAGCTTTGATCGTCATGGTTGATCCTCGTTAATTCCTAGCCGAGCTTGTCCGCGTACAGTTCCCACAGCTTGAGGACACGCGGGCTGATGTTCGGTACTGCCTTGAGCTCGACAAACGCCTTCTTCGCCTCCGGGTAGTTCTTGAGCGCGGCCTGCGCCCGGCCGAGGTACACATAGGCCTCATCCAGCTGCTTGATCTGCTTTTTCCCGATGCCACGCGTGATGGCCGTCGAAGCGCCCTGATAATCGCCGGCGCCGAAGTACACCTCGCCCAGCTTCATATCGAGTTGGCCGGCCGGATTCTTGGCCGCCTCGGCGTCCAGCTGCGGCAACCCCTTCTTGTCTGCATCGGCGCGAGTCTTCATCGCGTTCAACAAGCGGGTGGTGCGCTCCTTGTGATCATCCTTGATGACGCCGGCACTGGTTGCTTTCTCCAGCACCATTTGTGCTTCGCCCGGAAGGCCCGCATCGCCGAGCAGTTGCGCCATTTCGATATAGTCGGTGTCTGCTTGCATGGCGTTGGTGTCGAACATGATGCGGTAGATCATCAACAGATTGTGGTCATCGCGCTCATCCTGACGTTCCAGGCGGATCAGATTGTTCCAATAGGAGGTCTTGTTGGTGAGGCGCACCAAATCATAGAGCGATGCAATCATCGCGGGCGTTTCGTTGGCATCGCTGGCGCATTGCAATTTCAGCTGGTACAGCACTTCCTTGGGCGCTTCACCCGCCTTTTTGAACGCGGCAATGGCCTTATCGCCCCAAACCCCCGAATTCTTGCAGTCTTTTTGCTGATAGTAGAGCTGAGCCATGATCAGAAGATCATTGTCATTGGCAGCACCCGCCTCCGAGGCCTGCTTGCCGTACTCAATGGCCTTGGTCGTTGACTGGTTGGTTGCAGCCAACTGAAACAACAGGCGGTATGTCTTCGGCAGTTCGTCCGCCGAGTAGCCGCCGGTCGCAAGCGCGGCCTCGTAAGCGGTTTGCGCCGACTTGAGGTTGTTCAGTCGAACGTAACAAATACCCTTGAATTCAGCGATCGTCTTCTTGTCGTAGGTGGTCAGCGGACTCTTCGTCTCCGCAGCTTCCAAATTCTTCAGTGCCTCGGACCACTGCTGGGCTTGCATGGCCTTTTGTGCCGCGGTGATCTCCTTGGCGATAACGCGGCTGATTTCCTGACCCTTCGCCTTCTCGGCCGACCATGCCGCCGGCGAGATCGCCGCGCAGGAAATGAGGGCGATCAGGCAGAAAATCGCAGGACGGCGTCGAATATCGTGTATCAAATGACTCATTACGAGACCTCGCTATGTACCGAATTTATTGCGCACGGCGTTTGCACTCGTGCCCGGCATCTTATGTTAGTCAAACAAACGGCGCGTATACCTCTTGAAGGGCATGACGCGCCGTAATACCACACAGGGATACCTGCTCAGAAGAAATCGTTGTTGACGAAACCTATCTTCTTCAATCCGCGGTGCTGCAAATCAGCCAGGGTCTGCGCCACGATTTCGTACTTGGCGAACTTATCGACCGTGATATGCACTTCGGGCTGCGGCTGCTTCTGTGCTTCTGATTCGATGTAGCCCTGTAAAGTCTTTCGGTCCACCGGGTTCTTGTTCCACAACAACGTGCCGTCGAAATCGATGGTCAGGTCGATGACTTCAGGCGGCGGCGGCGGCACAAAATTGGGCGGCGGCGGCAGCGGATTGTCGATCTTTACGGCATGCGTCTGGTTGGGAAGCGTGATGATGAAAATAATCAGCAATACCAACATCACGTCGATCAACGGCGTCATGTTGATTTCGGAATAGGATTGGCCCTCGCCGCCCCCGCCTACACTCATGGCCATCTTAAGTCTCTCCTACTGTGCGCCGGGGCGATCGGGCTCAGTGATAAAGGCCACCTTGCGGATGCCGATTCTCTGAGTCGCAACGAGCACCTGGCCCACAAACTGATATCGAACATTCGAGTCGCCGCGGATGTGCACTTCCGGCTGCGGATCCTGCCGCGCGATGCCGCGCAAATTCGTCAGCAGTTCATCCTGGCCCGACAACAGCTTGGTGTTCCAATAAATGGCGCCCTGCTTGTCGACCGCGATCGTGATGTTTTCCGGACGGGTTTGCGTGACCAGATTCGTCGCCTTCGGGAGAGTCAGCGGCACCTGCTGCAAAATGACCCGAATGGTGATGATGAAAATGATCAGGAGCACCAACATCACGTCCACAAGGGGCGTGACGTTGATGTCCGACATCGCCGTGCCTTCTTCCTCCGGCCCACCCACATGCAGCGCCATGTTCGTTTATCCCTAGCGGGCGATCGCGGCAGCGGGGGGCTTCATGCCGGCTGACGGCGGGGGCTTATCCATCCCCAGGCCCATCTTCACGCCGGAGATCAGGTAAGCGTGCAACTCGTGCGTGAAGTGGCTCACCCGTTCCTGCACCGTCTTATTGCGGCGCAATAGCACGTTGTAGCCAAGCACGGCCGGCACGGCGACGACCAACCCGATGGCGGTCATGATCAAGGCTTCACCGACGGGACCTGCCACCTTTTCAATCGAACCCTGTCCGGAGACGCCGATCGCGATCAGCGCGTTGTAGATGCCGATCACGGTGCCGAGCAAGCCGACGAAGGGCGCCGTGGCGCCAACCGATGCGAGGACCGGCAAGCCGGTTTGTAGACGACTGATGATGGCATCCGCGGTGCGCTGCAGCGACTCGGTGATCCACTCGCTGGTGCCGATCGCGCCGGAGAGACGGGTCTTATTGGACTCGTGATACTCGTAGGCCTGCTTGCCGGTTTCGGCCAGTGCGCGAAACGGATTGGAACCGCCCTTCAACTTGCTGATGGCGTCGGTCAGGCTCGAGGAACTCCAGAATTCCTTCTCCGCTTCGATCGCCTGAAGGCGCAACCGGCGTTGATCGAAAAACTTGGTGATCATGATGAACCACGTCATCAGCGACATGATCAGCAAAACAGCGAGAATCGATCTGCTAACGATATTGCCATTGGCAATCAGCGCACCAAGGCCATATGGATTATCAACAACTGTCTCTTGCATTGACCGATTCCCTCTACTTATAAAAGCTTAATAATAATGGATTGAGCTAAACCTTAAGTCGTTCCGACGGCTACTTGCCCGTCAGCTTCCAGGTGATCTTGAAGGGGAAAGTACCTTCGACCGGCTTGCCGTCTTCCATCGCCGGCATCATCTTCTGACCCTTGACGCCTTTCAAACATGCGTCATCCAAGCGCGGAAAGCCCGAAGATGTCTGAACCGTTGCATCCAGGATCTGGCCGCTGGCCGCCACCTTCATCAGCAGAATGCAGCTACCTTCTTCATTGGCTCGCTTGGACGCGTCAGGGTAATACTCTTCGCCGATTTTGAACGGGTGCTTCGGATCCATCTTCGGAGTCGAAACCGTGTGCTGCGCAGGCGCTGCCACGACCGGCGCAGGCGGCGGTGCCTTGTCTTGCGTGACCACGGAAATCGCCGTGGTCTCCGGCGGGGCCGCTTGGATGTCGACGAATTCCGGCGGCGGAACGTAGGGTTTGATTTCTTCGAGCTTCGGCGGCGGCGGTGGGGGCTTATCGACGTCTTTGGGTTTTTCTATCTGCGCAATTTCGACGGGAGGGATGATCTTCTGTACCAGCTGACCGGCTAACCCGGTGTAAAACCCCCACACAATGACGACATGCAACAGGATGACGGCAATGAGGGCTGCGCCCCTGCGGCCGGAAAATAACGATGGTTGTTCGTAATACATAAGTCTTTGCGACCCTGCCCCTCACTATTGATCTTGCGCATCGCGCACGCCTCGAACCCGCTGCTAGTTTTCCCAGCAGCTTCCCAGCAAGTTCCCTTCGGCGAGTAAAGAAGCCTGACACATATCCAGCCCGAACTGCAAGCGCGATGTAACTCCTGAATGACTCGTATGTGCGTCAGACATCATGAGGACTTGACCGCGTTTGCTGCGGTCTGCTCCAGATCCGTCACGGCGCCCAAGGAGGCGCTGCTCACCTCCCTGGAATATTTAGCCAGCGCGCCGCGGCGCGCATAGGGTTTGGGCGCCATCCATGATCGGCGACGGCGCTTCAGTTCCCGCGCAGCGACATGCAGCGTGATTTCGCGGCGTAGCGCATCGATTGTTATGTCATCGCCGCTCCTCACCAGCGCCAGCGGGCCGCCGAGAGCCGCCTCCGGCGATAAATGCCCCACCACGAATCCATGGCTGCCGCCGGAAAACCGGCCATCGGTGATCAGCGCCACGTCTTTTCCCAAGCCTTTGCCCATGATGGCGCTGGTCGGACTTAACATCTCGCGCATGCCGGGACCACCCTTCGGACCTTCATAGCGGATCACCACTACGTCGCCGGCCTTCACTTGGCCGCTCAATATTCCCTGCAAGGAGTCTTCTTCGGAATCGAATACACGCGCCTTGCCTTTGAAGCTCAGTCCCTCTTTCCCTGTAATTTTTGCGACCGCGCCTTCCGGGGCGAGGTTCCCATACAAGATCACCAGGTGGCTGTTTTTTTTGATCGGATCGCGCAAGGGCCGCACGATCTGTTGGCCGGCAGGGTACGCGGCCACGTCCCGAAGGTTCTCGGCCAGCGTAGCGCCTGTTACGGTTAAACAGTTGCCATGCAGCAAACCTGCGTCCAAGAGCGTTTTCATCAGCGGCTGAATACCGCCGACGGCCACCAGCTCCGACATCGAATAGCGCCCGCTGGGCCGCAAATCGGCCAATACCGGAACACGTTTTCCAATGCGCGTGAAGTCGTCCAGTTTCAATTTGATGCCGGCCGATGATGCGATCGCCAACAAGTGCAATACGGCATTGGTCGAACCGCCGAGGGCAATCACCACGGTAATCGCGTTCTCCATGGACTCGCGCGTCATGATACGTCGCGGCGTTATGCCGCATTTGATCAGGTTAACTACCGCGGCGCCTGCCCGCTCGCAGTCGTCGCGCTTCTGGCCCGAGATGGCATCCTGAGCGGAGCTATTGGGCAAGCTCATACCCATGGCCTCGATGGCAGAGGCCATGGTGTTGGCGGTATACATTCCAGCGCAGGCTCCGGGTCCGGGAATGGCGGTGCGCTCGACGAATTTCAGCTGCTGTTCCGATACCGTCCCCTGGGCTACGCCGCCGACGGCCTCGAACACCGAGACAATGTCGCGCCTGTCGGTTCCCGGACGGATGGTGCCGCCGTACACAAACACCGCGGGCCGGTCGAGTCGCGCAAGCGCCATCATGCATCCGGGCATGTTCTTGTCGCAGCCGCCGATGGCCACCACGCCGTCGAAGCCTTGCGCTCCCACCACCGTCTCGATCGAATCCGCGATCACTTCTCGAGATACCAAGGAGTAGCGCATTCCGGGCGTGCCCATGGAGATTCCGTCGGACACGGTGATGGTGTTGAAGGTGATGGCCTTGGCGCCGGCTCGATCTGCGCCGGCAGCGGCCAGCCGCGCGAGCTCATCGATATGCATATTGCAGGGCGTCAAATTGCTCCAGGTCGAGGCAACGCCTACTTGGGGCTTGTCGAAGTCCGCATCTACGAAGCCGACGGCGCGCAGCATGGATCGGCTGGGCGCCTGCTTTACACCATCGACCACCAAGCGTGAATAACGGCGCGTATCGACGGCAGTAGTTTTCTTCAGAGATTTCTTCGGCATGCCCTTGAGTTTACGCAACGCCGTAGCGTTCGACCAAGTAACGGTACGTGCCGCGCAGTGCCTGAGCCTCGGCACCGACACCTCGCCCAGGACGCTCTTTGGAATTCCAGGCGTATAGATCGATATGCACCCACGGCGATTCGGTCACGAAGCGCTTCAAGAACAACGCGCCGAAGATCGCGCCGGCAAAGGTCGAGGACGCGACATTATTCAAGTCGGCGACTTTGCTGGCGAGTTCATCCTCGTAGCCTGCCCACAATGGCATTGGCCACAGCGGGTCGTGCTCGGCCGCAGAGATGCGCGCGAGTTCCTGCACCACACGCTCATCGTTGCCGAACAGGGCCGGAAGTTCAGGGCCCAGTGCGACTCTCGCCGCCCCGGTCAGAGTCGCGAAGTCGATGATCAGATCGGGACGCTCGGCATCGGCGTACGCCAAGGCGTCGCACAGCACCAGCCGGCCTTCAGCATCCGTGTTGCCCACCTCGACTGTCAGGCCCTTGCGTGTGGCCAGCACATCGCCGGGCCGGTATGCGTTGCCGCTGATCGCGTTCTCGACCGCCGGCACCAACACCCGCACCTGCGCGCGAAGCTTGGCGCTCATGAGCAGGTGCGCGAGCGACAGCGCGACGGCCGCGCCGCCCATGTCCTTCTTCATGAGCGCCATGCCTGCGCCCGGCTTTATGTCCAGGCCGCCGCTGTCGAAACACACGCCTTTGCCGACCAACGTCACCGTCGGCAGGGCTGCGCCGCCGGGCGGCTTCCAGCGCAGCTCAACCAGCCGCGGCGCCTCACTGCTCGCGCGCCCCACCGCGTGAATCGCGGGAAAGTTCGCCGTCAGCAAATCCCCGCCGACCCATTCTTTAAAGTCAGCCCCGTGACGATCGCCAAGCTGATGCGCCGCAGCAGCGAGCTCAGCCGGACCGAAATCGCCGGCGGGCGTATTGATCCAGTCGCGCGCCATGCGCAGCGACTCGGCAGCGTGTTCCACGTAGGCCATGTCGGCATTCGGCGGAGGCTCCAAGCTTGCTGCCTCGTTCTTTGCAGAGCGGTAGCGTTCGAAACGATACGCAGCATATGAAAATCCCAACGCCAACTGCGTCGCCTCCGATTCCCGGAACTGCTGGGCCAGACGGAACCGGCGCGCGGGCAAACGCTCCATCACGCCCGCCGCGTGCCACAGCGATAATTCTCCGAGCCGCTTGCCCAGACCGCCCACGGCCGCGGCGAGACCGCCGCTGACGTCCGGCAACAGCACGACGCGATGCTTCTCTGCTCTGAAGTTCTGCTCGATGAGCCACTGCCTCGCCTGCGGCGGCTGCGCAGCGCGCCACGCTTCGATTTCGTCTTCGTACATCAGCCATAACGGGATGGAAACATTGCTGCCGGGATTCATGAAAATAGGTCCTCACGCGCTGCGACGATGCCGGGAATGCCTTGCATCATAGGAGATTCTGTGGTTATTTGATGCTGGTTAACAAAGCGTTTGAGCGCAATTTTCGGGAGACCCCGCTTGAGGCCGCGCGCTTTTGAGCGGGGTCTCTTAGTTTTTGGGGTTTCGATTCGATCAGGAGATTTGCATGCGGTTGTATTCGCAAAAAGACGTCGACAAGAAAGCGCTGCGCGGTGTGCGCATCGCTGTCTTGGGCTACGGCAGCCAGGGACGCGCGCACGCGCTCAACTTGCGCGACAGCGGCTATGAGGTCGTGGTGGGCGTGCGAAAAGGCGATAGTTGGACCAAGGCGAAGAAGGACGGCCTGCACGTGATGGAACCGCGGGCGGCGGTAAAAGGCGCGCAATTGGTGGCCATGTTGGTGCCGGATCTGACGCAAAAACCCTTGTATGCCGAGCTCAAGACACTGCTCGAGAAAAACGCCACGCTGCTGTTCGCGCATGGCTTCAACATCCATTTCAAGCAGATCAAGCCGCGCAAGGATCTCGATGTGGTTCTGATTGCACCCAAGGGTCCGGGGGATCTGGTGAGACGGCAGTATCAGCAAGGCCGGGGTGTGCCCTGCCTCATGGCGGTGGCGCAAAATCCATCCAAGCGCGCGAAGGCCAAGGCGCTGGCATACGCCGACGGCATCGGCGGCACCCGCGGCGGCGTGCTGGAGACGAGTTTTGCCGAAGAAACGGAAACCGATTTGTTCGGCGAACAGGCGGTGCTGTGCGGCGGCGCCACCGAACTCGTGGTCAAAGGCTATGAAACATTGGTGGAAGCCGGCTACCAGCCTGCGGTGGCCTACTACGAGTGCCTGCACGAGCTCAAGCTGATCGTCGATCTTTTGCATGAAGGGGGCATCACCAAAATGCACCGCTTCATCAGCGAAACGGCGAAGTACGGCGATCTGACCCGGGGACCGCGCATTGTGAACAAGGCGACCAAAAAGGAAATGCGCAAGATCCTCGCGGAAATTCAGCAAGGCAAATTTGCCCGCCAGTGGATCGCGGAGAACAAAGGCGGCCGCCGCAAGTATTCGAAACTGTTGAAAGCGGATTTGGCGCACTCCATCGAAAAAGTCGGCGCTCAACTGCGCGCCAGAATGCCCTGGTTGGAAGGCGCCAGAGGCTAGAGGCCATGCAGGCGCGCACATTGTTCGACAAGGTATGGGCGGCGCACGAAGTCGTCGCCGAGACGCCCGACACGCCCGCGGTGCTCTACGTCGATCTGCACCTGGCTCATGAGGTCACCACGCCGCAGGCGTTCAGCATGTTGCGCTCGCTTGGGCTTCGGGTGCGCCGCCCGGATCGCACGCTGGCGACCATGGACCATTCAACGCCCACCCACACCGAACAGGTGTTTGGGTCTGTACCGATCAAGGTCGACGCCGCCGCGCGACAAGTGCGGCAGCTCGAGCAAAACGCTGCTGAATTCGGTATCGAGCTTTTTGGCATGCGCGATGCGCGGCGCGGCATCGTGCACATCATCAGTCCCGAGTTGGGATGCACGCAGCCCGGAATGACCATTGTCTGCGGAGACAGCCACACCAGCACCCACGGCGCCTTTGGCGCCCTCGCCTTTGGCATCGGCACCACCGAAGTCGGACATGTCCTTGCAACTCAGGCCCTGCTGCAGCGCAAGCCGAAGAGCTTCGCAGTCAACATCGAAGGTCAACTGTCTGCCGGCGTCAGCGCCAAAGATTTGATCTTGAGCATCATCGGCAAGATCGGCGTCTCAGGGGGCACGGGACACGTATTGGAATATCGCGGATCGACCATCCGGTCCTTGTCCATGGAAGAGCGCATGACCGTGTGCAATATGTCGATCGAAGCCGGCGCGCGCGCGGGCATGATCGGTCCGGATGAGGTGACATTCGAATACCTGAACGGCAAGCCGCGAGCCCCTCAGGGCAAGGCGTGGGACGCTGCGGTGGCGCACTGGCGCACCCTCGCGACCGATTCCGATGCCAGATTCGACGCCTCCGTCGATATTGATGCCGCCGCCATTGAACCCATGATTACTTACGGAACGAATCCCGGCATGGTGCTGCCGATCGGTTCCGCGATCCCGGATAAAAAAGGCGACGCGGTGTTCGACAAGGCGATGCGCTACATGGGGTTTCATGGCGGCGAAGGCATGCTCGGCAAACCGGTGAACGTGGTCTTTATCGGCAGCTGCACCAACGGACGGCTGGAGGATTTGCAGGCTGCGGCCCAAATCCTCAAAGGGCGCAAAGTCGCGCCCGGCGTGCACCTGCTCATCGTGCCGGGCTCGCAACAGATCAAGCAGCAAGCCGAGGCCGCGGGGCTGGCGGAGATTTTCAAGGCTGCGGGCGCGGATTGGCGCGAGTCCGGCTGCTCCATGTGCCTCGGCATGAACGGCGATACGGTTGCCCCGGGCCAGTATTCGATCAGCACCAGCAATCGAAATTTTGAAGGCCGCCAAGGGAAAGGAGCCCGCACGCTGCTGGTCAGCCCCTTGACTGCGGCCGCCAGCGCCGTCACGGGCCGCATTGCGGACCCGCGTGAGCTGCTGTGATGCAAGCCATCAAGCGCATCAACTCGAAGACCGTTGTCATTGCATCCAGCGACATCGACACGGATCAAATTATTCCCGCGCGATTTCTGACCACGACGACCCGGGAAGGATTGGGCAAACAGTTATTCGCGGATTGGCGCTACCAGAGCGACGGCTCGCCGCAAGCGGACTTCGTTCTCAATCGTCCGGAAGCGCGCGGCGCCGAAATTCTGGTGACGGGGCGAAATTTCGGCTGCGGCTCCTCGCGCGAGCATGCGCCATGGGCTCTCCTCGACTACGGCTTTCGCGCGGTCGTCAGCACTGAAATTGCCGATATCTTTCGCGGTAATTCCCTGATGAACGGTTTGCTGCCGATCGTCGTGGATGAGCCGACATCGCAATGGCTGCTGCATCATCCGGGCGTGCTGGTCGATATCGATCTCGAGTCCAGGCGTCTGACGCTGCCGAATGGTGCCTCGGCCGCATTTCCCATCGAGCCGTTCGCCCGTCACTGCCTGTTGAACGGCTTGGACGAATTCGGCTATCTACGCAGCAAGCTGAACGATATCGAGCGCTTCGAAGCGGCACGGATCTTAAGCTCTTAAGATGCAGGCGAGCATTGCAGTCCTGGCCGGCGATGGCATCGGCGGCGAAGTCACCGCCGAAGCGGTTCGCGCTCTTCAGAAGGTGGCGTCCCGATTCGAGCATCGATTCGAATTTGAATCTGCACTGTTGGGCGGCGCCGCCATCGATGCGACCGGCTCGCCGCTGCCGCCGGCAACCCTGGCGCTGGCGACGCGGGCGGATGCGATCTTGCTGGGTGCGGTCGGCGGCCCCCGCTGGTCCGACCCCAACGCCGCTGTTCGCCCGGAACAGGGCTTGCTGCAGCTGCGCAAGGCACTGGGGTTGTTCGCCAATCTGCGTCCCGTCGTGCCGCACCCCGCGGTGCTCGACGCCTCGCCCATCAAAGCCGAGCTGCTGCGCGGCGTGGACATCATGGTGGTGCGCGAACTCACCGGCGGTATTTATTTCGGCGAGAAAACCCGCAGCGCCACCGAGGCGGTTGACATATGCCGCTACAGCGTCATGGAGATCGAGCGGGTGGTGCGGCTGGCCGCCCGCTTGGCGCGTGCGCGCCGCAAAAAATTGACCTCCGTCGACAAGGCCAATGTGCTGGAAACATCACGCCTGTGGCGTTCAACCGTGAATCTCATCATGCCCGCCGAATTTCCCGATGTGGCGGTCGAACACATGTTGGTGGATTCGGCGGCCATGCATCTGTTGCAGCGCCCCCGCGACTTCGACGTGATCGTCACCGAGAACATGTTCGGCGATATTCTCACCGATGAGGCGTCCATGCTGGCCGGATCCTTGGGGCTCCTGCCCTCCGCGTCGCTCGGCGCCAATGCTCGCGGCGGAGTGTTCGAACCCATTCACGGCTCTGCGCCGGACATTGCAGGACGCGGCATTGCCAACCCCTACGCGGCGATCTTGAGTGCGGCCCTGTTGCTGCGCTACTCGCTGCGATTGGATGCCGAAGCGAAGGCGCTGGAAGAGGCGGTGTACCGCGCAATCACCGGCGGCGCGCTCACCGCCGACCTGGCAGCCCCGGGCAGGTCGATTACGACACGCGCCGCTGCAGATGCGGTGTTGGCTGCGCTTTAGCGGCGCGCTCAAGTCCTGCGGAGAGGTCGGCCACCAGGTCCGCGTGATCCTCAATACCCACCGAGACCCGCAGCAGCCCGGCGCTGATTCCCGCCCGTAACCTGGCCGATTCTTCCATGCCGGCGTGCGTCATGCTGGCAGGATGGGCGATGAGACTCTCGACACCGCCCAAGGATTCAGCCAGGGTGAAGCACTTGAGGCCGGTGAGAAACGCGCCCATGGCCGCTTCGCCGCCGGCGAGCTCGAAACTCAACATTGCGCCGAAGCCGCTTTGTTGGCGGCGGGCAATCTCGTGGCCCGGATTGCTGCTGAGGCCCGGATAGTAGACGCGCTGCACTTCCGGCCGCTGCGTCAGAAACTGCACGATATATGCGGTGTTCTCGGCGTGAACGCGCATCCTGGCATGCAAGCTGCGCACGCCGATGGCATTGGCCCACCACGAAAGATTCTGGTGCAGCTCCTCGGTCGCCGCAATCACCGCGCCCCCCACCACATCGCTGTGGCCGTTGAGGTACTTGGTGGTCGAGTGCATCACGTAATCGGCGCCCAGAGACAAAGGCTGCTGCCAGACCGGCGACAGGAACGTGTTGTCGACTGCCGCCAGCGCACCGGCCGCATGGGCCGCGTCGCACACCGCTCGAATATCGACCACCCGCAGCAAGGGATTGCTGGGCGTCTCGATCCACACCAATTTCGCCCCGGACTCGAGCGCCGCGCGCAACTCATCGGGATTGCTTTGATCGACGAAATCAACCAGCAGATTTCCCTTGGAGCGCAGCGCATTGAGCAGCCGATAGGTGCCGCCGTAGCAGTCGTACGGGGCGACCACGCGTGCGCCGGCGGGCAGCGCCGCCAAGATCAACGTGATCGCGGCCATGCCCGTGCAGGTCACGACGGCGCCGGCGCCGCCTTCGAGGTCCGCCAACGCATTGCTCAGTTGATCGCGGGTCGGATTGCCGGAACGCGTGTAGTCGTACTTGCGCGGCTGCCGGTAGCTTTCAAAAGCAAAATTCGTCGACAGGTAAATCGGCGGCACCACCGATCCGTGGTGCGAGTCCGACTCGAGTCCGGCTCGAACGGATCGTGTCGCAATATGCTTGGGTGGTGTCTTGCTGCTCATGTCTGCTCCGCGAGGGCATGCTTGATAATGGGCGTCAGGGCGGCTGCTTCCTTCAAGAAGGCGTCATGACCGAAAATGGAATTGATCTCGATGAGCTGGCGGGGGCCGTTCAAGCGGGCTGACAGGGCCTGCATGTCGTTGAACGGCACCAGCTGGTCTTCACGCACGGCGATCAGCGTTGCGGGTGTTTGCACCTGTGTCGCATCCATTGCATGCAGATCGATCGATTCGCTCAAGGTCAAGAATGATTCGGCGCGATACTTCTGTACATAATCGTCGCCGCGCGCAAACAAGTAATCCTCGATCGGGAAGCGGAAGCGATCCGCGGTGCGCGTCGGCGCACCGCCGAACCTCAGCGCAAACTCAATGGGACTGCGATACGTGGCCATCGCCAGCGCGCGCGCAAGCTTCAGCCCCGCCGCGCCATCACCGCGCGCTATCGCTTCGCGCACGATTTGCCGCTGCACACTGCGCCACGCCGTCGAGAGCACCTGGCTCTTGTCGGCGGCGCTCAACACCACGATGTGATTCACCTGCGCCGCGTAGCGCTCGGCAAAGCATAACGCGACCATGCCGCCGTAAGACGCACCGACGATGGCGTGCAGAGGCCGCAGGCCAAGGTGCCTGACGATCTGACTCAAAGCGTTGGCTTGATCGTATGAACTGATGGGCGGAAATTGGCCGCCGACGCTGGGTGTGGAGCTGCCTCCGCGCCCGCCGATGTAGTCGATGCCGAGAACCAGATATTGCCGGGTATCGACGCCGAGCCCAGGACCCACCATCTCCGGCCACCAACCCTCTCCCGGCAGACCGGTGACGATTTTGTGCGCGGAGATTCCGCCGAGAACCGCGACCACAGGTCCCTCCTCGTTGCCGACCAGACGGAAAGCCATCCTTGGATCGGGCAAGGAATCCCCATGGTGCAAAGCGAACGGCTCGAGACTCAAAGTCTCGTCGATCGGTTTTAACGCATTTTCGTCCACGATGCGGAAGCTCCTTGAAGGCAACATAACCCCTGGAGCATCGGCTCGTAGCCCATTGAAGTCGCGGGACCCCGCGCAATCGGCTGCCCATCTACCGGATCCGCGCCGTTGAGCGCGTCCCCGCAGGAGTTGGCACCGTTCCGACCGCTCCACTGAGGAAGGATCGGTGGTTGCCCCGGCTTCTAAGGGCCTTTCCCTCAGCCGGTCTAGATAAGCCATTGAATTTTAGGCAGGCCTGGTGGGCGCGTCAAGCATTTTACCGACGATCCAGTTGCATCATCTTTACCAACGTATTAATGTAATAGCGTGTTATTACATTACGGCAGGCTGCATATGCTTTCGATCGGGGCTTTGTCTTGAAAACCAACCGGCCGGTGACGTTGCGGCAGGAACAGCAGCACGAGCGCGCGCTTTGCACGGCGATCCTGGCGTTGCGCTCGATCGATGAGTGCCGCAGCTTCTTCCGCGATCTGTGCACGCCTGCGGAGTTGCAGGCCATGGCGGATCGCTGGGCCGTGGTGGAGCTGCTGGAGCGGGGCCTGCCATACCGTGAGATCCATAAGCAAACCGGCGTCAGCGTCACGACGATCGGCCGCGTCGCGCGCTATTTGACGTCGGGCAACGGCGGTTATCGCGCGGTCACCGAACGGCTGAAGCTCAATGCATAAACCCACCGGTGCCGGCGATCCCATGCGCCTCAAAATCGCCGTGCAAAAGAACGGCCGCCTCACCGACAGCTCGCTCGATCTGTTGTCGCGCTGCGGCCTCAAGTACAGCCGCGGCAAAGATCAGCTGATGTGCTACGGCGAAAACATGCCGCTCGACGTTCTGTTCGTCCGCGACGATGACATTCCGGACCTGGTGCAGGAAGATGTCTGCGACCTAGGGTTGGTCGGCTTGAACGTGATCGAAGAGAAGCGGCTTGCCTTCCAGGCGCGCGATATCGGCCCCTTGTTCGACACCGTGCAGCTGCTGGATTTCGGACGCTGCAAGCTGTGCATCGCGGTACCCGATGGGTTCGACTATGAGGGCGCGCAATCGCTGCAAGGCAAGCGCATCGCGACCACCTACCCGCATATCCTTGCCCGCTTCCTCGCGGAGAACGGCATCACGGCCGAGGTGGTGGTGCTGTCGGGTTCGGTGGAAATCGCGCCGCGTCTGGGCCGGGCCGATTTGATATGCGATTTGGTCTCGACCGGATCCACGCTGGCCGCCAATCACCTGCGCCACGCGCAAACGGTGCTGGAGAGCCAGGCGGCGCTGATTCGAACGCCGATGCCGATTCCCTTGGAGAAGCAGGAATGGACGCGCCGCCTGCTGATGCGCATCGACGGCGTCGAGCAGGTCAAGGGCAGCAAGTACATCATGCTGCATGCACCCCGCTCCGCGCTCGCGGCGATCGCGAAACTGCTCCCAGGCAGCGAGACGCCCACCGTCATTCCCTTGGAAGGCCTGGGCGATCGAGTGGCGGTACATGCCGTGTGCCGTGAAAATGTCTTCTGGGAAACGCTCGAGGATTTGAAGGGAGCGGGCGCCACTTCCGTGCTGGTTCTGCCGGTCGAAAAGATGCTCGCGTAGGGTCGAAGGCACGCCAATGAGAATCCTCGATTGGAATTCCCTATCGGCCGTACAGCGACGCGATGCGCTGCGGCGCCCGGCACAGCGCGATGCCGCCCGCGTCACGGCCACCGCCCAAGATATTATCGAGCGCGTCCGCAGCGAAGGAGATGCCGCGCTATTGGCCCTGACGGAACAATTTGACGGCGTGCAACCCGCGGGACTGCAAGTCACGGCGAACGAGTTCGCCGCGGCAGAAGCCGAGTTGAATGCGGAGCAGAATGCCGCCATCGAGCGGGCGATATCGACGATACATCGCTTTCACGCGGCGCAAATGTCCGCGCCGCTGCGCGTCGAAACCGCGCCCGGCGTGCAGTGCGAGCGGATCAGCGTACCGATTCGCGCCGTGGGCCTGTATGTACCGGCCGGCTCGGCTCCATTGCCCTCGACCGCCATCATGCTCGCGGTGCCGGCGGCCATCGCCGGGTGCCCGGTGCGGGTCCTGTGCACGCCGCCGAACCGCCATGCCAAAGCCGATCCGGCCGTTCTGGTCGCGGCACGCAAGGCCGGTATCGAACGAGTATTCAAGGTCGGAGGCGCGCAGGCCATTGCCGCCATGGCCTATGGCACCGACACGATTCCGAAGTGCGACAAGATATTCGGGCCGGGCAATGCCTGGGTTACGGCGGCCAAATTATTGGTCGCGCAGCATGCCGAAGGCGCTGCGGCGGACCTTCCGGCCGGCGTGAGCGAGGTCATGGTCATCGCCGATGCGGGCGCGCGCGCCGACTTCATTGCAGCGGATCTGCTGGCGCAGGCAGAACATAGCCCCGATGCGCAGGCGATCCTGGTCACTTCGGACCCTGAATTGGCCGCGGCGGCCATGCGCGAGGTACAACGCCAAAGCGTCCGGCTGTTGCGCGCGCGGATCCTGACGGAATCACTGAAGGCGATGCGATTCATCGTCGTTGACGCGCTCGAGACGGCGTTCGACATTGCCAATAGTTACGCGCCGGAACATCTGCTGCTGCAAATTCGCGAACCGCGCGCTTGGCTGCCGCGAGTCACGGCCGCGGGCGCCGTGTTCCTTGGGCCGTGGTCGCCGGAAACCATGGGCGATTATTGCAGCGGACCCAACCACACCCTGCCCACCTACGGCTACGCTCGATCCTACAGCGGCTTGTCGCTGGAGGACTTTCAGAAGCGCATCACCGTTCAGGAACTCACGCCCGCGGGGCTCCAAGGATTGGGCCCGACCGCGCAAGTGCTGGCCGGCCTTGAAGGCTTGGATGCCCATGCAGCGGCTGTAACCATCCGCCTCGAGGCGCTGCAGTGAGCGCCGTGATTTCACTGGCGCGCCCGGAGATCGTTACGCTGAAGGCGTATGCGCATGCTGCCTGGCTGCCGTCGCTCACGCGCTTGCACGCGAACGAGGCTCCGTGGCGGCCCACCGGCGACTGCACGAGCGCCGGTCTCAATCGCTATCCGGAGCCGCAGCCGCGGGCGCTCATCGATCGTTTGGCGTCGCTCTACGGCGTGCCGGCCGCTCAGGTACTCGGCACTCGCGGGGCCGATGAGGCGATTGACGTTTTGTCGCGGATCTATTTGCGTGCGGGGGCCGACGCGATTTTGCAATGTGGTCCAACCTTCGGCATGTATCAAGTCGCCGCGCGCATTCAAGGCGCCGAAGTCATCGAGCTGCCGCTGAATCGCGATCAGGGGTGGAGCATCGATGCGGCGCGGGTCCTGGCGGCGTGGCGCCCCAACATCAAACTGGTGTACCTGTGCTCGCCCAACAATCCCACCGCGAATCTTTTGGACCAGGCGGCGCTCGAACACATTTGCACGGCGCTCGACGGCAAGGCCATCGTGGTGATCGATGAGGCTTACATCGAATGGTCGCATGCAGCGAGTCTCGCACCATGGCTGGGCCGCTTCGAAACACTGGCCATCTTGCGGACACTGTCGAAGGCCCATGCGCTGGCGGGCGCGCGCATCGGCGCCCTATTGGCCTCGCCTGAGTTGATTCAATTGGCACGGCGGGTCATTCCGCCCTACGCTCTCGCGCAGCCGACGATCGAGGCTGCGCTGCGCGCCCTCGAACCCACTGAAATATCGGCCTCGCAAGGCCGGCTGGAAGCATTGCTCATGGAAAAAGAATACTTGCGCCGCGGACTCGCCGCCTCGCCGCTGGTCGATCAGGTCTGGCCCAGTGATGCCAATTTCTTGATGATCGATTGCCGCGATGCGGACGGATTCATGGCCAGCAGCATGGGCGGCGGACTGATCGTGCGCGATTTGCGTGCGCATCCCGCCCTGCCCCGCGCCCTGCGAGTCTCCGTGGGCACGCGAGCCGAGAACGATGCGCTGTTGCGCTGCGTGGGACAGCCATGAGCGGCCGACGCATACTTTTCCTGGATCGCGACGGCACACTGAACGAGGAAGTGTCCGATGAACAGGTGGACAGTTTGGCGAAAATTCGTCTCATGCCCGGCGTCGTGCCGGCGCTGTTGGAATTGCGGCGCGCCGGGTTCGCCTTTGTAATGGTCACCAATCAAGACGGACTGGGAACGCCGAACTTTCCGCGCGAATCCTTCGAGCTTGCGCACCGCTTCATTTTGGACCTGTTCAGTTCGCAGGGAATCGAGTTCGAGGCGGTCTGCATCTGCCCCCACTTCAAGCGCGAAAACTGCGCCTGCCGCAAGCCGCAACTGGGCATGGTCGAGGGGTTTTTGGCCGCGAATGAAATCGACAAGCAACGCAGCTTCATGATCGGCGACCGGGACACGGATTTGGAGTTCGCCGCGAATCTCGGCATTCAGGGTTTGCGAATCCGGCTGGAAGGCGAGCCGGGCGAAACCTGGCCGGCCATCGCCGCCCGCATTTTGGGACAAGCGCGTCGCGCACGCACTCATCGCAAGACCAAGGAGACCGACATCACGGTCGAGGTCGATTTGTCGCGCGAAGGTCCCAGCAGCATCGCCACGGGATTGGGATTTTTCGATCACATGCTCGAGCAGATCGCAAAGCACGGCGGCTTCGCATTGAACCTTGAATGCTCAGGCGACTTGGAGATAGACGAACATCACACCGTCGAGGATTGTGCGTTGGCTTTGGGAGCGGCGCTGCGCGAGGCGCTGGGCGACAAACGGGGCATTGCGCGCTACGGCTTTCTACTGGCCATGGACGAGGCTGAGGCACAGGTCGCGCTCGACTTGAGCGGCAGGCCCTGCTTCGTCTGGGAGGGGAAATTCAGCCGCGAGCGCGTCGGCGAGTTGCCCACCGAACTGGTACCGCACTTTTTCAGGTCTTTGAGCGAGTCCTTGGGCGCCGCCCTGCACCTGAGCGTACGCGGCGAGAACTCGCACCACATGATCGAATCCTGCTTCAAAGCCGTGGGGCGCAGCCTGCGGCAGGCAATACGCCTCGAGAGCACGGAGCTGCCCAGCACCAAGGGGATGCTGTGAGCGCCGCCGATGTCGTGATCATCGCCAGCGGGGGCGCCAACATCGCCTCGCTGCAGTTTGCATTGCAGCGTCTCGGCGCAGATTCGCGGGTATCGGCGGACTCGGAACAGATTCGCGAGGCGTCGCACGTGATTCTGCCCGGAGTGGGCGCAGCGGC
>Ga0193729_1000155_pt1 | contig 32553 bp, 35 predicted proteins | sample U1c2metaG_FD_143036 | JGI IMG/M metagenome (GOLD analysis project Ga0193729, IMG submission 143036) | Soil microbial communities from a riparian zone of the East river system, Colorado, United States - U1c2 | ecosystem: Environmental > Terrestrial > Soil > Riparian zone | place: USA: East River...
AGGGCGGGCACTTAGACCACGTTCACGTTGCGACCTATGACAAGGGCGGCTGGCTTAAACCGGGGTTGACCTTGGCAGCCAACTGGACTGGACGACCAGAACGAGTCGGAGGCGGCGGCCATACCTACAACGTCAACCTCAGCTACCCCGGCTACGTCGGTGACGAATCAGTCGTCGCAGCGGTGGTCAGAGACGCGATGGAGGCTTTCCAGAATCGCAATGGCCGGCCTGCCTACGGGAGCGGGTTCTAGACTGGTGAGGGTGGCCGACTCTTCGACGCGGGCTCTCGGGATGATGCAGATGCTCGCGGCGGCTTATGCGGAAGGCGAGACCCCGTGGGGTCCTGAGCGCGAGATCGTTACTCGCGAGACCGCGGCGGATGCCGTCGTCGACGTCTTCGCGACCCTCCACGCCTTCTTGGACGGAGAAGAGGTGCCACCCGAGCGGCTACTCGCGACCTTTACCGCCCTAATGGTGATCCGCGAATACATCGTCCCGCTCCCGAGCCCCGAAGGCGACGAGGAGTTGCTACAGAGCGATCTTCATGGCTACCAGCACGACCTTCGGAACGCCCGCGACGACTTCGACCTGCCGTGAACGTCGACCGCCGCAGGCGTGGCCGAAACGACCACTAGCCGCGCGGCGCTCCACGCCGTAGCCTGACTCTCGGGGCCGGGAACCGCGGAAGCGCTCAGCGCGCCCCCGCCTAACGGGATGCACAGGAAAGCGTCCTTGTTGGCATCTATTAAGACAAGGCGCCGAGGACGGCGGGACTGGCGGCGGTACCTCGTCCCGGCGCCTCTTAGAGGTCCGTCCGTGGATCGTTCTCTTCTAGACGCGCAAGGATTCGTTCAAGCTCGGCGAGTGCCTCGGCAAGCTGCCCCTGCATGCCTGCCGCCTCGTCATGGAGATCGGTGATCCGAACGAGCATCCGCGTGCTCTCCTCCAGCGCGAGCGCGACCGACCGCAGCGCAGGTACCAGTTCGTTTCCTGAGACGTCCAGTGTTCCGCGAACTCTTTCAGACGACCTCGTTATGGGCGACCCCCACCGACTGACCACGTCCTGTTCGGACGATCTCGAGCTCAACGCGCGGTTGACGTAGCCTCGAGCGCTGGGCCGGGCGTAAGGCGCGGCTTGTCGCCCGCGTCAAGATCGCCGCCGGCGCCTGAACTCGTCGCAGGTGGCGGACGCCTGGATCAGCCCCCTGACCAACCTGCAGCCGCCAAGCGCGAGCGGTGGGAACATGTACGTGCACTGATCGCACCGAACCCCGGGCTGGGGCGCGGGCTTGTAGTTCGCCTTCTTCTTCGAAAGAACCCATACCGTTCTCGCCATCCGAGCCTCCGGGGTGAGGCTACCTCAGCAGCGGGCGGAGGATGTCCGCCCACAACGCACTTGCTCGCCCTGCGCCTGCAGCAAGCGACGGAGTCGGCAGCCGCCCGGCCCCTCGAGACTCCGGGGGAGTACGCTGGCGCAAGCGTGGAAGGCAATGGCCACCCTCCCACCACCCAGTTCGTTGTGAAGTTCGCCAACGAGATCGGCTTCGGCGGTCCCTTCAACGCCGATAAGGCGCGCGAAGAGATCGAGCTGAACGGGAAGCGTGACGAGAACGACACCGCGTACTCGAACGTCGAGTGGATCCGCGAGTGGGACGGCGTAAAACAAGGTCGTGAACGCTCAGTCGCGGATTTCATTGAGGACGGCTAAAAAACACCGGCCTTCCAGTTCGCGCGCGAGACGCCCCTAGTCGAGGTAGGCACCGGGGTAGGCACCACACGCGCATTCCCGCCAGGCCTGGCACGTCTGACTCGCACGGTTGAGCCAAAACCGCTCAACCAAAACCCCTAGAGAGGCGCATACGGGATTCGAACCCGTGCCGCCGCCGTGAGAGGGCGGTGTCCTAGGCCACTAGACGAATGCGCCCGGCGACGCGGAAGTCTAGCGACCGAAGCGCTGGATCCCGCGTCAAGGCTGCGGGGCTAGGATTCGAACCTAGACTACTCGGTCCAGAGCCGAGCGTCCTACCATTAGACGACCCCGCAAGGGGCCTCGATTGTAGCCACTAGGTTTCGAGGCGGTAGGTCGGCAGCAGGAGCTTTTCGGCCTCGCCTTCGATGTGCGCGATCACGTCGACGTAGGGCTCGAGCCCAGAGCCTCTCAGCTTCGCGCCCAGCAGCTCGTCGACCTGGTAGATGCCGGAGGAGTTGTTCATCGTGATCTCGATCCCGATCGGGCGCTCGACGCCGTCCGTGATCGTGACATCGTCGATCGCGGCCGCCGACAGGGAGTGAATCGACACCCGCCCACGCTCGAAGGGGATCCGCGAGCGACCCTTCGCCATGTCGAGCGCGTCGGCGACTCTGACGATCCCGGCCTCCAGCGTCAGCGGCCTGCCGTACTCGCGGTGGCTCGTGATGGCGTGCAGGACCTCCGAGGCGATGACGGTCAGCTCGGGCTCCTCGTAGAGGCCCTTCAAGAGCTCCCGTTGCTTCGGCTCGGCCAGAAAGAGGCTGAAGTCCTCGTGTCCGTCACGGTGAACTGCCATCCCGATGCAGTGGAGCAGGGCGCCCAGCGTGACGACGATCTCCGCATCGTCGCGCTCGAACCCGTAGTCGGTGACGACCGAGGGCTCGACGCCGTGCTTCGTCAGCTGGCGCAGGAGCTTCAGTGCGATGTTCGCGACGATCTGGACGTGGACCCATGAGTGGTCGTTGATCTGCATCCGCGCCACCGCGTTCACGTTCGCGACGTGCCACCAGGCCTTCAGCTGCTTGTCCTTGTTGACGCGCTCGAGCAGGGTTCGAAGCTTGCGGTTGCCGCGCGCCGGAACCTTCAGCCGCATCCGCTCCACCGCCTGGGCGGGCGTCAGGCGTGTGTCCAGCTCGGCCTCCGCGGAGGCCGGTTGCTCGATCCGTTCCTCTGTTTCTTTGTCGAGCGCCATCACGCGACCTCCGAAGCCCAGTCCCCATAGAGTGACGTGTAGAGGCCTCGTTCTCGCATCAGCTCGTCGTGGCTGCCCTGCTCGACGATCCGGCCATGCTCGAGCACGACGATCAAGTCGGCGTCACGGATCGTCGAGAGCCGGTGGGCGATGATGAACGCGGTTCGCCCTGCGAGGAGCAGCCGTAGCGCTCGCTCGATCTTCCGTTCCGTGCCGATATCGACCGACGAGGTCGCCTCGTCGAGGATCAGTATCCCCGGATCGGCAAGCAACGCGCGTGCAAGCGCGATGAGTTGGCGCTGGCCGAGCGATAGGCGGCTGCCGCGTTCCTGCACCTCGGTCTCGTAGCCGTCTTCCAGCCGCAGGATGAACTCGTGCGCCCCGACGGCCTCGGCTGCCTGCACGATCTCCTCGCCCGAGGCGTCCGGTCGTCCGAAGGCGATGTTCTCTGCAACCGTGCCCGCGAACAGAAAGCCCTCCTGCGGAACGATCCCCAACTGGTGTCGGAGGGATGCTTGCGTGACCTGGCGCAGGTCGATCCCGTCGATCGTGATCCGGCCGTCGCGAGGGTCGTAGAACCGGGCCAGCAGCTTCGCGATGGTCGACTTGCCGGCGCCGGTATGGCCGACCAGCGCCACCGTTGTGCCTGCGGGGACGTCGAGATCGAGATCGTGCAGGACATCGGGTCCGCCGCCGTACCCGAACCTCACGTGCTCGAACCGGACGTGCCCCTTGACCGGTGGCAGCTCGCCGGCCCCCGGCTCGTCCACCACCTCCGGTTCTTCGTCGAGCACGTCCATGATCTTGTCGAGCGCGGCTGTCGCGGAGAGGAAGGTGCTGTAGAGCTGAGAGAGCTGCTGCACCGGGTCGAAGAAGTTCTGCACGTAGAGCAGGAAGGCGAACAGGGTTCCGAGCGTGATCGCACCCTGGAAGTAGAGGTGGCCGCCGTAACCGAGCACCACCGCGAGCGCGACTGACGAGACGAGGTCGACGAACGGGAAGTAGAGCGCGTTCAGGACGACCGTCCGCATGTTCGCTTCCCTGTAGCCGTCGGCGACCTCCCGAAAATGGGCAATGTTGCGGTCCTCGCGGGTGAAGGCCTGGACGATCCTCATCCCTGCGATGTCCTCGGCCAGCGTCGCCGTAACGAGCCCGAGCCGCTCGCGGACCGCCGCATAGGCGCGGGAGGAGTGGATGCGGAAGAGGATCGTGCCCACGCTCATGATCGGGATCACGGCGAGCGTTGCGAGAGCCAATCGCCAGTCGAGGATGAAGAGCAGGATCGCGGTGCCGATCAGCGTGAGCGTGCTCTGGACGAGGGTTGTGACGCCGTCGGTGACGAGCTGGTCGAGCGCCTCGACGTCGTTCGTCAGCCGGCTGATGATCACACCGGCGCGGTTGCGCTCGAAGAAGCCGAGCGAGAGCCGCTGCAGGTGTCCGAAGAGCTTGACCCGAAGGTCGGCCAGGATGCGTTCGCCGACCCAGCCGGTCAGGTAGGTCTGCACGTAGCTCATGCCCCAGTTCGCGAGTCCCGCGAGCAGGAAGGCCACGACGATCCACCAGAGCGTTCTGAGATTGTTCTGGGTAATGCCGTCGTCGATCGCGTACTTCGCCAGGAGCGGCGGGGCGAGCGCCGTCGCGGTCGCCAACAACAGCGAGAAGATCGAGAAGATCGTCCGCGTCCGGTAGGGCGCGGTCAGGCGCGCGAGGGTCGCAAGCCGGCGACGCGTCCGGTGCCAGGACCAGTCGTCGACCTCGGCCCCGCGTTGCATCGTCAGGTGACTGCCAGGCTGCCAGACCCTCATTGCGCGCGACCCTTTGTTTGTTCACGCGCGCGTCCCCGCCCGGGTGGTGGAGAGGTCCACCCGCCACCCGCGGTGAGCGTATCGCGGAGATGCGCACGTGTCTGTGCCGGCTTGGCGCCGAAGCTGTGAATCATGCGACCTCCGCCTCTTCCGCTTCCTCGATTACGGCACGCGCCTCGACCGCGTCTGCGAACTGGCGCTCCAACAGGCCGTGCTCGTAGATGTCGCGGTACACCTGGCTCGTCTCCAGCAGATCGTCGTGGGTGCCGCGCGCGGCGATGCGCCCGTCGTCGACGACCACGATCTCATCCGCCAGCGAGATCGTCGACAGGCGGTGCGCGATGATCAGCGTCGTCCGCCCTTTCATCGCCTCCCGCAGGCCGAGTCGGATGCGCGCCTCGGTGCTGGCGTCAACGGACGCGGTCGCGTCGTCGAGGATGAGGATCCGAGGATCGACGGCGATCGCGCGGGCGATGGCGAGCCGCTGCCGCTGACCGCCGGAGAGCGTGATCCCCCGCTCGCCGATGATCGTGTCGTACCTCTCCGGCAGCCGCTCGACGAACTCGTGCGCCTGAGCCAGCTGTGCGACCTGCTCGACCTCCTCGTCGGTCAGGTGCGGAGCTCCAAACGTGATGTTCTCGCGCACGGTGGCCGAGAAGAGGAAGGTGTCCTGCGAGATCACCCCGACCTCGCTGCGAAGCGAGCGGAGCTTGACGTCACGGACGTCGGCGCCGTCGATCGTCAGGCGCCCTCGGGTCACGTCGTAGAAACGCGGGACCAGCGAGGTCAGCGTCGTCTTGCCGGCGCCGGTGTGTCCGATCAGCGCGATCGTTCGGCCCGGCGGGACATCGAGATCGATCTCCTCGAGCACCGGCCGGCCCGGCATGTACTCGAAGTCCACTCCCTCGAACCGGATGTGCCCGCCCCCGTTTGGGAGCTCGCCGGCGCCGGGCCGGTCGGCCACCTCCTCGTGCTCGTCCATGACCTGGAAGATGCGCTCGCCCGAGGCGGTCGCCCGCTGGGCCTGGCCGATCCACATGCCGAGCGAGCGGAGCGGCATCACGAGCATCCCGAGGTAGAGGTTGAACGCCACGAAGCCCCCGACCGTGAGCTCGCCGCTCGTCACCATGCGGGCGCCGAGCAGCAGCACCGCGGCCTGGGCGACGAGGGGCACCCACGAGATGAGGGGGACGTAGAAGGCGCGCTGGCGGTTGGCTCGAATGGTTTCGTCGAAGAGCGTCTCGGTGCGGCGCCGGAACTTCGCTTGTTCGCTCGGCTCCTGCGCGAAGGACTTGACGACGTGGACGCCGACGATGTTCTCCTCGGCGACGGTGGCGACGTCGGCGAGCTTCTGCTGAACCTCGCGCAGGGTTGGGTGGGAAACGTGGCTGTATCGGTAGGCGAGCACGACGAGCACCGGGGTGATCGCAAGCGAAATCAGCGCTAGCTTCCACTGGAAGACGAGCAGCACCGCCGTGACGAAGACGACGGTCAGCATGTTCTGGAAGAAGAAGATCAGGCCGTAGCCCAGGAAAAAGCGCACGCCCTGGAGATCAACCGTCGCGCGGGACATCAACTGCCCTGTCTGGTGCCGGTCGTAGAACCCGAAAGACAGGCGGACCAGGTGTGAATACAGACCTTGCCGCAGGTCCATCTCGACCGAAAGCGCCTGCTTTCCCGAGATCATCCTGCGTCCGTACATGAGCAGCGCCCGCACAAGCCCGATCACCACGATTGCGCCGACGTAGAGCCACAACTTGTGCGAGTCATTCGGCTTGAGGGCGTTATCGATGACGTTCTTGGTCACCCAGACAAGTGCGATTCCTCCGGCCTGATAGCCGATTGCGAGGACGATCGAGACGGCCAGAGACGCCTTGTACGGACTCAGAAAGCCGAGCAGCCGCTTGAAGGTCTGCCGGTAGCGCGGGATTTCGGCCATCCTTGGAATCTAGCCGCCTTCCCGTGTTCCGCCGAGTTGCGCCAGCTCCTCGTGGATCAGCGCGGCGGCGGTTCCCACTCGCTGCCGGTTTGCAGGGGAATTCAGCCAGCCGCTCGCTCCGGAGGGGTGCGGGAGGGGAATCGCGACGGCGCCGTCGCGGTCGTAACGGCGGCCGACACACTCGGTGACGCTTTTCAGGCCGAGCAAGCGCCGAGCAGCCAGGCCGCCGACCGGGACGATCAGCCTCGGCCGCATCAGCCGAAGTTCCCACTCCCACCAGACTGAGCAGAGCTCCTGCTCGCGCGGAGTCGGTGTGCGGTCGCCTCGTCCCGACTGCGCCCTGCCTGGGTAGCAGCGGGTGACCGACGCGCAATAGAACGTTCCGTAGAACTCGTCTTCTTCAAGTTCGAGCCAACGACGCAGCGTCCGTCCGGCCCGCCCACGCCACGGTCGGCCTTCCTCCGCCTCCACTACCCCGGGTGCCTGGCCGAACATGTAGGCGCGCTGGCCCTCGTAGGCCTGGACGACCGGCGGCGACTCGAGCAGGTAACCGGCTTCGCTGCACGCGCGGCAGGTGCGATTGTCGCGCTGAAGCGACCGCAGCGAGCGATAGTGGGAGCGCCTGTGTGTCATCCCGGCGCGGTGTGCTCGGTCATGCCCGGACGGCGACGAACCAGCGGCCCGCAAACAGGGTGCGGCCTCCACCGAGCTCCTCGGCGAGCTCTTCCGGCGCGAAGAAGCGCTTGTACACCTGCCAGCGCGAGCCATCGGTCAGGATCCGCTCCTGCCACTCGACCGGTTGGATGTCGTCGGTGAGCGCGGAGTCGACGACGACGAGCTCAGGCGCCACACGCCGCGCCTCGCGGAGGAAAACGCTGCGCTCTGGCTCCTCGAGGTGGCCGTAGAAGAAGCTCGTGAAGACCCGTTCGAACGCGTTGTCCTCGAACGGCAGGTCGAGTGCGTCGGCGCGCACGAACTCGACGTCCGGGAGCTTGTCGGCCGCGAGCTCGAGCATCGACTCACTCTGGTCGAGGCCGGTTATCTCACCTGGGAGATGCCGGGTCACGAAGCCGGTTCCGCAGGCGACGTCGAGCGTCCGGGCCGGAGCCAGGGCTTCGAGAGTCCGGGTGAGAGCGGCCCTCTCCACGTCCCAACCCGGTCGGGGGCGATCCGTGAACAGGCCAGTTCCTCGCCACCAGTCGTCGTACTCCGGCGCGCGCCGTTCGTAGTAGGCCTTCACGCGGTCCTAGACTACGCGCGTGTATTTGCCGCTCGAGTCGGTGCCGAACTTCTCGGAGGGGCGCGACCAGGCGACGCTGGACGCGCTGGCGAGCAGTCTTTCCGTGCATGCGCGGCTGCTCGATGTTCATGCCGATGCAGACCACAACCGCTCCGTCTTCACGGTCGTCGCCGGTGAGGACGACCTGGTCGAGGCGTTGCTGGCCGGGATTGTCTGCGCGCGAGAGCGGATCGACCTGCGGCGACACCAAGGCGCCCACCCGCGGGTCGGCGCCGCGGATGTCGTGCCCGTGGTTCCGATCCGTCCACAAGACATGGAACGAGCCAGACGGGTCGCCTTCGGCTTGGCCGAGCGGATCGGCGACGAGCTTGCGCTGCCGGTGTTCCTCTACGGCGAGCTTGCACCCGGCCTCGGGCCGGCCTACTTCCGGACCGGCGGCCTTGACGGGCTGCGCCAGCGCGTGGAGTCGGGAGCGCTCACGCCGGATTTCGGGCCTGACCGGCTCGACGATCGTTGGGGTGCCGTGCTTGTTGGGGCGCGTCGACCGCTGATCGCGCTGAACGTCAACCTGCGCGGCGAGCTCGCGTCGGCTCGGGAGATCGCCTCGGTCGTCCGCGAGCGCGACGGTGGCTTTCCGGGCGTGCGCGCCCTCGGCTTCGAGCTGCCGCGGGCCGGGCTCGTGCAGGTGAGCATGAACGTCGAGGATTGGGAGGCCGCGGGCCTCTACGAGCTCATCGCGACGATCGAGCGCGAAGCGGCGACGCGCGGGGTAGAGGTCGTCGGCGCCGAGCTCGTCGGCCTGATGCCGGGCGGAGCCGCCGCTGCGGCTGCAGGAGCCGCTCTCCGAATCGACGGGTTCGACGCCTCCCGGGTCCTGGAGCTCCGGCTGCTCGAAGGGCGTGAAACGGATCTCGATTAGAGACTCAAAAGAAGCACCCATTCGGCGCAGACGCGTTTCACACGCGTGCGCCGGGGCTCGATAGGCTCGACGCGGGGAGGAGGTTGGTTGTGCCTTGACCAGGGCCCGGCCGATCACAACGCTTGCCTGCCGCGACGGCCGGCACGATCCGTCAGACTCACACGCCGATGGCCGACCCGGTTTCCTGGCTGATGATCAAAACCGGCTGGAAGGTGCTCGCCGTCGACGGCAGCGAAGTCGGCGAGGTTGACGAAGTGACAGGCGACAGCAGCGTGGACATCTTCGATGGGCTTGCCATCGCGACCAGCGCTTTCGGAAAGCCGCGCTACGTGCCTTCAGAGCAGGTCGCGGAGATCACCGAAGGAGCAGTACGGCTGTCGCTGACCCGCGAGCAGATCGAGCAGCTCGGCGAGTATCTCGAGCCTTCGACGAGCGCCGAGATCGAGCCGGACAGTAAGGGCGGCATCGGGGAGTCCCTTTCCTCCGAGGGGCGCAAGCTTGAAGGCAAGGTGCTCGCCCCGACGCAGCGTCATGAGCACTCGATGAACGTCTGGCGCCGAATCGCCTTCTTCTTCCGGCGTCTGTTCAGCTAACGAGAATCGTCCAGCCGGTTTGGCGCGACCGCCGGGCTAGACTGGCCGCGAATGGCCCTGCGCACGGCCGTCCAGCTGACAGGCGACAACCTGACGATCGACGACGTTTGGGCGGTTGCGGTCGACCGAGCACCTGCGGCTCTCAACGAGGAGGCGCGCGACAAGATCGTGCGCGCCCGCGAACTGGTCGAGCGTGCTGCTCATGGGACGGGCGAGCACACCTATGGCATCAACACGGGCTTCGGCCGCTTCGTCTCGCACTCCATTCCAGAGGAGCTGGCAGCCGAGCTGCAGATACGCCTGCTGCGAAGCCACGCGTGCGGGGTCGGCGAGCCGTATCCGGACGAGGTCGTTCGCGCCGCAATGTTGCTGCGCGCCAACGCGCTCGCCAAGGGGTTCTCCGGCGCGCGGCCGCAAACGGTCGAGTTGCTGGTCGAATGCCTGAATCGCGGCGTCTTGCCGCACGTTCCCAGCCGCGGATCCGTCGGGGCAAGCGGTGATCTCGCGCCGCTCGCGCACTTGGCGCTGCCCCTCGTCGGGGAAGGCGAGGCCTGGGTGGACGGAACCCGAATGGCAGGCGCCGCCGCGCTCGACGCGGCAGGACTGGAGCCGATCGTGCTCGAGGCCAAGGAGGGCCTTTCCCTGGTCAACGGGACGCAGTTCATGGCCGCGTTCGGCAGCCTGGCGCTCGCGCGGACGCGCCGGCTGGCGAAGACCGCCGATGTCGCCTGCGCCATGTCGGTCGAGGCGTTGCAGGGCTCACGGACGAGTTTCCTGCCCCAGATCCATGCCTCCCGCCCGTTGCCCGGGCAGATCGACTCGGCGGCGAACGTGCTCCAACTGCTCGAAGGCTCGGCGATCATCGAATCGCACCGGTGGTGCGACAAGGTGCAAGACGCCTACTCGCTTCGCTGCGCACCTCAGGTGCACGGCGCCTCCCGCGATCTACTCGCCTATGGCGAGGCGACCGTGTCGGTTGAGCTGAACGCGGCGACTGACAACCCGCTCGTCCTCGTCGAGGACGAGCTGCTCGTGTCCAACGGGAATTTCCACGGGCAGCCCGTCGCCTTTGCGCTGGACACGCTGGCGATGGCGGTGTCCGAGCTCGCCAACATCTCCGAACGCAGGGTGGAGCGGCTCGTCAATCCGAGCCTGTCGGAAGGCTTGCCGCCGTTCCTCACGGTCGACGGGGGCCTGAACTCGGGGTTCATGATTCCGCAGTACGTTGCCGCTGCGCTCGTCAGCGAGAACAAGGCGCTGTGTCACCCTGCGAGCGTCGACTCGATTCCGACCAGCGCCGGCCAGGAAGACCACGTTTCGATGGGCAACGCTGCGGGCCTGAAGGCCTGGCAGGTGCTGGCAAATGCCGAGCGCGTGCTCGCGATCGAGCTGCTTGCAGGCGCGCAGGCAATCGAGTTCCTCGCCCCGCTGGAGCCGGGCATCGGCGCGCGGGCCGCACGCGACGCCGTTCGCGCGCTGTCGCCGCGCGTCGCGGATGACCGGTCGCTGTCCAGGGACATCGAAGCTGTGGCCGCGGCGATCCGCGACGGTAGTTACGTTGCGGCTGTCGAGGCCGAGACCGGAGAGCTTCGATGAGGCGCAATGAGGCGCCTCGGTCCCGCCATCTGCTTCGGGACACGGTGATCATGTACGGCGTGCTCGCGCTCGTGATCGTCGTCGTTTCGGCGTTCACGGGTGGCGGGCTGATGAAAGCGATACTCGTGGCCGCGGCCTTCTTCGTCGGCGCAACCGCTTGGAGTTGGTGGCGATATAGCCGCCGGACGGCACAGGAACGCGAGCGGTGACCGCAGTCGACACTCTCGCCGCGACCGTCGAGGCGCTCTGCGGCGACCTCTCGAAAATCCGGTCTCCACGCGGCACTGAGCTGAACGCCCGCTCGTGGGCGACCGAGGCGCCGCTGAGGATGCTGCTCAACAACCTCGACGCGGATGTCGCGGAGCTTCCCGAGCAGCTGATCGTCTACGGCGGCTCAGGGCGGGCCGCCCGCAACCACGAGGCCTTGAAGGCGATCGTGGCGTCACTGCTGCGACTCGGCGACGACGAGACCCTTCTGGTGCAAAGCGGCAAGCCCGTGGGAATCTTCACGACGCACGCCGGCGCTCCGCGTGTGCTGATCGCGAACTCGCTGCTCGTGCCGCACTGGGCGACGTGGGACGAGTTCCGCAGGCTCGAAGCGCTCGGCCTGACGATGTACGGGCAGATGACTGCCGGCTCGTGGATCTACATCGGCACCCAGGGCATCTTGCAGGGCACGTACCAGACCTTTTCGGCGGCCGGCCAGAAGCATTTCGGGTCCCCCGACCTGAGGGGCAGAACGATCCTGACGGCCGGCCTGGGCGGTATGGGCGGCGCCCAGCCGCTGGCGGCCACCATGGCCGGCGCGGCGATTCTCTGCGTCGAAGTCGACCCCGCGCGGATCCAGCGACGCCTCGATACCGGCTACCTGGACGAGGCCGCTGACTCGCTCGAAGACGGGCTCGCTCGCCTTCGCTCAGCGGCACATGAACGCCGAGCCTTGTCGATCGGGGTCCTTGGCAACGCCTCCGAGATCGTTCCCGAGTTGGCTCGGCGGGGCGAGCACTTCGATCTCGTCACCGACCAGACGGCCGCACACGACCCCTTGACGGGCTACGTCCCGAGCGGCGTCTCGGTAGAGGGGGCGGCGAGCCTGCGCGAAGACGATCCAGTCGCGTACCTCACGCGTGCCCGCGAGTCGATCGCTCGCCATGTCGAAGGGCTGCTCGAGTACGTCCGGCTCGGCAGCTATGTTTTCGATTATGGCAACAACTTACGAGGTGAAGCCTATGCAGGGGGCGTAGAGGACGCGTTCACATACCCGGGCTTCGTCCCGGCCTATATCCGGCCGCTCTTCTGCGAGGGCGTCGGGCCGTTCCGCTGGGCGGCTCTCTCCGGCGATGAGGCGGACATCGCCACGATCGACGAGACGCTCCGCGGCCTGTTTCCCGACGACGCCGTCCTCCAGCGATGGCTCGAGCTCGCGTCCGAGCGGGTTGCCTTCCAGGGTCTTCCGGCGCGTATCTGCTGGCTCGGCTACGGAGACCGCGCGCGAGCGGGGCTGGCGATCAACGAGCTCGTTCGCACGGGCAAGGTGAAGGCGCCTGTTGTGATCGGCCGCGATCACCTTGACTCCGGTTCGGTCGCATCGCCGTATCGCGAGACCGAGGCGATGCGCGACGGATCGGACGCGATCGCAGACTGGCCGATCCTGAACGCGCTGCTCAACGTCGCGGCGGGCGCGACCTGGGTGAGCGTCCATCACGGTGGGGGCGTCGGGATCGGCAACTCGATCCACGCGGGCATGGTCGTCGTCGCCGACGGGAGCGACGAGATGGCCGAGCGGCTCGAGCGCGTGCTCACGACGGATCCGGGGACCGGTGTGCTGCGCCATGCGGATGCCGGCTATCCCGAGGCGATCGAGTTCGGGGCCCGACACGGGCTCGAGCCGCCCATGCAGCCCCCGTCCGCCGAGTGAGCGACCGCACCCGCGGGCGACCGCTGCTGGTACGCGACCTCGCTCAGCTCGCGACGCCATCCGGTACCGAGGCACCGCTTCGCGGTGCGGCGCTCGGCAGCGTGGATGTGATCGAGGGGGCCTACATCCTGTGCGAGAACGGCCGGGTCGCGGCGGCCGGCCCGATGAGCGAGCTCGGCACGCTTGACGACGAGGTCGAGGAGCTCGACGGGCGCGGCCTGTCCGCGGTCCCGGGATTTGTGGACTGCCACACGCACGCCTGTTTTGCGGGCGACCGGGTTGATGAGTTCGAGCTCCGCGCCACGGGCGCGAGCTACGAGGAGCTTCATGCCGCGGGCGGGGGCATTCTCGCGACCGTTCGTGCGACACGCGCAGCGGGCGAGGGCGGGCTGGCGGAGGCGCTCAGCAGGCACCGCCGCTGGATGCGGCGCGCCGGCACGACGACCTTCGAATGCAAGTCCGGCTACGGGCTCGACCGCGAGACCGAGCTCGCGTCGCTGCGCGCGATTCGTGAGGCCGGCGGAATCCCGACCTGGCTCGGCGCCCATGCAGTGCCACCGGAGTTCGCGGACGCCGACGCCTATCTCGACTTTGCGCTTTCTGAAGTCCTGCCCGAGGCGGCGGAGCTCGCGGTCGCCGCAGACGTCTTCCTCGAGGAGGGCGCGTTCGACGTCGACCAGGCCCGCCGTTACCTCGAGGCTTGTCGTGCGGCGGCCCTGGCGCTTCGGGTGCACGGTGATCAGTTCACCGAGCAAGGGGCGATTCCGCTGGCGATCGAGCTCGGCGCCCGGTCGGTCGACCATCTCGAAGCGACAGGGGATGACGGGGTTCGGGCGCTGGCCGCGAGCGACGTCGTCGGGGTCCTCCTACCGGCGAGTGCGCTCTTTCTCGACCGCCCGATGCCGCCGGCCCGGGCGCTCGCTGATTCCGGGGCGGCGATTGCGCTGGCGAGCGACTTCAACCCGGGCAGCTCCTTCTGCGAAAGCCTGGCGATTGTCTCCTCGCTGGCGGTAACGCAGCTCCATCTCACGCCAACTGAAGCGCTCTCCGCCTGCACGGTCAACGCGGCTCATGTGCTCGGCAAAGCCGGCGAAATCGGCCGGATAGCTCCCGGATACGTCGCGGATCTCGTGCTCCTCGACGCTGCGGACTGGCGCTACCTCTCGTACCACCTCGGCGCTGATCTGATCGCGACCGTGATCGAAGCAGGGAACGTCACCTGGTCACGGGACGTGGAATGATCCCGCTCGAAACCACCGCGCTACGCTTGCCCTGATGCCTTCAAGGAAGCAGCGTCGCCGCCGGGCGAAGGAACGCCGGCACGAGTACGAATACGTCTTCGTCGACGACGAAGGCGAGGAGGTCGAGCCTCCCCCAGCCGAAGCGCACAGCCGCGGTCGCTCGCCGGCGAAAAGCGTCGCGAATGGCGGCAAGGCGCCCAAGAAAAAGGGGACGACCGCGATCCGGGAGGCAAAGCCCCCTTCCTGGAACCGATCGGTTCGGCGGGCGCTCCTGTTCCTGCCGCTCTTCTTCATCGTCTTCTCGCTGGTCAACAAGCACGCCGCGATCGAAACGCGGCTGCTCAGTTCGGTTGCCTACTCGGCGCTGTTCGTTCCTCTCACCTACGTGATGGACCGCACCGCCTACCGGTCATATCTGCGCCGCTCAGGGCGCGAGCCGGCACCGAAGCGTTAGCTCGACGAAGGCCCGTCGCCGCGATAGTGCCCCTCGCCGGGCCAGGGCGCGAGCAACAAGAGGATCCGCGCTCCGCGATCGGTCGAGACCGATCGCCGTTCGTCGGGGTCGAACATGCAAAGCGTCCCGGCCCCGGCGTCGAGCGCCTCACCACCGGACTCGACGCGTGCGTTGCCCTCGACGACCAGCACGAACGCATGCTCTTTGACCTGATGGTCACCGAGAGACTGACCGGGCTCGAGCACGATGAAGACCGCGCGGGCCGCCTCGTCGGAGTCGAGCACGACGGGAGAGCGGCTACCGCCTTCGACCTCGATCTCGTGAAGGTTCCAGCTCCGCAAGAGCGGTTGATCCTAACGTGGCCGGTATCGCAGGCGACGCCTTAGACTCGGCGGCATGAGCCTCGCCGTCGATCGCTACGAGCTCGGCCCGATCGGGACGAATTGCTACGTCGTCGGGGCATCCCCCGACGCTCCCGAAGTGGTCGTCATCGATCCCGGCGGAGACGCGGCCAAGCTCGCGCGTGGGCTCGAGCGATCGGGCGCGGCCTGCGTCGCGATCTTGATCACGCACGGCCATTGGGATCATCTCGGCGGCGTCGCCGACCTGGCCGATGCGACAGCGGCGCCCGTCTACATGGCCGCCGCCGAGCGGATCGCGCTCGAACGGATCAATGACTTCGCGCCCGCTGAGCTGCCGCTCCGTGCCCACACCCCCGACGTCCTGCTCGAGGGCGACGAAATGCTCCAGCTCGCCGGAATCGCGTTCGAGACAGTTCTCGTTCCCGGGCACTCGCCGGCCCATCTCGCGTACTACGCCGAGGGCTCTCTCTTCTCGGGTGATGTTCTCTTCGCGGGTTCGGTCGGCCGCACGGATTTGCCGTTCGGCGACTGGGAGGTGCTGGTCGCCTCGATTCGCCTGCTCGCGAATCGCTTTCCAGCCGACACGGTCGTTTATCCCGGCCACGGCCCGACGACGACGCTCGGCGACGAGCTCGTCCACAACCCGTTCCTCGCCGAGCTGCGCGCCTCGTGAGCCCGAAGTTCGAGGCGCCGCGCGGGACGCACGACATCCTGCCGGCCGAACAGCCCCTCTGGCAACGCGTCACGGGCGAGATCGACCGCCTCTGCGCGCTCTACGGCTACCGACGCATCCAGACCCCGGTCTTCGAGGACACGGAGCTCTTCGCGCGCACGTCGGGCGCAGGTTCCGACGTCGTACAGAAGGAGATGTACACCTTCGAGGACCGGAGCGGCCGCTCGCTGACGCTGCGCGCTGACGCAACGGCGCCGATCTGCAGGGCGTATCTGCAGCACGGCCTGCATCGCGAGCCGCAGCCGCAAAAGCTCTACACCATCGCCTCGATCTACCGCTACGCGGCGCCGCAGAAGGGGCGCTACCGCGAGCACTATCAGGCTTCGCTCGAGGCGATCGGCTCCGACGACCCTGCGCTCGACGCCGAACTGATCCAGCTCTACTCGGAGCTACTTCGCCGGCTCGGCGTGACCGACTACAGGTTGCAGCTCAATTCGATCGGCGATGCGGAGTGCCGCCCCGCCTACATCGCGCGCCTGACGGAATGGCTCGACGAGCACGACGACGTGCTCGACGAGGACGCGCGGCAGAAGCGGGCGACGACGCCGCTGCGCGTCTTCGACGTGAAGGATGAGCGGGTGCGCGCTGCTTTGAACGACGCCCCGAAGATCGGCGAGTCCCTTTGCGGACCATGCCGGGAGCACTTCGACACGGTTCGGTCGTATCTCGATGCCTATGGGATCGAGTACGAGCTCGTGCCAACGCTCGTCCGCGGACTCGACTACTACACGCGGACCGTGTTCGAGTTCATCGGCCCCGAGCACGGTGCTCAGAGCGCGATCTGCGCAGGAGGACGCTACGACGGGTTGATCGAGGAGATCGGCGGTCCACACACTCCGGGCGTCGGCTTCGGCGCCGGGATCGAGCGCCTGTTACTGGCGCTCGAGCACGCCGGTGTCGAGTCGCCCGCCGACGAGCAGGTCGACGTTTTCTTTGCCTGCGACGAGGGAGCTCCCCGCGAACGCGTGCTTGCGCTGATGGCCGGTCTTCGTGCAGCCGGTCGCTCGACCGACACCGACTACGCCGGTCGCTCGCTCAAAGGTCAGCTGACCCAGGCGGGGAGGTTGGGTGCGCGCATCACTGTCATCGTCGGCCCGAACACCGCGACGATCCGCACCGTCGGCACGCAGGACGTCGAGGTTCCGCTGGAGGAGCTTGCGGAGAGGTTGTCCGCATGAGTTGGCGTGACCTCGGTGCGGGCGAAGTTCGTCGCGACCAGGTCGGCGAGCGGCACACGCTGGCCGGCTGGGTCGCCCGGCGTCGCGACCACGGCGGGCTGATTTTCGTCGACCTTCGCGACGAGACCGGCATCTGCCAGCTCGTCGTCAACCCGGAGCGCTCTCCCAAGGCGGCGAAGGAGGCACACGGGATCCGGAACGAGTTCGTCCTCCAGGCCAAGGGCGAGGTCGTGGCGCGCGCGCCCGACGCCGTCAACCCGAACCTGCCGACCGGCGAGGTCGAGCTCCAGGTCGACACGCTGCGCGTGCTCGCGACCGCGCCGCCGTTGCCGTTCCAGCTGGACGAGGAGGGCGTCGACGAGACGCTCCGGCTGCGCTACCGCTGGCTCGACCTGCGCCGGCAGCGAATGCAAGGGAACATCCGCACTCGGGCACGGGCGGTGTCGGCGATCCGCCGGGAGATGGAAGCGGCCGGCTTTGTGGACATCGAGACGCCGATCATGGGCAAGCCGACCCCCGAGGGAGCTCGCGACTTCCTCGTCCCGACGCGCCTGCAGCCGGGTCGCTTCTTCGCGCTGCCCCAGTCGCCGCAGATCTACAAGCAGCTGCTCGTGATCTCCGGCTTCGAGCGCTACTACCAGATCGCTCGCTGCTTCCGGGACGAAGATCTCCGCGCCGACCGCCTGCAGGAGCTGACCCAGCTCGACGTCGAGCTGGCGTTCCCGGACCAGGAGTACATCTTCGCCCTGATGGAACAGACGATGGAAAGCGTTTGGCGCGACTGCCTCGGCGTCGAGGTGACCGGGCCATTCCAACGGATGACCTGGGACGAGGCGCAGGCGCGCTACGGCTCGGACAAGCCGGATCTCCGTTTTGGACTCGAGATCGAGGACGCGACCGCCTTGACCCGTGGCTCCGAGTTCGGCGTGTTCGCTAACGCGCCGGCCGTGCGCTTCATCCGCGCGCCGCAGGAGTTCTCGCGGGCCGACCTCGAGCGGCTGGAAGGGATCGCGAAGGAGTGGGGGGCGAAGGGCCTTGCCTACCTGGTCTACGACGAGGAAGGGGAGGTCCGCTCGCCGATCGCCAAGTTCCTCTCGCAAGAGGAGCTCGATGCGTTCCGCTCGGATCCTGCAACGACGGTGCTGTTTGCGGCCGACGAGCCGGCGATGGTCGCGCGCGTGCTCGGTGCTCTCCGGCTCCACCTCGGCCGGGAGCTCGACCTGATCGACCGCGACGCCTGGCGCTTTCTCTGGGTGACCGATTTTCCGCTGCTGACGTGGGACGAGCAGGAAGCACGTTGGAAGGCGGAGCACCACCCGTTCACGCGCCCGAACGATGAGAGCCTTGCGCTACTCGACTCCGACCCCGGCGCTGCGCGCGCCGTCGCCTACGACCTGGTGGCCAACGGGATCGAGATCGCCGGCGGATCCTTCCGGATCCACGAGCCGGAGTTGCAGGCCAAGATCTTCGACCTCCTCGCCATCTCGCCCGAGGAGCAGCGCGCGAAATTTGGCTTCCTGCTGGACGCCCTCGCGATGGGCGCGCCCCCGCACGGGGGGATCGCGTCGGGGATCGACCGGCTCTCGATGGCGCTTCTCGACGAGCCGTACATCCGCGACACCGTCGCCTTCCCGAAGAACCAGGCCGGCGTCGATCCGATGACCGGCGCCCCGACGGAGGTTCCGCCGGAACAGCTCGCCGAGCTAGGAATCGCCGTGGTGGTGGAGAAGGAGTAGGCGCTGATGACGAGGCGACCGATGCAGCGGCCATACTTTCCGAGCTGATGGCCAGCGAAAGAGGACAACAGGCGTCGCTGACGCCGCTTCCGAACGTCGAGGAGCTGCCGACTCTCCCCGACGGCGGCTACGACCCCGAGCGCGTCAAGGAGGCTTTCGAGTCCTTCAGACGCCACACGACGCAGCTCCAGGTGCAGCTGCGCGTGCTGCAGGCCGCGGCTCGCGGTGGACAGGTCGAGCCAAGCGGGCACGCCGTCCGCATGGACGCGTTGCACATGATCCGCGCGGCCGCCGACATGGCCGACACGATCGAGCGCGACGCGCAAACGGCCTCGGCTGCGCAGGTCCGCCGCACCGAGGAGGAGGTCAGCCGTCGCCAGCGTGAACTGCAGGAGCGTGAGCACGAGGTCGAGCGCTTCCGTCAGGAAAGCGAGCGCCAGCGCGCCGAGATCCTGAACGCGGCGCGCAACGAGGCTCGTGAGGCGCAGGCGGAGGCACAGCGGCACTCGACTGCCGAGATCCGCGAGGCCGAGGCTCGTGCGAACAGGCTGCTCGAGCAGGCCCGCCACCAGGCGACCGAGTTGACGAATTCTGCCCGTGCCGAGGTCGAACAGACGCTCGAGTGGGCGCGGGCACAGGCCTCAGCGGTGATGGCTCGTGCCCAGGAAGGAGCCGAACAGCTGTTGGCCGCGGCCGGACTCGGTGACGAGGCGATCGGCAGCGTGGCCGCGAAAATCGTCGAGGCTGCGCAGGCCGCAACCGAGGCGAGCCGCGGGCCGGCTGCCTCCTCGAGTGGCGCCGAACTGTCCTCTTCGTTCGCTGCACCGACCCCGCCTACAGTCGCCCCGCCTTCCCGCTCGGTGCCGGTTCAGGCAGACCCGCCTGCCGCGGCTCCCGACGACGAGCCGGACGGCCGGGACTCGGCGTAAGCCTCGCTCGACGAGCGCTAGGCTCTTGGCGTTATGCCGGGACGATTGGGGCCGCGGTTTTCGATCGAAGTGCTCTTCCTGATTGCGCTTGCAGTCGGGGCGGCCTATGCGGACCTCGCCGCCAAGTGGATCGTGCTCGTGATGGCGGGCGGCTGGCTGGTGGTCGCCCTGCTCGAGCTGACCGCCGACCGGATCTGGGCGGCCGCGCCGCCCTGGCGTCGGCCGAACTACGTTCCTGTTGCGGCGCCGTGGTCGGAGCCTGTCGCCGCGCCTCTGGCGTCTCCTGTCGAGTCGGGCCCCGAGCCCGCGCGGAAGCCCGAACCTGAGCCCGAGGTCGAGGTGGAGATCGAGATCGAGGCAGCCACCATCATTTCCCAGCGGGTCGAACCGGTCGCCGTGGTTGTGCAGGAGCCCGAGTCTGCCCCGGAAGTCCAGTCCGAGCCGGAACCGGAACCCGCAGCTGCAGATCCCGCTCGTCCGACGTTCGAGCCGGTCGAGCCTACGCGCAAGCGCCGCTGGTTTCGCCGCCGCGAGAGTGAAGTTGCCGAAGTGGATGCTCCGGAGATCGAGGTGCCGAAGCACGTTCGCCTGCTGCCGGCGTCCGAGCGGACCGACCGCGCCTCGGATGAGGTCGCCAGTCTCTTCGACAAGCCCGAACACGAGAAGCAGACCCGCGGATGAGAGTCCGCTTTCCTTCGATGCTCCACAGCGGCCGGCGCTCAAGCGAGCACCCGCCCACTCCTCTGCCGGAGCCAGAGCCGCCGCCGCCGGAGCCCGCGCCGCCGGCTCCCGAGCCGGAACCACCGGCACCCGATCCTGGGGCGCCAATGCCGCAGCTCCGCTCCGTCCCGCAGGCTCAAACCGAGTCAGAGCCCGAGAGTCTCCGCGGTGAAGGGTCGGACCCCGTCGCCACTTTTCTGCCCAGGGATGGCGGAGAGCCCCGAGAGTGGAACGTCTGGGAGCTCGAGCAACTGGCCCGAGACGCTGAGGGACAGGATTCCACGCTCGATGAGGAGCTTGGATTTCTGTTGCTGGAGCTGCGGCCCTTCGCGAACGCCCACGGCGAGCTACCGCTGAGCTTCGATCCGATCGTGCGCGACTCGTTCGGCGAGCTTCTCTACGCATCGATTTGAACCCCGCGCTGGCGCAACGGGAAGTCGCTCTCGCCGGAGTCGCTTTGCTCGCCGCGGTGGTTGCGCTCGCCGTTACCTCGCCGCGCGGGTCGAATGCCGGTGGACATCTGAACCCGGTCTCCGTTCCGGGTGGCGGCTGGTACACGGCCCTTGCCGGAGCGCGGCCGGTCCACTACAGCACGCGGACGGATTGTGGCGTGATGCTGAGACCGAGTACACGCGGAGTCGTCGACTCGGTGCTCCCCTGCAACGTCAAGCTGTTCGTCTCCTTCGGCGGCAGCGACCGGATCCTCACGCAAGTCGTGGCCCGGCGGCCCGTCGTCCCAGGCCGGCGCTTCGACGTGACGCCGGCGCTTGCCGAAGACCTCGGCCTCGAGGGAATCCAGCGCATCAAGTGGGTGTACGCCCGCTAAGCTGCGTTTCGTGCTCGACCCTGTGCGAGCTCTGCGTTCTCAAAGTAGAACCAACACCAAGTGAAAGGGAGCCTGCGTTCGGCTAGGGCGTTGCCCGAGGTCGGCAAGGCACCCACCTGGCAGTGCCAGGTTCGCTACGGGCGCGGAGCACCGGCAGGGTGGGGCACGCTTTTCGCCGCCGAAAATGCTGCGCATTTTCGGCGGGGGGCGGACAGCGAGCCTCCGAGCTAGCCTGCAATCGTGATTGAGGTCGCGGGGGACTCGTCGCGCGAGGGTGAATTCGCGCTCGTTCGGCTTACGGTCGAGGGTGACCGGATCGTTCAAGCCGACGCCAAAGGGTTGAAGCGGCCGCTCACAGGCATGACACTCCTGGAAGCGGCCGCCGTGCCCGGCGAGACACTCGCGGCCGACGCACTGGCGAACGCACTCGGGCAGGTCTTTCGGGCGGCGCCGGACCCGGGCCGCGTCGCCGTCGCGATGAGCGGCGGCGTCGACAGCGCTGTCGCCCTTCTCCGCGCAGGGCCACGGGCGATCGGCGTCACGTTGCGGCTCTGGATCGATCCTGCGGCGCCGGACTCCGAGCGCGCGTGCTGCTCTCCGGAGGCCGTGATCGCGGCGCGGGAGACATGTCACACGCTCGGCTTCCCCCACGTCACGCTCGACCTGCGCGAGGAGTTCCGGCGCGCGGTCGTCGCGCCGTTCATTCGCGGCTACGCGCGCGGCGAGACGCCGAATCCGTGCATCCGCTGCAACGGGAGCTTTCGCTTCGCGGAGTTGCTGGCGTTCGCGAAGCGCGCCGGCGCTTCGCGACTGGCGACCGGCCACTACGCCCGGATCGTCGAGCACCGCGGCCGGCTGCTACTGGCGCGCGCCCGCGATCCCGAGAAGGACCAGTCCTACATGCTCGCCCGCCTCGACCCGCGGCTGCTCGACCGCATCTGGTTCCCTCTCGGCGAACAGACGAAGGAGGAGACGCGCGCCGAGGCCGCGCGCGCCGGGCTTTCTGCGGCACGCCGGACGGAGAGCCAGGAAGCGTGCTTCCTCGGCGGCGGCGACTACCGGGAGTTCGTCACGCGCCACGGCGTCGACGAGGCAGAGGGCGAGATCGTCGACGAGCAGGGCCGACACGTCGGCAACCACGACGGGTTCTGGCGCTACACGCCTGGCCAGCGCCGCGGGCTCCGCGTCTCGGCGGCCGAGCCGCTCTACGTCCTGCGCACCGATCCCGGCGCGAATACCGTCGTCGTCGGGCCACATGAGTCGCTGGCGATCGAAACGATTTCCGCCCGCGGACGGTTGTACGTTCCGGTGAAGCGCGCCGAGGTCAAATGGCGGTACCGGTCTCCCGCGGTCCCGGCCGCAGTGGACGAGACCGAACACGGCTTCCGGCTGATGCTCGACGCACCCGCGTACGGGGTCGCCACGGGGCAGGCGGTGGTTCTGTACGAGGAGAATGTCGTGGTGGGAGCAGGGCTGCTGTGACGCCGGACCGGATCGTCCTCACGATCCCTCGCGACGAGGGTTTCGAGAGCGTCGCCCAGCTCGTTTTGGCCGGGGTCGCTGCCCGGCTCAATTTCAGCTACGAGGTCGTCGACGATCTGGGCGTCGCGCTCGAAACGGTGCTCGAACGGCGCGGCGACGCGGACCAGCTGACGGTCGAGCTCGAAGTGGGGGCTGACGCCGTCAAGGCCGTGATCGGCCCGTTGCATGGTGACGGGCTGCGCGCCGACCTGGAAGGCCCCGACGACCGCGTCGGGCTACGACGAGTCCTGGAGACCGTCGTCGACAGCTTCGCCGCGGTCGAGCGTGAGGACGGCGACTGGATCGCGCTGGAGAAGCGGGTACAGAAAGTCGAAAGCGCCACGTGACCCAGAAGACAGACAAGGCTCTCTTGCGCCGGTATCACGAACAGGGTGACCTTGCCGCGCGCGAGCAGTTGATCGAGCAGTACATGTCGCTCGTTCGTTCGCTCGCCCGGCGCTATTCCTATCGCGGCGAGCAGTTCGAAGACCTCGTCCAGATCGGCGCGATCGGGCTGATCAAGGCGATCGACCGCTTCGACATCGGCCGCGGCGTCGAGCTCACGACCTACGCGACTCCGAACATCATCGGCGAGATCAAGCGTCACTTCCGTGACCGGGGCTGGTCTGTCCGCGTACCGCGAGGGCTCCAAGAGCTGAACATCCAGCTCTCGCGACTGATCGAGGAGCTGACCGTCCAGTTCTCGCGCTCGCCGACGATTGCCGAGCTCGCGAAGGCCGCAGGAGTCTCGGAGGAGGAAGTGCTCGAGGCGCTCGAGAGCGGACGCGCCTACAGCTCGCTCTCGCTCTCGGCAGGCCCGGGCGGCCAGGACGACGACGGCGACCTCGACCCGCTCGAGTCCCTCGGCACCGAGGAACACGAGTACGAGGTGTCCGAGGATCGCGCCATCCTCGAACCGGGTTTTCGCGTCCTCGACGACCGCGAACGGACGATTCTCCACCTGCGCTTCTTCAAAGGGTTGACGCAGTCTCAGATCGCGCAGCAGGTCGGTATCTCGCAAATGCACGTCTCGCGGCTGATCCGCCGCTCGCTCGAGAAGATCCGCGAGGAGATCGCCGTCGACGCCGAGAGCCAGCGCCTGGCGGAATAGCGCTGGCTCGAGCGAGCGGAGGCCTGGTCGGCCGCGCCTAGAATCAATCGCCATGCGGACGACCGCCGAGTTACGCGAGGGCTTTCTCTCCTTCTTCGAGGAGAAGGGCCACGTGCGCCGTCCATCGGCCTCCGTGATCCCGCCCTCCGACGATCCGACGACCCTCTTCATCGTCGCCGGCATGCAGCCGATGAAGCGATGGTTCCTGGGCGAAAAACCCGCCGCGCCTCGGGTGACAACGGTGCAGAAGGTCGTTCGTGCGGGCGGAAAGCAGAACGACCTCGACGACGTCGGCCTGACGAACCGGCACCTCTGCTTCTACGAGATGCTCGGCAACTTCTCGTTCGGCGACTACTTCAAAGACGGCGCCGTCGACTATGCGTGGGAGTTGGTGACGGAGCGGATGAAGCTGGAGCCCAAACGGCTATGGGCGACGATTTTTGCGGGCGATCCAGAGCTCGGGCTCGGCGAGGACGAGGTGGCTGCGAAAGCCTGGGAGAAGTACCTACCACGCGAGCGGATTCTCGGCATGCCACGCTCCGAGAACTTCTGGCAGGCGGCCGACACCGGGCCGTGCGGGCCCTGCTCCGAGCTCTACTACGACCGCGGCGAGAAGTACGGCTGCGACCGGCCCGACTGCGCGCCCGGCTGCGAATGCGAGCGCTATCTCGAGTTCTGGAACCTGGTCTTCATGGAGTTCGACCTGGCCGAAGACGGGACGCTGACGCCACTGCCGCAACAGAACATCGACACCGGAATGGGCTTGGAGCGCGCCGCGATGCTCCTGCAGGAGGCCGACTCGTTCGCCGAGATCGACGTCCTTCAGCCCCTGCTCGAGTGGATCGGCGAGCGGGCGAATACGAGGTACGGCTCGACCGAGGAAGCGACGAAGGCCTACCGCGTCGTCGTCGAGCACGCGCGGACGGCGGCCTTCCTCGTCGCGGAGGGCGTCGCACCCTCGAACGAAGGCCGCGGTTATGTTCTTCGGCGTGTGATCCGCCGCGCGGTGCAGTTCGGGCGCCGCCTGGGGCTCGAGCCGCCGTTCCTTCACGAGTTGGCGGACGTCGTTCGCGAGCAGATGGGTTCGGTCTATCCGGAGCTCGAGGAGCGACAGAGCGAGATCGGCGACCTCATCCGCGCCGAAGAAGACCGCTTCCGAGAGACCCTCGCCCGCGGCGAGAAGCTCTTCGAGGAGATGGTCGCCAAGGGCGAGATCACTCCCGAGGATGCCTTCCGCCTTCACGACACCTTCGGCTTCCCCTGGGAGCTGACGAAGGAGCTCGCCGCCGAGCGCGGGCTCGAGGTCAACGAAGAGGAGTTCACGCGCCTGATGGAGGAGCAGCGAGAGCGCTCCCGCCAGGGCTCGGCCTTCGACGTGGAAGTCCGCGTTACCGGTCCTCGCACCCAGTTCGTCGGGTATGAGCAGACGAACGTGTTGACGGCGATTCTCGCCTATGCGGACCTCGGGGACGGCACTTTTCAGGCCAAACTCGAGCAATCCCCGTTCTACCCGGAAGGGGGCGGTCAGGTCTCCGACGCCGGCTACATCGAGAACGAGGAGACGGGTGCGCGCGCCGAGCTGATCAAGGCGACGCGGCTGGAGGACGACCAGGTGCTGACCTTCACCGGACAGGGGTTCGGCGAAGGGATGCGCGTTCGCGCAGTCGTGCCGTGGTCGATCCGCTTCCCGACGATGGCGAATCACACCGCCACGCATCTGTTGCACAAGGCGCTGCGCGACATCCTCGGTGAGCACGTCAAGCAGGCCGGCTCCGCTGTTCGGCCCGACAAGCTGCGTTTTGACTTCACCCATCCTCAGGCGCTGACGCCTGAGGAGCGGGAACGCGTCGAGCACGCGGTGAACGAGATCGTTTTCCAGAATCGCCCGGTTCGCACTTTCGTGACGCCAATCGAAGAGGCGCGAAAGCTCGGCGCGATGATGCTCTTCGGCGAGAAGTACGGCCACGAGGTGCGCGTCGTCGAAATCGACGGCTACTCGCGAGAGCTCTGCGGCGGAACCCACGTACGGTCGACTGCCGAGATCGGCCCGTTCGTGATTCTCTCGGAGCAGTCCGTGGGCTCGGGGGCGCGACGGATCGAGGCGGTGACATCCGGCGAGGCGTTTGCGCTCCTTCACGAGCGGAGCCGGGAGGCCGACGAGCTCCGCGCCGAATTGGCCGAGACGCGCAAGCAGGCGAAACGGAAGACGGCGCCGACCGAGCGCGCCGAGGTGGCACCGCGAAGCGAGGAGGAGATCGGCGGCGTCAACGTGTACGTAGGCCGAATGAGCGACGTGACGATGGACGCCCTGCTGGAGGAATCCGATCGGATCAAGCAGGAGCGGCAGCCCGCCGCGGTCGTACTCGGAGGCAGCGAGGACGGCCGGGTACATCTCGTCGCGAATTTCGATCGCTCGCTCGAGGGCAAGGTCGACGCGGTCGAGGTGATCAAGGCAGCGGCCGCCGAGGTCGGCGGCGGCGGTGGCGGGCGGGCAACGATGGCCCGCGCCGGCGGCAAGGATCCTGGCAAGCTCGACGCGGCACTCGAGCGGGCCGAGGAGGCCCTGCGAGCCGCGCTCGCGTGAAGGTCGTCGCGCTCGATTACGGCTCGGCGAAAACGGGAGTCGCCGTTTCGGACCCGACCGGCACGCTTGCTAGACCGATAGGCGTGATCGAGCGTGCCGGCACCGAGGCCGGCCTCGAGCGGCTCGTCGAGCTGATCGCGAGTGAGGGCGCCGAGCGGGTCGTCGTCGGCATGCCGTTGACGCTCCGAGGCGAGGTCGGCGAGCAGGCGGTCGAGACCGAGCGGTTCGTAGACCAGCTCCGGCGAGCCATCGATGTACCGGTCGAGGGCTTCGACGAGCGCTTCACGACGGACCTCGCCGAGCAGGACCCCGGAAGCCGTAACCTGCCGCCGGATGCCCGAGCAGCGGCACACCTGTTGACGAGTTACCTCGCGTGGTCGAGCAGAAGCGGGGAGTAATCGCGCCGCAGCCGCGCCGTCCAGAGCGGCAGCGGGCACCGCGTCCGGTGATCATGCGGCGGCGGCTTGCCGCCCTGTTCGTCCTGCTTGCCGCGCTGATCGGGCTGGGCTTCGCGATCGCGCAGGTCCGAGACCGGGGCGGGGGCAAGCAGACGCCAACCGTGGCTGTGGCCGCGAAACCGTTCCGGGTCGTCTTCCCGGAGGGCTTCACCCGCCGCAACATGGCGAACCGAGTGAAGAGCGTCGCCCAGATCGCCGCGCACGAGCGCGGCCGCACCCCGCTGCTGAGCGAGCGCTCCTATCTCGCCGTGACCGCGGGTAAACGCCTCATCCCGGGGTTCGGCCGGCGGCCGCTCGAGGGCTTCCTGTTTCCGGCGACCTACCAGTTCACCGCACGCACGACGTCCCGGGAGCTGATGGCGGCGCAGCTGAAGGCCTTCCGGAAGAACTGGGCGACGATCAACCTTGCGTACGCCCGCTCGAAGAACCTGACGCCGTATGACGTGCTCACGATCGCCTCGATGATCGAGAAGGAGGCGGTCGCTCCTGAGGAGCGGCCGAAGATCGCCCGCGTGATCTACAACCGGCTTCACCACCGGATGCCGCTGGGGATCGACGCGACGGTTCGCTACGGCTTCAATGTTCCGGGGACGCAATCGTTGCTGGAATCCCAGCTGAACTCGAACAACCCATACAACACGCGCAGGCTGCTGGGGCTACCGCCGACGCCGATCGCGAATCCGGGGCTCGCCTCGATTCAGGCGGCCGCGCACCCGGTCGCCGGCGACTGGCTCTACTTCGTCCGCAAGCCGGACAAGGTGCACCACTTCTTCACGGCCAGCGAGCAGGCTTTCAACAACTACAAGAACGCACACGGATTTTGATCTCGGGCTCGACGCGGCTCGTCGCGCTGCTCGGGCAGCCGGTCGCCGAGTCGCTGTCGCCCCGGATGCAGAACGCCGCCTTCGCAGCGCGCGCGCTCGACTGGGCCTACGTGGCCTGCGAGGTGGCGCCGGAAGGGTTGGAGGCCGCTATCCACGGTCTCGTAACGCTCGGCTTTGCGGGCGCGAACGTCACCGCTCCTCATAAGGCGGCGGCTGCCGAGCTCTGCGACGAGGCGGAGGGACGGTCTGTGAACACGCTCGTCTTCCGCGACGGCCGCATCCTCGGTTTCAACACGGACCAGGCGATCGTCGCGGGCATCGAGGCGGCTCGCGTTTGCCTGATCGGCGCCGGTGGGGCGGCGGAGGCGCTGCAGGCGGCGCTCCCCGGTGAGGTGCGGGTGTTCTCGCGTAACGGCGAGTGGCCGCCGGACGCCTCGGCCGCCGACCTGGTCGTGAACGCGACGCCGGTTCGCGACGAGCTGCTCGTCCAGCCGCGCCCGGGGCAGACGGTGGTGGATCTCGCTTACCGGGCCGACGGCCGGCCGACGGCACTCGTGGAGGCGGCGCGCGGTGCTGGTTGCGAGGTCGTCGACGGGCTCGAGGCGCTCGTCCGCCAGGGTGCTGCGTCGTTCGAGCTCTGGACCGGCGTGCCGCCGCCGGTAGACGTGATGCGGGCCGCAGTACGCTCCGCCTAATGTTGAGCCTCACAACGGCAGGGGAGTCGCACGGTCCCGCACTGGTCGCGATCCTCAGCGGGCTTCCCGCAGGCCTTGTCCTCGACCACGACGCGATAAATGCCGACCTGCGCCGGCGCCAACAGGGCTATGGCCGCAGCCCTCGGCAGCAGCTCGAGCATGATGAGGTCGAGGTGCTGGCCGGTCTTCGGCACGGAAGGACGCTCGGCACGCCGCTTGCGCTCGTCGTCCGCAACCGCGATCACAAGAACTGGGCCTGGGGGATGAGCCCTTGGGCGCCTGAGGGCGAGCCCGAAGGCAAGGGGACGAAGCCGGTCACCTTGCCCCGCCCCGGCCACGCCGACCTGGCCGGGGCGCAGAAGTTCGGGCTCGCGGACGTGCGCGACGCGCTCGAGCGTGCGAGCGCGCGCCAGACGGCTGTTTCGGTCGCGGCGGGCGCGGTAGCGAAAGCGCTCCTCGCGGAGATCGGCGTCGCCGTACGGGGCGAGGCGCGAGCTGAGGCAGGTGCCGACGAAATCGAGGTCGAAGAAGCGCGCGCGGAGCGAGACACCCTCGGCGGCGTCGTCGAGGTGCGTGCCCAAGGCGTGTCGCCCGGGCTCGGCTCGTACGCGACGAAAGAAGAGCGGCTCGATGCCCGGCTCGCCGCGGCGCTGATGGGGATCCAGGCCGTCAAGGGTGTGGAGATCGGCGAAGGATTCGGGCTCGCCGGGATGCGCGGCTCGGAAGCCCACGATGAGATCGTCCGCGACGAAGGAGGTCTGCACCGGACGAGCAATCGCGCAGGCGGGGTCGAGGGCGGGGTCTCCAACGGCGAGGAGCTCGTTGTCCGCGCCGCGATGAAGCCGCTGCCCACCTTGATGCAGCCGCTTGCCTCGGTCGATCTCGAGACCGGCGAGCCGGGAGAGGCGCTCGTGGAGCGGAGCGACGTCTCCGCCGTCGAGGCGCTGGCGGTCGTGGCCGAGGCAGCGGTCGCCTGGGAGCTCGCGCGGGCGGCCCGCGAGAAGTTCGGCGGCGACGCGCTCGGCGACTTCCTGGCCGCGCACAAGGCGTATCTGGAGCGGATCGACTGGCACCAGCGCTAGACCGGCACATCGCCCTGATCGGTTTCATGGGCGCCGGCAAGTCGACGCTGGGCCGGGAGGTTGCCGCGCGGCTGCACCGGCCGTTTGTCGATGTCGATGCGCGCATCGAGGCGAGTGACGGCTCGATCCGAACGCTGTTCGAGCGAGGGGTTTTCCGCGAGGTCGAGGAGCGGGTCGCGCTTGAAGCTCTCATGCAGCCGCCGGCCGTCATCGCTCTCGGCGGCGGTGCGGTCGAGACGCCGGCGATCCGCGAGGCATTGCGGTCGCGCGCAACGACGGTGCTGGTCGAAGTCGACGTCGAGACCGCTTGGCAGCGAGTGAGCGGAGGCGACAGGCCGCTCGCGCAGGACGAACGAGAGTTTCGCGAGCTGTTCGTGCGCCGGGCACCGCTCTACGACGAGGTAGCCGACGGCCGGGCGCGCGACGCCGACGGCGTCGTCCTGGCCGCCGGGGGCGTGGCCGTTGCGCCCCTGTCGGCGGACCTGGTCCACGGACCTGGCCCGGCTGAGCTGGTCGCCGACGAGCGCGTGTTGGAGCTTCATCCGCCGCCGATCGAGACGCGGGTGCTGACGGTGCCTGCCGGCGAGGCGGCCAAGACGGTCGCGATAGCGGAGCATCTGTGGCGTCAGCTCCGGCTCGACCGTGGCGGGACGCTCGTCGCGTTCGGCGGTGGGTGCACGACCGACGTTGCGGGTTTCGTTGCCGCGACGTACCTCCGCGGGATCGACTGGGTCGCGGTGCCGACGACGCTCGTCGGCCAGGTCGACGCGGCGATCGGCGGCAAGACGGCGATCAACCTCCCGGAGGGAAAGAACCTGGTCGGCGCTTTTCACTGGCCGCTGCGGACGGTGATCGACCCGGAGTTCCTGAAGACGCTGACTGAGGAGCAGCGCCGCGAGGGCCTCGCGGAGGTCGTCAAGACTGGTCTACTTGCGGCCGCGCCGCTCTGGGAGCTGCCCGACGACGAGCTCATACGGCGGGCCGCCGCCTTCAAGACCGCGCTCTGCCTACGCGACCCGTACGACCGTGGGCCCCGCCAGGTTCTGAATTTCGGCCACACGTTCGCGCACGCGCTCGAGGCCGGGTCAGATGGAGCGGTAAGCCATGGACGCGCGGTGGCGCTTGGGCTACTCGCGGCACTTCGGTTATCCGGCCGCCCGACCGAGGTGGTCGACGATGTGCTGGCACCCGAGCCGGCCCGAGCCGACCGTGAGCGGGCCTGGGAGGCGCTCAAGCGCGACAAGAAGTCGACCGGCGGCGAGCTGACACTCGTCCTGCTCGGCGACGAGGGTGGCTTCACGGCGAACGTGCCCGATGCCAACGTCAGGCGCGTGCTCGACGACCTGATCGCAGATTAAGGTTCGCGCGGTGGCGCGCATCTCGGTCCTGAATGGAGTCAATCTCGACGTGATCGGCCGGCGCGACCCGGAGCTCTACGGCGGCCTCGGTCTCCGCGAGCTCGAAGCTCGCATCTTCGAATGGGCTGCGCAGCTGGGGATCACGGTCAAGTGCCGGCAGACCAACAGCGAGGGCGAATACATCAACTGGTGTCACGAGGCGCTTGACTGGGCCGACGGGGTGGTCCTCAATCCGGGTGCGTGGACTCACTACAGCTACGCGCTCCGCGACGCCGTCGAGCTCTTCGAGGCGCCGGTCGTCGAAGTCCATCTCTCGAACATCGAGGCGCGAGAGGAGTGGCGGCGAAAGTCCCTCATCTCTGACCTCGCCGAGAAACGGGTGATCGGCAAAGGCCCGGAGGGGTACCGCGAGGCGCTCGAATATCTTGCGGACGGCAAATGAACGCCCGCGCCCAAAAACTGGTTGAGAAGCTCGAGGCGCCGCTGATCGTCACCACCCCCTCCAACGTGCGCTACCTGACCGGCTTCGTCAGCTCGAACGTCTCCGTCGTCGTCGAGCCCGAGCGGGTCCGCCTGTTCACGGATTTCCGCTATGCCGAAGCGGCGCGCGCCCTTCCGGACATCGAGTTCGTCGAGAGCAGGCGCGAGGTGATTCCCCACATGGCTGAGTTCCTGTCCGGGAAGTTCGCTTTCGAAAGCGCTCATCTCACGTACCAGAGCTATGAGCAGCTCCGCGACGGCGGCCTGGAGCTCGTTCCGACCTCGGGCCTGATCGAGGGCCTGCGCGCGATCAAGGACGAGGGCGAGCTCGAAAAGATCCGGCGCGCGGCCGCGATCACCGACCAGGCGTATCGGCGGATTGCCGAAGAGCAGTTCGTCGGCCGGACCGAGCGCGAGCTCGCCTGGCGGATGACCGAGCTCTTCCACGAGCTCGGAGCCGACGAGGAGGCGTTCGAGACGATCGTCGCCGCGGGCGCGAACGGCGCCCGGCCGCACGCCGATCCCGGCGACCGTGTGATCGAGAGCGGCACGACGATCGTGGTCGACGCTGGAGCCGTGCTCGACGGCTATTGCTCGGACTGCACGCGAACGTTCGCGACGGGCGAGCTTCCGGCTGGGCTTGGGCGCGCCTACGAGGTCTGCCTCGAGGCGCAGCTGGCGGGTTTGGAGGCGGCCCGCGCGGGGACCGAGGCGGCGCAGACGGACGCAGCCGCGCGCGACGTGATCACGGCGGCCGGCCTCGGCGACAAGTTCGGCCACGGGCTCGGCCACGGTGTCGGGATCGACGTTCACGAGGCGCCACACCTTGCGCCGACCTCGACCGACACGCTCGAGGCCAACAACGTGCTGACGATCGAGCCGGGGATCTACCTGGAGGGAACAGGAGGGATCCGGATCGAGGACCTCGTGATCGTGACCGACGGCGAGCCCGAGGTCCTCTCCTCCTTTCCGAAGGAGCTCGTCACAGTCGGTTAAGAGGCTCGAGGGTCCGGGCTCGCATCGCGAGCGACGCCTTGGTTAACCTGCCTCGCCGATGGCCGAAGTCGTCAACACCAACCAGTTTCGGAACGGCATGCACATCGGCCTCGACGGCGGTGTCTGGCGGATCGTGGAGTTCCAGCACGTGAAGCCGGGCAAGGGCGGCGCGTTCGTCCGGACTCGCGTGAAGAACCTCGACACCGGGGCAGTCGTCGACCGCACCTTCCGCGCCGGCGAGAAGTTCCCGCGCGTTCACACCGAGGTCAAGAACATGCAGTACCTCTACGAGTCCGGCGACGAGGTCGTCTTC
>Ga0193729_1000156_pt1 | contig 32528 bp, 36 predicted proteins | sample U1c2metaG_FD_143036 | JGI IMG/M metagenome (GOLD analysis project Ga0193729, IMG submission 143036) | Soil microbial communities from a riparian zone of the East river system, Colorado, United States - U1c2 | ecosystem: Environmental > Terrestrial > Soil > Riparian zone | place: USA: East River...
ATTCCGGCATACCAAGCTGCTCGCGCACGCGGTCGCGTAGTGCGCGCTCGGCCGCCTTATCTTTGCTGCGACGACGGTTTCCCGCGGCCCGTTTCGCGTCTTCCGTAGCGAGCCATTCGGGGTCGACGGCCTTGGCCTCTCTCAGAGCCGCCCGAAATGCATCGGTGTCCTCGTCGCGGGGGATGGTTTCGACCGGCGGCAAGGGAATAAGGTCAATGCTTTTCTCGGAGGCAAGGCAGTCAACAACAGTACCTGGCAGTTCATTGACGACGCGAACGTGTCGGCTAGAAGATTCCGAATGGCGGTAATTCAGCATTCCATTTCGGAGACTCAGATCGATCAGTTTTTCGCGCGCCTTTGAAATACCTTGCCGCACCATTTCGGCAACGGCGGGGCTTCCATCGGCAGCGATTGGTTGGGTAAACGGCATTGGCGAAACCGGTTTAAGGCGTGCAGCTGTGTTCCCCGAACGCTAGGTCATTCAAGCCAATAAGCTATGAGAAAGATTGACATTATACACGTAAAAAGTGTGATGTTGGGCCGTTTCGAACTCGACGGCGGAGAAATTCACTGACATCGAAACCGTACGGAGCCTGCCCGGCATGGTTCGGGCAGTCATGCAAACACTAGAGCATCTTTGGGCCTCCGATCTCGATCTTGGAACACTGGCAAAGACGTCGGCGCGGCTCTCCGATCTTGCTCTTATTCAACAGCGTGTTCGCGCAAGCTTGCCGCCCGGAGCGATGTTACCACCAGATGCGCGCGACGCCGCACTCGCCCGCATTCATTTCGCACCAGCGTTCATTGGCAGTGTGATGCTTGAAAGGCTGGTCGATGTCGATATGGTGTGGCGATATCGTCTGGGTCGATGTCAATGGGCGCGGCTAAGCGGAGACGCGCTTGCCGCAAAGTAACGAACGCAAGATTGGGCACGGTCATTTCGAGCAACATAGCCTTGATCATCGTTGAGTGCACGCATGCGGGCTTGACCGCGACGGTATTTGCGACTCCGAACGGGATACTCAATACATACCACACTGCCCGTTCGACAACGATGCCGCGTTGAAATTTTAGTGGCGCGTTGGCTTCTTCTCTTCGATCACTTGGCTAATATCTGGCTCCTCGCCGGTATTACACTCGCATGGCAGCCCGGCGGTCGGAGCGAGCGAGCCTCGCATACCAGTCGGCGTAAGCAGTATTCGTGGCCATGTGCCGATTGAAATCCGGCGAGCCGTCGTCCCACCATACCGGGCCGCTTTCGCCGAGCGACCGCTTGACGTCGTCCGCGGCCTTGTGCGCGGCTGCTTCCGCCTCGCGGTCCGCCGGCATCTTGGCGTTGCGTACCGCCCGCCGGGCCGCCATCAGCCGGCCAACGAGATCGGTTCGCACGGCCTCGTCGAGATCGGGGTTCGCCATGCGCTAAAGCCTGCCGCGGACGACGAAGTAGCGACCGTCCGGCGTCACCGGATGCTTCACGATACGCTAATAGATAGTGGACTATTTAAACGCACGAGACCGCTGTCTCATCGCCCCATTTTCGAGATACACAACCCCGCTTGGGGCCGAGCTGCTGATGAATTCAGCGACAAAGGCGCGCCCGATATCTTCCTGCTCAATCGTGCCAAAACGTCCCGGAATCAGACGCCCCAACCAAGCTGCATAGCGCGGCGTGTGAACATTGCCTGCGATAATTCCCGGACGAAAAATCGCGAGGCGTTGGAAGCCTATCCCTTGAACCGTCTCTTCTTTTAACCCCATGACCCGCACATAGCGTATCCTGCTTTTCGCGGTGCTTCCCACTGCCGAAAGCAGAGAAAACTGTGTGATACCCCCGGCCTGACAACCGCGGGCAAAGCCACCAACCACGCCAATTTCGAGGGCCTTTAATTGCTCCTCGCTCCACTTCATGCTGCCTTTACCGACGCCAACACAGGATGCCCCATAGACAGGATCGCCTTGCGCAACCATGCTCTGCGCAAGCTTGCTCACTTCTGCCGGAAACTGAGCGGCGGCCGTATCCAGTATCACCTGCCGCACATGGGGATCAGCGGCCAGAGAAATCGCCCTGCGATTGACCATCACGACTTCGGCGCAGGACGGCTCTGCAGCCAGCGCACGCACCACCGCAGCTCCCACCTGCCCCGTGCCACCGATGATCAAGACACGGAATGCCATTTCAGGCCCTTTTCACTAGTAAACAGTCCCTAGGCCGACTTCCGCTGCGGTTTGGCCGTCGGCTTCTTTGCCGCAGCTTCCTTCGCCGGTTTCTTGCCGGCGATCGGCATGAGCATTTCCTTCTGACCGCTTGCGACCTTGCGTGGCTTCTTGGCCGGCTTGGAGTCCTTTGCCGCCTCTGCGCCGCCGATGCTCTTGCGCAGCGCGTCCATCAAATCGACGACGTTCTCGCCACGCGGTCGCTCTTTCGCGGTGATGGGTTTGCCGGCGCGCTTCTGGTTGATGAGATCGATGAGGGCGGTTTCGTACTGGTCTTCGAACTTGTCCGGCTCGAAGTGGCCCGCCTTCTGATTGACGATGTGCCTGGCGAGATCGAGCATGTCCTTGGTGACTTTGACGTCCTGGATATCGTCGAAATACTCGTCCGCAGAACGCACTTCGTACGGGTAGCGCAGCAGCGTTCCCATTAGGCCCTTGTCCATGGGCTCGAGGGCGATGATGTGCTCACGGTTGGTCAGCACCACCCGTCCGATGGCGACCCTGTTCATCTCACGGATCGTTTCGCGGATGACTGCGAAGGCGTCGTGGCCAACTTTCCCGTCCGGCACCAAGTAGTAGGGACGGATCAGATACCTCGGGTCGATCTCGCTGCGGTCGACGAACTCGTCGATCTCGATGGTCCGGGTCGATTCCAGCGCTACGTTCTCGAGCTCTTCCTTTGTCACCTCGATGAAGGTGTCGGTGTCGACCTTGTAGCCCTTGACGATGTCCTCGGTGGCGACTTCCTCGCCGGTGTCGGCATCGACCTTGGCGTATTTGATGCGGTGGCCTGTCTTTCGGTTCAACTGATTGAACGAGACCTTTTCGGATTCCGAGGTGGCCGGATATAGCGCGACCGGACAGGTGACGAGCGAAAGGCGCAAGAAGCCTTTCCAGTTGGCGCGTGGGGCCATGGCGGGGGAACTCCAATACAGATGCCGGATTCAAGACGATTAGCCGGGCTTGGTTCCGACATCCCGGCCTTCCTATCAGGATGATTTTATCTCGGCGCCTGGCTTAAGCCGACTCGACTTCTGTTCGCTTTATGTTCTAATTCGGAATGACCGACCGACCCGCGAGCTGGCGTATGCCGACCCCAAAACAGATGGAAAAACTGGCCGCTGAAGCCGCCCGTAGGCGGGGCCCCGCCGCCGCGGCTCTGGATGCGCCCCTCCCGGCCGAATATTGGGAATCGGTACTCAAAGACCCTCGCGCCGGCGCGACCGGGGCTCGGATGCGGCAGCGACGTCTTTCGGAAATTCAGCGTCACGTACTGCGCGTCTCCTGCCGCCGCTGCGAGCGGACCGTGGAAATCCAGACCGCCGATGCAGTCCGATTATATGGCGGCAACGCGGTCTGGAAGGACGTCGCGCAGCGGCTGCTCGACAACACCTGCCAGCAGCGCACCGGCAGGCATGAAGAAGACGGGTGCTGGCCGGCGTTCGAGGCGCCGTAGCCCGCTCCGGATTTGCCGAGCCGATCTCGTTGCGCCTGGATGTCTGGATGGCCCCGAAGTATCACCCCACGCCCCTGTCGGGCGGCGATCGCAAGGCTTTGGCGAAAGAGCTCGGCAAGGCACGCGCGATAGCGAACATCCTGGCCGCTCAATCGGCGGAGATGCGGGCCAAGGACGAGGCGATGATCCAGCAAGCTGACAGGCTTCTTTGCGAAAGCTGGAACGAGCGGATGTGGAGTGACGGCGAGGGCCGCGAACTCGCTACGGCGCGGTGGGGAATGCCGTCGTCGCAGCACGCTCTGATGGAAGCAACCAAGAAGCGTGCCGCAAAGCTCGAAGCGAAAGATAAACCCGTCGATTTCAAGGAACTGCTGCGGATGGAGCCGGACGGCGGCACGACTAACATCCGCAACATGAAGAGCAAGCACTGGACGCGATGGCTGGGAGCCGAAAACCGCTGCGTGGTGCCGTTCAACTCCTTCAGCGAATTCAACAAGGTCGAAGGCGGCGACATCTGGTTCGCGCTCGACGAGACCCGCCCCCTCGCCTGCTTCGCCGGCATCGGGACCAACTGGACGTCCGTTCGGAAGGTCAAGGAAGGTGAGACGACCAACGACATCTTCGCGTTCCTTACGACGGAGCCGAACGCCGAAGTCGGGGCCATTCACCCGAAGGCGATGCCGGTGATCTTGACGACGCCGGAAGAAGTTGAGACCTGGATGACGGCTCCTCCGGACGAGGCCCTGAAGCTGCAGCGGCCGCTTCCGGACGGATCGCTCCAGATCGTCGCGCGCGGCATCAAGGAAGATCTTGTCGGGTCAGGGCCGTGATGGACGAGAATGACGATAGCGCGGCACCCCCGTGCACCAACGCAAGATCATCCGCGTCGATATGGACGCCTTCGTCATGGCGACAAGCGCTTTTTTCGATGCGAGCGGAGCGCGCTCCCCACGACCAAGCTGGTGTTCGGTGAGATCCGACCGAGGCAGGAGCGCGCGCCGAATTACGGTGCGAAAAGAGCGCACCTCGCGTCCGCTCCTTCGCGTTCGCAACTGTTCGCCCGCCATGCGAGGTACCTGCGCCTCCCGGTACTGGGGATTCTCCTAGTTCCTTGCCGGCTCCGGCCGGTGCAGGCTGGGCCGGGGGATTTCATGACGAAAAAAGCGAAGAAGGTCCGGAAAAATCGTGCGGTCGGAGGTACGGCCGTTGTCGCCTCGTCCTTCGCCGGCCGGTTCAAGGACGCCGCGGCGCTCCACATGGACGGGCTCCACCAGAGAGTCATCAAGGATACGTCGATCGTTGCGAGGATCGTCTCCGCGTTCCGGATGACTCCGCCGATCAAATCGTCAACTCCGATTTCCAAACTGCTCGGCGGAAATGCCAATGCGTGGGACCTCGCATTGCTGCTGATGGCCTACCCGACCTTCAAGAACGACGGTCTCGTGCTGCAGAAGGGAGACGTCATGAACGCCAGCACGCTCGGCGACCTCGGCGACCTCGTGTTCGCATGGTATGCCTCCGACGGATGGACGATAAGCTCGTGAACATCCTTCGGAGCGCGCCGTTCCTCCTCTTCGCGGCCCTACACCCTTGCATGGCTTCCGCACAACCGTTCGAAGTCGATCGCGCCGGCATCGAGGATCTGAAAAGGCGAGACGCTTTGCTCGATAGGGAGAAGGCCGCCATCAAGAAACGATTGAACGCGCTCTCCCACAGGCAGGGCGGGGCCTTCGAGCGAGGCGCGGAAAAGCTCTACCCGTCTCCGCCCGACAAGCCCGCCGCGGACCCGCAGAAGGTCTCGTTTTGCGATCAGAACCAACGGATTTTCATCAGGTCCGACAGCCTCGACAACTTCCTCTATACGGCGCCTTCCGCCGCCAAGGCCGAGGGCGCGTCGGTGAACTACACGGATGACAGGGTTTCGGGATCTCGTACGCTGGCCGTGAACGGACAGATCTCCTACGTGCTATTCCGCGACCTTTGTCCGACAACTCCCAAGGAATACCTGCCGTTCATCTCCGGCTGGGCGGTCGTGCCGTTCGTATCGGCGCACGGCAACTTCACGTCGCCACGGTCGAAGACCGAACAGAGTTCGACCAAGGTCGGCGTGGAAACGCAGTTCGAACTTGCAAGAAGCTTCGGGCTGTTCGGCGACTTTCCCCTTCGTCAGGTCTTCACTTTCTCGCCCTACTACCAAACCGATTTCAGAGGCGAGGCACGCGCATACGGCTTCAACGGCTACTGGGACGCCTACGACCTGCGGTACAATCTCGGCGGTTACCTGGACACCATCCCTATCTGGGTTGGTTTCTCCAGCTGCGTGGCGAGGCCGACCTGAGGCAGGTGGACGTTGCCGGCGTGACTGGCCTGTCGCGGACCAGCTACGACTGGGCCGGCGGAACGGCAAGATTGACGTTCGTATTTTTTCCTTCCGCCGACGTGCCGCCCTGGCTACAGGACAGGTTCAGCCTGATCGCAAGTGCAAACTACTTCCATGATTTCAAGTCCGGCATGGACATTCATCTGTACAAGGCGACGGTCAAGTACAAGCTGAATCCCGAAGGCTACTCATCGATAGGCTTCGAGTACACGAACGGCACCGACAAGGACACTTTGGTCTATGCACAAAAGTACATGATCAAGCTTCTCTATGCCCAGTGAGGTTTCATGAACGCCCCGCCTCCGCCACCGGCGCCACAACCAGCAGAGTCGAACTGGACAGGGGGATTGCGGGAGATCATGTCCGCTGCCCTCAGCACGATCATCGTGGTCGTCACGATGATCATGCTGTGGCAAACGTTCGGCACGGCATCGCGCCCGCTCCAGCTCTCGGACGGAAAACCCGATCCCGCACTGGTCGAAGCCCACCAGCGGCAAAAGGACATACTTTTGATCGCCATCGGTCTCTTGGGAACGGTGACGAGATACTATCTGGGACGCGTCCCCGCCGAGCGTACCGCCGACGCCGCCCGCGACGCGCAAAAGGCAGCTGAGCGGTCGGAAACTGCCGTCCGCCACACGACCGACGCGGTCGCCGGCAGGTTCGAAGACGCATTGGGACGAATTTCCACTGAAAACCGTTCGAGCGGACCGGAGGATGAACTCAGAACTGCCGTAAGGGATTTCCGGGCGAACCTGCGTTGATCCATAAATACCCAGTCACGCCGGAGGACGGATCCCGCAATCCTGCGGATAAGCCACGCGACGACATGGATGCCGAGCTGTCCATCCTGTTCGGTCTTCTTTACAAGCACACCGCCGTACTTGGCGCGAGTGGCGCCCATCCGGTTGAGGAACGTGGCGAAGCCTGAGAGCTTCATCCAGTTACGGCTTTTGAGCTTGAGGAGGAACGTCTCGGCGTAACTGGTCTTGGTGAAGCGGTCGCTCTGTATCTGCACGTCCTTGGTGTCGAGGTCCGTGGCGCGGGTGGCGACGTTCTTGCGGAATGAGAAGATGTTGAAGAACGGCTTTTCGCGGTCGAAGCTGTCTTTGTTGCCTGTCAGGAAGCGGTCATTGAGAGCTCAATCGTGCGGAGCGTTTCATACTGTGAAAACTCGTAGCCCTCGGTGATTTCGATGGTGTCGGAGCGGTAGCTGTCGCGTTAGGCTGCAACAAACTTGTAGATGGATTTCACGAAATCAGTATAGCATCCACGCCGATGCAACCTTAAGAGAGGGGGACAAGTTCATGCGCAACCTGTCTGGATTATTTTGGGGTGTCTGTATCGTTCTCCTTATTTCCAGCCCTGCACTCGCCGAAGACAGCAAGCCAGAACACTGGTGGGATATGACAACGGGTATCATAGCGATACCAGTCGCCATCTTCGGTCTGGTGCTTTCGTACGCGACGTTTGTGAAAACGCGCCTGGAAGCTCAGAAAATCGAACTAGAGATTCGAGAAAAGCAGAAGGCGATTGCCGAGAGCGGAGCTGCAACGCCGGAGGTTCAGCTAGTCGCTCAATCCCTTATCGAGCCGTTGGTCGACAACGCGCGGGTCAACTACATCATAATGCGATTTGTTCTTCTATATCTGATCTTACTGTTCTGGGAAGTCGTCTCAAAGGCATTCAACTTTCTTGGCATTGGCGCTTTTCTTACGTGGACCAAAATCTTGGGTGGGTCGGAGCGCGGCGCCCCAGAGATAATCATGTACGGTGCAACGCAGGTCGTTCAATTCGGATGGATCTTGATTGTGATTTTTGTAGGAGTCCCTCTTTACAAGGACATCGCCAAACACATTAATTTCCGACTGCCATGGCAAAAGGGCGTCTAGCGCGCTCCATTCTTCTTTGATCCTGCCACATGAGCGCGACATGCCCCCGAGGCAGTTGAGCCAACGATCAGTGAATACGATTCTTCGCACAGTAGATCGCCGCGACAATCGCAACAGACACCAGCACAACGATCGGCCAAGCACCCGCATCGCTTTTTGCAAATTGAATTGCCGCCACGCCGCCAGCGCTCAAGAACGCAATGAGGCCGGGAGTCGGGCCGTACCTTGCCCGAAAGTTGTCAAAGAAATTACCCCCACCATTGGATGGCGGGCGCTCTTCCGACGGGATTTCTGGGATAGACATGAAAATACCACCTCGCAGCAACGAAAGCTTCGAGATGGTCTGGAATGGAAGCTGCCGGCCGATAAAGGACGCTCACATGCCCTTCGTGGATTTCGCGGAGTTGAAAACCCGTGTCTCGATCGAACAAGCCATGCAGATGCTTGGCCTCACTCTAACGATTCACGGCAGCCAGTACCGCGGCGCCTGCCCCGTCTGCAAAGCCGGCGGCGACCGCGCGTTGATCGTGACGCCGGCCAAAGGGCTGTTCTATCGCTTCGCTTGTCGCGGTGACAAAAAGCTCAATGGAGCCGGCGACGCGATCGCGCTCACTGCGCATATACGTGGCATCTCGGTAAAGGAGGCGGCCGACCAACTCGACCGCGCCTTTGGAACTGTACAGAACAGTACTAGTACAGTTAGCAAAAATCGTGCCACAGCTCCCCAAGCACCGGAAGCAAGAAAGCAACCGGCGTTTGACCCAGAGGCGTACCCCCAGCTCTGTTATCAGCTTAGCGGCGGGTAACTCCGGTTTGTCGATTTGGATGGCCAGCTCAACCCGGCCGCCCACCGGTTGATCGGCTAAGTCGCGTGCCGTCCAATCGAGCTGAAGCGAGAGTTGACTATGCGCGCCGAGTCGAAGCTGAGATGCCCGCGGGTACAGTTCCGGATAGTGGAAGCAATTCGCTCCGCAAGAAGCGATGCCCGGTATGTCACAGCGATAATGACCTTTCCGCGACTAAATGCGTGAACTGCAGTCATTGCTTCCCGGCGGGCGGCCAGAAAAAATTCAAGAGCTGTCCTGCCTGTGAGGCGCTCAATGCAAATTCAGCTCAGTCGTGTCACAGCTGTGGCGAATCGTTTCGAGCAAGTTTTGCGCTAACGCGCGATGAAGCATTGCGCACTGGTGCAATCATTAGAGGAATGGATCTCGAGGAAGTAGAGGTTGTTCTCGGCGAATCAATGGCAGCACCTGTCAGAGACAAAATACTTCGATCAGGTGACGAACAGCTTGTTCGGATCCTCCGGATTTTGCCGGAAGAGAGCTTCGCTCGTCTTAAGGGAATTTTGGAGCGACCATAGCAACCTCGCGGGCGGAATCTACTTGCCGCAAAGCTGCGGGCAGCCCGCCGGTGCCGGTTCCACGAACAAAGGACGTCGCAGACGGGGCCGCAGAAGAAGATACAGCCTACGGAACTTCGAGCAAATTCTGCGGTCTGCCGAAACCCGCCGAGCGGTGCCCCGGCTCCAGGCGTCCGAGCTGCCCCAAGATTTTCCAGGCTCGATACCCTAGCTCTCGTGGCGACTCGGTGGCGATTCTCGGCAACGAGCGCGTCAGAGGGGCCATCGCTGCGCTTGCGCTTCCCCACCGGGATAATATCAACCACGTTGCTACGATTAGTGCGGGCGTGGCCTCACTTGCTTCTGCAGCCGTTGACGGCCTTCCCGAAATCCTTGTCCAGAGCGCCGACCGGGCACTCTATTGGGCAAAGGACAGCGGCCGAAACAAGGTGATCCGAAGTTCAGAAATGAGATTGGATTCGCCCGCGACGAAGCCAGCCGTGGCGTAGGAGCTAAGCTGCGTCTCGCACTGGCTTGCTGTCGCCAACAGCAAATCATCGATTGCCCAGAATGAAAAACTCCCGATATTATCGGGAGCTGGCTTCGGAACAAAGCGTTCGTTCGGTCGCAACTCCGGCAATGGAAGTGTATCGGCCAGAGTGATACAACAGTGGAGAGGCTTCGGACTGCGCTGCTGCCCACGTGATTTGACCGACAAAAATTGAATGATCTCCCGCCTTGTGCTTCTCGTTCAACTTTACTTCCATTGAAGCGCATGCTTTCGATAAAAGAGGGACTCCATCAGGACTTGGCACGAGATGGAGATCGCTAACTTCATAACGCTCAGGTCCTTTCGAAGCGAAACGCCGTGACAGGGCTTCCTGATCTTGGGACAGAAGGTTGATGCCCACCGTGCTTCCGACTCTAACAAAATCATGGGTGTCACCGTTTCTATGTAGACAAAAAAGCACAAGTGGCGGTTCGAGTGACACAGGAGTGAAAGACGTAGCTGTCATGAAGTGCATGCGGCCGTTTACGCCCAATGAGATCAAGACAACGGAGGCTGCATGCTTACGCATGACGGTCTTAAAAAGATCGGGCCGGATCATATCGGTCTCCGTTATCAAAGCTCGGGTGAAAGTAACCATCTGCGCTCTCGCAGTTATGACGCCCATGTGGCGCTGGGCGTCCTGCATCGACCTATATCTCGCGGCGAATGTATCGCCGAGATCGCGCGCCCGACGCCAGCCGCTCGTCAGTATTCGAGTAGGTGATCGCGCAGGGTCGAACCGCTGTAGCGGGTTCGAAAACGCTCGCGGCGCTGCAACTCTGGCACCACGAAGTCCGCGAACTCCTCGAAGCAACCTGGAGTGTAGGTTGCAAGAAGCATGAATCCATCCGCACCCCCCTGATCCAGAAATACCTCCATTTGGTCGACGATGTCCGCCGATGTACCGACAAGTTGCGGCATGCTGAACTGAAGGCCGTAAAGTTGGGCGGCTTCCGCCACCGTGACTGCGCCACCACCACGTGAGTGGACGATCGACTCGTACATGCCCTGGATCCCGAAGATCTCTATGTTCTGAATGATCTCGTCAGGTTTGTATTGCGAAAAGTCGAGACCGAAATGTCCGGAGATCAGCGCAAGGGCTCCTTGTTGTGGTACGAGCGCTCGTATCGCGTCCTGCTTTTCCAGCGCTTCGGCACGGCTTGCGCCGACGATCGGCTGAATACCAAAAATCAGCTTAACGCTGCCCTCCGGTCGATTGAACTTAGTGAACATTCGCTCGTTCAAATCATCGGAATACTGACGCATTCGCTGCACGTTCGGGTGTACAGCAAAAATTGCCTCGGCATGTTTGGCCGCGAAGTCTCGCCCCCGCGGTGACGAGCCCGCCTGCCACATAACCGGCCGGCCCTGCGGCGATGGCGTGCAAAAATGCCTTCCACGGCACCGGTAGTAGTGGCCCCGATGGTTGACCTCGTGGACCCTGGATGGATCCGCATAGATCCCACTTATTTTGTCTGCGACGACGGCGCCCGGTTCCCAGGAGTCCCATAGTTTGTAGCAGACCTCCATGTATTCCTCGAGCTGATCGTAACGAGCAGCCCGCTCCGTCAATTCAGCTCCGTAAGCCTCCCACTCGCTCTTGGAATAAGAAGATACGATGTTCCACGCGATCCGCCCGGCAGATAGATGATCCAGGCTGGAAAGCCGACGTGACATCGAATAGGGATGCTCGAAAGCAGTCGAGAGTGTTATTCCAACACCAAGATGCTTCGTTGCCGTTGTGATAATCGGCACGATGGTAGAAGGTTCGTGGGTGGGACATTGGACAGCCCATCGGATGGTTTCATCCGAGCTGTTGGAGTACGTGTTGTAAGGAGCGAGCTCATCGGCAATGAACATCGCGTCGAAGAGTCCGCGCTCCATCGTGCGCGCCATATGCTGCCAGTATTCCGGGCGCGCGAAATCCCAGTTCACCTTATCTTTGGGATGTCGCCACATGCCGGTGGCGTGGCTATTGACGCCATGCTGAATGAATCCGAGCAAATGCGTCTTCTTGGGTTGATTTGCAGCCACGAACTCGCCTCCGAGGGTTGTGTCTATTTGAAGGTCCGACCCGCAAGGCTGGCTCGGTGCCCTCAGTATTCGTTAAGATGATGGCGCAGCGTCGAGCCGGTATATTCTTTGCGAAACCGTCCGCGCTTTTGCAATTCAGGTACGACGAGATCGACAAACTCCTGGTAGCAACCGGGAACGTACGTGGCCATAATATTGAAACCGTCCCCATGCCCATCATCCAAGAGCTGCTCCATAAGGTCAGCTACGTCCGTTGGGTCTCCGACAGCGACCGGAGCTCCGAGACTGATGCCGTAAAAATTTGCAGCCTCCCGCAACGTGACCGGCGCTCCGTCGTAGGTCGATAGAACTGCCTCCAACAACCCACGAATCCCTTCAACCTCGATCCGGCCGACATGTTCGTCGAGCGCAAGTTTCGAGAAGTCATAACCTATATGCCCCGACATGATTGCGAGAGCCGCGTCCACGGGGATCTTCGCTCTCATTTTGGCGAGTTTTTCCAAGGCGGCCTCCCTGGTTTCGTCAACGACCACTTGCAAGGCAAAGATGATCTTGACGTCCTGGGGCTGGCGGCCTTGAGAGACAGCACGTGCGCGAAGGTCGTCGGCGTATGATCGCATCGCCTTTGCAGTCGGTTGGATAGAGAAGACCGCCTCAGCATGCTTTGCTGCATAGTCACGGCCGCGAGGACTCTGGCCGGCTTGCCAGATTACCGGCCGTCGTTGCGGCGAAGGCCGAACGAAGGAAGGACTCGCGCAATTGTAGTACTTGCCCTGGTGAACCACACGATGGACTTTTTCTGGATGAGCGTAGATGCCGGTCTCGGCGTCAGCGACAATCGCATCGTCCTCCCAGCTGTCCCAAAGTCGACAGCATACCTCGATGAATTCGTCCGCCCGCTCGTAGCGTTCCTCATGAGGGACCATCTCCTTCATGCCCATCGCCTTGAACTCGTTCTGGCTGTATGACGTGACGACATTCCAGCCGAGCCGGCCTTCGGTGAGGTGGTCCAAGGTCGAAAGGCGACGCGACATTCCATACGGGGTGTCGAACGTGGTCGAGATAGTGATACCGATGCCGAGTTTTTCGGTTGCGCAACCAATAATAGGAACGAGTGCGACCGGATCGTGCACGGGACATTGTACTGCATAGCGAACGGTGTCGTCGTAGCTATCTTTGTAGACGTCGTAGGGGGCAAGCACATCGGCTAGGAACAGAGCGTCAAACTTCCCCCGCTCAAGGATTCGTCCGAGGTCCTGCCAGTAGGGCGGCCGCGCATAGTCGTAGCCCACCTTGTCACGGGGGTGGGCCCACATCAATTGGGCATGGTTGATAACACCGTGCTGTACGAAGCTGAGTAGGTGCATCATCTTTTTGCCCACGGCACCGCTACTCACGTTTGGCCTCCGCTTCTGTATCTATCTGTCCAATCGATCGACCACGTCTGCAAGATCGCGCAGCGACCGTGTCGCCTGGCGTGGCAGTTCGTCGGCTCCGTCAATCAGGGACTGCCCCGAGCCCCGAACTTTCGCTTGCCAAGGACCTCAGGCTGTTAGTCCTTATCGAGGAGGAACGCCGATATCACAGCAATCGATGTTCCAAGGCCCAGGAATGGAACGGCGTACCAGAAGGACGAATTGACTGTGATGAGCCAGAGCACCACGCCAGACAGAATTAGCCCAGCCGAGGCCTTCCATACGATTCCGTCTTCCTGATCTTTGAATACGTGCTCGCTGACGAGCTGCACCTCACCGAGTTGCGCGCCTCCGAAGGCCGCCATTTCCACTTTCGACTTTCGGAAGCCGCGCAGCACAACGATAAGGTAGACAATGGTGACGATAGTCCCGGCGACCAGGGCCGCGTAGGCAGTGGCATAGGCTGGTGTCATATCGGTTGCTCCTTGTTTTCAAGACGCGGACTCACTCCGCCGCAGCGAGACTTCGCGTCGCCAATTCACTCGTCGGGGCGCGACCGCGCTCCCGCAGGCTGCGGAAGTCGAACTCCCGCCTCTGCATCAGGCTAACGCTCACCGAGACCAAGAGGCTGACGCCAAAGATGGCAAGGGTTCCCCAAGGTTCTGGTGCTGTGAGCCGGATAGGCAATCCGATAACAAGAGCAAGTCCGCAGGCAAGCACAAAGGCAGTGGCGGTGAAACGTGACCAAAAGATCGCAAGCGTGATGGGAATCGCGAAGGCGATCTGAACGGCAAACATGAAGAGGAGAAGGTCAACGAACTGCAATCCGAGCAGCACGATGATGCCAACGATGATGCTGGCGGCAACGATGCTCAAGCGCGTAATCAGGAAGAGCTTCCCGTCGCTCATTGCCGGCCACAACGGACGTACGATATCGACGGCGACCACCGATGTCAGAGCCGCGAAGGCGCCATCAGTCGCTGAGAACGAGGCATTGAGGATGACCAGGGTGAACATGATGACGATTGGGATCGGCAAGCCTATGTGCGAGATCACGTAGGGCCCAATCGCTGCCGGGTCACCAATCTGATCCGGCACCGTAACGCCAAGCGCGATGCCAACGAAGCCCAAGAGGCCGATGGTGATTGGAATCGGGTAGAACCACGCTCCAGCCCAAAGGAAAGTCCGCGCCAGCCGGTCAGGCTTGATGGCCCAGACCTTCTGCCAAAGGGCCTGATCCGCAATCGCGACCGCGAGCAGCCCTAATGCAGTGACGATACCGAATTGGGCGGCCGTGACCCCGCGCGCCAGATCGAAATATTGCGGGCCGGCGGAGTGAACCTTGGCGAACACGAGATCCGAACCGCCGACCTTCGCAAGAACGAACAGCATGACGATCGCTCCTGGAACACTCAGGAGGAGCGTGTTGATCGTCCCGGTAACAGCGGATGTCCAAAGGCCGCCGAAGTAGGAATAAATTGTGACGATCACCAGAGCGACGAGTAAAACCGCCAATGGCTGGATGCCGAAAATCGTGTTCAGGACGATCACGGCACCGAGCGCGTTAAGCAGGATCGACATTCCCGCTGTGAAAACGATGACGGCCAACACAGCTGCCGTAGCTGCGGGGTTGTTGAATCGCTCTTTAATGAACTGTGTGATGGTATAGCCGGCCGGAAGCTTTTTCCTCAAATGGAGTGCGAAGGGAGCCAGCAGCATGATGGCGAGCCCATTCGGAACGACGAACCACAAGAGACCGCTAATCCCCCATGAGTAGGTTACGGCCGCAGAAGTGAGCACGGCAACTGACCAGGTCCACACGGCGATGACAGAACCGACACCAAAGCCTAGCCCGATCCTGCGACCAGCCGCCACGTAATCGTCCGTCGTCCTGATCATCGAGCGGACGGCAAGAGCAAGACAGAGCATCACAATACCCAAACCAATGATGACCGCGAAACCGACTGCGGGGCTGAGGCCTTCCGTTAGGACAAGTGTGGATTTATCCATCGCTGTTCTCCGTTAGGTAAATCAAATTTACGAACGTGCCTGCGCAGAAGATGCTCCGCCTTCGGCGACTGGAAAGGATGACGAACTGGGCCAGACAAAGCGCTTGGCCAGCAACATTTCGCTCGCAGCGCACAGGCGGATTAGGCTCGGCGAGCGGCACTCATGCTGGGCTCGCTGATATCGGAATAGTTCCCGCCACACGGTCGGCTCGAAGCAGAAGCAAGAGTCATTGATCACGGAAACGCCCATGGCAAACGCCTTCGATCTCGTTTTTCACGATGCCCGTCGCAGCAAACTTACTGATTGTTTAGCAACAAGCGTGCCAGATCGCTCTCGCGGCAATACCGGCTAATATCGGCCGTCATCGCGTCAAAAGATTCTTTGAAATGCATCAAAAATTGCTGCGTGGCGACTTTGGCAGCAAATCCGACCTGCGGTCTATTTCGATTGCGTGGGGTATTGATCGGTCAAGACGATCAGATACGCATGGGAGTAGACGAGGGAGCAAGGAAGTCCGCCGACATATTCGCGCGGATGTCGTCAAGCAGCACGCCAAGAGCGCGCGTGGGCGGCGCAGTTTTTGAACTGAGCGCGTAGTAATTGCGCGGAAGGGCCAGCGGCTCCAGGCGGCGCAGAAGCCGAGCATCGATCGCCACTTGAGCGACGAGGCTGGAAATTACCGCTGCCGAGCGACTCATGGAAACGGCACTACGCACGGCCTCCCCCGAGCGAAGCGTGAGCGTCGTCTTGAGATCTGGCGGCGCGATGCCATGGGCAACGAGTTCCGCTTCGAACAGAGCACGAGTCCCCGAACCCGGCTCGCGCATGATCCATGTCGTGTTGGTCAATTCGCTCCAATCGACCGCGTCGCGCGCGTACCAGGGATGCAGGGGGCCGACGACGAGCACGAGCGTATCGGCCGAAACTATCTCGGCGTTCAGGCCTGAATCGAGCGGCTCCTGTTCAATGATGGCGAGATCGGCGCGACCGGCCAGTACGCGTTTTTCCGCTTGTGTCGAATTACCCGTCCAAAGATCGATCATTATCCCCGGATACTGTTCGCGAAACCGGTTCAAGATCGGCGGCAGCCAATAGCTTCCAACCGTTTGACTGGCGGCGAGCGAGACGGATCCGGCGCGAAGTTCAGCGAGATCCTGCATCCGCCGCTCCACAAGATCCACGCGCGCGAGGATGTCCTCGGCCTCGGTCAAAAGCACGCTACCGGCATTCGTGAGACTGACATGACGTCGCGAGCGATCGAACAGCGAGACCTTAAATTGGTTCTCTAGCGCGGCGACGGCACCGCTTACGGATGACTGGCTCAGGCCCAAACGCTCGGCGCCTCGCGTGAAATGCTCCTGTTGCGCCACGACGATGAATATGCGCAATTGCTCGAGCGTCATGCGGCGTATCCACGAGCGCGGCGCAAAACACGCCGCCCATAGCCACGATACAACACACTGAAATTCATGCAGTTTGCGTGCCACTGGGCGCGGTTTGATCGCGTGCATTGCGCGTCGCGCAATGGGATTTGTTTGCAAGATCGCTGATGCCTCCGATCCAGCGAGCCGCCGCCGTGGCGTTCGATTGAGCAACAGGCGAAGGCCACCGCCAGTCGGCACACCGGTGGCACGCTAATTGCTAATTGGCTTAAGCATCTTTGGTCATCACGGCTCGACAAGGCCGCGGGCCGACCAGAGATAAAGCTGACGCGCGACGAACTGCGCGGCCGTGATCTGCATTCGCAATTTGGTGTGTGGGAAAAGTTATGACGAAAGAGATCCTGATAAATGCTTTCCACATGAACAGCATTGGGCATATCTCGCCCGGCATGTGGTCTCATCCACGAGACCAATCCCTGAACTACAACAAGATAGAATACTGGACGGAACTCGCGAAAACACTTGAGAGGGGCAAAATCGACGCCCTCTTCATCGCGGACGTGCTTGGTGTCTACGACGTCTTCCGCGGCAACGCGAACGCTGCCTTGTCGCAGGCGGTACAGGTGCCCATACACGACCCGCTCATGCTGGTGCCAGCTATGGCTTCCGTTACCGAGCATCTTTGCTTCGGGCTCACCGGCACGCTTACTTATGAGCCTCCTTATACCTTTGCACGTAGAATTTCGACGCTCGATCATCTTACGAACGGACGGCTCGCGTGGAATATCGTGACAGGATATCTGAATAGTGCCGCGAAGGGCCTGGGTCTGGAAAAGCAAAGTGGTCACGACGATCGATACGAAATCGCCGAAGAGTATATGGACGTGGTCTACAAGCTCTGGGAAGGAAGTTGGGAGGAAGGGGCCGTCATTCGCGACAAGACGAGTCGGGTGTTCGCAGACCCGGAGAAGATCCACAAGGTAAGCCATCAGGGTCGCAATTTCGAGCTTAATGCGTATCACCTCTGCGAGCCCTCGCCCCAACGAACACCAATCCTTTTTCAGGCGGGCGCGTCCAAACGTGGAAGCGAATTTGCGGCGAAGCACGCGGAATGTGTCTTCATTTTTTTGGTCCATCGAAAAAGGTGGTCAAGGGAACCGTCGACAACATTCGCAGACTCGCCGCTGAACAAGGGCGCTACCCCGCGAGCATCATCATCTTTACCGTCTTGACCGTCATTCCAGGACGATCGGATGCGGAGGCCCAGGAAAAGTATCAAGACTATAAGCGGCATATCAGCCTTGAAGGCGCCATGGCTCTTTTTGGCGGATGGACCGGAGTCGACCTTTCTCAGTACGATCTTGATGCACCGATCAGATACGTCGAGAGCGACGCGATCCAGTCCATGGTCGAGGGATTTACCATCGCCGATCCTGATCGCGTGTGGACAGTCCGGGAGGTTGCAGAATTTGTCGGGATCGGCGGCATCGGGCCCGTGCTGGTAGGTGGGCCGAAGACAATCGCAGATGAACTCGAAGGCTGGGTAAGGGACACCGGCATCGATGGCTTTAACCTCGCATACGCTGTCTGTCCGGAGAGCTTTGTTGACTTTGTTGATCTGGTCGTTCCGGAATTGCAGCGTCGGGGCGTATTCAAACGCGAATACGCGCCGGGAACGATGCGCGAGAAGATATATGGTCTCGGCAAAGGCAAATTGAGCGATGACCATCCGGGTTCGCGCTTTTCGTTTCGCCCCGTTGCGCCTCGGAACGCTGCCGAGTAAAAGATTTGCGTGATCGCCGCGTAACAGCGTGACGCCAGCGCGCACGTCTTCGCTGTCACGTTCGACAGAGTAGTCGAGATAACGCGGAAGGTGCTGGATGCCTATACTCTCGCTCCAGAGTTGTCGAAGTTGCGAGCGTCGGCAAAGGTTAATGCGCGCAGACCTTTGCCATCGAAGTAAACAAACCGCAGCCGCCGGCGCTGCGAAATAAGCTCTCCCGGAAGCGTATCGTAACGGAAGGATTCACCACCGAGATGCGGTGTGAGACTGCCGACGTCGGTCAGCGCATCAATCTCGACCCGCAGTAGCTGCAGGCGGCCACCGTCGGCCAGCCCAATCTGGAACGGGATTCGCGCGAGCCGCAGAAAGCTTGCTTGATCGGAGGCTGCGAAGAAGCTTTCCACGAACGCCGCCTCGACCTTATCGAGATCGGATTCGGCCGCAGCTGGATTTTGTTCCGCGTGTGACCAGTGTGGTGTCTGCCATTGCACGGCGGTTCGCGGTGATGGAGCATGATTGTGGCCGGTCCCCGCATGCGGCGGTTCGTGATGATCGCCATGATCGTGATCGTGTTGATGATGCTGGCCGTGATGGGGGTGGTTGTGATGATGATGCCGATGCATGGCTGCCCTCAATATGTAACCGGCTTGTTGATGATTGATTTGTGGGAGCCGAGCTTGCCATGCGCCACCATGGAACCGAGCGCTTCCACTACGACGCGAACTCCGACCAACGCCGTGATATCGGAGGTGTCGTAGGGCGGCGACACCTCGACGACTTCGAACCCGCAAAGTCCCTCTGCCGCGACGAGGCCGAGTATTTTGAGCGCTTCCCGCGGCAGGAAACCGCCGGGCTCTGGCCAGCCGGTTCCTGGTACGAAGCCGCAATCAATCGAATCGACGTCGAACGAGATGCAGACGGCATCCGCGTCTTTCCACGCAAGTTCAAGCGCGGTTTCCGCAGTTTTCTCCAATCCCAGCTTGTCGATGTCGGCAATCGTCAGTACGTTGGTATTGCGCTTGCGCGCGACTTCGACGCCTTCGCGAGGCACCTGCCAACCGCCGATGCCGAGTTGCACGAGGTTGGTTGCCGGAACATTCGGGAGGTTCGTCGCCCAATACCATGGCGTCGTATGCATACGTTCGTCGAGGTCCTTTTCCTGGATATCGATATGGCGATCGAAATGAATGATGCCGATCTTCTTGTCCGTGCACTGCGCGATGCCGCGTACGCATGGAAAGCCGATTGAATGGTCGCCGCCGAGCATGACTGGCAACGCACCAGACGAGAACACATGAGCGACGCCGCGTGAGATCTGATCAAAGCTCTTTTCGAGATTGGCAGGAATCGTGAAGACATCGCCGACGTCGCACAGCGTCATTTGTTCGCGAAGGTCAACACCAAGCTCGTAGTTGTAGGGTGTGTAGAGTGCCGAGATCCGCCTGATGCCCTGTGGCCCGAAACGGGTACCAGGCCGGTAGGTGGTGCCGGAATCGAAGGGAATCCCGATAACTGCCGCATCATACTTCCCGACGTCGCGCACGTTTTCGACATAGGGCGCCTTCATGAAGGTGTTGATGCCGGCGAAGTGGGGCAGTTCGCCGCGCGAAAAAGTCGGAATATCGCGATCGGTGAGGCTGTCCGCGCCGGGCAGGCCCATGTCGAGCGCCCATTGGCGCTCTTTGCGCCACGCGGTTCCAGGCAACTTGCCCTCGGCTTCAAGCGCTTGCCAGCCTTGAGTTGCCATCTTGTCGAAATCGGGATGATGCTTGCGGATCTGGCGCTGAGCGCAACGAAGGCCGGCGTAATGCGACCGTCGCACGCGGTTTTGGACGAACATCATGATGCTCCCGTGGTTTGTTCGGATGTGACGGAGGCTTTCAGAAAGCCGAGAACCGGCAACGGACCACCAAAGGCTCGACGTAAAATATTGAATTGCGGTGAGACAAACGTCTGGTCCGAGCGATCGCGTGGCTTCTTTAAATCCACTTCGATGAACTCGATCAGACGTCCCGGACGGCCGCTCATGATAAGAATCGCATCGGAGAGGTAAATGGCTTCTTCCTCGACATCGTGAGTAACCACGACAGTCGTTGTGAGCTGAGTCTTGAATATCGTGGCGAGTTCTTCTTGCATCACGATTTTTGTATGAGCATCCAATGCTCCAAAGGGTTCTTCCATCAACAAGACCTCAGGCAGATTCACGAGCGCGCGCGCAAGGGCGACGCATTGCATCTTGGCTTCAAGCCCACCATCGGGAGCCTGTGCATACGACCCGTGCCGTCATCAAACAACCGGCGCTGCTGCATCGACATCACAGCGCGTCGATTGTTGATTTCTCCTGAGCCCGCCAGCGGCCGGCGCCTCCGTGCTCCTCGCGCGTGAACACTTCCCAGATACGCGATACGGGTCTCCCGTGGTGATCGCGCTCCTGAACGATCAATCTCTCATCGAAAAGCGCCGCGCTTGACGACAGTAACGCATCGCCGTTGCGCCAGGGTAGCGTCGACAGCTCGATCCTCCAAGCCCCTTGTCGATCGATTACGCCATACGAGACTTCGGCATCGAAGAGGGCACGTGCGGCGTCGCGGTCACCGCCACAAGCAGTAAGAAGTTCAGCCAGTCCGCTTGCCGGGTTAAGAGGTCCGCGGCGACCCCGCGCGTAGATGAAGCGACCTGCCAGGGCCACGAGGAAACCGTCGCGACCGTCCGCAGCATCACGCAACTCGAGCCCGAAAACGGAGACCTGAGGTGAGGTCCTCCTGCGCCAGATCTGGTGCCCGCGGCAGGCGCCACCTTCCTCTACGAGGTCAGGCCCCTCCAGTGAGAGCTGGGCGACATCGGGAATGCCAGAATAGGGCTGCCAGTCAATTACGCGAATCCAGCGGCACTCGGACTTGTCGAGGATGATGCGCCCGGCGAAGCCGCCTAGGCGTGCGAGTTCCACCATTTCTGCCGGGCTCAGGTCGGCCAGGCAGGCGTCCGGACGGAACGGCGCGAAATTGAACGGGATCCGGAAATCGGCGTACAGGTTCTGTGCCTGCATCCAGTAGATGCGCAGCGACGAGTCCGTGTGGCCGTCGGGATAGGTGATAATTTCCCGTTGCCAAAGTCCGCGCAAGGATTCCGGTTCTATGGCCATATCGAGGCTTTCTCCGATGGTGCGTCACGCGGAGCGAACGCCCGCCCCAGGATTTCAAAGCGCAAGGACACGAACGCATCGCTCACGCGACTGCGGGGCCTCTCCAGATCGACTGGCACGACGTCGACCAGACTCCCCGGTCGGCCGCTCATGATGACGATGGCATCCGACAGGTAGACCGCTTCTTCGACATCGTGCGTCACCATGACGGTGGTCGTTCGCTGACTGGAGAAAATTGAGGCCAGTTCCTCCTGCATGATGCTTTTCGTATAGGCATCGAGCGCGCCGAACGGCTCGTCCATCAACAAGACCTCCGGCAGGTTAACGAGGGCACGCGCGATCGCGGCACGCTGCATCATCCCGCCCGAAAGTTGGTTGGGCCAGGCATTCGCGAATTCTTTGAGGCCGAACAGCTCGATGAGCCGATCGATTCTCTCGGCCGCCGTGTCGGCATCCGCCTGCGGCGGAAGAGCAAAGGCGATATTCTGCCTCACTCTCGACCACGGCAGCAGGCGCGCCTCCTGGAAGACGATCCCCCGGTCGGTGCCGGGCCCGAGCACGGCATCGTCGCCGATCAGAATCTTTCCTTCGAAGTCGACATCAAGGCCCATGATGGCGCGCAATAGGGTCGACTTGCCGCAGCCGCTCGGGCCGATGATCGAGACGAAGCTGCCTGCCTCGATTGCACAGGAGATCCGCCCGAGCACTTGTACGCGCCGCCTGCCAACCGTGACGCTTTTCGACCCGATGTTTAGCGTGATCCGCTTTGACATCTCACTGGTCCCGGAAAGCGCGGCGCCATTTGGTCAGTCTCGCTTCGAGCAGCACGAGCGCGGAATCGGTGAGCTTGCCAAGCACGCCGACCGTCACCATCCCGACGAACATGTCGTTCGCGCGAGAGAAATTGCGCGAATCCCAGATGAGCCAGCCGAGGCCGCTGGACGAAGCGATGACCTCGCTCGCGAGCAACAGGGTCCACGACAGCGCGAGGGCTATGCGCATGCTTGCCAGTATGCCGGGGAGGGCCCCCGGAAACAGCACCCGCCACAACAACGCCCGGTCGCTCTTGTTCAGCGCGTGGGACATCTCGACCAGCGACTTGTCGCCCGTGCGGATGCCATACGCTGCCTGCAGGAAGAGCGTGCAGAAGCTGCCGATCGAGATCAGTGCGATCTTCGAGCTTTCGCCGATCCCGAGTAGAATGATCAGGAGTGGGATCCAGGCGATCGGCGGGACGGGGATCAGCAAAAGGACCGTCGGCTCGACGGACCGCGCGGCCAGGGGCCTGAAGCCGACGAGCACGCCAAGAAGGACGCCCGAAACAGTGCCAATCAAGTAGCCCGCCCCGAGCCGCGAGAGCGATACCCCGACATGCTGGAACAGGGTGCCGTCTCCGATCATCTCCGCGAACCTGACGAGGACAGTGCTGGGTCCCGCGATCAGCGCCCGCGGGACCCAGCTGAAATGAACGGCCTCCTCCCAGAAAAGGAGCAGAAATACCGGCAGCGCCGCGTATTGGACGATCCGTATCAGCCGCCGAGCCATGGCCGCGTTTGGGCGAAGCGGTACAAAGCTTGCGTATCCTCGGCGACGATGCAGGCCACCGGACTGTATTCTCTCTACTGGAAGCATCATCGGCGAATTTTATCAAGGTACGAAAGATCGACGGCCTGCTTTGCCACGTCCACCCTTGTGCTTACGTATTTCATCTCATACAGGAAGTTCGCCTTTGATTGCATGTCGGCAATCACCGCGTCATTGAGCGTCGCCCCCCAATCGTGGCGCGGCCAAGCCCGCTCGACGACCTCGAGCGGAATCGCGAGTTCCTTGGCGACAACCGCCTTGGCATCGGCCGGATTCTGGATCATCCATGCCTTGGTGTTGTTGATGACGGCGACCATCGCCTTCACCTTGTCGGGCTGCTTCGCCGCGAAGGTGCCACGAACGGCCATGATGCTGTTGATCAGGGCGTCGCCCTTCGGCAACACGCGTCCGATGCCCGTGATTTCCTCTTGCTCGACGAAGGGCGGCCAGACTGCCCATGCGTCGACTTGTCCGGTTTCGAAGGCGCCTTTCGCGTCGGGTGGGATCATATCGATGATGTGCACGTCGTTCGGCTTGAGCCCGGCATTGCCAAGGATCTTGATAAGGCCGTAATGGGAGCTGGTGCCCGCGAGAACGGCAATCTTTGCACCCTTGAGATCGGCAGCTGTCGTGGCCTTCGAATTCTTTTGCACGAGTATCTCCTGCACGAGGCTGCAGGAAATTCCGACAATCTTGACGTCGATGCCAGCAGCGCAAGCGATCAGAGCGGGGGGCTCCGCCTCGAACACGGCGTCGATCCGGTCTGTCGCTAGCGACTCGTTTATCGGCGGCAGCGACTGGAACGTCGTGTATTCCGGCTTCGCGCCGGCCTGGATTGCTTCAAACGATCCTTTCGCCTTCGCGATCAGATAAGGCGCGTAGTCGATCGCTACGGAGAACGTGCCGAGTTTCAGCGGTGGTTCGGCGGCTGCAGCGTATTTAATTCCAAGGCTGGACGTGGCCGAACACGCAACTGCGGCCATAGCACCTTTGAGCATAGCTCTGCGGTCGAACACGAAAGCCAATTTATCCTGAGTCATGGTGATTACTCCGTTAATAGAGCTTGTGTTACCAGCCGCCGGGAATTACCTGCGCGTGGATTGGCCGGAGCGGCTTCGGCGATTCGTTCTCCTCGGAGATAGGCAAAAGCGGGAAAAGCATCTCGGCTACGCGATAGGCTTCTTCCAAGTGGGGATAGCCCGAGAGGATGAAGGTCTCGATGCCGAGGTCTTCATATTCGCGAAGTCTCGCGGCCACGGTTTCCGCACTCCCGACGAGGGCTGTTCCAGCCCCGCCTGTGACGAGCCCGACTCCGGCCCAGAGATTGGGTGACACTTCCAGCTTTCGCGTGTTTCCACCGTGCAGGGCATTCATGCGCTTTTGACCCTCCGACTGAGTTCGACCGAGCACGGCTTGCGCCTGCGCGATTTTCTCGTCGTTAAGGTAACGAATGAGATCGTGCGCTGCCGCCCAGGCTTCTTCGTCCGTCTCGCGAACGATGATGTGCAATCGTATGCCGAAGCGCAGACTTCGATTTTCTGCAGCAGCTATTGCACGCGCCGCTTGAATCTTTGCGGCGACCTGCCCGGGAGGCTCTCCCCATGTAAGCAAAGTGTCGATGTGGGTCATCGCCACCCGCATGGAAGCGGGCGAGGAGGCTCCCATGAACAGCATGGGATGAGGATCTTGGAGGCATGGGAAAAGCACCTTGCCTTTGTTGATCCGAACGTGCCGTCCTTCAAACGCACATTCCTCTCCGCAGACCATAACGCGCCAGACTCGTAGAAACTCATCCATGAGTTCATAGCGACCCGTGTGATCCAGGTAGATACCGTCGCCCGCAAGCTCTACCGGATCGCCGCCACCCACGACATTGACGATCAGCCGACCGTTCGACATTCGATCGAATGTCGCGGCCATTCGTGCCGCTGCGCTCGGGCCGACAAGACCCGGACGAACAGCAACGATGAATTTCAACTGCTCGGTAAAGCCCAGGAGCATCGAAGCGATGACCCAAGATTCTTCCGCATTGCTGCCGGTGGGCACGAGGACGCCACGGTAGTTGAGTTGGTCCACCGCTTGCGCGATTTGCCGAAGGTAGTCGAACGTCGCTGTCCTCGTGCTGACATCTACCCCCAAATGGCGCGTGTCCTTGTGGGCCGGTATGTACCAATACGGGCGGTGCATGACACCTCTCCTGCAGAACGGGCGGTGCTTGCGGCCTATTGAATGAGATCGGTGCACCAGCCGGCCGGACAACAAATTGACAAGCATCGAATGCATTCCTGCAATCGATCAACAGGGTTCAGTTTTTGAGGTCAGGGAATGACGAGATCTTGGGACGTCACTCACTGTCCACTGAGATCTCCCGGGTTTTTGTCCCGCCGTGCACCCGCTCGGATTTCTCCCGCTCGGGCGGCATCTCTCGGTCCAGTCGCCGCCCAATGCGGGAGGCCGGAACCCTAGACACCAGCTCGATGCAAACCAAGCAAGAGTAATGCCAACATGCTGTTGTTACCTTCGATGATGGCGTAAGGCGCTACGGTGCGGCAAAAATCGCTCAGGTCGCATCTCGCGAAGGCAAGCGTCTGTAGAGGCAATGCGATCCATTTGAGCATTTGTTATCGTAGCTGCCATATTTTGCAGCAAATCATTTTCCAGGAGAACTCAGCACGAAAGGGGTCGCGGCAAATCGTGCTGCAGAGCGTATGGCAGCCTTCTCAAAGGATCGCCCGCGGTAATTTCGCTTAGCAAAAGTTAGGAGATCAGCGCGGACTGCTCACGCGTCACTGCGAACGGATTCGATCTTGCGCGTCGCGCGGCGCATTCGAGTCGGGCGCCGCGGCGGCCCCTTTTGGAGTTTCCGCCGGTTCAGCTTCGTAGCGCAAAACCACGGCGATGACCGTCTCGGGCTGGTGACTAACAGCTTACTGTGCTCGTTCCCATCAAAGTAGGCGCGTTGCAAAGGGCTTCTTCGGGTTGAAGCTCTCGGTTGGGGTAAAGGTCTCCACCCGAAACGCTATAGCCTGGTTGACGGCAATATCGTGCTCGGCGAGCACGCGCAAACCACGCGCTTTGGCAAACTCCGTCGGCGTTGCTTCCGGGAGGACGGTGTCGCGTTGAGCAGCACGATCCGGCCCTTAAAGGCCTTGTCAGATTTGGACCCCGGATAGCTCGCCGGATCGAACGATTCGACAAACGCAATCTGTTCGGCGGGAATGAGGGTTTCTCCAATCGTGACGATCTGCATGGGATCTCCTGTGGCAATGGGTTGGATGAGACCCATTATGTCTATCGAAAATCAGCACAGCGCCGGATAGGAGGGATTGGGAATCGGACCGGAATGATTTGGAATGATCGGCAGCCATGGGAGACCCTATGATGACTAATGGAGTCGTAAGTACCGGATCAGGCCGCCGACCGGCGCGAGCTGTCGGCCTAAGGGTCGGAAGCTTCTTCGTTACAATCAACTATGCGCCGTATCTCATCGCGAAATCGAATGGCCTGTTCGATAACCTAGGGAATGATGGGGTGACTTACATCACGTTCCAGTCGCTAGCGCCAATCACTGAAGCCTTTGCGAGCAAGCAGATCGATGCAGTTTTTGAAGCGGCACCGCCCGCGCTGATTAGCAAATCAGCCGGTATCGATCTAAAGATAGTAAGCGTTTCGTGTAGCGTCAGACAGAGAATTCTGGTGCCAGTACAGTCCAAGGCCATTTCTACCGCCGATCTTACTGGAGCGAGGATCGCGGTCCTCACCGGCACCAGCTCTCACTACGCGGTATTCAAGATTCTTAAAGATGAGGGAATCGAGGCAGATAAAGTCGAGATCGCAAACATGATTCCTACGGACGCCTGGAATGCTTTCCGAGCGGGGCAGGTCGACGCTTGGGCCATATGGTCCCCATTTGTTGAGCAGGCGGAGATCACGCGTGTCGGTCGTGTCCTGCTTGGGGGCAGCGCATTGGTCCATAGTATCTTGGCGGTCCGCGGCTCGTTCGCGAAGAAGAATCGCACGACAGTCGAAGCGATTGTCGACGTGCTAAACAACACGAAGGCATGGATGCAGCGGGAGCCCCAAATGGCGCAAGCAACCGTCGCGGACGTGCTGGATATCCCGAAGAAGGTTGTCGAACGTGCCTGGCCTCGCCACGATTGGGCCGCGTCGTAGGACCCTGCGGCCGTCGCCAGCATCCAGGCGAAAGCTGATTTTCTTTACGAACGAAAATACTTGAGCAAACAGGTCAACGTCGCCGAGCACCTCGTGGACACATCATATGTCTAGACACGGTAGTCGACTCTAGCGGCCGGGTTGATGAGATCGACCGAGACGCGAACGGCAGAAGCCCGACACAGGACTCGCAACGCTGATATTGGCATGAGAATTGCTTGAATCGTAAAATGAGCTGGCGTCTAGGGTTCCGGCTGCGTTGAATGGCAGTGCCTGGACCGAGAGGGGCCGCCTTTTGCGGGAGAAATCCGCACAGGTGCACGGCGGGACAAAAGCCCGGGAGATCTCAACGGCCAGAATTGGTGTGTGTCGGTTCGCCAATTCCTGTCGTCAGATAACTCGGAAGCAGTGCCCGTGCACCAATTATCTCAACACACACCGATCCTTTTGGTGCCGCCTGCCGCCTCGGGTCACGCCTGCGTCAGTGTTAGGGAAGAACGCGATGCGTAGACCCTACTGGTTTGTGCATGCGCATCAGGACGACAAGGAAAAGGAGCAGCCATGACTAAATTCTTCGCAAAGTCCTTCGCTCTTCGCTCCCGCAGCTGCCCTAAGTCGCTGCAGCTACAATTCCCTTCCGATGAGCGGATCATCCCCTATCTCGCTTCTTCTCGTCGGCGCTTTCTCAAGATGGCTGCGGCAGGAATTGCCAGCGCGGGGCTGCCCTCCGACTTCGCTCAGGCGGCGACCAAAAATGTGACCGTCGGCATCATCTATGTCGGCCCGCGCGACGATTTCGGCTGGAATCAATCACATGCCGTTGCCGCCAAGGCGTTGAAGGCGATTCCGGGAGTAAGAGTGGTCGAACAGGAGAGCGTTCCAGAGACCATCGCGTGCGCCAAATCAATGCAGTCGATGATCGAACTCGATGGAGCGGAACTCATTTTTGGAACATCCTTTGGATATTTTGACCCTTTTATGATCGACTTGGCTAAGAAGTACACAAATGTCGAGTTTCGCCATCCGTCAACGCTGTGGAATCCAGCGAAGCATCCGCAAAATCTTGGAAGCTACTTCGGACTCTTAAATCAAGCTCATTACGTCGATGGTGTCGCAGCAGGACTTTCAACAAAGGCGAACAAGATCGGCTTCGTCGCCGCTAAGCCGATCCCCCTTGTGCTGAACAACGCTAATTCATTCCTGCTCGGCGTAAGGAGGACCAATCCGCATGCGATGATCCAACTCGTCTTTACCGGCGATTGGTCGCTTCCTGTGCGCGAGGCCGAGGCCACAACTGCGCTCGTCGACGCCGGCTGTGACGTCATCGCCGCAAACGTAGACAGCCCCAAGGTGGTGGTCGAGATTGCCGAGAAGCGCGGCGTTAAAACTTGCGGTCACAATGCGTCGCAAGCCGTGCTCGCCCCGAAGGGTTTCATCACCGGCGCCGAATTCAAATGGGAGACGATCTATAAGGGCTTTGCCGCCAATCTTGCAAAGGGCGAGAAGCTTCCGAACCTGGTTGTCGGTGGTTACGAGGCCGACATGGTGCAGAACACTTCGTTCGGTGCCGGCGCCAGCGGTGAAGCGCGCAACGCAGCCCTCGCCGCCATTGCCGATCTAAATGCGAAGAAGCCCATCTATGTCGGCCCGCTCAAAGACAACAAGGGTAAGCCCGTAATCGACGGGACCTATGACAACCTCGACCCCTACCTCAACCAAATAGACTACCTCCTCGAAGGCATCGCAGGTTCAACCACCTGAGACTGAGCCACAGTCTTATCGAATCTCAATGCCGCGCTCGCAGAAGCCGACAGGTCAGTTGTTGAGTTCTCCGAGGTGTGGGTTCCAATTTAAAGAGGAACAACCCTGTAAGATGGAGTCCGACATGATCCAACAGGTCGACGGGATTTATCCTTGGCCCTACGGCGGGCGGTGGACGCCTCGCTCGTCCGCGTTGATTGTCATCGATATGCAGCGCGACTTTTTGGCGAATGACGGTTGGTTTTCGCTCACCGGCGGCGATACAGCACCATTGATGTTAGTCGTTCCCCCGATTGCGCGTACCCTCGAGGCGGTTCGTTCGGCGGGTCTCTTTGTGGTATTCACAATCGAGGCTCACCGGCCAGATCTTGCCGATCTTCCCAGCAACAAGTTTTGGCGATCCAAGCAGCTTGGCCGTCCGATCGGGGAAGTCGGACCTCTCGGCCAGCACCTGGTTCGCGGAACCAGAGGTGCGGAGATCATCTCTCCGCTCAGTCCGCGTTCGAGCGAGCCAGTGATCGCCAAACCTGGCAAGAGCGCTTTCGTCGCCACTGATATCGACCACATCTTACGCACGCGCGGCATCAGGAACCTTATCTTCGTCGGCGTGACCACGGACGGGGCTGTACAGTGCACTTTGCGCGACGCCAACGATCGCGGCTATGAGTGCTTGATCCTTAGCGATGCGACGGCTTCAGACGTGCCGTCCCACCACGCAGACCAACTCCATACATTTTCGCTTGCGGGCGGTGTCTATGGCTCGATCGCGTCAGTAGAGAATTTCCTTCGCGTCCTACGACCGGAAGGCGCGTCATGACCTTGCCTCCCGTTGAAGCTAATCCATATCCATGGCCATTCGATCACAATTGGTCGCAGTCTGATACCGCTCTTCTAGTTATTGATATGCAGATCGATTTTTTGAAACCTAACGGCTTCTGCGACCAAATGGGGCTCGACGTGAGCCTTACCTCGGCAGCAGTCGAGCCGACGCGCACTGTGCTCGCGCGGATGCGGGGGCTCGGCTTTACCATAATTCACACCCGCGAAGGCCATCGGCGCGATCTTGCTGACCTCAACGATAATAAGCGCTGGCGTGCGGCTCGAATGGGCGCCGAGATCGGCCGCCCGGGACCGTGCGGACTCGTGCTTACCCGAGGCGAGCGGGGGTGGGACATGGTACCCGAGCTCTGCCCGCTTGACGGTGAGACGATCGTCGACAAGCCAGGCAAGGGCGGATTTTACGCCACCGACTTGGAGCTCCTTATGCAACGGAAAGGCATTCGCAACCTCGTATTCGCTGGGGTCACTAGCGACTGCTGTGTCCACACCACGATGACTAACGCCAATGACAAGGGCTACGAATGTTTGTTGCTTGCCGACTGTTCAGCGGCACTCGATCGGCGAAACCACGCTATGATCGAAGCAATCACCGCGAAACGTGGAGGTCAGTTTGGCGCGGTAGCGCATTCGTCGGCCCTCTTGGCGGCCCTCGGTTAAACAAATGACTGAAGCCAACTTCTGACTAGCAGTCCTGGCGCCGTCGGTAGGCGAGATTCCAATCTATTAAATGGATCTTAGTTTGAAAATATGCATCTCAGCACCTACAAAATATACCGGTTCTAATTCGGTTGGTTGAAGATGAGGCTTTTGCCCAGCAACTAGCAGATATGTGGGACTTTTTCCATAACTGGCCATTCTGCGAGTTGGGACTTGGCATAGCGGCTTGCGAACAAGATCAATCCCTCTCGAAGACATCCGCCGCCGGCGCTGACACCAATGAGCGTTTGGAACGCTGCCCACATTAGCTGTCGCTAGATTTTCCTTGATCTCCCGGTGCACACATTGTGCACACCGCCTTCTAACTAATTGAAAAAATTAAACTCTTGCTCCAATCCATCATTGGACCATTCGCGGCCGATCAACACTGCTGAGCCTCCTCGCCGCGCGTAACTCCGCCGAATCTGCGCTGCGACTTTCCTCCTGCCGCTTCCACGAGCAATATTGGCAGCCAGACTCTCGACAGCAAAAATACCTTGAAAACATCATGTTTTCAAGGGCTTGTCTGGTTGCGGGGATAGGATTTGAACCTATGACCTTCAGGTTATGAGCCTGACGACCGACTGCCGGCATCGAACCGCTAGTCACGAGCGACCTATTCTGGCCGGAGCTATCGCTAAATTTTGGTGACGGCCTGGCCGGTCAGGCGGCGGCGGTTGCGGGCTGACGGTCAGTCGGTTTGGCGATGACCTCGATCCCATCGTTGAATGTCACACCGAGAACGAGTTTTGGCAACTGGTTGTGGCCATCGAGACGACGCCAGCTTTTCTGCGCGGCCTCGAGCAATTTGAAGACCATCGCGAGCGCCGTCCTGTTGGATAGACAGCCCTTCGATCGGATCGTGCGGTGGCGCACGGTAGCGAAGGTGCTTTCAATGGGGTTGGTCGTCCGCAGGTGTTTCCAGTGCTCGGCCGGGAAATCGTAGAACGCCAGTAGCGTGTCCCGATCCTTGCTCAGGCAGTCGGCCGCCTTCTCGTATTTGGGCGTGTAGCTCTCGATGAAGGCGTCGAACGCCAACTCGGCGGCAGCCTTGGTTTCGGCCATCCATATCTCCTGCAGCGCGCGTTTGGCCTTCGGCTGCTGGCTCTTCGGCAACTTGGCGATCACGTTCGCGGTCTTGTGCACCCAGCAGCGCTGCTCGCGCGTTTTCGGCCAGACCTCACCGGCGGCCTTCCAGAACCCGAGCGCGCCATCGGCGATGGCGAGCCGCGGCGGCACGTCGAGCCCGCGCCGCTTCAGGTCGAGCAGCAGATCGCGCCAGTCCTGCGCGCTCTCACGGGCGCCATCGGTGAAGCCGACCAGTTCCTTGCGACCTTCCGGCGTTGCGCCGATCAGCACCAGGATGCACTGCTTTTCGTCTTCGAGGCGTGCTTGGAGATGGATGCCATCGGCCCAGATGTAGACGTAGCGCTTCGCCGAAAGATCGCGCTTCTGCCACGCGGTGTGCTCGTCGAGCCAGCCGTCCTTCAGGCGGCCGATGGCCGATGCTGACAACCCGGCAGCATCTTTGCCGAGCAGCGCTGCCAGCGCCTCGGAGAAGTCGCCGGTCGAGATACCCTTCAGATAAAGGATCGGCAGCAGCGTCTCGATCGATTTCGAGCGGCGCATGTAGGGCGGCAGGATCGACGGAGAGAACCGGATGCGGTCGGGGTCGGTAGCGTCCGCCTCGCGATCGCGCACACGCGGCTGGCGGACGGCGACCGGACCGATACCGGTCATCACCTCCCGCTCCGGCAGGTGACCGTGGCGCACGATCCGCTGGTGGCCGTCCGCGGTCTTCAAATCGGCATACTTGCCGAGAAAGTCCGCGACCTCGGCCTCGACCGCCTGGGCCAACAGAGCACGCGCTCCAG
>Ga0193729_1000157_pt1 | contig 32492 bp, 25 predicted proteins | sample U1c2metaG_FD_143036 | JGI IMG/M metagenome (GOLD analysis project Ga0193729, IMG submission 143036) | Soil microbial communities from a riparian zone of the East river system, Colorado, United States - U1c2 | ecosystem: Environmental > Terrestrial > Soil > Riparian zone | place: USA: East River...
CTCGCGCCAACGCGCTCATGCGCGCGGCCTTGCCGGCATACGCCGCATCACCCGCCAGCGCGTGGCCATATTCCTTGATCGCGAGCGCGCAGGCACTGGCCGAGGAAATGATGGCCTCGACGTCGCCTGCGGCCAGCAGCGGCATCCAGGCATCGATATTGCGCCGCATGTCGGCGAGGCCGCCTTGGTGGTCGCTCAAGTGGGTGCGCAACGCGCCGCAGCACCCCGCGCCTGCCGCGTACACCGTTTGGATGCCCGCGAGGTCGAGCACACGCGCGGCCGCGCGGTCAATATTGGGCATCATCGAAGGCTGCACGCAGCCTTGCAGCATCAGCACTTTGCGAGTGTGTGTTCGCAGCGCCTGGGTCGGCGCCGCCTGAGTCGGCGCGCGATCGATCGCTCGAGCCGGCACTTTGTCGCGCAATACCTTGGGCAATATCGGACGCAGCGCCCTCCCCAATCGCATGGCCGGAGCAAACAGGCGCGAGGTCAGTCCTTCCTTGAGCGACCAACGAAGCGCGCGGTCGGAGGGCGGACGCGTCACCCTGGCTTCCACCAGCTTTCGCCCGATATCAACCAAGTGGCCATACTCGACGCCGCTCGGGCAAGTCGTCTGGCAATTGAGGCACGTCAGGCAACGATCCAAATGCAGTTGCGTGCTGCGTGTGACCTCCGCGCCTTCGAGTACCTGCTTGATCAGATAGATGCGCCCCCGCGGACCGTCGAGCTCATCACCGAGCAATTGGTACGTCGGGCAGGTGGCGTTGCAGAAACCGCAATGCACGCATTTGCGCAAAATGGCGGCCGCTTCTTTGCCGTCGGCCGTATCGCTGAACTCTGCACTGAGATGCGTTTGCATGGCTGTCAAAGATCCGCGTACAGGCGTCCGGGATTGAATATGCGCGCAGGATCGAAGGCCTGCTTCAATTCATGATGGACACGCATGAGCACTGCGCTCAGGGGCGCAAAAACGCCGTGGGACTTGTCGGCGCCGCGAATCAGCGTGGCGTGACCGCCCGCGCGGGCGGCGGCGGCACGAACCAGCGCCGCGTCGGCGGTGGTTTTCCACCAGCGTTGCGCGCCATGCCATTCGATGAATTGCTGCCCCGGAAGCGCGAGCGGCGCGGTGATCGCGGGCACGGACAGCCGCCACAATGACTCACCGCGCGCCAAGCGTGCATCGTCGAGCGAAAAAAATTCATCGCTCTGATCCCGGACACCGGTCCACCAGTCCTTCGCCTGCGCCGGATCCGCTCGTTCACCCCCAAGCCTTCCGCAGGCCGCCTCGACGGCGGCGCGCGCGCCGGCCAGGCGCAGATGCAATCGGTCCGCATGCCATGCGCTGGCGCTGATGGGCAATGGCTGCGCAGCCCACTGCGAGAGTTGTTCCAGCGCGCGGGTCTCGCTCCAATCGAAGCGCAGCGTCGCGCTCGCAATGCTGACCGGCAGCACCTTGAGCGACACTTCGCAAAGGATGCCCAAGATTCCGAAGGAGCCTACCAGCAAGCGCGACACGTCATATCCGGCCACATTTTTGGTGACCTGGCCGCCGAAGGTGAGAATTTCGCCGCGGCCATTGAGCAATGTCACACCCAGAACATGATCGCGTACCGATCCCACGCTGGCGCGCGCCGGGCCCGACAGACCCGACGCGACCATTCCGCCCAGGGTCCCGCCCGCAGCGAAACGCGGCGGCTCGAACGGCAGGCATTGACCCTGCTCTTCGAGCGCCGCTTCCAAATCACCGAGCCGCGTCCCTGCCCGCGCGGTCACGACCAATTCGGTGGGCTCGTAACTGGTGATACCTTCGAGTTCAGTCATATCGAGAGGCTCGCCTACCGGCGATCCGCCCAGGAAGCGTTTGGTGCCGCCGCCGCGAATTTCCAGCGGCGCATGATGCTCGCGTGCACCATCCACCCGGTCAACGAGGCGCTCCAGCACCGGATCCTGCGCGCTCATTAAAATCTTGGCAGCTCTGGGAAAGGCAGCATGCCGCGGCGGACATGCATCTTTCCATATTCTGCGCAGCGATGCAGGGTTGGGATTACCTTTCCCGGATTCAGCAACTCCAGCGGGTCGAAGGCTCGCTTCACACCGAGAAACTGCTCACGCTCAGCCGGCGAGAACTGAACGCACATGGAGTTCAGTTTCTCAACGCCCACGCCATGCTCGCCGGTGACCGTCCCGCCCAGGCGCACGCTGGTCTCCAGGATATCGGCGCCAAACAATTCGCAGCGGCGCATCTCTTCCGCATCTTCGGCGTCAAATAAAATCAAGGGATGCAGATTGCCATCGCCGGCGTGAAACACATTCACGCAGCGCAGATGGTATTTGACTTCCATTTGCTGAATCGCGCGCAACATCTCCGCCAGGCGCTTGCGGGGGATGGTGGAGTCCATACACATGTAGTCGGGGCTGATGCCGCCCGATGCGGGAAAGGCGTTCTTGCGGCCGCTCCAAAACTTCAGGCGCTGCGCCTCATCCCGGCTCACCTCGCATCGGGATGCCCCCGCGGCTTTGAGGACTTCTTCCATGCGCGCAATTTCTTCTTCGACTTCTTCGGGAGTGCCATCGCTCTCGCACAAAAGAATCGCGGCTGCTTCCAGGTCATAGTCGGCGTGCACGAACGCATCCACCGCGGCCGTCATCGCTCGGTCCATCATTTCCAAACCCGCGGGAATGATGCCGTGCGCGATCACGCTCGCCACGGCCGCGCCGGCCGATTCGATATCGCTGAAGCTCGCCATGATGCAGCGAGCCAACAGCGGCTTCGGGATCAGCTTCACCGTCACTTCGGTGGTCACGGCCAGCATGCCTTCGCTGCCGACGATGATCGACATCAGATCGAGGCCCGGCGCGTCCAGGGCTTGTGAACCGAATTCGACCGGCTCACCGTCCACCATGAATCCGCGAACGCGCAGCACATTGTGCAGGGTCAATCCGTATTTCAGACAATGTACGCCGCCGGAGTTTTCGGCCACGTTCCCCCCGATGGTGCAGGCGATTTGGCTGCTGGGGTCAGGGGCATAGTACAGGCCGTACGCGGCCGCGGCCTCGCTGATGGCCAAATTGCGGACTCCGCATTGCACGATTGCGGTGCATGAGGCCGCATCGATCTTTAAAATCTTGTTGAACTTGGCGAGCGACAAGATGACGCCGGACTGGTGCGGCGTAGCCCCGCCGGATAAACCCGTGCCGGCGCCGCGCGCCACGACAGGTACGCCCAGGTTATGACAGATCTTGAGAACCGCGGCGACCTGCGCTTCGGTGTACGGCAGCACGACCACCAAGGGCGAGGTGCGGTAGGCGGTGAGTGCATCGCACTCGAAGGGCACGGTATCTTCATGGCGAAACAAGATCGTTTCGCGCGGCAGCACCTGGCTGAGCGCGGCAACGACATCGCGCTGGCGCTGCTCCCGGGAAGTAAGGACATCGGCTCGCACTGAACTGTTCACCCGCAATATTATGCACCCGGGAGCCTGAACCGTCTGCCCTGCGGTCACGCGCGCCGTCCGATCGATCGTGCTTGCCCTGTTACGAAATTGCCGCTAAAAGAGTAGGATTCCGTGCAAGTGAATGCGGTGGGCCCTAACAAACCGCAATAGGGGAAGTTGATGTTCCATCAGTTATTGACACCGGTCGGCGACAGTCTCACGTTGTCTTTTTTTGTGGCGATACTACCCATCGCAACTGTCCTGGTCCTTCTCGGCATCCTCAGGCGCCCGGCCTGGCAGGCGGCTCTGGCGGGCCTCATCGTGGGTCTGATCCTTGCCATCACGGTATGGGGCTTGCCGGCACCAATCGCCTTTGCCGCAGCGTCGAATGGCGCGGTGTTCGCACTGTGGCCGGTGATGTGGATCGTCATCAATGCGCTGTTCGTGTACAACATCGCCGTCTCCTCCGGCCGCTTCGATGCCTTCCGCGCCTGGATAGTGAAGCATTTGCCGAACGACCGACGCATCGTGCTCATCGTGATCGCTTTTTGTTTCGGGGCGTTGCTCGAGGGTGTTGCGGGCTTCGGCACGCCCGTCGCAATTACCTCCTCGCTGCTCATCATGTGCGGCTTTCCGGCGCTCGAGGCGATTGTGTTCGTCTTGATATTCAACACGACGCCGGTCGCTTTCGGCGCGCTGGGGACGCCGGTGACGGTTTTGGCCCAGGTCACAGGACTTCCCGCACCGGCACTGGCGGCCATGATCGGCCGTCAGCTTCCCATCATGGCTGTCATCCTGCCCTTCTACGTCATGGCGCTGTACGGCGGGTGGCGCTCCATCCGGTCGCTGTGGCCTGTATTGGCGGTCGCCGGCGTGAGTTTTGGCTTGGCTCAGTTTGGCGCATCGAACTATCTCGACTACACGCTCACCGATGTTTTTGCCGCGCTCACCTCGCTGGCGGTGACGCTCTTGTTCCTGCAAGTGTGGCGTCCGGCGCCCTCATCCGAGTTCGCGATTGCACACTCATCCACGGAAAAGCAAAGCCCCATCACCAAAGACGTGCCCGCGTGGCAGGGCTGGATGCCTTGGCTGATCGTGACGGCCACGGTCATCGTCTGGACTTATTTCAAAGTTGCGGCGAAAGGACAGTACGCCATTCCGTGGCCCAACTTGGATAAGGTCGTTGCGATCACGTTATACAACGACAAGCCTTACGCGGCCGTGTGGACGTTTCAGCCGCTGGCCACGGGCACCGCAATTCTCCTCGCCGCCTTCATTGTCGCATTGCTGGTGAGATTGCCTTTCACCGAACTCCTGCAATGCGCAGTGCGCACCGTTCGCCAGATTTGGCAAGCCGTCGTCACGGTGATGTTCATCGTCGCCCTCGCCTACGTGATGAATTATTCGGGCTTGGCCTATACGCTGGGGCTGGCGGTATCGTCGACCGGGCGCTGGTTCGTCTTGTTTTCACCCTTCCTCGGATGGATCGCGGTGTTCCTGTCGGGCAGCGACACCTCGGGCAATGCGCTGTTTGGAAACCTGCAAGTGGTCGCTGCACGGCAACTGGGCTTGAACCCGTTGTTGTTTGCCGCAACCAATTCATCCGGCGGAGTCTTGGGCAAAATGATTTCTCCACAGAACATCGCGACCGGCGTCTCGGTCACCAACTTAAAGGGCCAGGAGGGGGCTGTGTTGGCGCGCACTTTCATCCACAGCATCATTCTGACGCTGGTATTGGTGGTCATCGTGATCATCCAGCAATACGTGGTTCCTGGAATCATTCCGGCTTTCGTCGCAAAATGACCGAGAGGTGACTTCATGCAAGTTCACGTCTGGGCAGCAGGGATGATGGGTATTCTTTTGAGTGCATGTGCGGCATCGCCACAGAAGCCGCCGCCGGTTGCCGCTGCCGCACCCGCTGCCGCTGCCGCACCCGCTGCCGCTGCCGCGCCCGCCCCATACGATCCGCGAACTGCGGCGGCGGAGAAACGATCGAGGGAGATGGGTTACCACGTCGAGACGCGGCACGGCGAGCAATTCTATTGCCGTACGACCGCGCCGCTCGGTTCGCGGCTAACGCAGAAGGAATGTTTGACCGCAGACGGCATGGCCCAAGCTGTGCAGATGGCGGAGGAGAATCAGGCCGCTCAGCGGCAGGGGCAAATCTGTCAAGGCGGCGGCTGCACAGTCAAGTAGCGCTAATTTTCGGCGGCGTCTGAGTGATTCGATGAACCCTTGCGCTTGTACGATCGCCATCGCCGCAATTTTGCTCAGTGCGTGCGCCTCGACAAATAAATCTACGCCCACCGTGATGGCTGCCGCACGGCCCACCGTCGCCGGTGCAGAGTGACGTGCGAGCGGAAAATAGCCAATCAGAGCCTCAGAAGGGGGGATTTGAAGCTGGCCTGCGGTGGGTATAGTGTTGACTGTGTCGACGTTGGTAGGTACTATACCCACCATGAACAGCAGGGACGTGGTTCGCGTGCTCAAGGAAGCGGGCTGGTATGAAGATCGAGTAGTAGGCAGTCATCACATTTTCAAGCATCCGACGGTGCCAGGCCATATCTCGGTGCCACATCCGAAGAAGGATTTAGGAATTGGTTTGGTGAACAAGATACTCAAGTACGCGGGGCTCAAATGAAATTCACGATTGCAATCGCGGCGGGAACAAAGAAAACGGCGTTCGGCGTCGTAGTTCCGGATCTTCCGGGTTGTTTCAGCGCGGGCGACACGGTCGAGGAAGCTTTCGACAATGCTCGCGAAGCCATCAAAGCTCATTGCGAAATCTTGGCCGAAGACAAAAAGGATTTGCCGGAAGCTAAATCCATGAGCGAATGGCAAACCAATAAGGAATTTAAGGGCTGGACATGGGGGATTGTTGATGTACCGGTCGAGCAGTACTTCGGCCCGGCAACCAAGATCAACATCACTGTGCCAGCTCTGATCCTCAAGCGGATTGATCGTCACGTAAAACAGCACGGCGGTTCGCGATCGGGTTTTTTGGTGCAAGCCGCAGAAGAATCGATTCGAAGAGAAACTGCGGCCGCATAGTACGAACTATCGACCGCATAAGTTATGCCGCTTCCACCAGAGCAACGGACAAATGGTGCCCCGGGCCGGAATCGAACCGGCGACCTAGCGCTTAGGAGGCACTCGCTCTATCCACTGAGCTACCGAGGCAGGAAAGAGAGGCCGGAGACGGACAACCGGCCTCACAGGATGGTGGAGGAGAAGGGGATCGAACCCTCGACCTTCGCATTGCGAACGCGACGCTCTCCCAACTGAGCTACTCCCCCGAAAAGGGCGAAGAATACTAGCAGCAAAGCTTCGCTCTGCCAAAGTATCACGCATAATAACATTAAGGAGGTACAAGCAATGCTGAAAGCAGGCGAACGTGCCCCGGAGTTCACCCTTCCGGATGAGACGGCGACAGACCGGTCCCTGACAGAATTGCTGCGCACCGGCGCAATCGTTCTGTATTTCTATCCGGCGGACTTTACGCCCGGATGTACGCGCCAGGCCTGTGTTTTGCGGGATCTGCACGCGGAGGTTGAGCGCGCGGGTTTGCGCGTGGTGGGAATCAGCCCGCAGAATGCGGAATCGCACGCCAAGTTTCGCGCCAAGTACAATTTGCCCTTCGTCCTGCTGTCGGATCAGCAAAAGGCGGTGACCAAAATGTATGGGGTCAACGGCCCCTTGGGGATTGGCGTTCGTCGGGCATCATTTTTAATCGACAGCAGCCGGCGCATTCGCGACGTGGTGCTCGCGGACTTCATGATCGGACGGCATGCGGATTTCGTGCGCAAGGCGATTCTGTTGCGGACGGCGAATCCTCAATAGCTCAATCTCACCAAGTTGGCGCGGCCAATGCGCGGCACCGACACGACATACATCGTCGCAAAGTCTTGTTCGTCGATGCTGGGTATGTCGCTTCTGCCTGCCAAAGCGGAGACGATTTCCGGCACCGTGTTGATGTGCCCGATGACCATCACGCGTCTGCCGCTGTTCTCTCGCAGCACGCGGCGCGCCAGTCCCTGCGGATCGTCCGCGGCAGCCACCACGGGAGCGATTCCAAGGCGCGCTGCCAGGGGAGCCGCGGTCGAGCGGCTGCGCAAAGTGGCGGACACATAAATAGCGTCAAGGCGGCCGGCGCCCTTCGTGTCGCCGAACATGCGGGCCAGCAGCGCCGCCCTCGCCTCTCCCGCCGCGGACAGCGCCGGATCAGCCGCGTTGACCGTCTGTTTTTCAGCATGGCGGATGACAATGACGGTGGTTGAATTCGCCGTGAACCATGTCCAGGCGGCGAACACCGCGAGGCCGAAAACCACGGTCGCCGTGATCGCCGCGATCGCGGTCAACCAGATCGGTATCAAGAATGGCCTGTGCTGAAGACTCGCACGCTCGCTTTTCATTTGCGCATAATATCAAATGCACGTTACGTCCTTGTTGAGACTTCAGATCATCGTGCTCGCCGCCGGCTTCTCCTCGCGCTTAGGCCGGCCCAAAGCGCTCGCCCGCGTGCACGGCGTGAGCCTGTTGCGCCGTACGCTCGAGCTGGCCGCCACTCTTGGATGCGCGAAAATCATTGCCGTCGTCGCGCGCCATTCCGCGCGCTATCGCGCGCAAGCACGCGGGATTGACGTGACCTTCGTGACCAATTCGCGGCGCAATCAAGGACTGTCGAGTTCGGTACGCCGCGGCATTGCGGTAGCGCGCTATGCGCCCGCGGTTTTACTTCTGCCGGTGGACTTGGGCCATCTCAAAAGCCGCGAGCTGGCGCGCCTGATTCGGCGCTGGCGAGCGGCGCCGCGAGGTGTGATCGCCCGCCGCGTCGGCCGGATCGGCGTGGCGCCGCTGATCCTGCCGCGACGGCTCTACCCCCGCGCGCAGCGAATCACCGGCGACGTGGGTCTGCGCGATTTGATCGCGCAATTGCCGGCCGCCGGCCGTGTGCTTGTGGATATGCCGTCGGCGGCATCGGACATCGACACGCCGCAAGACCTTAAGGCCGCTAGACGAACCTTTCGACGCCACCGATAGGAATACAGGCTCCTGGTCAATGCGGCCAGTGGGGATATTCACGAAACGCCTGAACAACGGCGTCGATCTTCGCGCGCGGTAAATCCATATGCGTCATCAAGCGAGTTCGAGGAGCGACCGTCGCGATGATGCCGCGGCGCTCCAAATGAGATTTCAGACCGGCAATTTGCGCCGGGGCGACTTCCACGTACACCACATTGGTCTGCGGCGCCGAAACCTCGAGGCCGGCATCGCGCAGCCCGGCGGCCAAGCATTCGGCATTGGCGTGATCCTCGGCAAGCCGCTGCACGTTATTCGCCAGAGCGTAGAGACCCGCTGCCGCAAGCACGCCCGCCTGGCGCATGCCGCCTCCCAACGCCTTGCGCCAGCGTCGCGCGTCGGCGATGACAGATCGGGCACCCATCAGAATCGATCCGGCCGGCGCTCCAAGCCCCTTGGACAAACACACCGACACCGAGTCGAAGCCCGCGACCGCCGTGCGCTCGTCGACATTCAGTTTCACGATGACATTGAAAATGCGTGCGCCATCCAAGTGGGTGGCCAGTCCGCGCGAATGCGCAAATTCCGTCGCCTCGCGTTGGTAGGCCTGCGGCAGCACCCGGCCGCCAATGGTATTTTCCAGCGCCAACAATCGCGTGCGCGCAAAATGATAATCGTCCGATTTGATCGCGGCGGCGATACGCTCGACCGCGATCCCGCCGTGCGGTTCATGCTCCAGGGGCTGTGGTTGGATGCTGCCGAGAACCGCAGCGCCGCCCTGCTCATATTTATAGGTATGCGCTTCCTGCCCCACCAGGAACTCATCGCCGCGGCCGCAATGCGCCATCAATGCGGCCAAATTACTCTGCGTGCCGGTTGGAAAGAACAGGGCGCTCTCGAATCCAAATCGCTCGGCGGCGACCGCTTGCAACCGGTTGACGGTCGGATCGTCGCCGAAAACATCATCGCCGACTTCCGCGGCGGCCATCGCCGCGCGCATCCCCGACGTCGGCCGTGTGACCGTGTCGCTACGTAGGTCGATCACGGCTTCGGTGCGTTGGGGTCCGGCGTAAATTTTTTCAGTGCATCCGTGCCGTGGCAGCCCACACCCTCGCCGCACACCTGATTTACGGGGCAATCGACCGGTGAACCCTTGACGCAGCCGCGCGCATCCGCGCCGGCGGTGTGCGGAGCGCAGCGTTCCTTCCCATTGCAAGTCCGATGGTCATCGCAATCCGCATCGCTGCTGCACGCGAGGGCTGCCTGATCGCGTTCTACAGTCGCGAGCTCGCCTTGCTTCGAAATCACGCCGGACAAGGTCGCGTTGAGCAGGCGTGCGGGCCCCTCTTGGCCCGACGGCAATTCAACATCCGCGGCGACGACTTCCCATGCGGGCGCCAACGGGCTGCCGGCACGGTAGTAAAGCGCGAAGCGCAGCACGTTGCGCGGCTCGAGCGCATCGTTCAGCTTTACCGGAATCAGATGAGTTGAATCAGGAAGCCATGCCTCGCCATGCACCAGCGGCAGGCGTCTCACGCTCTTGCCCGCTTCGTAGATGCGCAACTCCAAGTCGCTGCCGGCACTCAATTCCTGCGCGCCGGTGACGACGCGAACCTCGAGGCGCGATACCGGCACCGCTTCGGCAATGGTTGCGCACAGCGTGCATGCCAACAGCATTGGCCAGACTGACAGTGGCAGGTGTAACTTCATGGCACCCTCCGGTTGATCGATAGGTTCGGCGCTATCATAGCCGATCCGGGCGTGGCCTCGCCTTGCACGCCGTCGCTTTCGGACCCCATATTACATATTTCGCATGGGATGCCCGCGGCAAATCCGTTATCCTCGCGTCTTAAATACGGACGGCTCAGTTACGGCGGAGTCCAGAGGTGCATAATGAACCTGACTGAACGGCAAGGAGGCCTGGGGCAAGCAATGCGTTTCATGCCGGCAAACGCTGATATGAGGGTCGAAGTTGCGACGAGCCTGAGCGCCTTGCAGGCGCTGCAACCGGACTACGAGCAAGTGTTGCGCTCCACCGGCAATACGCTGCCGTTCGCGCTGCATGAATGGCATATGGCTTGGTGCAGGAATTTCCTCGAATCCAGTCGCCGCATTCGAACCGAGCCCATGATCCACGCCGCGCGCACCGCCGAAGGCCGGTGTGTCGCCATTGTGCCGCTGATTCTGACTCGCCGCACCGTCGGCTTCGTGCAGCTCGGCACGCTCGATCTACTGGGCGCGGATCCCGCGATCACAGAAATCCGCACGTCGCTCATCGTGCCGGGCTATGAAACGCCCGCCATCCGGGCGATCCGGCGGAAGGTCGCGGATGTGCGGTCGGTTGATTGGCTGAATTGGGGCGTGCTCAGCGATGCGCACATCGGGGCTCTTTTGAGCTGCGCGCAGCTCCAATTTCAACAGCCGCTCTTGGACTACGTTCTCGATCTGCCCTCCTCCTGGGAGGAATTCAACGCCAAACTGAAACGCAACATTCACGAATCGATCCGGCGCTGCTACAACTCGCTCAAGCGCGACGGTCTTACCTGCGAATTACGCATCGCGCAGGAACCCGGCGAAGTCAAAGACGCTCTTGAACGCTTCTTCACGCTGCACGCCATGCGCGCCGAGCTTCAGGAGGCAGTCGCACACCGCAATCATTTTTCAAATGCGCGATCGCGCCTTTTTCTCCACGAGGTTTGCGCGAAGTTGGCCGCGCGCGGCATGGTGCGCGTATTTCAGTTGGCAATTCGCGGAGAGATAGTCGCGCTGCGCATCGGATTCGTGGTCGGAGATAGTCTGTATCTGTACTACTCCGGCTTCGATCCCCGCTGGTCCAAATACAGCGTCATGACGACCACGGTCGTGGAGGCGGTCAAGTATGCGATCGGACAGCGCTTGAATACCATCAATCTCTCTCCCAGCAAGGACATCTCGAAAACCCGATGGGGACCGCGCGAGATCGCACTGACCCAGGCCGTTCAGATAGCCCGTTCTCCGCTGTCACGATTGGCGTTTGCAGGCTTTCAACGCGTCAAGTCCGGCAAGCCGCTACCGCTGTGGATCAATAAACTATTGCCGGTCACGCGGCGCAGTTGGGATTAAGAGGCGCCGTGAACGATCTTGCTTCGTTTCCCATTACAAGCAAGTGGCCTGCCAAGCATCCGGAACGCATCCAGCTTTATTCGCTGCCGACGCCTAACGGCGTCAAGGTGTCGATCATGCTGGAGGAAACGGGTCTGGCGTACGAGCCGCACCGGGTGAGTTTCGATGCAAACGAGCAGAAGTCTCCTGAATTTTTATCGCTGAATCCGAACGGCAAAATTCCCGCCATCCTCGATCCGCGCGGACCCGGCAATGCGCCTCTTCCGCTGTTCGAGTCCGGCGCGATCCTGATCTTTCTGGCTGAAAAGAGCGGACAGTTCATGCCGCAGGACGCGGCGCGCCGCTACGCGACCATTCAATGGCTGATGTTCCAGATGGCCGCCATCGGCCCGATGTTTGGGCAAGTGGGCTTTTTTCACAAATTTTCCGGCAAGGATTACCAAGACAAGCGGCCGCTGCAGCGCTACGTCGATGAATCAAAGCGGTTGCTCGGCGTACTCGATCGGCGGCTCGGCGAGAACGCGTGGATCATGGGAAATGACTACAGCATTGCCGACATCGCTACGTTCCCGTGGATCAAAAACCTGATCGGCTTCTATGATGCCGGGGATCTGGTGAGCATCTCCAATTTCCCGAACGTCACTCGCGCGCTGCAGGCCTTCACTCTGCGACCGGCCGTGATTCGCGGCAGCGCGATCCCCGGCTAACGCGTCAGCCTGCGCCTGACTGCGTCGCGCAGTTCCTTTAATTCTTCGATGTGAAGCAAGACACCGCAGGCGGCGAAGGCCGCCGCGCCCACGACCACCGTGGCGAGCAGCGCAGGCAATTTGATCCATAGCGTCTGCTGCTGCCAATCGGCCAACAGCCAATGCGACGACGCCGCGCACACAGCCACCAGCGCCCCGCTCGCCACGGCGACTTTGACCAGCAACAGCAGCAAGCGGCGCGACTCGAGGCCTTTGAGCTGAAATTGCATCAACGCATACAGAAGCAAGAAATTGAATGTCGCGATGCACCCCGTCGAGAAGGCAAGACCGCGATGGCCCCAGCCCAAACGAATGGTGAAAATCCAGTTGAACAAGAGATTGAGGCCGACAGCCAAGAAGCTCACCATCATCGGCGTTTTGCGCCTGTCCAACGCATAGAAGGCGTTGACCAGCACCTTGAGCGCCGCATAACCGGCAAGTCCAATTGCGTAGTAGCGCAATGCTCCGGCCGCCTGCGCTGCTTGATAGGCATTGAATTTTCCGTGCTGATAGACCACGGAAATGATCGGCTCGGCCAGCATCATCAGACCAGCCATCGCCGGCAGTGTGAGAAGCAATGCCCAGCGCATCGCGCGCGCCAGCTCGCTGCGAAACGCATCCATGCGTCCCGCCACCACCAGTCGCGACAACAGCGGCAACGTCACGGTGCCCAAGGCCACGCCGAAAATACCGAGCGGCAATTGCATCAAGCGAAATGCGGCCGCCAGCCAGAAAATCGCGCCGTCTTCCAGGCCTGAGGCAAAGATGGAGTTGATCAGCACGTTGAATTGCGTGGTACTGGCTGCGATTACGGATGGACCCATCAACAGCAACACGGCCTTGACGCCGGCATCGCGCCATCGCAGGTCTGGGCGGAACCGATATCCGAGACGGGCCAGCGACGGCAACTGCACGGCCAACTGCAGCATGCCGCCAATGACCGTCGCGAATGCCAATCCGATCAGCGCGCGCGGCCCGAAATGCGGGTCGAGCCAGTAACCCAGCACCAACCCGCCGACGATGGATCCAATGTTGAAAAAACTCGATGCCATCGCCGGCACGCCAAACACATTCTTGGCGTTCAGCATTCCCATCACCAAGGCGGCTATCGACACCAGCAGGATGAAGGGAAACATGATGCGTGTGAGCTGCGCAGTCATCGCAGCCTTCTCCTGATCGAAACCCGGAGCGAGCAGCCCGACCAGCTGGTCTGAGAAGATCATGCCGAGGACGCACAGCGCACCCAACACCAGGGCCGTCATCGTCGCCACCTTGTTCGCGAGGCGCCACGCGGCCTCATCGCCGCCGCGCGCAATGGTTTTGCTGAACGTCGTGACAAAAGCGGTCGACAGCGCCCCCTCGGCGAACAGATCACGCAGTAGATTGGGAATGCGAAATGCAACCGTGAACGCGTCCAGCGCACGGCCGCCGCCGAACAGAGCCGCGAATATGAGCTCGCGCGCCAACCCGAGAACGCGGCTGCACATGACCGCCAGTCCGATGATGCCCGCCGCCTTGGTATTTAGGCGGTCGCTGCGTTCATCCACCGGTATCGCAGCAGCCGCGGTGGGCGATTCGTCGCTTTGTGGTTTCGAGCCGGTCACGGAACTCGTAGTCTACAGGGGTCCTCATCGGCCGATCGCCTAACTGGTGCTCATCATGGCGACCACGGTAACGGCCATCACGCCGGTGGCAATCCAGCCAAGGCGGCGCAGCCGCGGCCGGATGACGAAGTCGCCCATCACGTCCCGGCGCGAGGCCAGTATCATCATGATGACCATGATGGGCACGGCGATGATGCCGTTGATCTCGGCGCTCCACAGCAGCGCCCGCACCGGATCCAGATGCGTGAAGTTCAATGCCACCCCACCGATGGTGGCGATGCCGATAATGCCGTAGAACCCCAAGGCCTCCGGCAACTTGCGGTCCATGCCCGACTGCCAGTCAAAGCTCTCGGATACGGCGTATGCGGCAGAGCCGGCCAGCACCGGCACGGCCAGCATCCCGGTGCCGATTATCCCTAAGCTGAACAATAAAAATGCGGCAGGGCCGCCCAAGGGACGCAACGCTTCGGCCGCCTGCGCGGAAGTCTGGATGTCCATGATGCCCGCCACGTGCAAGGTCGCCGCTGTGCTCAAGATGATGAAGAAGGCAATCAGATTTGAAAAACCCATGCCCACGTACGTATCCCAGCGTATGCGCCGCATCTGCCGGCGCGCGACCTCGGAGGTGTGCGGCAGCATGTAGGCGCCGCCGTTTCGAGCATTGGTCGCGCGCAGGTCTTCCATTTCCTGCGCAGCCTGCCAGAAAAACAGGTAGGGACTGATGGTCGTGCCAAACACGGCCACGATCATGGTGATGGTGTTGTGATCCATAACCAGCCGCGGCAGCACCAATTCGCTGATCACGGCGCCCCACTGCACGTGGATGGTGAAAATCACGGCGACATAGGACAGCAGCGCCAAGGTCAGCCATTTCAAATAGCGAACATAAGTTTCGTAGCGAAGATAGACCTGCAGAACCAGGCACAAAACGCCGAAACACACCGAATACAGATGGGCGGAACCGCCGAGCAGAAGACGCAGCGCCTCCCCCATCGCCGCGATGTCGGCGGCAATATTGATGGTGTTGGCGATCAGCAGAAGTCCCACGATGCCGTAGAGCACGGGACGCGGAAAAACCGCTTTGACGTTCGCGGCCAGGCCTTTGCCGGTGATGTAGCCGAGCCGCGCGCTGACCATCTGGATGCCCACCATCAACGGGTAGGTGAACAGCACCGTCCACAGCATGTTGTAGCCAAACTGCGCGCCGACCTGCGAATAGGTGGCGATGCCGCTCGGATCATCGTCCGCTGCGCCCGTGATCAGGCCCGGCCCCAATTGCTTGACCCGCGGATTTTCCGTGAAACTCTTGAGCAGTTTAACCATCGTCGACCCCTATAGGAGACGACTCGAGGTTGATGCGCACACGCAAGCGGTCTCGACGGGGCCGGCAAATGCCGACCCGATCGATCCGATCGCATATTGGGCGGAAATCGTCCCGCGCTGGGCGGGACGACGCTACAGGCGAACCTTAAGCGTTATCGAGCCGGAGCGCGCGCGCGTTTACAGCGCTGATTGCCACTCGAACAACAACTCACGAGTTCGACCTTTATGACCTTTAACGTCGCGGACGATAAACCGGTACTTTACTGCTGTAAAGCACAAATTCATCCGGCCGCTGCCGATCAAGCCGTCAATGCTGCCTTGGCCTTCGCCACTTCGGCGATGACTTCGTCGGCCACGTTGCGCGGAACCGGCTCGTAGTGCGAGAACTCCATGGTGTACGAGGCACGGCCGCTGGTCATGCCGCGCAACTGTCCGATGTAGCCGAACATTTCGGACAGCGGCACGATCGCCACCACGGCGATATTGGTGCCGCGTTCCAATTGGTCCTGAACCGAGCCGCGCCGGCGATTGATGTCGCCGATCACGTCGCCCAGGTAGTCTCCCGGAGTCACGGTTTCCACCTTCATCACGGGCTCGAGCAGAATCGGCGCAGCCTTGCGGATGCCCTCGCGGAATGCGGCCTTGGCGGCGATTTCAAAGGTCATCGCGTTGGAGTCGACATCGTGGAAGCTTCCATCGATCAAGGTCGCCCGGAAGTCCACCGTCGGATAGTGCGCGAGTACCCCGTCCTCCTTTTGCACCTTCAGTCCCTTCTCGACCGACGGCACGAATTCACGCGGCACCGATCCGCCGACGGTCTCATCGATGAACTCGAAGCCGGTGCTGCGCTCCAGCGGCTCGAACACGATCCACACTTCGGCGAATTGGCCGGAACCGCCGGTCTGCTTCTTGTGGATGTATTGTTCGGTGATCTTCTTGGTGATGGTTTCGCGATAGGCGACCTGGGGTTCGCCCATGATGCCCTCGACACCGAACTCGGTGCGCATGCGATCCAGCGTGACTTCCAGATGCAGTTCGCCCATGCCGCGCAAAATCGTCTGGCCCGTTTCGCGATCCGTCTCCAAGTGCAGCGAGGGATCGGCGCGGACCATCTTGCCGAGCGCGCTGCCGAATTTTTCCTGTTCGGCTTTCACTTTCGCCTTGACGGATACGCTGATGACGGGTTCCGGAAACCGCATGCGCTCGAGTACCACCTCGTGCGCCGCATCGCACAGCGTGTCTCCCGTTTCCGTATCCGCCAGCGAGACCAGGGCAATGATGTCGCCTGCGCGCGCTTCTTCCACAGGATTCGCTTCCTTGGCGAACATCTCGACCATGCGGCCGATTTTCTCCCGCTTGCCGCGGGTGGAGTTCATCACTGAAGCGCCCTTGGTCAACACGCCCGAATAAACCCGGATGAAGGTCAATGCGCCGTAGATATCGTTGATGACCTTGAAAGCCAGGGCCGAGAACGGCTCATCGTCGGCGGTCTTGCGCTCGCCGATCGGATGGCCGTCCGCGTCCACGGTTTTGATCGAAGGCACGTCAGTCGGGGCCGGCAGATAATCAACGACGGCGTCCAGAACCTGCTGCACGCCTTTGTTCTTGTACGACGAACCGCAGAGCACCGGCGTAAAGGCGGAGTTCAACGTTCCCTTGCGCAAGCACGCGCGCAGAATATCGGCGGAAGGCATCGTGCCATGGGTCAGAAAAGCTTCCATGGCTTCGTCATCCTGTTCAAGACAGGTATCGACCAATTCCGTGCGGAACTGCGCGACACTGCCCAATAGCTTGACGTCGCTCGGCACGGTGATGTGCAATTTGTCCGCCAGATCCGGCGTCACATCCAGCACCTTCCATTCGGCATCCTTGTCGTCGGACTCCCAGACGAGGGCCTTCATTTCAACCAGATCGACCATGCCCTTGAAATTGTCTTCCGATCCGATCGGTATCTGCACCGGCAAGGGTCTTGCGCCGAGGCGCTTCTTGATCATGTCCACGCAGCGCAAGAAGTTGGCGCCGCTGCGGTCCATTTTGTTCACGTAGCAGATTCGCGGAACGCCGTAGTTGTCGGCGAGGCGCCAATTGGTCTCGGATTGCGGTTCGACGCCCGCCACGCCGTCGAACACCACCACGGCGCCGTCAAGCACGCGCAGCGAGCGGTTTACTTCGATGGTGAAATCCACGTGTCCCGGCGTGTCGATCAGGTTGATTTTCTTGTCGCGCCAAAAGGCGGATACCGCGGCGCTCTGAATGGTGATGCCGCGCTTCTGTTCCTGTTCGAGATAATCCGTGGTCGTCGAGGTCTTCAGATCCTTCGTATCGTGAATGTCGATGATCGTGTGCTTACGCCCCGTGTAATACAGGATGCGCTCCGTCGTCGTCGTCTTGCCGGCGTCGACGTGGGCAATGATGCCGATATTGCGAATATCGGAAAGGGGGGTAGTGCGGGCCATAGCAAAATTCCGTAAGTTTCAGGTAAAAGTTCGGGGAGGCCTTAAGGCCGGATCAAAAGCCGGGCATTTTGCCATGGCTGGGTAGTGAATGTCGAAGAAAAAGAGCGATTTGATGCGCTGCGGCCCGGAGCGGGAACGCGGCGCAACTCGCCCGGTAAAACGCCCTTACTTGACGCTGTAGCCGCGGCCTTCCAGACACGCAGCCTGAGCTCGAAAATAATCGGATCGCTTGCCTGGCGCCGACCCACCGCCGACCTGAGTCGGGTCAAACCCGGTCTGGGCCGCCGCCCAGCGATGGCATTCGAACTTGTCCTTGCCCAACTGCTCCTGACTCTGGCCGTTTTTCGGATAGGCAATCAGTTCCGAAGGGCCTGCTCCCTGCCCGCCGGCCTGGCCGCCCGCCTGACTCAAGACTTCCGCAGGCGGCGCCACGGTCTGGTACTGACCCACACCGCTGTTCCAAATGTAGTAAGTGTCGTCGGCGTAGTAATAGGGAACGCCGCCCCACCAATACGTCGAGTAATAGTAAGGAAGCGTCGCGAAGTAGAGGCCTAACCCTAAGCCGCCCAATCCCCAGCCCCACGGACCGTAGAAACCGCCACGCCAACCGTAGCCGCCCCGCCAGCCGTAACCGCCATGCCACCCACCGCCGCCGTGCCAGCCGCCGCCGCCGCGCCAGCCGCCGCCGCCATGCCAGCCGCCCGCATGTTGAGCGAACGTAGGCGCACCCGCGAGGAGCGCAGCACACGCGAAGAAAGCAACAGAAAATGTACGCAGCTTGGTAAGGACTTGCATAAAGCTACCCGTCGTTCACGGGCCTCCGGAAATCGACTGATCGGCATTGTATAAGACTTGCGCAACGGGCGGCAGTTCAACAAATACACTTGAGACCGCTATCACGCTTGGCTCATGTAGTATGGATCGCACGAGAAACAGCGCCTAAAAAAACGGGGACGCGATGCAAAATGGGGATGGGTCGAATTCGCTGAGCCGGCGTCAGCTGCTGCAAATGATCGGGTCTACCGCGGGCAGCGCGGCGATGTATCAAGCGATGAGCAGCCTTGGGTTTGCGGCCGAGTCGCCTTATCAAGGGCCGATCGATCTGCAAGGAGCGCCGAAAGGCGCCTCCGTATTGATACTAGGCGCGGGCATGGCCGGCATGACAGCAGCCTATGAGCTGCGCGGCGCCGGTTACAAAGTTCAGGTTCTTGAATACAACGCGAGACCCGGTGGACGCAATTGGAGCCTTCGTGGCGGCGACCGCTACACGGAAATGGGCGGGCTCTCCCAGCAGTGTGAATTCGACAAGGACTTGTACATCAATCCAGGCCCTTGGCGAATTCCCTATCATCATCACGGGATGATGCATTACGCCAAGCGCCTCGGTATCGCACTGGAGCCCTTTTTTCAGGTCAACTACAACGCGTATTTGCACAGCAGCCAGGCGTTCGGCGGGAAGCCGCAGCGCTTCCGTGAGGTCAAAGCCGACTATCAGGGCCATGTCGCAGAATTGTTGGCCAAAGCCACGCGGCAGAATTCCCTTGACGCCTCGGTCACCAAGGAAGATCAAGAAATACTCCTCGAGTCGCTGCGTGAATGGGGAGCGCTCGACAAGAACTTCGCCTATGTGGCGAGTGAAGGGGTCAGCGATCGGCGCGGCTACGAGAAGAATCCCGGCGGGGGCTTGAGCGCGCGGCCCGTTCCATCGAAGCCGGTTGGGCTGCGCGAGGTTCTCCAATCCGGTCTTTGGCAGGGCATCCCCAACGGCGATGCGTTCGACATGCAAACGGCGCTGTTTCAACCCGCGGGCGGCATGGGGCGCATCGGCGAGGCGTTTGGCCGAGAACTCGGACCCCTCATTCGCTATAACAGCAAAGTGATCGACATTCACCAAGACGCGGCCGGTGTCACGGTCACGTTCACCGACACCGTAAGTCCGGGGTCGAAACAATCCGCGCACGCGGACTGGTGCTTGTGCACCATTCCCCTCCCGGTGTTGGCACAGATACCGATGAACGTGGGCCAGGCGATGGCATCGGCGATTTCAGCAGTGCCCTATGCCGCGGCCATCAAGGCGGGCTTGCAGTTCAAGCGCCGTTTCTGGGAAGAGGACGAGCAGATCTTCGGCGGCATTACCTATACCGATCTGCCGATCATGAATATCGGATATCCGAACACAGGATTTCAAAGCGGCGGTAAAGGGGTTCTGCTGGGCGCCTACATCTGGGGCTTGAACGCCATGCAGTTCACGGCCATGACGCCGCAGGAGCGCGTGCAGAAGGTGGTCGAGTACGGCAGTCAAATTCATCCGCAGTATCACAAGGAGTTCGATAACGGCGTTGCCGTTGCCTGGCATCGCGCGCCCTTCACCCTGGGTTGTTTTGGAATGTGGACGTCCGATACGCGCGCCAAGCATTACGAAGACTTGTGCCAGATTGACGGCCGCGTCGCGCTGGCCGGCGAACACGCCTCGTATCTCGGCGGCTGGCAGGAAGGGGCCGTCACTTCAGCGCTTGACGCCATTGGCCGACTGCACCTGCGCGCGGTGGCACAAGGGGCCAAGGCATGAGAACCCTCATCACGGTGCTCCTTATGGCGGCCGCGGCGAGCGCGTTGGCGGACAGCCCTATGTTTACATCGCGAGCCGCCATCGGTTCATTGAGCGGCGAGCAGATATACGAGCATATTTGCCAGGGGTGCCACATGCCTGGCGCCCAAGGAGCGGTCGGGGCCGGGGCTTATCCGAAACTCGTGGCGAATAAGAAGTTCGTCTCCTGGGAATTTGTGGCGCTGACGGTTCTTAACGGCCGAAGCGGCATGCCGCCGTTCGGGCAACCCGTGGATCAGGCCCAGTCGCGAACGCATTTGACCGACGCCCAGATTGCGGACGTGGTCAACTATGTGCGCAGCCATTTCGAGAACAAGTACAAGACGAACGTGACTGCTCAACAAGTCGCGGCACTGCCGCACCCGGCTGCCGAGCTGATGGGGCCTCAATAGGTCCGCACCATGCAGCCACCGGTGAGTTAAACCACTTCGGATCACGCGGGTACTCACAACCGACAGGAACTAATTGGGCCATCGAAGGGGGATTCCCATGCGAAGCAATTTCGGAATGTTGATGATCACGACCACCTTGGCGGTGGCACCGGTCGGAATCGCGCTGGCGCACGGCGGAGGTTCCATGCCCAGCGGCGGCAGCTCCGCGGGCGCGACGAGCACCCCGCGCAGCGCCGATGACGCCGCCAAGTCGGCCTACAATGCCGGCGTGAAAAACGTCAAGCGGGCGCAGGAGTACGACGCCGACGCTGCCAAGGCGTCGACGCCGGAAAAAGTCGCCAAAGCCCACGAAAAGGCTCAAAAATCCTACCGCGAGGCGCTGGGGTCATTCATCGACGCCGTCGGTGCGCAGCCAAAGATGTACCAGGCATGGAATTATCTGGGATTTACCAACCGCCACCTGGGTAACTACGCGGACGCGCTGTCGGCATATGCCAAGGCGCTCGAAATCAACCCGAACTACCCGGAAGCCATCGAATACCGCGGCGAAGCGTATCTTGGTTTGAATCAGGTCGAGGAAGCCAAAGGCGCGTACATGGCGTTGTTTCGCGATTCAAGGCCGCTCGCCGATGAATTGATGGTGGCCATGCATCGTTGGGCGGATGCACGCCGCCAAGACGCGCAAGGACTGTCATCGGCAGACGTCGAGGCATTCGCCAAGTGGATGGACGAGCGCGCCGGCATTGCGGCGCAGACGGCCTCTCTTGCGGTCGGCGCGGCGCAGCCCTGGAGTCAGGGACCGCGGTAAATTCGCCCGCTTTTAATCCTTGTTGCGGCGTGTGCGGCGATTTGTGCCGCGCACGCCGCTGATGATTTTCCGCCCCATTCCTATGAATGGCATTTGCCGCCCGGATTTCCGCGGCCGGCGGTCCCTGCGGACAACCCGATGTCTGCCGAGAAAGTGGCTTTGGGGCGCAGGCTCTTTTTCGAGACCCGCCTGTCCTCGACGGGCCGTTACGCCTGCTCCAGCTGTCATCGACCCGAGCTTGCTTTTACCGACGGCAGAGCGCACGCGCTGGGAGCAACGGGCGAGCCGGTGCGCCGCGGCGCGATGAGCCTCACCAATGTTGCCTACAACGCGGCGTTCACCTGGGGCAGCGCCAAAGTGCGCTCGCTCGAATCACAAATGCGCCAACCGTTGTTCAATGAGCATCCGGTGGAGATGGGCCTCAAAGCGGGCGGTGCATCGGCGGTCAACGCCCTATCTTCCGACCCAACGTATCGCGCGCAATTCGCCGCCGCATTTCCCGGCGACACGCCGGCGCTGTCGATGGAACGCATCATCAAAGCGATCGCCGCGTTCGAACGCACCTTGATTTCCGGACGATCGCCGTTCGATCGTTTTGTTTTCGACGACGACCGCGCTGCGATGCCGCCGCCGGCAAAGCGCGGCATGGATCTTTTTTATTCAGCCAGAGTCGGCTGCGCGCAATGCCACTCGGGATTGAATTTTTCAGGCCCCATGCTCTATGAAGGGCATGTGTCGGATGCCGCGCTGTTCGCCAACACGGGCCTGTACGATGTCGATGGTCACGGCGGCTATCCGCCGACCGATCAAGGGCTGATTGAGGTGAGCCATCGCGCCGCGGACATGGGGAAGTTTCGAGTTCCGACGCTGCGCAATGTGGCCTTGACGGCTCCGTACATGCACGACGGCAGTCTGCCGAGCCTCGAGGCAGTTTTGGATCATTATGTGAAGGGCGGCCACAAGAGTGCACGCCAGGATGCACGCGTTCGGCCATTTGACCTCTCGGCGGCGGAGCGTGCCGATCTTCTGGCCTTTTTGGGCAGCTTGACCGACCGAGAATTCGTGGAAAATTCAGAGTCATCCGGTGCACGCGGTTCCGTAGAATTGGAACCGTGAACACCACTTTCCCCGTCGATGAGTTGCCTCTGGCAGCAAGACGCCGCGGCTTGCTGCTGGCAGGTCTCGGTGCGGTCGCATTCTCGGGCAAGGCCATCATCGTCAAACTGGCGTATCGGTACGGGGTCGACGCCGTCACCCTGATCATGTACCGCATGCTGTTCGCACTGCCGCTGTTCGTCGTCTTGGCGTGGTGGTCCGGACGAGGCAAACCCGCGCTCACCTGGCGGGATATCAGAACCGTTCTCGGCCTGGGCTTTTGCGGCTACTACCTGGCAAGTTTTCTCGACTTCGCCGGGCTGCGTTATATCAGCGCGAGTTTGGAGCGTCTCATTCTGTATCTCAATCCGACGCTGGTACTGGGACTTGGCGCCTTTCTGTTTCGTAAGAAAGTGACGCGTTCGCAGATTCTTGCCCTGGCGGTGAGCTACCTGGGCGTGCTGTGCGTCTTCGGCCGCGAAGCGTCGCTGCAGGGCGCCGATGTACCGCTGGGTGCGACGTTGATATTCTCGAGCGCCGTCAGCTACGCCATATACCTGTCGTACAGCGGCGAGGAGGTAAAACGCCTTGGCGCACTGCGCCTCACCGGTCTGGCAACCACGGTGGCTTGCATCATCTGCATCGCGCAGTTCTTGATCCTTCGGCCGCTCTCCGCCGTCGTGGTGCCTTCCGCAGTGCTTTGGCTGTCGGTGTTGAACGCGACACTGTGTACTTTTGCGCCGGTCCTCATGGTGATGATGGCCATCGAGCGAATCGGCGCCTCGCTGACGGCGCAAGCGGGCACGGTGGGACCGCTGTCGACCATACTGCTGGCGGCCGTGCTGTTGGGCGAACCATTCACCGTTTGGATTGCCGCGGGCACGGCTCTGGTGCTCAGCGGAATCTGGCTTCTGACGAGAGCTCAGGCGAGCGACTTGCCCCAGGTCAGTCCATGATCGGGACCGCCTTCCCCGGGTTCGAGGTCGTGCCGCCGCAACCGAAGGCCGGACTCATCATCGTGCACGGGATTGCCGAGCATGCCGATCGCTATCGGCACGTCGCTGAGGCGCTCGCCTCTCAGGGCATCGCCTGTTTCGTCTATGACCAGCGCGGACACGGAAAATTTCCCGGCACGCGCACCCATGTGGCGGATTTTGCCGAGTTCGCGAGCGATCTGGAATTGCTGGGACTGAGTACGCGCGAGCGATTCCCCTCGCTGCCGCTGTTCGCGTGGGGCCATAGTATGGGGTCAATCGTGGTGGCACTTGCGGCCATTGACGGTTTGCCGTGGGCGCGCGGCGTCATCACCACGGGTTGCGCACTCGATGCCATGCCGAAGCTGGACGGCGCGGCCGGTGTCGCCCTGCGAATCGCCGCCGCGCTGGCGCCCCGCTTGAGAATCAGCTTAGGGATAGACGCCACGGCGCTTACTCAAGTCGTAGAGATCCAGCAAGAGCATATGAACGATCCGCTCGTGCCGCGCACCGCGAGCTTGAAATTGCTTTATGGTTTCGCCATGGCGTGCCGCCAATGCCGCGCCCATGCGCCGAAGATCACCCTGCCCTGGCTGGCCGTGCATGGCGAAGCGGACAAGGTCTGTCCCGTGAGCGGGTCTCAGGTGCTCGTCGGCGCGCTCGGATCGCCCGACAAGCAACTCGTCACCTACCCGGACCTGCTTCACGAAGTTCACAATGAGGACGAGCACTCACGCACGGCGCTGTTCGAACTGATGACGCGCTGGATGCTGGAGCGCTACACTGTGCGTCCGGTATAAATAACATCTACTAGGGAGTTCTCGCATGCATCTTCCGCGTTTATTGCTCACGGCATCTCTGGCCGCCGTCTTGGTTCAACCCGCGCTCTCAGCAACACATGATCTACCCTCGGCCAGTGCGGAAAGTGAGGGGATGTCGACCGAGCGGCTGGCGCAACTGCGCTCAGGGATGAAGGAACTCGTGGATCAAGGCCGTCTGGCGGGCGCTGTCACCATGGTTTCGCGCCACGGCAAAGTGGTGGAGTTCGATGCCTCCGGCAAGCGCGACATCGCGGCCAACGCGCCCATGCAAAAAGACAGCATCTTTCGCATCTATTCCATGAGCAAGCCGATCACCGGCGTTGCCATGATGATCCTGTTCGAAGAAGGCAAGTGGCAGCTCAACGATCCGGTCGCGAAGTACATTCCCGAATTCGCCAAGCTGAAGGTTTACAGCACGGATGCGAACAACAACGTGGTCATGAAGGATCAAGCGCATCCGGTGACGATGCGTGAATTGATGTCGCATTCCGGCGGCTTCACCTATGGTTTTTTCAGCAATACGGCGGTCGACAAATTGCAGATCGAAGCCGACCTTCTCAACCCGAACAACACGCTGGATGAATTCATCAAGCGCGCGGCCAAGCTGCCGCTGAATTCGCAACCGGGCACCGAATGGCACTACAGCATTTCCGTGGATATTCAAGGCTACATCGTCCAAAAACTCTCCGGCATGCCTTTCGAAGAATTTTTGGAGAAGCGCATTTTGAAGCCGCTGGGCATGGTCGATACGGCTTTTTACGTGCCGAAGGAGAAACTCAATCGCTTCGCGGAATTCTATAGCTACGACAAAGACGGAAAACTGCAGGTGGTCGGCGTCAAGGATGGTTTGAATCACGATTTCGCGGCGAAACCGGCGCTATCCTCCGGCGGCGGCGGCCTCGTCTCCACGGCAACCGATTACATGCGCTTCTGCCAGATGCTGCTCAACGGCGGTCAATTGGACGGCACGCGAATCTTGTCGCCGCTCACCGTGGAGTTGATGCACACCAATGTATTGGCGCCCAGCGTGCCGATTCTCGCGCCGGGCGCAGGGTTCGGTCTGGACTTCGCCATCTATACCGATCCGGCCGCCGCCGGCGGTTACTACGGCAAGGGCTCTTATTGGTGGGGCGGCGCTGCCGGCACTTGGTTTTGGATCGACCCCGTCAACGATCTGATCGTGCTCGGCATGATTCAGCAGGCGGCCGGTACCGGTGCGGCCGCCGCCAACGGTGTTCCCGATGTCCGAGGTCTATCGCATGCCTGGACTTATCAAGCGATCCTCAAATAATCGCATTTAACAGTTGAAAGTTTTTTTGGTGGCCGGCCAAAGGGCTGGCCTCTATCTCTTTCGCCTGCAACCGCAGCGCGGTTCTTTCGGCGCGAATCTTGACGATTCTTTTCCTTCTTATATATCTACTAATATATCAGCGTGCTCTCGAGGGGAGTAGCATTTGAGTGGGGTCGTTGCGCCAGAGCGCGTGATTTTCAGCCCAGCGCACGTTGACTCGAGTCAATTAGATGCGCGGCCGATGTTCCATATGCGGTCCATCGTGTTGGGTGTGTAGCGCATTCAAACGCATGGCAACAATGAAGTGAACGGCGATGACCGTTCACCGCATTCCGATAACGCATAACAATTGAGGAATCTATGAATACCTATGCTTTTGCGCACTACAAGCGTGTTGGTGCGCTTGTGCTCATGGGATTGGCCGCGGCCGTCACCGGCTGCTCGAGCAACTCCTCCGCTCCGGCTCCCATGCCACCGCCGGCCGCTCCGCCGCCCGCCGCTCCGCCGCCACCGCCACCGCCGACCGGCATCATCACATTCACTATCAATTCAACGACTGCGGCGACTGCTCCCAGTCAAATGCCTACATTCGCCGGCACGACGTTCGGCGCCGTCGGTACGTACGACAAGATCCGCGGCACTGCGAGCGGCAAGCTCGATCCGAAGGATCCGAAAAATGCCGTGATCACGGACATTGCACTCGCGCCCGTGGACGCCAATGGATTGGTCGATTACAACATGGACTTCTATATCTTGAAGCCCACGGACCTCACCAAGGGCAATCACAAGGTGTTCTTTGAACTTCCGAATCGCGGCGGCAAGCAATACGGGCCCTTGAATCTTTCAGGCGGCGGCAACGATCCGACGACCGCGGCGGATGCGGGCACGGCGTTCTTGCAGAACCTGGGCTACACCATCGTCTGGGGCGGCTGGGAACCCACGGTGTCGCGCGCCAATAATTCGATGGGCATAACAGTACCGGTGCCCAAGAACGCCGATGGCTCTTCGATCACCGGACAGGTGTATGAATACATCGAAAACGACAATGCCACCACGATGTCCGCAAGCTTGCCGTATGCCACCAACAGCACCGACACTACGACGGCGACGCTGACGGTCAAGCAACACCTGACGGATACAGCGACCCCCATTCCCTCGACGGGATGGATATGGACCAGCCCCACCACCATCGCACTGCTGCCGGCCGGCACGCCGTTCACGCAGAGTGCGATCTACGAGTTGGTGTACACGGCGAAAGATCCGTGGGTTGCCGGAATTGGACTTGCGGCAATTCGCGACCTGGCGTCCTTCCTGCGCGCGGCCACGGCCGATACGGCAGGCACGCCGAACCCGCTGGCCGGCGATGTAAAGCGCATGGTGTCCTTCGGCTCATCGCAGCCGGCGCGCACCATGAACGACTTTATCTGGTTGGGATTCAATCAGGATTTGAACGGCAAGCAAGTGTTCGACGGCGTGTTCAACTGGGTTGCCGGCGGCGACGGTGTGGCGATCAACTATCGCTTCGAGCAATCCGGCATGACGGAGCGTAACCGCCAGCAGCATCTGTACCCCGAAGGTATTTTCCCGTTCGCGTACGCGAGCAGCACCGACACCTTGACCGGCAAGACCGATGGACGCGATTCGCGTTGCAGCGTATCGAATACCTGCCCGTTGGTCATGAACATCAATTCGGCCAATGAGTACTGGGTGAAGGCGGGATCGATGCTGCATTCAACCTCGACCGGCGCCGATCTGCCTGACGCGGTGAACTTTCGGACGTATCTGATCTCTGGCTCACAACACGGCGGTCCCGGCGCGGCGAATTCGCTCGGCGTATGCGCGCAGTTCGTGAATTCGACCGATCAATTCCCGGCGTTGCGTGCGCTGTTCGGCGATCTTGATCAGTGGATCGACGGCACGGCGCCGCCCGACAGTGCGATGCCAAAAGTGGCCGATGGCACGGCGGTGTTTGCAACCGTCAATCCTGCCACCGAAGCCATCGCGATCGGCTCGGTATCGCAAATCGCGCTGGGTTTCCCCACCATCCCGGGTTTAAATTACGACGGCCTGATCACCGTTCACAACGTCTGGAATTGGGGTCCGCAGTTTGACCAAGGGATCATTTCGGTCGTGCCGCCGACTCCGACGGGCAAGGTGTATCCGAACTTCGTTTCCAAGGTCGACGTGGACGGCAACGAAATTGCCGGCGTGCGCCTGCCGCCGGTGTCGGTGCCGGTTGCGACGACGGCCGGCTGGAACCACCGCGCGACGGCGTTCGGCGGCCCGGACGGTTGCGAATCCTCGGGACTGTTGGTGCCCTTCGCACCTGATCAGGCGACTCGGATGACGATCGGCGATCCGCGCCTGTCGTTGACCGAACGCTATGGCACGCATGCGGCATATGCCTCTGCGGTCGCTGCGGCGGCGGCTTCTCTGCAAGCGCAGCGCTTCCTGCTGCCCATGGACGTTGCGACGTACATCACGAACGCGCAGAAGCCGATCACAGTGACCAATAACCCCATCTACGGGACTTACACCTGGTAAGACGTTTTTGAGGCTCACCGGTGCCGCCGTTCGGCGGCACCGGTTTTTTACCGCCCGCCCGGCGTTTTCCCGCCCTTTTTTCTTCTTCATGTGACGCAGAGCGCGTTTCGCGGCGCTCAAGGCCGCAGATTCCGCGCCAACATAAAGCGTAAGATAGCCACAATCCCGCAGTCCCGGAGCGCGCCCATTATTTCTCGGAAATCACCGGCTTTTGCGCGCCTGCGCGGCATCTCCGGCGGGATCGGCTCTTGGGCCGCCGGTATCTGGGCGGCCATCCGCAACGTCCGGCCTGCGCCTCAGACCATGGACATGAGCGCGCCAGTTCAAGCCGCGACGCTGCTGGCCGAGCAAGCCGAACGGCAAACTCAATTGTTGCTCAGACTCAAGCTGGCCACGGAAACGGCGGGTATCAGTATTTGGGAACAAGATCTCATCACCGGCGATTTCATCGCTGACGGCAGTTTTTGGACGCTATTCGGCCTGTCGCCATCGGAGAAGTTCGACCCGAGACTCGTCATTCACGACGATGAACGCGAAACGGCAGCCGCGGCCATACGCGCCGTGCTCGTCGACCCCGGCAGCGATGCCATGCTGCCGGTGCGCCACCGAACCGCCAATTCACGGCCCGAACCTCAGTATGTACAAACTCATATGCGCGTCTATCGCGATGCCGCCGGCGCAGCGACGCGCCTCATGGGCGTGACCTGGGACGTCACGAAAGAAGTGCTGCGCGCCTCGGAGTTGGAGAGCAGGGCCGCGCAGGAAAGCGCGCTGATCGAACGCTTGAACGTCACGACCAAAGCCGCAGGCATCGCGCCGTGGGAATTCGACATCAATTCCGACTGCTTTTCCTGGCACGGTCCGCGCCCGCCCTGCTTCGGGATGGATGATGTTCCTTTGAAGGACTACTTTCGGACCCTGACGAGCATCATTCTGCCGGAAGACCGCGGCGTCCTTCTCAGCACGCCTGCCGAAGCCATCGCCAAGAATATGGATTCCTACGAATACACGTTCCGCGTTCAGGGCGTCGACGGCCAAATACACCACATGCAGAACTACGCGCGCATCATGCGCGATAAACGCGGTCAAGTGCGCTACATCGTAGGCGTTACCTGGGACGTTACGCGCGATGTGCTCACCACCCAAATGCTGAAGACCCGCGCGGAAGAGAACCGCCGCCTGGTAAGTCAGGTCAACATGGCCACGGAGAGCGCCGGTATCAGCTCCTGGGAGCTTGATCTCGTCGCCCGCCGGTATCTTTGGATTGAAAATCCCATCGAGGCTTTGGCGCATGCCATCAGCGACAATCTGGACATCGACACGCTGGAAGAGCACGTCCTGCCCGAGGATCGGTCGCTGTTTCGCAAGGTCGTCGCCGCAGCGCTCGTCAACAATACGGATCGGATCAGTCTCCGTTATCGTGCCCGCAACGCCAAGGGCGACATCGTCCACGTCCAAAACTTCGGACGAATCATCCTGGATGAAAAAGGCGCGCCCTCCCGATTACTAGGGGTCTCCTGGGACGTGACCAAGGAGGTGGTCGCATCGGAGTTGTTGCGCCAGCAGACGGAAGCGGCGCAGGCAGCGAGCCGGGCAAAGAGTCATTTCTTGGCCAATGTCAGCCACGAAATTCGCACGCCCATGAACGGCATCATCGGAATGACGGGCCTGCTGATCGAGACGCATCTTGATCGCACGCAGCGCGACTATGCGGAAACGATCCGCTCCAGCGCGGACTCTCTGCTGACCGTCATCAACGACATTTTGGATTTCTCGAAGATCGAAGCCGGCAAGCTGGAATTGGAGTCCATCGAATTGGACCTGCGCGCCAATGTCGAGGATGTCGGCTCCGCCATGGCTTTTCAAGCCGCCACGAAGGGCCTGGAACTCATCGTCAACGTAGAACCCCAAATAACGGGGCGCGTACTCGGCGATCCGCAGCGCCTGCGCCAGTGCTTGGTCAATTTGGTCGGCAACGCCGTCAAATTCACCGCAGCCGGAGAAATCGTCATTGAAGTGCGCTCCCAGCAGGGCGCCAACGGCGATCCGCTGACGTACTTCGAAGTGCGCGACACCGGGATTGGAATTGACGAGAAGGCGCTCGAGACCTTGTTCCAGCCATTCGTTCAGGCTGATTCTTCGACGACGCGGCATTTCGGCGGCACCGGCTTGGGCCTGTCCATCGTGCGCCGGCTGGTAGAATTGATGGGCGGTGAAATCGGCGTCGCCAGCGAAGTGGGAATCGGCTCGCGGTTCTTTTTCACGTTGCCCTTGAAGCCCGCGGAGGCGAGTGCGCCGGAGCGCCGCATTCCCGGCGGTGCAGGAGGCCGCATACTCATCGTCGATGACAACATCACCAATCAACGCGTATTGAGCTCGCAGCTTGCGCATGCCGGCTATGCCGTGACAACCGTTGGCAGCGGGTCGGCAGCCTTGGATGAGTTGCAACACGCCACGACGTCGGATCACCCCTTCGAGATGGTCATTACGGATTTCCAGATGCCCGACATGGATGGCGCGATGCTGGGCGAGCGCATCATCGGCATGCCGGATCTGGCCAACACCCGCTTGGTCATGCTGACCTCGCTGGATCGCCACGGCGATACGCCAAGGTTGGCTGCGCTTGGATTCGCCGCGTACCTCACCAAGCCCGTGCGGGTGCGAGAAATGCTTGATGCGGTCGCGCGCGTCATGAGCGGCGGGCCGCGGCAGTGGCAGATGGACACGCAGCCGATGATCACGTTGAACATGCTCACACAATCCGCAGCACAGCAACGTTTTCGCGGCCATGTACTGTTGGTCGAAGACAACTTCGTCAATCAAAAGGTCGCAGTCAAATTCCTCGAGCGATTGGGATGCACCGTGGAAGTCGCGGGCCACGGCGCCGAGGGCGTCGCCGCTTGCCAGCAGCGGCATTTCGATATCGTATTGATGGACCTGCAGATGCCGGTCATGGACGGCATGACCGCCACGCGAAAAATCCGCGAGTGGGAAACCACCGGACATATTCCGATCATCGCGCTCACGGCGAACGCCATGACGGGCGATCGAGAGCTCTGCGAGGCCGCCGGCATGGACGGATACCTGACCAAGCCGATCGAAGTTGAGCGGCTGCGCAGCATCCTTGCAAAATACGGCTTGGAAAAAACCGGACCCGACACCTTCGCGGTTGCGCAGCCGCCTGCGCCGGCGGCAACCCCAAAGCCGCCGGTCGATCTACGGGGATTTCAAAGCATTACCAACGGCGATGATGCATTTGCGCAAGAATTGGCAGTCACCTTCATCGCGAGCGGTGAGCAGCAGCTGGCCGAGATGGCCGCCGCTGCCGCGCGCACCAATCGCGTGGCATTGGCGCGGGCCGCGCACCAGTTGAAGGGCGCCTGCGCGAATATCCATGCGCACGCGCTGAAGGCTCTGGCGGAGCGGATGGAAAATGAAAGCGCTGCCGGCGACGCACATGCGCTGGAGCGCTGCAATGCGCTGCTGCGGCAGGAATTCGAACGCGTCAAACAGTTTTTGAGCGATCCTTCAATCGTGCCTCAGCCGGCCAAGGCCGCGTCCTAAAAGCCTGTCTCCTAATAACGCCAACTCTTGAGATCTGCGCCTGCAGGCGCCGATGCCTTGATACGCTGCAGAATCAGCGGCAGGTACTGAAAATTATAGTGCAGCCGCGAATAGGCATTGGCCGCCTTTGGATCTCCGTTCCAGCAATGCTCGGCCCGATCGCCGTATGCCACGCTGCCGCCGTAAGGAGGCTGAAGCGATTCGAGCGTTTCTTGGGCGAAATACACCGAATCCGTCAAATAGTAATTGTCGCCGTTACCCACGTAGAGATGTATTTTCCCTTGAAGCTTCGGCGCGAGCGTCGCCCAATCGCGGGCGATGATGTGCGTCAGGTCGAAATGCTCGCGCCAGTAAGCGGCCACGCCGGAATCGATGACGCCGGTAACCTTGTCGAAGATCGGCTTCGGGTAACCGTCCGGCCCAACCGGGCTGAACACTGCTTGCCAAATATCGTACTGACCGCCCGAACGGCTGCGATCTCCTTGCGTCAATTCCATGTAATTCTCATCACGCTGGGTTGCGAACACTTCTCCCAAGTAATTGCGGAACGCCGGCCGCTCCACCGTCAAGGACTCGCCCTGCAGCGTGTATGCGTTGCGGTCCTTGTATAAGTTGATGATGGTGTAGGCGTGAAAGTCGATCGGATCCGGACACGCGGCAAACGCGCCGTTGTACATGTCCGGATAGAACACCTGCGTGGCCAGTGCCTCC
>Ga0193729_1000158_pt1 | contig 32491 bp, 31 predicted proteins | sample U1c2metaG_FD_143036 | JGI IMG/M metagenome (GOLD analysis project Ga0193729, IMG submission 143036) | Soil microbial communities from a riparian zone of the East river system, Colorado, United States - U1c2 | ecosystem: Environmental > Terrestrial > Soil > Riparian zone | place: USA: East River...
TGCCGTCGCCATAACCCACCGCCGCGATCGGACTGCCCGAAGCCAACTGCGTCTCGATGTACTCGCGGCGGTTCGCGATCGCTTCGACCCAACGATACGGCTCTTCGATCATGCCACTGTTTGCTTAAAGACCGCCGCGATCTTGCGCTCCGGCAGCGTGGTGATGCCTTCGCGCGAAACAACTTTAATGAGCGGATAAATGTTCCCGCTGCGATCGACGCCGCCAGTCGCCGTATCGGATTCGGCCGCCGTATCGAGCGCACGCAGCGCAATCGTCACCGCCTCGTCTTCGCTCAATTTTTGCAACCGCTTCGCGCCCCAATTATTTTCGTAATAAAGAATGCCGCGCACGGCTGGCGATCCCGACCCAGTGGCCGCGTAATCCGTCACTTCAAATTGCGCCCCCATCGCATCGTAGAAATAAAGCCGTGACCCCGGGTTTGAATTGAAATCGTAAGTCGCGAAAATCGGGACGACCATGCCAACGCCTTGCATGACAAATCCAAAATTGTCGCGCAACAGCTTCGACAGAGCGCGCACTTTTCCATCGACACTCATCTCCTGCAATTGTGTTCGCCGGAAGTATTGAAATGAATGTTCGAGCACGCGCGCCATTTCCCAAGCCGTCGCCGGCACCCCCGCGATCGCCATGATCGAATGCCGATCTATCTCCAGGACTTTGTCCGCCCGATCGTAAACCACGGTATTGCCCGAAATCGCGCGCCGATCGCCCGCCACCAGCACCCCACCGGAAAACTTAAGCGCCAAAATCGTAGTCGCCTCTGTCGGCTTCCACGATTGCTCGCGAGAATTTGGCGCGCGTGCGGTCGGATCGACCGTTGCCGCCGGACTGAGCAGCCCTTTGCGTCGCAGGAGGGCGGGAAAATCTTCGCTCGCGCCAGAAAAACTGTGCTCGAGCGCCAGCGGAGACGGTTCCATTACTGGCCCGTACGCTGGCGATAGCGCTTCGATTGATTGGGATCGACCTTGCGCATCTTTTTTAGAAGATCTTTTGTGTCCGGCCGCGAAACGTCCGGCGAGCGCGGCCCGCCGCCATCGCCTTGCTTCGGACCCCACGGAACCGGATCGATTGGTTTTTGAACGCGCTCAGGCATACAAAAATTTAGAAAGAAACGCTGGAAAGGCAAACTGCCGCTCGCTGTAGCCGCTTCGCTGTGCGAAGCGCGGCACTGAAGGTTTGAGGTCCCACGGTCGTGCTTCGCACAGCGAAGCGGCTACACCGGCACGCTTGCCAGAGAAAGCGGCTGGTGCCAAGATTTAGAACGATGAAGCTCTTCACGACAAGTGTCGTCGGCTTTTTTTTCGCCGCGCTCTTCAGCTTGGTCCCGTCTGCACAAACCCGTGCTCAAACGCCCGCCGCCTCATCTGACGCGGCCCAACTCGAAGCGTTGGCAAAAAAAATCGATGCCCAAAACGCCAAGATCGACACTCTTTCTCAGCAAATTCTCAAGCTCGAGCAACAGATTGCTCGCATCCGCCCCGGAGTGATGATCGGCGAAGCCGCGCCACCGCCTGCCACGAGCGCCACTTCGCCCGAACCGGTGCGACCGGCCGACGGCAACACGCACACCGTCGCGCGCGGAGAGACGCTCACTTCCATCGCCAAGATGTACAAAGTTAGCGTGGACGAACTGCAAAAGTTCAATCACATCGAAGACGGCCGAAAATTGCAGGCCGGACAAACGATTATGATTCCGGCTTCTCCGGCGCCCACGCCCTCCGCGCCGTCATCGACGGATCATTAATCGAGACCGCATCGAGCCAGAACCGGTCTTTGCGCAAACACAAAGATGGGAGTGTTTTTGCAGCAACGTTACCGCGTCTCGAGCAAAAGTATCACGCGCCCTTGCAAGAACAGCGCTTAAACGCGAGATCGAAATATAAATGTCGGTAGGGCGAGATTCCCCCGAGCCGGCGAAATATTTACTGTCGATCCAGCGACGAAACTTCCTTTTCGATTTCAGCTGGCTCGACGGAATCTCGCCCTACCCCTACTTCATCGATCTCCCGCGCTGCGCGCTCCTCACGCGTTTCGAGTAAACTTTGCTGGCAAAGCCGCGCGTACTTTCCGCCGCGCGCGCTTAACTCATCGTGCCTGCCGCGCTCGATGATCCGTCCGCGATCCAGCACGAGAATCTGGTCCGCGTGCACAATTGTTGAAAGCCGATGCGCGATCACGATCGAGGTGCGATGGAACATCAGGTGTTCGAGCGCCTCCTGAATCAGCCGCTCCGTCGCCGTATCCACACTCGCAGTCGCTTCATCCAGAATCAGAATCGGCGGATCTTTCAAGAGCGCGCGCGCAATCGACAACCGCTGTTTTTCGCCCACACTTAACTTGACTCCGCGCTCGCCGACAACGCTCTCCAAGCCATCAGGCAATCTCTCGATAAAGCCGCGCGCGTTTGCCGCGTCCGCCGCGCGCCACAATTCCACGTCGGTCGCGTCCGGTTTTCCCATCAACAGGTTTTCACGGATCGATCCGTTGAACAAAAAACTTTCCTGGGTCACCACGCCGATCGCTTCACGCAACGCGCGCAGCCCGTACTCCCGGATCGGCTTTCCATCGACATAAATTTGGCCGCTACTGAACTCGTAAAAGCGAACGAGCAGATTCACCAGCGTTGACTTCCCGGCGCCGGTCGCCCCAACCAACGCGATCGTTGCGCCAGGCGGGGCGTGAAAAGAAATGTGACTAAGCGCGGGAAGTCCTTCCGTGTAACTGAAGCTCACGTCTTCGTAGCGGATATCGCCTGCGATGCGCGCCGAAGTCTTCTGGTCGATCCAACCCGGCTCGATCGGTTCATCGAGAATCTCAAACACACGCTCACCGGCGGCGCGTCCGGCTTGCACGAGTTGATTGAGCTGATGCAGTCGGCTTGCCGGATCGTACAGGAACGCCGTCAGCATGAGGAACGCAACCAAATCGCCAATTTGCATCGCACCCGTAAGCACGGCGTGACTCCCGAACGCGAGGACAATAACGGCGCCAAATGCTTCGAGCATCGACATTGACGGGCTGTACATTGCCCACACCCGCATCACCACCAATGTCGCGTGGCGCAGTTGATCGCTCGCGCGGTTGAAGCGCGCGTGCTCTTCACTTTCGCGGACGAAACTTTTGATCTGGCGAACCCCGGAGAGATTGTCATGCAAGAGCGCGTTCATCGCCGAAGCAGCGCGACGTTGCAGCCGATAACGTCGATGCGCGGTGAGCGTGTAAGTCAACGCGCCAGCAATCAAGAATGGGAACGGCGTCAGCGCGAGCAAGGCCAGCTTCGCGTTAAAATAAAACATGACAGCGATGACAATAAGCACCTGCAAGATCGCGACCACGCCTTGCTCGATGCCGTCGATCAAGACGCGCTCGACCGCGTTCACGTCTTCCAGAACGCGCGTCATCAAATCGCCCGTGGCGCGATTGTCGAACCAACGCAACGGCAGCAATTGAATGTGCGAATAAAGATCGCTGCGCAGATCGAAAATAACTTTTTGTTCAAAAGTGTTGTTCAACAAAATCCGCAGCGCGTTGAACGCGTGCTGAAGCAGAAACGCCACGGCCGCGAGCAAAACGAGTGGCACCAATTTTTCCGGATGATTTTGCCGAACGACATCGTCGATGATTTGTTTCGTGACCGCGGGGAAAACAATCACCATCAACGTGCCGACGATCGCGCAGCCCAGCATTCCGGCCGCGAGCCACGGATAACGCTTCACATAAGCAAAAACGCGCCAAACTGTTTTCATAATTGAATCCTTCAATTTCAATCGTTCGCGGACTTGTAGCAACCGGCCTATGGCCGGTTCTGACGCGCCACAGGCGCTTGGCTACAACTCACACGTGATCGCCAGAATGTTTATGTCGCCGAACCCGGCTAAGCCGGGCAGCTCCTTCTCATTTTGGCGTTGAATTTCACTTGAGCACTGAAAAGAAGGAGCTGGGCGATCCAGCTGATTGTTTCAATCGGCTGCCTTCTGGCGCGAAGCGGATCGATCTTTGAAGGTGAGTTCCGCGATGCCGGATTTGTCGAGTTCGCCGAGCCCTTCTGCGATCATGCGATCGTATTGCTCCTTGGTTGCACGGGCGAGCGGCAGATCAAGACCGGCACTGTGCGCGAGATCCAGCGCAATCCCGCTGTCCTTCGCCGCGTGCGCGGCGGAGAAGAAACAAGTGTGCTCGCGGTTCTGCATATCTTCGCCATCGGTTTCGAGCACGCGCGAGGCCGCGCCAGTTTGCGAAAAAACTTTTCTCAACATTTCCAGATCGAGACCGAGCGCGGCACCGAGTCCGATGCCTTCGGCCAGGCCGGCCGTGTTGATATTCATCACCATGTTGACCAGCGCCTTCACTTTCGCGGCTTCGCCCGCTTTGCCGATGAATCGAATTGTCGATCCAAGCTCTTTCAAAATCGGTTCCCCTTTGCGAAACGCTTCTTTGCTTCCGCCGCACATCAAGTAAAGCGAACCTTCGCGCGCCTGCGTGATGCTCGAAGCCACGCACGCTTCCAGCGTTTGCGCGCCGGCTTTTTGCGCAAGCTTTTCAACTTCGGCATGTACCCGCGGCGAGATGGTGGCGCAGTTGATGAACAATTTGCCGCGCGCGTTCACGAGAAGATTGTCGCCGCTTCCGCTGAAGATCATGCGCATCGCGTTGTCGTCACTCACAACGGTGAGGATCACGTCCGATTCGGCAGTGACTTCTGACAAATCCTGGCAAGCCGCGCAGCCGAGTTCCGCCGCCAGCGCTGTCGCCGCCGCGCGATTCGTGTCGAAAACAGCGGTGACGGGAAAACCGCGATCCTTCAATCGGCGCGCCATGTTCGCGCCCATTCGACCAACCCCGACGAATCCGATGTTCATGACGATGATGTTTGCAATTCCGCGCTCTTCTTCATCTGCCAACATCAAACCTCAGACATCAACCATCAAACTTTCCCAACAAAGAATGGATTGTGCGCTTTCTCCTCGCCCACGCTCGTCATTGGCCCGTGGCCCGGACAAATGATTGTTTCGTCTGGTAACGTTAAGATTTTGTCGAGATTGTTTCGGATCGCGTCTGCGTAGGAAACGTTACCGCCGCCCATCGATCCCGCGAAAAGTGAATCGCCTACAATGGCGATCGGTCGCGCGAGGCCAGTCACAAAATAAGTCATGCCGCCGGGCGAATGGCCCCAGGTCAACCGCGCCTCGATCTCGATTTGGCCGAGCCGGAAACGCTTTCCTTCCTCGATCGATTCGGCGCCGGCGATTGGTTCGCGCCCTGAAATGAAAACGTGCGCGCCAGTTTCTTCGCGAAGCCGCGGCAAATCGGCGACGTGATCGCCGTGTGCGTGCGTGAGCAAAATTAGCTTCACGCTGAGATTTTCCTTCGCCACCACCGCGAGCATTTTCTTGCAATCAGCCCCGGTATCAAACGCGGCGGCCTCGCGCGTCGTTGGATCCCAAACGAGATAAGAGTTCACAGCCATGCCGCTGTAATCGGTCGTGAATTGCGCGAGTCCGTCGAACTCTTCCAGTTTGTCCGGTTTCCACTTTCCACTCGCAAGATCGACCAGGGCTTTCGCGTTCAGTTTTAACACCGGCGCGATTCGCTCGATCGTTCGGTTGTCGATCTCGCCGCTGCGAACATCGTTGATCTTTTCGCGCGATACGCCCGATTTATCAGCAAGCTCGCTATCGGAAATGCGCAAACCGCGCTGGGCTTTGCCGATAATGTCGGCGACGTTGTCCTCGAGGGGGATGGCCATTGCTTAAATCAAGAGCGCGTTGTCGGGACGTCGAGAAATCTGGATGAGCGCGCCCTCGGTCGTGAGATTGGCGATGGAGTGGAACGCAATCTCTGCTACGCGATGGCTGACCTCCTCGGGTGAAAAGGTGCGCCCGGTTTCTTTTTCGATCGAAGTCATCGTCACGTCTTGGATGCCGCATGGAATGATGCGATCGAAAGGCGCGAGATCGCCGCAGACGTTGAGCGCGAAACCGTGCATCGTGATCCAGTGACGCACGCCGACGCCGATGGATGCGATCTTGCGCCTTTCCATCCAGACGCCGGTAAGACCGGGACGAGTTCTGGCTGAGATCTCGTAGATCGCGAGCGTCTGAATCAAAAGTCCTTCAAGCCAGCGCAAATAGCGATGGAGATCTTGTCCGCACCGGCGGAGATCGATAATTGGATAGCCGATCAACTGCCCAGGACCGTGATAGGTCGCCTGGCCGCCGCGATTAATCGCAAAAAACGGATGCGGCAGATGCGCCGCGTCCACCAGGCTCGATTGGTCCGGCGTCCGGCCGATCGTGTAAACCGGCTCATGTTCGAGCAGAAGCAACTCGTCGATGGCGTCTCGATTCGCCCGCTTTTTCGCGACCAGTTCTTCCTGAAGCGCGAGCGCTTCTTCGAAAGTCATGCGGCCAAGCCAGCGTTCCTCGAATGGCGTGTTCATATTTGTTTTTCGGCAGGAATCCCGCGACAGGCTGCTTCTTGTGCTCTCAAATGGGTGAGTCCGATGGCAAGCGCATCGGCTGCATCCGCGGCCGGGGTTTCAGTCAAACCAAGAAGCGCGCGCACCATGAACGCGACCTGATTTTTTTTCGCGCCGCCACGGCCGACGCTCGCCTGTTTGATGCGCGTCGGCGCGTATTCAAAAACGGGCAATCCATTTTCTGCCGCGGCGAGAATAGCTGCACCACGCGCCGCGCCGAGCAGTATCGCCGTTTTGTAACTCTGCACGTAGATGACCGATTCGAGCGCGCAACAATCCGGTTCGTGTTCGCGAATTAATTCAGTGAGTCGATCGCGAATCGCTACCAGGCAGGACGAAGAGCGGAGCGAACCGGCATTGCGGATCGTTCCGAAATAAAGCGCGTGCATTCTCCCATTGTTTGCATCGACAATCGCGACACCGGTGTTGCGCAAGGAGGCGTCGATGGCAAGAACGCGCATGGAATTAGTGAGCAATCGCGCCGAGAATAAGAAAAACGCAACCCACCGCACCAAACACCAAACTAACAATCCAAAATCTTCTCTTTTTTGTGAGGGCTGAGATGGCGGCGACCGCGATTGCGATTTGAAACATGGTCACGCCACGCGCGTAAACTTCATGTCGATGGAAATTTGCTCTCGCCTCCGTCTGTTTGCGTTCCGCTTCTGATTTGATCTCGGATTGCTCTTCCTCGTACCTCACAGCTTTTGCGCGATCTTTTTCATCAGCCACGGTCGCGAGCGAAATCTTGGCGTCGAGCACCGACGCCTTGATGCTCTTCGCCTGGTAGTAGCTCCATTGATCGGACGCTTCGATCTGGCTCATCATCGCTTCGTTCGCGTGTTTGCCGGAGAGAAGTCCGGCGATGGCGGCGAGGACGGCGAGAATCGCCGTGCTCAGCGCCACCCACGAAATCCAGGCCGCGTCACTGTGCTCGGCGCTGTGATGCACGTGCTCCTGTAAACCTTCCAGAGGAACTTCCGCTTCTTCCACGCGTTCAACTGTAAGATCACAAATCGCCTGTTCAAGACGGAACCGACAAGCCGCGCAGAAAACGGGCCAGCTTCTATAGCCAGCTTCTATAAAATGAACATGGCGGCGGCTGCCCCGAACATCACGATCGTCGTGATTCCAACAATGATTCGCGACAACCATGAGCTCGGCTGGCCTTGCATGATCTTGCGATCGGACGCAACGAACAGAACGCCAACCAGCAAGAATGGCGCGAGCACACCGTTAACGACTGCGGTCCAGAAAAGCGCCTTCACCGGGTTCACGTTAAGAAAATCCATGCCGATACCCAGCAGCATTGAGAAAATCAGGACGGCATAGAACGGGCGTGCGCCACGAAATGGCTCATCCAGGCCTTCATTCCACGAGAAAGTTTCGGCAAACGCGTACGCGGCCGAGCCGGCAAGTGTTGGGATCGCGAGAAAGCCGACGCCGATGATGCCAATGGTGTAGAGGAGATAAGCCAAAGTTCCGGCTAGCGGGCGCAACGCTTCCGCCGCTTGCTTCGACGTTTCGATGTCTTTAATGCCGTGCGCGTGCAAGACGAGCGCAGTGGTGAGAATGATGAAATACATCACAAAGTTCGAAAAAAATGTGCCGGTACCCACATCGATTTTCCGGTCGATAATTTCGCGACTGGTTGCGCCTCGCCGTTGCAAAAGCATGCGCCGCCCCATCGCTTTCTCTTCTTCGACTTCCTGCGATGCCTGCCAGAAGAACAAATAGGGACTGATGGTTGTGCCGAGGATGGCCACAAGGTTTTCCCATGCGGCATGATTTGTCGGCCATGAAGGAACAAAAGTGTCGCGCACTACGCTCAACCAATCAGGACCAGCGATGAAAGCCGTGATGACGTAGCCGAAGAGAACGGCGGCCAGCCATTTCATAATCATGGCGATCTGGTGATAGCGAAATCGAATCGTCGCGTAAGCGATGCCGACACCGAAGATCACAACGTAGATGTGGGAATTGATTCCCGTCAGCATCTCTGCGGCGTCAGCCATTGCTGAAAGATCGGCACCGACGTTGATGGTGTTGGCGGCGAGAAGCGCCACCGCTCCCATGAACAACAGCCAGCGCGGCCCCTTTTTCCGCAGCGCGTCGCCCAGTCCCATCCCAGTGACCATGCCAATGCGCGCGCACATGAATTGCACGCAAGCCATCAGCGGCCAAGTGATGAACGCCGTCCACAAAAACGCTGTGCCAAGCTGCGCGCCAGCGATTGAATAGGTCGCGATCCCGGATGGATCGTCGTCGGCCGCGCCCGTGATCAATCCCGGCCCAAGCAATGAGAAGAAGCGCCTAACGGGATTCGGTTTGCGTGGCGCACTTTTCTTCGTCATGCAACGAACTCCTTTTCGACCTGTTTGCTGCGCCCAGCAAGGATCGTTTGCGCGAGGAAAATGATTACAAGGTCAACCTCAAAGCCGAGCTCAAGATCAGGCACGTGCACGCTCCGCGATTATGAGCAACGCATTCGTGAGTTGTCTATCAACGAGGAAATTTGGCAGAGCGCTTGCGAGCTGGCCGACCGTTGCCGCAAAGCAGGACGGCGCGCGCCTGCGAATAATCTTCTCATCACCGCCTGCGCCCGCCATCACGGCGAAATTGAATTCGCCGATGCGCATTTCGATTTTCTGAAGACGTTATGAGTCGCGTTCCTGCCTCACGATTTTGTAAAATCAGCGTCGATTTGTGCAGAGAGATTTGCTGCGGTTCTTTCCTCATCATCCGGAGAATTTTGTGCTGATGTCCGCATTCATCGCCATGACGTTGTCCAGTCCCCTCTTGATCGGAAGTTTCACTCCGCGCTGCTCCAGCGCTTCGAGAACTACTTCGGTGGGGATATTTCCCACAAGCGCATCCTGCGCGAAGGGACATCCACCGAGCCCGCCGATGGCCGCGTCGAAACGCCGGCACCCCGCGTCATAAGCGGCCAGCACCTTCGCCGCTGCGCCCGCCGGTGTGCTGTGCATGTGAATGCCGACATCGTACTCACTGTAGTCGCGCATCACCGCGGCCATCACCCGACCGATCAGCTCCGGCGTAGCGACACCGACCGTATCCGCCAGCGAAATGGAGCGGATCTCGAGGCCGGCGATGTTCCCTGCTGTCTGCCCCACTTTCTCCTCGTTCCAGGGATCACGGTATGGGTTGCCGAATGCCATTGAAATATAGACGACCACATTGAGCCCTGCTGCGTCGGCCCGTTTCTTGATCGTCTCCAGCACGTCGTGATTCTCTTCGCGCGATTGGTTCTGATTTTTGCGCAGGAAGGTCCCAGAGATGGAACAAGGATAGCCGAGCGTGGTAACCGCCCCGGTGGCGATGGCGCGGTCCGCGCCTTTCTCGTTCACCACGATGCCGATGATCTCGATGTCATTGGGCGGGTCGAGTTGCTCGATCACTTTTTCGCTATCGGCCATCTGCGGCACTGCCTTCGGCGAAACGAAGCTCACGGCGTCGATATGCTTGAATCCGGCGCCGATGAGCGCACGCAGGTATTGGACCTTAACTTCCGTTGGGATTTGTCGCTTGAGGCCCTGCCAGGCGTCGCGCGGACATTCGATGAGCTTTACGGTATCGTTCGACATCGGTGAAAACGCAGCTTTTGGCTTCAGGAGCGTCATCGCGATCACAATGACCGCAAGGGCTGTTTTACCAGATGCATTCGCCGGACGCGACGAAGCGCGTCCCTCCATCTTCACTTGAAACTTTGCGGTGCGACAGGAGCGTAACCGGCCATGCCCCGCCAATACACGCTGCAACGCGCGCCAAGATCGACATCGATTCACATCGATTACGCGGCGGAGCTGAACGAACAGCAGCTCGCCGCGGTGACGGCGCCGCCTGGTCCGTTGCTCGTCATCGCAGGCGCGGGCTCGGGCAAAACGCGCACACTAACTTATCGCGTCGCGTATTTGCTCGAGAACGGAATCGATCCGCGGAATATTTTATTGCTCACGTTCACCAATAAAGCCGCGCGGCAGATGCTCGATCGCGTGGCGAATTTATTGCCGGTCGATGCGAGCGGACTTTGGGGCGGCACATTTCACTCGGTCGGCAACCGGATGTTGCGCCGCCACGGCAGCGCGCTCGGTTACTCGAGCGGGTTCACAATTATGGACCGCGAAGATCAAAAGGATTTGATCAACACGGTAGTGGCGAGCGCGGGAATTGATCCGAAGGAAATTCGGTTTCCGAAGGGCGACGTGCTCGCGGAAATCTTCAGCTTTGTCGTAAACACCGAGACCCCGATGGAGGAATTGCTCGCGGAAAAGTTTCCCTACTTCCTGCCGTTGCTCGACAGGATCAAAGACGTGCACGCGCGTTACGAGAAAAAGAAAAAAGCAACCAACTCGATGGATTTCGACGACCTGCTCGAAAAGACCTTGTTGATGTTAAAGCAACACGAGCGGATCGCAGCGTTTTATCGCCGGCAATTTCAATTCATCCTGGTCGATGAATACCAGGACACGAACAAGATCCAAGCCGATTTGGTCGACACGCTGGCGCGTGATCATCGCAACGTCATGGTGGTCGGCGATGACGCGCAATCGATTTACTCCTGGCGCGGCGCCAATTTCAAAAACATTCTCGAATTTCCGAAACGTTATCCGGACGCGCAGGTTTTTAAGATCGAGATGAATTACCGGAGCGTGCCGGAGGTTCTTGACGTAGCGAACGCGGCAATCGCCTCCAATGTCGAACAATTTCGCAAGAATCTTGCGCCGACGCGGGACTCAAACGCGGTCAAACCGGCGGTCGTGGCGCTGAACGATGGGAGCGAACAAGCGCAGTTCGTCGCGCAACGGATTTTGGAGCTGCGCGATGAAGATGTCGATCTAAACGACATCGCCGTACTTTATCGCGCGCATTATCACGCGATCGAGCTGCAACTCGAACTTTCCCGCCGCGGCATTCCGTATCAGATCACGAGCGGCATTCGCTTTTTTGAACAAGCGCACATCAAAGACGTGACGTCGTTCCTGCGCTTTGTGGCGAACCCGCGCGATGAGGTCGCGTTCAAGCGCATGGTGAAATTGCTTCCCGGCATTGGCAATCGCAGTGCGGACAATCTTTGGAATGCTTGGGATAAATCGATCGGGACTGTAGCCGCGGTCGCTGACCGCGGCCCGGAAGCGACAGCCGGGGCCAGTGACCCCGGCTACAACTTTGGCGGGCGCTTGCTCGCCATGAAGATGGGCGCGCGATCAAAGAAGTCCTGGGAACAACTCGCGCATACGCTCGACGAAATTGCGCCCGCTGGTCAGCCGAATGCGCCGTCGGAAATGATCACGTCGGTCGTGGAAGCGATTTACGACGACTACGCGAAGACGAATTTCACGAATTACGAGCTGCGCCGCGAGGATTTGAATCAGCTTGCGGCTTTTGCGCACCAATTCAAAGACGTGCACGAATTTCTCTCGCAACTTGCGCTCATCAGCAATGTCGATGCGGAAGCTGCGCCGAACCAAACTGGCGACAAAGAAGCGGTCAATCTTTCATCGGTTCACCAGGCAAAAGGTCTGGAGTTTCACACCGTCTTTATTATCTGGCTCACCGACGGAATGTTCCCAAGCGCGCGCTCACTCGACACCCGCGACGCGCTCGAAGAAGAGCGCCGCTTGTTTTACGTCGCCATTACCCGCGCGCGCGATGAGCTTTATCTCACCTTTCCACACATGCGCTTAAGTGGTGGCTACGGCGATGTTTTCCAGCGGCCATCTCGTTTTTTGAAAGAAATTCCGAACACGCTCGTCGAAGACTGGCAGGTGCAAAGAAGCTGATTTTCTTCGCCACGGATTAACACGGATTTACACAGATAAGATGCTTGAATGGCCAGAAGAGGAGCGGTCATTTCCACACAAGGAAATCACCGAACAAATTATCGGCGCTGCGTTTGAGGTATATAAGCATCTTGGGTACGGGTACCTCGAAAAAGTTTACCAACGTTCTATGCAGGTCGAGCTGCTTAGGCACAGTATCTCCGCGGAGCTCGAGCGGCGGCTGACGGTTCAGTATAAAGATGTCGTTGTTGGCGATTACGATGCCGACCTCATCGTAGCTAATGTTGTTCTTGTAGAATTAGAAATTGCGCCGCAATACGACAAACGCGACGAAGCGCAGTTACTGAACGCGCTCAAGGCCACCGGCCTAAAAGCGGGGCTCCTCATTAACTTCGGACGTTCCAAGGTCGAGTTTAAACGTCTCGTCTTCTAAATCTGTGTCGATCTGTGTTTATCTGTGGCCAGAATTTTTTGATCTGTGGTTAGGGGGAATTGATGGAGTTATCGCCGGAAAAAAGAATCGCTGGCGTGCTGGCGCCGCTCTTCGCGCTGCGGAGCGAGAATGATCTTGGCATCGGTGATGTCGCAACGCTGCGCGAGTTCATCGACTGGGCTGCCGAGAGCGGCTTTAAACTCGTTCAGCTTTTACCAATCAACGAAACCGGAGGCGATAACAGCCCCTACAACGCGATCAGCGCCATGGCGATCGAGCCGACCACGCTTCATCTCGCGCCCGGGTCGCCTAAAGATTTAACGCGCCAAGATTTTGAGGCCGCGCTCGCCGGTGTCGATCTTGCGCGACTTCGCCGAGGATGGGTGAAGTACGATCGAGTGAAGAAAATGAAGCGCTGCCTCCTCGAGAAGGCGTTCGCAAGTTTTCGCGAACACGCGAGCAAAGACCGACAACGGAGCCGGCGGGAGCCGAGCGACATGGACGGGTCGGCCCGTGAGGGTTGGCGAGCCAGGAGACGAAGCGATCAATCCGCATTTCGAGATTTTTGCGCGCAAGAGGCCGGCTGGCTGAATGATTATGCATTTTTCCGCGCGCTCATGGAACAGAACGGCGAAAGCGAAGCGTGGGACAAGTGGCCGGCGCAGCATCGAAAAATAAAGCTGGCGCGCGTTTGGTTGGATCGGCAATCACCGAAAATGCGAGAAAAATTTGCCGAGCGCGAAATGTTTTTCCGGTACGTGCAATGGATTGCCCATGAACAATGGTCGGCGATCAAGTCCTACGCAGAGGAACGCGGTGTCGCGCTCATGGGCGACGTCCCGTTCGGGGTGAGTTATTACAGCGCCGATGTTTTTGCGCGGCGCGATGAATTTGCGCTGGATTGGTCCGGCGGCGCTCCGCCCGAATCCTATTTCAAGGACGACGAGTTCACGCAAAAATGGGGGCAAAACTGGGGCATTCCGCTTTTCCGCTGGGATGTCATGCGTAATCGAAATTTCGATTGGTGGCGGCAACGCGCGCGCGGCGTGCGGCGCAGCTTTCATCTTTTCCGCATCGATCATGTACTGGGATTTTATCGGACCTATGCATTCCCCTGGCGGCCACGACGCAACAAAGAATTTCTTCCGCTCGATTGGAACCAGATGCTGGAACGAACTGGCGGACGCGCACCGCATTTCGCCCCGCACGACGATTCGATCGCGGAAAATGGCGAGGCGAATCGGCGTGAAGGCGAAGAATATTTGCGCGTTGTTCTGGAAGAGGCCGGCGCGGCCCGGGTGATCGGCGAAGATCTTGGGACGGTGCCCGATTATGTCCGTCCAAATTTGCGCTCGTTAGGCATCGCCGGCTTCAAGATTCCGCAATGGGAATTTTATCACGGCCGCGTTACGCCGGGCTGTGAATATGAACGCCTTTCGGTCGCGACTTATGCCACGCATGATCACAAGCCGCTTCGCGCCCTGTGGGACGACGCTTTCGAGAGGAAGACATCCACATCGGAGCAGTCGCGATTCGAGTTGGAAAAGATTGCGCACTTTGCCGGGTTTAATCCGGAGATCGACAAGAATGATTTCGAAAACGATTTTTATCCGGCCGTTATGGAAGCACTTTTCAAAAGTGAAGCTTGGATTGCCATTGTCATGATCACCGATCTGCTCGCGCGCAAATACCGCTTCAACGTCCCCGGCACGGCGGCGAGTTCGAATTGGGTGCGGCGGATGCAACGCACCATTGCGCAACTTCTTACCAGCCGAAAAGAACGAAAACGAATGGGATTGATTCGCCAGCTCCTCGAAAAAAGCGGGCGAGTGTAGCCGCGCATCTCCGCTGATTGGGGAGCGACGAGCATGCGCGCGCGTGGCGAGCGAAAAAATCTATGTTTAATCTGTGCGAATCTGTGGCAGAGAAATTTGTATGAAGTCTCCGCTTAAAATCGCTGTCACGGGGGCAGCCGGCCAGATTGGTTACTCGCTCATTTTTCGTGTCGCTTCCGGCGAAATGTTCGGCGTGGATCAACCCATCGTGTTGCATTTGATCGAAATTCCGAACGCCCTCGGCGCGCTCGATGGTGTGGTGATGGAATTGCACGATTGCGCCTTTCCGCTTTTGCAATCGGTTGTGCCGACGGCCGATCTCGATGAAGGATTTCGCGACGTCAACTGGGCGCTGCTGGTCGGCAGTATTCCGCGCAAAGCCGGCATGGAACGCAAAGATTTACTCGGGATCAACGGCAAAATTTTCGTCGGCCAAGGCCAGGCCATCGAAAGAAACGCGGCTGCCGATGTGCGCGTGCTGGTGATTGGAAATCCGTGCAACACCAATTGTTTGATCGCCATGAACAACGCAAAAGAGATTCCGCCCCATCGCTGGTTTGCCATGACGCGGCTCGACGAAAACCGTGCGCGCGCCCAGCTCGCGCACAAGGCCGGAGTGGAGATCACGCGCGTGATGAATATGACCATCTGGGGAAATCACTCGGCGACGCAGTATCCGGATTTCTATAACGCAAAGATCAACAATCATCCGGCAAATGAAGTTATCGGCGATGAGAAATGGTTAAAGGAAGAATTTATTTCGAGCGTGCAGCAGCGCGGCGCCGCAGTGATTAAGGCACGCGGTTTGTCGTCAGCAGGTTCGGCTGCCAATGCGATTATCGATACCGTGCGTTTTCTGACGAACGACACGCCGCGCGACGATTGGCACAGCGTCGCCGTTTGTTCTGATGGCAGTTACGGAGTGGAGAGGGATCTGATTTCATCATTTCCCGTCCGCATTCGAGGCGGCAAATGGGAGATCGTGCAAAAACTTCCGATCAACGAATTCAGTCGCACCAAAATCGATGCGTCCGTGGCGGAGTTGAAGGAAGAAAAATCCCTCGTAAGCGAGTTGATTTCGTAACATCCCCGAATCGCCACGAATCCGAAGCTGGTTCAGCTATCTTCGGCCGACGACAGTGAAGAGAGTATGCGCTGTTCCCGATGGTATTGCTGATGCGTCGAAATCTCGGTCGTCGCGAATCCCATCACCGCCAGAAATTGCGTGAAAAATTCCGCGCTGAAATGCCACCACGTGTGCCAGAGGAAATTCTCTGGAGCCGGCGCGAGACGGCAAAGCGGCGCTCCTTCCAATTCCGGATGAAACATATCGGTAATGATGAGTGACCTGGCTTTTTTCCCGCATTGCTCAACGATCCGGAGCGGATCACGGCAATGCAGCAACAATGACCCCATCACTGCGATGTCGAATTCTCCGAGGAGGGCAGGCAAATGGTAAACATCTCCGTAGTACAGTTTCGCTCTTGAGCGATGAGCGGCGTGACTGAACCAATAGGATTTCTTCAAACGTTACATCACAATTCGCCGCGGACCGAACACTTCTTCCAGCCTGGAAGCCGGGTACGGAACGAAGTCCCAGCCGTGGTCCTCGGTCACTTCGACGGAGATCACTTCGGCTCCGCGCTTTTCCATCTCGAAGGTAAGAAAACCGCTGGCGGGACCAATTTCCAAGACGCGTTAAGCGGCGAACGCGACCTTTCCTACGTACTCATCCACTCCGCGACGCAGATCCCAATCGCCATCCATCACTCCGTAACCGGGGAGTTCCATCCTGTGGTAAGAGTAGCAATCGGAGACGTCTTTTACCTTCAGAGGAACGGCGAAGAAATTATCGTTGCTCACAGATGATCGACCAAGTGTTGACGGAGACGGCGTGCGTTTATCCCCGGATGCCTTGTCTTCTACGTCTTGATTGCATGAATCGCTACTGACGCGGGGAAGATCAGACTCGTGAGCCTCAGTTCGCGGAAACCGGCCTCGAGAATCTCGCACCAGAAATCAGCGCCGTATTCCGTTTTCACTTTGCAGTCCTCCCGGTTCGCTCCTGAGGTTCCGTGATAACTCGGTGGCAAGCCGTGCCGTGTGCTCGTTAGGCGGCCAATAACAATTGGCACGGTATAAAACAAATGGCCTCCCGGTTTCAAAACGCGCTGGGATTCCTCCAGGGCCGCCTTTGAGTCGGGAACATGCTCCAAAGTGTCGGAATGAATAATGAGATCGATCGATGCGTCCGCGAAACTCATTCGCTGCATGTCGAGCTGAGGAAAAGAATGAAGCGCATGTTTGGGAAGAAGCTTAAGGAAAGGAGAGAGGTTCCCCGCCGGATTGATTTCGATTACGGTGAGCTGGCGAATCCTGGGATCGGTGCGGCAAAAACCTTTGAAACTCCCCCGGAAATCAAAGGCGCTTGTCACCGCGGCGGCCAGCGTCATCGATCTCAGATTATTCTTGCAACTCGCGCAGCAAAATCCCTGCTGCAGATTGATGTAGTCGACTTCGTCGGCCGATAGCTTCCATTCATCAATCAGTTCCGGCCACAAGATAGGCTGAGTGATGAACCGGTGCCCGCCGCAGACCGGGCAAATCTCCAAACTCGACGCAGGCTGACGCATTCCGCCTAACGAACACGCGCCGGCTTTACTAGGAGGCCTTGGCCGGTGGGCAACGACAAGATATTGATCCCCTTTTCTCGAGCAAAACTGTCTATGGCTGCCTTCTGCGAAACGTAGCCGCGATAGGCGTAATCGTCGAGCAGGAGAAACGCACCTGGGACGAGACGTTCCCAGAAAAACCGGGCCGCTGCGACTTCAGGCGGCGAACAATTCATATCGAGATGCAGATACGCGATCTTATTCGCGCGAACCTGCGGCAATGTCTCCGGAATCGTTCCCTCGATGAGTGAAACGTTCTTCCACTCAGAAAAGTTCGCTCTCACTTCGTCGATTCCCTGGACATAAAATCCTGTGGCTAGGCTGTTCCTGTTCTTCTCCACGGCGCCTGACACCTTGTCCTCCGCGGAAACGAATCGTTCGTCCAGCCCTCGGAACGTATCGAGGAGATAGAAGTGTTTGCCGAGAGAATCCCATTCCAGGTAATCCATTATCGCCGAAGACAGGAAACCTCGGTTGACGCCGCACTCCACGAAATCACCTTCGAGCTGGCTCGCGCAGGCGGCTACCCACAAACCGACGTGAACTCGCCAGTGCCATCGATAATCTTCTCCGACGGCGCGAACCCCTCTCTGGTAGGCTTTTCGAAAAGATGGATCGTCCATGAACTCATGATTATGGATCGATCGCAGTCCGTCCTGATCGTAGATGTGGCCTTCCTGGTGTGAAGCGCCGTCGAGCACGGCGGTTGCTGCCGGAGCGAGATTTCCTCCTTTCTTTTGCCTCCGCACATTTTCCAGTCTCGTGTTCCAGGTAAGAGGCTTGTTCTTGAACCATCCGGAATCAAACTTTGGTGCGGCAAAGAGCGCCCACGTTTGTCTGGGATGTTTCCAATCCAGGATTTCGAATCTCAAATTAGCTTCCGCCGCAACTCGCTTTAGTGTCGCCGGCCGGAAGCTGACACATTCGGGATAAACCCAGCCTGTGCGCGGTGAGTCCTCCTCGTTAGGCAAAAACGTGGCCAACAGAGCTCCACCCGAGGCGAGCGATTGCGAGATGCTGGACAACCAGCGGCTGATCAGGTCCAGTCCGCAATGACTGAAGATCGATTGAGCCAACGCGAAATCGAACGAGATTTTCGCTTGCGAAAGCGCCGCGGGAGAATCCGAGAAGAAGAAAGTTGGGCGCTTAATCTGCAACAACGCTTCACCGATCTCCCTTTGGATTCCTTGTTCTACGAGCCACTCATTCGGTTCAATCCCAAAATATTTTCCCCGGTTAAGATACGGAATTAACAACCGCCCGATCCGAAGCGAACCGCATCCGACATCAAGCAGCGAATGATGCTGGCGCAGCCCAAGCGTTGTCAGAAGATTGAAAGTCATTGCCGCGATCAAATCGTAGTCCTCCGGAGGACCGACGTAAGCGCGGTAATGCGAATCTCCAGCCTTTAGTTCCAAACCAAGACTTTCCTGGTCATTCGAAGGCTTTTCCATAGTCACTTCACTCGCTTCAAAGTAACGCGGTCGAAATCCTGCAACGCATCCTCGGGCTTATCGGGAAATCCTTGCACTCCGCGCGACTGATCGAACTGGCAGATGCGCGCTCGTAACCGCTCTCGAAATGGAAAAGCTCGAAGCTTGCCGCCATCGAGAGCGTCCATCGCACCGGGGACCCGGCATGCTTCCACTGCTCGAGCATGAAGATCGTTCCTCACTTCGGACGCAGATGCGACGCAGTTCGATCGCTCGGCAGGATCTCGCTTGAGATTGAACAACTGTTCCCGGCCGCCGTTCGCCATGAAAATGTACTTCCACTCATTGGTCACGATCATGACCTTGAAATCTTGAGAGCCTGGAGGTTCAGTCATGCCGGCAAGATGTGGACGCGGCGCGGATTGGCCGCGCAGCATTCCAAGAACGTCGATTCCTCCGCGCAACTCGCAAGCGCCTCCAGCGCCAGTCGCGATTCCAAAGAGGTCTGCCAGGCTGATCAATTCGCGTCTGACAATCCCGAGCGGCAGCGTTGTCGGCCAACTCAAAAGGAAAGGAGCGCGGCACGAGGCTTCAAAGAAGTTTTGTTTCTGCCATCCGTGATGATCACCCAAAAGATCTCCGTGGTCCGAAAAAAAGCAGATCAGAGTGTTCTCCGAATTAGCGCGCGCCTCGGCGGCATCGAGGATTCGGCCAAGACAGTGATCCAGATAAGTGATCTCGCCGTAGTATCGGGCCTTCACAATTCTCGCCAGCGCTGGAGTGATCGCGTCGGCCCACACGGCGTATCGCATATAAGGAATTTCTTCATCCCGCTGATCTTCCTCGATACTGCCCAGGATGGGATCCGGCATTCGATCTGGATTGTACATCCGATTAAACGGAATCGGAGGAGCGAGCGGCGGATGCGGACCGACGAAGGAGACGAAACCGAAAAACGGCCGCCGATCATCTCTGTTTGCAATCTCTTCCATCGCGCGATCGGCCGCCCACCACTCGGCGCCTAACTCCGCCGGAAGCGGACTGCGCTGTGGAATGTAATACATCTCGCTGCGCTCCCCCATCGGTTGCTCCAGGAAATCGAATTCCGGGTGTTCTCGAGCCAGCCACAAAGCGTAATCGTCCCCCGGGCGCGACAGCGAGTTGTAGGTCTCTTCGCTACGCCAGAACGCTTCGTAACCGAGGTCCTCGTTCCACGGACTGGTGTGAAACTTTCCAATTCCAAAAGTGCGGTAACCCAAACACGACATCGTTCGCTCCAGATAAGGCCCGCAGCGGGCCTCCATCTCCGACGCCTGGCCCGCGACAGGATTTGGCGGCGCATTGCTGAAAACCCGAGTCGTAGGCGGCTCGCACCCCGTCCGGATCGTGTAGCGAGCGGCAACGCAAACAGGACAGGTCGCGTATGCGTTGGAAAAGGTGATCCCCCTTCGCACTAAACGATCAATGTTAGGCGTATGAATATGCGAATTGCCGAGCGCCGCGATCGTATCGAATCGCTGCTGGTCGGTCATGATAAACAAAATATCGGGCCGGGTTGGTGACATCTTATTTCAGGCGGAAGGCTCCGCTCGGGCGCATGAATGGAGCAGTAGGATTGATCTAAGGGGTCGCGATCTCGCTACTTGTTAGGCGGCGGAAAGCTTCGAGATATTTGGCGGAAGTTTTTTCGATCACCTCTGCCGGCAGCGCCGGTGCCGGTGGCGTCTTGTCCCAATCAAGCGTTTCGAGATAATCGCGCACAAATTGTTTGTCGAAACTGGGCGGACTTTGCCCGACCACGTATTGGTCCTTCGGCCAGAAGCGGGATGAATCAGGCGTGAGACATTCGTCGATCAAGAGCAATTTCCCATCGACAGTCCCAAATTCGAACTTTGTGTCGGCCACGATGATGCCGCATTGCGCGGCATGATCGCGGCCAGCCTCGTAAATTTGCAGACTCAAATCACGCGCGCGATCGGCGATTTCATCTCCTAAGATTCGCCGGCACTCGCTCCAATCGATGTTTAAATCGTGACCGGTGTCGCTCTTTGTCGCCGGGGTGAAAATCGGTTTCGGCAAAGGCGACGCCAATTTCAAACCGGCCGGCAATTTTTCTCCGCAAACGCTCTGCGATTCCTGATATTCTTTCCAACCCGAGCCGGCCAGGTAACCGCGCACAACGCATTCCACCGGCAACGGTTCCGCTTTGCGCACAATCATCGAACGACCGGCAAGCTGCGCGCGAAACGACTGCAGATTTTTTGGAAACTCATCGAAGTTCGCCGTGACAAAGTGATTGATTAACTCGCCGCCCGGCTCGTTCGCCCTCACGGGCTTTCCCGTCTTCGTCGCTCGGCTCCCGCCGGCTCCGATGTCGATCCTCTGCTCGCGAGGCATCTCGGAGTTATCGAACCGTTTGAACCAAAAAGCTGAAAGTTGATTTAAGACCGCGCCTTTATGGGGAATGGGGTCGGGCAAAATTACGTCAAACGCCGAGAGTCGGTCGGTCGCGACGAAGAGCAGCGTTTCACCGAGATCGAAAACTTCGCGCACCTTGCCGCTACGCAGTTTTTTGATTCCGGGAAGATTAATAGTGGATTGCGGCGAAGTTTGCATTTTGAAAACGCTCAACGCTCAACGCTCAACTTTCAACGTCCAATTAAGAGCGATGCGTTGAACGTTGGACGTTGAGCGTTGGACGTTGGACGTTTGCTCCGACTTTATGGCTGGAATCGTTGTCAAACCCCGCGCGCGCATTTTGCACGGGCACGACTGGGTTTTCTCAAGCGAAGTCCTCAAGGTTTTCGGAAAACCGGCGGATGGCGACGTGATTTCGCTGAAGGATGGACGCGATCGTTTGATTGGTAGTGCGATTTACAATTCCAAATCGCAAATCATCGCCCGCCGTTTCTCGCGACAGCGGCAGGATCTCGATCTCGATTTTTTCAAGCGCCGCATCGCGCAAGCCGCTGAATACCGCGCGCGGCGACACGTCGATTCAAAATTATCTCGCGTCGTCTGGAGCGAGAGCGACGGGCTGCCCGGCGTGATCATCGATCGCTACGGCGATCATTTCGTTCTACAAACGCTCACGCTGGCGATGGACATGCGGAAAGATTTGATCGCGAATGTGATTGTCGATCTTTTTTGTAAGGCAAGCGCTTCGCTTGCCAAAGGAAAGGTGGAGGCAGGCGGAGCGCCTGCCCTGGAGTCCATCGTCGAGCGGAACGATGCGCCGGTCCGTCGCGCCGAAGGGCTCGAACTCAAGAGCGGCATTTTACGAGGCGATGCTTCCGTGGAGACGGACTTCCAAATCGCAGGCGTGCGGTTTGTGATCGATCTTCTGCACGGCCAGAAGACCGGATTTTATCTCGATCAAAAAGCGAATTACCAAATTGTCGCCGAACACGCGGCGGGTCGCCGTGTTCTCGATTGTTTTGCGGACGAAGGGGCGTTCGCGCTCACCTGCGCCTGCGGCGGCGCGGCCGACGTTGCGGCCGTGGAAGAAAATTCGGAAAACATCGCAGCCGGAAAACGCAACGCCGAGCGGAACGGATTGAAAGTTCGCTGGATCGAGCAGGACGTTTTTGCATTCCTACGCGGCGCCGAAAAAGCAGAAGCGCAGTACGACTTGATCATTCTCGATCCACCGTCGTTCACGAAAACGAAAAGCGGACTGCGCGATGCGTTGCGCGGTTATCGCGAATTACACGTGCGTGCGTTCAAATTGTTATCGAAAGATGGATTGCTCGCGACCTTTTCGTGCTCGCATCATGTGAGCGAAGCGGCGTTCGCGCAAACCATCGCAGACGCGCTGGTCGATGCGCGCCGCTCGGCGAGAAAACTCCAGCGCTTCGAGCAAGCGCTCGATCATCCCGTGCTCCCGACCATTCCCGAAACCGAATACTTCAAAGGCATCCTGCTCGAAATGATGCCGGGGCGGTAGGAAAAGTGGTTCCTGACCGCGCGGACGATAGGCATTTTGCTGTCGTTTGTGTCGAAGAAAAACAGCAGGCTGGAAGCCCGCTGGCCGCACAGGCAAGATGCCTATGTTCCAATTGCTGCTTGAAATGATGCCGGGCAGGTAGGAACTCGAATGATAAAAAAGGAAATCAGTCTCTCCTGGCTTCGAACAGATTAGAACCCAAGCCATCTCATAAATGGTAGGGACGGACCGCCGGGCCGTCCGTCCAATTCGGCGCGCCCGGCGGTCGCGCCCTACCAAAACGTCGCATTTCCTATTTATGCGATGGCTTCTAGAATGCAGAAAGGACTGGTGCTACGCCGCGGATGATTCGGCAGCGGCGAAAAGGTGAACGTGCAGCGCGATTCCGTCGCGGGTGCGCAATGCATGTTGGCCATAGGAAAAAACCTCTACGCGCCCGAAATATTTGTTGAGTAATTCGCGCAAACTTGCGCGAGTAAAGAAATTCTTGTGCCCGGCTTCGAGCAGATGCCAGGGCACCACTTCCCAGTCCTTGAAATAAGGAAGGACCTCGATATTCGGCACGGAAAACAGTGCGCGTCCGCGAATGACGCGTGCGATTTCCTTAAGAAAAATGTCGGGCTCATCAATGTGCTCGAGCACTTCGATGCAAATTGCGTGATCGAATTCGCGATCCACGCACGGAAACCGCGACGCCGCGCCGTTCACTTTTCGAAACGGTAGCCCGCGCCTCGCGAGGACTTCGAGGCAGTGATCGTTCACCTCCAAGCCGAGCCATTTGTGCCCCGCCTCCAGAAGACCGGGTCCATACGCGCCCGCTCCACATCCCACATCCACAATGGAACTTCGCGGCGGCAAATAAGCGAGGACCAAGCGGAGCGCCTCAGACGAAGGTTGCTCGACCGGTGGCCCGGAGCCGTAAATATCATCACGGTGCAGCACTTTCGCCTGGTCCGGCGAAAGTACCTCGCCGTAATGCCGCTCAGGCAAACGAGCCGGCAGCAATTGCACCGGAACTTCGCCTAGCTTTTCCGCGGCGTTCTCGTCATCGCGCGAAAGCGCAATCGAAATCACAGCGGGACGCAGCGCGGAAATCGGTTCGGGAAGTCGCGCCAGAATTCTGTACTCAACGCGATGTTCCCGGGTATTTCCGGGTGTGAAAATACGCGTCTCACCAATGCAGACATTGTCGATATACGCGCGGATACAGCGAGAGGCGGGGTCGCTTTCATCAGCTCGAATCGAACCAGCGATGGAAATGCATTGATCGTAAACGCTTTCGTTTGGGTGCGGTGAATTGATCGCGCTCTGACCGTCGGAACTTTTTGGATGATCGATCTTTCCCATTCGCGCCGGATTTCTTCTCCCGCCGGGAATATATCAAATAGCAATCGAAATTTCGTTGGGGAAATATCTGGAATTCTGAAAGGCACTACCTAATGTGGCAAAAGCAACGCGGGCCGAAACGAAAAGGCGCCGCGCATAATCATCATGGCAGAAAAAATTCGACCGATCGAACAAATGTTGGAATTGAGCGAGGAAGAAGCGCTCGCGCCCGAGCATCTAGATTCGCAAGTGCAGAAAGCGCAGGAGCAGTTGCTCCAGCTCAAACGCCAGCAGGAGCAAATTGAAAAGCAAAAGCGGGAACTGGAAGAACTGAGTCGCCGCCAGGAGGAACTGGAACGCGGACGCGCGGAAATAACCGACAAGCTGACGCGCTCGCTCGTCGTATTGGAGCGCGAAGCTTACGATACGCAAAGGAGACTCGAGCAAATCCGGGCGATGCGAGAAAGTTTTGGACAACATTTGGAATTAATTGAAGCGATCGATCCGAAGGGATGGAATCCGGGGGATTTGCAGAAGGAACTGAGCCGGGCCCTGAGCGCGGTGGATGACGCGCGCACGGAATTCAGCCAGCAACGCAGCCGGCTCCAGGCCACCGGCGAGAAGGCCAGTGATGCTGCGCTGCCAGAAGTTGGGCCCGATTTTTCCGAGCTCAACGGCGGCGAACGCTCACTTTTCCGATGGATGCAAATCGGCTTCGCGCTCAGTTTGCCATTCATCATTTTCGGCTTTATCGCGCTTTTTCTTTTTTTCTGGATGGCCACCTCCGGCCGGTGATGCTCCATGCTTCGTCGTTCGCCCGGCTCGGCCACGCCGTTGCATAGGAAACAAGAAGAACTGTCCCGCCGGGAATCGGAGCTGCGGGACGAAGTGGCAAAACTTGAGCGCCTCATCGCGGACGCGCCGCGGCTGGCGGAGGAAACTTCGCGCCAGCAACGCGAGGAGTTGCTCAGGCGAGCGAACGAAGGCGGCAGCCGGCTCGATGCTTCGGTCGCACTCCAGGACAAACGTTTCGGCGACGATCGCCGGAGGGCGCGGCGGCACGGTTCACTTCGCAAAGAGCGACGTGAAGGCCGGATCGTATTTCTCGTTCTCGTCATCGCGCTTTCCGCAGTAGTGATTTGGCTGGTGAGTCATTTACACCTTTAATCGACAATCGATGGCCCAAACTTCCGAGCTCGATGTGGCCTACGTCGCGAAACTGGCGCGGTTAAATTTGACCGGCGCAGAAACGCAACTCTTCCAGAAACAACTTGGCGAGGTTTTGAAATACGCCGAAAAATTGCGCGAGGTCGATGTCAGCCATGTCGAAGCTGCGGCTCATGCCGTGCCGATCTTCAACGTCTTCCGGGAAGATGAGCCGCGCGATTGGCTTACAGCGGAAGAAGCGCTGAGCAACGCGCCCCGGAAAGCAAACGGCCTCTTCATCGTCACCAAAGTTGTCGAATAATTAATAGCGATGTCGCAAGGGGCGCGTGCAATTCCGGAAGGTAGGGTCGGCGCGCTGCGCCGACCCCCGAAAGCTTTCGGGGCAGCGCGGCGTCCCTACCGTTCAGCGCCGTGAGTCCGACCGATTTGACGTCGCTCAACATCGCCGATCTGCAGGCGTTGTTGCGCAAACGTGAACTTTCACCACGCGAAGTGCTCGACCTCTTGCGCTCGCGAATCGAAGAACTCGAACCAAAAATCGACGCCTATCTCTCGATCGATTTTGAAGCGGCAGCCAAGGAAGCGGAAAAGGCAGACGTCGATCTTCCGCTCGGCGGAGTGCCGATCGCAATCAAGGACATCATCAGCGTGGCCGGCCAACCATGCACCTGTGCTTCGAAAATCCTGCGCAATTATCGCGCGCTGTATGACGCCACCGTCATTCGCAAGTTACGCGCTGCGGGCGCGATTCCATTCGGCAAAACAAACATGGACGAGTTTGCCATGGGATCGTCCACGGAAAACTCGAGCGTAAAGTTAACGCACAACCCGTGGGATCTGTCGCGCGTGCCGGGCGGCTCGAGCGGCGGGTCGGCCGCTGCTGTCGCCGCCGATGGCGCTTTCGGCGGTCTTGGCACCGATACCGGCGGATCAATTCGGCAGCCGGCCGCCCTCTCCGGCGTGGTCGGCGTTAAGCCGAGTTATGGCCGCGTCTCGCGCTTTGGCGTTGTCGCGTTCGCCTCCTCACTCGATCAAGTCGGGCCGCTGACGAAAACCGTGCGCGACTCCGCACTGATTATGAACGCGATTGCGGGTCACGATCCGTATGACTCGACATCGTTGAACGAACCCGTGCCCGATTACACCGCGGCGCTGGGCCGCGACTTAAAAGGAATTCGTTTAGGTTTGCCGAAGGAATACATGATCAAAGGCATCGATCCGCAGGTGAAAACTGCGATCGACGCCGCCGTCAAACAATTGCAATCGCTCGGCGCGGAGATTGTCGATGTCAGTTTGCCGCACACCGATTGCGCGATCGCGGCCTATTACATCATCGCAACGGCAGAAGCGTCGGCGAATCTCGCCCGATTCGACGGCGTGCGCTACGGACATCGCGCGGAAAACCCAAAGGACTTGCTCGATCATTACGGCCGGACGCGCGAGGAAGGTTTTGGCGCGGAAGTGAAACGCCGAATCATTCTCGGCACTTACGTTCTGAGCTCCGGTTATTACGACGCCTATTATTTGCGCGCGCAAAAAGTGCGCCAACTCATCCGGCAGGATTTCGCGCAAGCGTTTGAAAAGGTCGATGCGCTTGTTTCGCCAACTTCGCCGGTACCCGCCTTTAAACTAGGCGAGCGCACCGCCGACCCATTACAGATGTATCTGGCAGACATTTTTACGAACGCGGCCAACCTGGCCGGCATTTGCGGGATCAGTTTGCCGTGCGGCTTCGCCAAGTCCGCCAGCGGGACGGACTCGTCCCGTGGCGAGTCGGATGGGCATCGGCTGCCGATTGGTTTGCAGTTGTTAGGCAAAGCCCTGGAGGAGGCGCGCATTTTCCAAATCGCCCACGCCTACGAGCAAAGCGCCGACTGGCATAAGGCGCGGCCGAAGCTGTAGCCGTCGTTCTCTGAGCGACGCAATCCCAGAAATTTAGCAATCCTCAGGGCACGCTTGGAGAGCGAAGCGGCTACAACACTCAATCAACCCGCAATCCGAAATCGAAAATGTTTTACCGGCTGTTGTCCACTTGCAGTGGTAACAACGGCGTCTGGTCCAGGCGCTGATTTACTTTCTGGATTTGGGAGGCTTGTTCCCTCAAGGTTGCTGTGAGGGCTTTAATTTCCGTTTGCTGCTGCGCGACAGCCAACTGGAAGTCCTTTTGCTGCTGCGCGACCGTTGCTTCTAATCTCTGCACTGTGCGGTGCTCTTTGAGAAATTCGTTCAGCAACATCGCGTTCACCGCCTCGTAGCGAACGCTGAAGACTTTCCCTTCGGCGTCGCGCACCACCAGGTCGGGGTTGACCTTTTCCACTTGCTCAGCCACAAGGCCGAATTGCGGTCCCGCGCCTGCGGGATCGTGCTTGTAGCGGAAGGTTACGGGTTTGAGCGCGAGGATTGCTTCGCTCGCCTTGTCCATCGGTTTGATCTCCGCCTTGAAGCGCTCTGAGGAGGGTGTCGTGCCGAGTTGGCCGTTGGCGTTTACGAAAACTGGCGTACTCATCGGAAGGTGCGTCCCCACAATGCCAGCGACGTAGATCGCGGTCTGAGTTCCTGCCGCGCCGATGCGGATGGTGCCGGCCTCGCCAGCAACACCTCGGTTTCCTATATCGATATTGTTGTCGCCCGTCGTGAGATTGGCACCGGCGAAATTGCCCAATGCCATGTTGCCGACGCCGGTTGTGTTATTCATGAGCGCGGCAAAACCCTCGGCCGTGTTGCTGTTGCCGGTTGTGTTGTTATAAAGCGCAAAATAACCGAGTGCCGCGTTGTCGTTGCCGGTCGTGTTGAAAAAGAGTGCGAAACTACCGGTAGCCGTGTTCCGGATGCCGGTGCCGTTGGAAAAAAGCGCGTCATGACCATCGGCCGTGTTGTTGTTGCCGGTTGTGTTGAAAGTGAGCGCTGCACGACCAGTAGCCGTGTTGCGTTCTCCGGTTGTGTTGCTATTGAGCGCGGCAAAACCGTTGGCGGTGTTTCTAGCGCCCGTTATATTGCTCATAAGCGCTATAGAGCCGGTGGCCGTGTTAGAGTCCCCCGTTGTGTTGCTGAAGAGGGCATCAAAACCTAAAGCCGTGTTGTCCGGGCCGGTTGTGAGGCTGAAGAGGGCATCAGTGCCCTCAGCGGTGTTGTTGTTGGGGTAACCTCCGTCCGGTGGTGGGGATAGCTGTGCCTGAGCCGTCGGCGAAAGCGCGAACCATGCGAGAAGCAGAACCGTGAGAAGTAAATAGTGATAAGTGATTAGCGACCCGCCTTCGTCCCGCCTTCGCGGGACTACGGCGCGGCAGGCCCACCTTCGTCCTACAGTAGCGGGACTACGGCGTGGCAGGGGCGACCGGCTAATCGAATCTCTTGCGAGTGGAATTGTCGTTTTTGATCTGAATAAGTTCATAGTTTCCTCTTCTCTTACACAATTAATTAGCACGTGTTTTAGCATTAGTTTCTCCATAGGTTCGACAGTATAACGCAGGATCAAGTTTGGCCGTTAGGACAAAGAAACCGACAGTTTGGGACATCGCGATGATGGCTGCTTTGGAGTGCTTTAGCTCGTAGTTAACTCCCCTAGCACGGACTGGCACAAAGCGCGGCCAAACCTGTAGCCGTCGCTCTGTGAGCGACGCAATCCCAGAAATTTAGCGATCCTCAGGGCACGCTTGGCAGAGCGAAGCGGCTACAACGCTCAATCAATCCGCGTTCCGCATTCCGCAATCCGCAACTGCGGGATCATAAGCTGGAGCCAAAGCAGAGTTTTCGATAGTCCGATGGCCGACGTTGAGGCCCTCAGTCTATCCCCGTTTGTTTTAACACAGCGGTTACTTAGTCGGGATAAATCTTTGAAAACTCACTACAAATAGCGAGCTAATAACACCAGTCGCCAATGTCACAATTATGGCACCCCACACCCACCGTCTCTTGGACACAATGCCCTTGTAATAGTCTTCCCAGTCTCCCCAATAGAAAACAGCGTGTGGATAACATGTCCTGGCCATGTATATCAGGCACAGCAGGACAATGATAGCAGGAAGAGCTAAGAAGAAATTCGGCCATGTTGCGAGTTTACCGACGTCGATTGGTGATCCGCCTCCGCCCAGTTCAAATTGTCTTCGCTGAACATCAAATAACCAATTGATCTTGTCCTCGGTAGTTACGACTTTGGGCAATTCCTGGGCAACCTGCTCCGCTGCTTCCCTCGTCAGGCCCATCGTTGTAACCCGATGGCCGAAAGTAAGAAGCACTATGGACGCACCGACTGCCGTGAGGAATCCGATAAACAGAGGCGAAGAAGAACCGAGTAGTTTCTGGAGCCAACCGCTGACCCTTGTTCGCTCGACCTGTTCCTCTACCTCAGCGAAAAGCTCACCGACAATCTTCGGTTCCGATCCGCGTATGGCGATTGCGATATTATTTTCCCGAGCATCGTCAAAAGTTACGAAGGCCTGTAACTTGTCGCTGTCGCCTGATATTTCGACCGAAGTGACTGGGTTCTTGATCGTATTGTCTAGTTTCAGTAGGTCATTCAGCGTTCCAACTTTAACCCTCTTCCCATTCTTCAATGTAACCTGGAAGCTAGGATCGAAATTGACCCCGGCGGATTCAAAACGGTCCTCAATGACGGTTAATACGCGTGTGAGCTTTGCCGCATCCAAGATGAACGGCGAGGTATAGTGATGACTTGCGGTGACCTCTAGCATTCAGTTTGGTTACCAGACTGTCCTGGTGGTGTGCAATCTCTCTGTATGTAATGGAGGTTCCTAAGGGGGCCGAAGCCGCATTGTTTGGTTTAGACCTCGGCTTGTCCTCGCTTCCTGTTCACCAGTCGCAGCAGAGCTGCCTTTTTTTCGGAAGCAAGCATATAAACGAGCGTGACAATGAGCAAAACGGGCAACGCAACAAACACCAAAACTCGATCAACGCCGCTAACAAAGAAAAGAAGTAGGATAAGTAAAATACAAAAGGTCAAGGATGCAACGGCGGTCAGAGCGAATTTCACCTCTTGGAGGCTCAACAGAACGACACCGTCAGTTATAAACAAAACAAGCTCCGCTGCTCGTTCAAGCTTCTGATGGCTCTGTTCCAGTTTGATTCTTCTGCGGTCAGAAAAGCGGGCGAGCAGCCGATCTAACAACGGTTTGTCATACGCACTCGCGATGTTGATCACGAAGGAAACGACCACAACCCCAATCCACCAAGATGGAGAAAAGATCTCCGTTATAAGTTGCTTCATTGTCCAGGAAAGGTGTATAGCCGAAAAATCTAAGCGGGGACAGTTTTTTGTGCGCCGCGATCAATCCTAGATGATCCTCGTGACCCCGAGGATGGTCTTTCACTTGCGCTGATCCCGCGTTTCGCGCAGCCTAAATGCTTGGAGACAGATGCAAGATGCCGCCGCCGATACTTTACAAATATTGCGATCTACGTGGTCTTGATATTCTAACGAATCTCCGATTGAAAGTCACACCTTTCAACGAGTTCAACGATCCATTTGAACTCGCACCGCGGATGAAGTTGGAATCTGCAGCGCACGTTGCAAAGACCTCGATCCTCCGGGACGAAGAGATACTCCAACTGACGTACCGGCAGATGCACGCGTCTGGGCAATTCGCTGGCGGCTATAATGACTTCATTTTATTCATTTCCCAATACACAGATCGGCTTACGCACGACCTCGCTGAATGGTTTCCGGGCCAAGCCGCTGAATTTCGTCGCGAGCACGTAAACACGATTAGTCGGGAATTTGGGCTCATCTGCTTCTCTGCCCTGCGAGACGTTATTCTAATGTGGTCGCATTATACTCGAGGACATACAGGGCTCGTAGTCGGCTTCAACACGAACGCACCACTTTTCATGAAAGGACCGCCGGTTCACGATGTGGAATATCTTGAGCAGCGGACGCTACTAGATTATCCACCGAAACGCCGAGATCCGCAGCTTCGCACACAGATAAATGCTTTAATCAGGCGAAAGAGCCCTGAATGGAAGTATGAGGCCGAGTGGCGTCAACTGTATTTGCTTGCCAACTGCAGCCTCGAACCAGATCAAAATAAACTGGACAGATCCAACTATTATTTTCCTATCGATGAATCCTCAATTTCCGAAGTTATACTCGGTTGTCGCTGCACCGATAAAAGAGTTCATCGCATCGTTCAACAGAAGAAGTTTGAACATGTTCGCTTGCTGCGCGCGGTCCAAGATGAGGAGCTCTTTCGGCTGCACATAATCGACGAGGTTCCGACGGCCTAAAGTCAAAACACCTTTTTGGCATTGCCCAAAGAAGGTGTAGCCGAGAAATCTAAGCGGGAACTGTTTCTCTCGCTGCGGGATTGTGGCGAGGTGAAAAGGGGTCCGCCTTCACTAGAGTTACGGCGCGACAGCCCCGAAAGCTTTCGGGGCTGGAGCCGACGACGGGATTCGAACCCGTGACCTGCGGTTTACGAAACCGCTGCTCTACCAGCTGAGCTACGTCGGCGCGAGGTAGCAAAGATTGCATCCGCCCATTGGGTGAGCAAGCGAAGATCGGAAGTTGTAGTCGCGGTCGCTGACCGGCGGAAGAATGCGACGCTCGTCCGCTTTCGCCAAGACTATAGCGTGACAGGTAGAGCGCCGCTGCAGTTTTAGGCGCTCGCCGCGGCGAGCCAGACGATCGGACGTTTCGGGGTTTTGCTAAACAAAGCGTGACATTCACCTGGCCGCTCTGGCAGGATTCGAGTGCCAACGATGAGGACACCGCTTACGCGTGAACGGAAATAAAGGTCCAACCACGGAAAACCCCAAAACACCTATGAAAAAAACATTACTCATCACAGTCATCTGCGGAATGATGGCGGCCGGAACTGCTTTTTCGCAGCACACCCAATCAATGCAATTCGTCCCCAGCGGGTCGATATTCAATCAGAATGATACATTCACCGTTGACACGCTTCTGACCTTCTCCGGCTATAGTGCGCGGGCCGTCTCCTTTTGGCTGGAAACGGTTGTCGGGGCGCAGGGTTTTTTCCACATCACGGCAGAACAGCATTTCGTGTTCAATGGCGACACGGGGCCAAGTGAGTTCGTTTGTGGTAACAGCTACTGCATTACGGACCGTGATTTGGGTGGCGGATCGCAGACACTTATCCCGCCCGGCACGTTAGACATCGCGCACATTAGCTTTTCGATCACCGGCGCCGCGCCTGGCGTTTATACCTTCTACTCGACGACCGATAATCCGCATGCCTCGATAGTCACCGATCAAGATTTCAACGATAATCCCATCCCGCAGGCCTCATTCACGATCACGGTCGTGCCCGAGCCGAGCACGTTCGCCCTGCTGGCGCTGACAGGAGCTGGGTTGGGTATGATTGCGTATCGCCGTTGCGTCGCGTCGCGCTGAGAAAAATCC
>Ga0193729_1000159_pt1 | contig 32481 bp, 32 predicted proteins | sample U1c2metaG_FD_143036 | JGI IMG/M metagenome (GOLD analysis project Ga0193729, IMG submission 143036) | Soil microbial communities from a riparian zone of the East river system, Colorado, United States - U1c2 | ecosystem: Environmental > Terrestrial > Soil > Riparian zone | place: USA: East River...
CGCCACCGAGAGCGCCGTGACGCTGCCGCTGACCGGCGCGGTGACGCTGAGCACGCGCGCCGCGGGCTTGGTTTCGAGCGATGCGCCAAGCACTTTCAGCCGCGCCTGAGTCCGCGTGTATTCGGCGATCGACTGAGCGTAGTCGCTCTTCGCCTGGTCCAAGTCCCGGTCCGATGCGACGCCCAGCTTGTTTTGCGCTTCTTGGCGGCCGAGGTTTTTTTCTGTCAAACGGGACGCGTCCGCAGCCTTGTCGTTGTCGTTGTAGGCCTGTGCCAAATCCGGCGAATCGATGACCGCCAGCACCTGACCACGAACCACGCGATCGCCGAGCCCCACTTTCAGAGCGATCAACCGGCCGCTCAAGGGCGTGAGCACGGCGGCGGTGCGCACAGGATCGGATTCGACCACGGCGGGCAGCAACAATTTGGGGGAGACCGGCTGCAGGGATACCGGCATCACGCTCAGGCGTGCGCGCAGCGCTGAACCCTCCGGCACCAGGAGCTTGTCTCCCTGGCGCACCACTAATTCCGGCTCGGCCGCGCTCTTGCCATTACCGCCGCCTAGCAACCCAAATCCGTGGGTCAGAAGTGCGGCCAGCAGCAACAAGCCAAGTCCGAGGCCACCCCACAAAAAGGCGCCGCCGCGAAATGATGGCTGGTGGTCGTGTATCGCCATGACGCATCCCAATAAAGCCCGCAATCGTAGGCCTCTTCCCTTATCCTGTCTAGGGGGATAGGATAGGGCTACCCCAGGAGCGCAAACGATGCATACATTTCCCGAGATCACGGCGCGCTTGAAACGCGCTGAAGGTCACCTTGCGGCGGTAATCGACATGATGCAGGCCGGACGTCCGTGCATGGACTTGGCGCAGCAGCTTCATGCGGTCGAAAAAGCCATCGGCAACGCCAAGAAGGAACTGATCAAGGATCATATCCACCATTGCATGGAGGAGACCTCCGAGGCGCTGCCCCGCGAATTCCGCGAGCTGATCAAGGAGTTCCAAGGCGTCACGAAGTATCTGTGACGCCTAGCTGCCATCAATTTCGTCGAAGGCTTAGACGAAGGCCTAGACCAAATTCAATTGGGCCGAATCTGTTCTTCTAAGGTTAAAAACGGGTCCCGAATTCGACGAGCGGGTGCTAGATAAATCATGATCGTAATATCGTTTAAATCGATAATAGTGACCGATAATTATGATCATTATGATCATTGTAAAAGGTCTTACGCTCAACTTGGGCCGACAACGAATCCGCCGCGAGCACCAGCTAGCCTTTCGGCTTTTCCATGGCGCTCGCGATGACGTCGGCTTTTTCTTTGTCGTTCAGTTTGGTGGGTCGCTTCCAAGAATCAATCGACACCTGCTTGGAACGCGCCAGGGTCAGCTTGCTATCGGGCGTGCTGGCGGTAATTGTCGATCCCGCGCCGATGGTCGCGCCTACGCCGATCCGCACGGGCGCGACCATCATGCTGCCGGAACCGATGAAGGCGCCATCTTCAATGAGGGTGGGCCACTTGTTCACGCCGTCGTAATTGCAGGTGATGCTGCCGGCGCCGACATTCACGTCCTTGCCGACCCGCGAGTCTCCCAGGTAGGTCAAGTGATTCGCCTTGCTCCCCGCACCGATTTCCGTGTTTTTGACTTCCACGAAATTGCCGACGTGCACTTCGCGATGCATGACGGTGCCGGGGCGCAAACGCGCGAATGGACCAATGCGGCAATGCTGGGCGACGATGGCGTGATCGATCATGCTATTGGCAAAGATCTCGGTGCCCTCGCCTATCTTCGAATCGGCGATGACGCAATTGGGACCCACCTTGACCCCGGCGGCGAGCTGAACCTTGCCGATGAAGACTGTGTTGACGTCGATGAACACGTCGCGGCCCACCTGCACGTCGCCGCGTATGTCGATGCGCGTCGGATCCGCCAGCGTGGCGCCGGCCAGCATCAATTCTTCGGCACGCTCGCGCCGGTGGCCGGCTTCTACTTGTGCGAGCTGAATCTTGTCGTTGACGCCGGCGACCTCGATTGGATTCGCCGCCAGAATCGCATCGACCCGCGTATTCGCCTGCACGGCGCTCGCGACCACGTCGGTCAAGAAATATTCGCGCTGCGTGTTGTTCCTTCCCAGCCCCAACAACCATTCGCGCAAAGGTCCCGCGGCGGCGGCCATGAGTCCGGAATTGACTTCGCGTATTTGCAGCTGCTCGGGGGTGGCGTCCTTGTGCTCGATGATCGCGCTCACGCAGCCTTGGCTGTCGCGAACGATGCGTCCGTAGCCGGTGGCATCCTCCAGATTGACGGTGAGCATGGCGAGCGCGCCCTCGCCGGCGGCGGCCACGAGCTTTTGCAGTGTGGCGGAACGAATCAGCGGCACATCGCCGTATAGCACCAGCACCGTGTGGTCATCGGGAATGACGCACATGGCCTGCATCACGGCATGGCCGGTGCCCAGCTGTTCCGCTTGCAGGACCCATTCGACGTTTTCGTGGGCCAAGGCCGCCTGCACCTGCGCGCCGCCATGGCCGTAGACCACATAGATATCGTCCGGATTCACGCCGCGCGCGGCGCTGATCACATGCTGCAGCAGCGGCTGGCCCGCCAAGGGCTGCAGTACTTTCGGTAAGTCGGAGTTCATCCGCTTGCCCTGGCCGGCGGCCAAAATGACGACCGAAAGATGCATGTAGACTCCGAAGTTGCGGAGCGCCCCTTAGCGTTTCTTGCGCAGGCGCTCTATGGCGCGCAATTGTGCCACGGCGCGCACCAACTCGGCCTGCGCCTCGGCAATTTGCACCTTGTCGCCACGGGTGCGGACGGCTTCTTCCGCGCGCTGTTTGGCGGCCAGCGCGGCAGCCTCATCCAGGTCCTTGGCTCGCGCCGCCGTGTCGGCGAGCACGGTCACCAGGTGCGGCTGGATTTCCAGGGCACCGCCGCCCACGTAGAACACCTGTTCCTCCTGGCCTTCGGACTGCACGCGTACTTCGCCGGCCTTCAGGGTCGTCAACAGGGGCGCGTGACGCGGATAGATGCCGAGCTCACCTTGCGAGCCCGGCACGAACACCATGCTCGCCTCGCCCGAAAAGATCTGTCCTTCGGCGCTGACGATGTCGACATGAATGGTGTTGGCCATGATTGCTCTTAGGTCAGCGTCTTGGCTTTTTCGACGGCTTCTTCAATCGCGCCGATCATGTAAAACGCCTGCTCCGGCAGGTGATCGTATTCTCCGGCGACGATGGCCTTGAAGCCGCGGATGGTGTCCTTGAGCGGCACAATCTTGCCGTCCTGACCGGTGAATACTTTCGCGACGTTGAACGGCTGGGACAGAAATCGCGTGATCTTGCGCGCGCGGTACACGCTGAGCTTGTCCTCTTCCGACAACTCGTCCATGCCCAAGATCGCAATGATGTCCTGCAGCTCCTTTGCACGCTGCAACACGGCTTGCACGGCACGGGCAGTGTTGTAGTGCTCCTCGCCGACCACCAGAGGATCGAGCTGGCGGCTGGAGGAGTCGAGAGGATCTACCGCGGGATAGATGCCGAGGGAGGCGATCTGGCGCGACAGCACCACGGTCGCGTCCAAGTGCGCGAAGGTGGTCGCCGGCGACGGGTCGGTCAAGTCGTCCGCGGGCACGTACACGGCCTGAATCGAGGTGATGGAACCGGTCTTGGTCGAGGTGATGCGTTCCTGCAGCACGCCCATCTCCTCGGCCAGCGTCGGCTGGTAACCCACCGCGGAAGGCATGCGGCCGAGCAGCGCGGACACTTCCGTGCCGGCGAGCGTGTAGCGATAAATATTGTCGACGAAGAACAGCACATCGCGGCCCTTGCCTGACGCCTGTTTTTCGTCGCGGAAATATTCCGCCATGGTGAGGCCGGTGAGAGCGACGCGCAGACGGTTGCCCGGCGGTTCATTCATCTGGCCGTACACCATCGCCACCTTGGACTTGGACAGGTCGTCTTTGTCGATGACGCCCGATTCGATCATCTCGTGATAAAAATCATTTCCTTCGCGGGTGCGTTCACCGACGCCCGCAAACACGGAAAGCCCGCTGTATTGCTTGGCGATGTTGTTGATGAGTTCGAGCATGTTCACGGTCTTGCCCACGCCGGCGCCGCCGAACAAGCCGACCTTGCCGCCCTTGGCGAATGGCACCAGCAAGTCGATGACCTTGATGCCCGTCACCAGAAGATCCTGGCCGCCCGCCTGCTCATCATAGGCCGGCGCCGGTCGGTGGATGGGCAGGTGTTCCTTGGCATTGACCGGGCCCTTTTCGTCCTGCGGTTTGCCGAGCACGTCCATGATGCGGCCCAACGTGGCGGCGCCCACCGGGACGGAAATTCCCTTGCCGGTGTTCTTTACCGTGAGACCACGGCGCAGTCCCTCGGACGCGCCCATGGCGATGCAGCGCACGATGCCGTCGCCCAATTGCTGCTGTACTTCCAGCGTCAAGTCCACGTCATCGAGGATGAGCGCATCGTAGACTTTGGGAATCTGATCGCGCGGAAATTCCACGTCGATGACCGCGCCGATGATTTGCACGATTTTGCCGCTACCGCTGGACATTTTTTATTGACCTCTCAACGGGGTTGCTGCGCAACCCCGTACATAAAGCGGCGCTGCGCGCCGATTAAAGAAAACTGTAGACCACATCTAAACCGCCGCTGCCCCACCCACGATCTCGGAGAGTTCCTTCGTGATCGCGGCCTGGCGGGCCTTGTTGTAAATGAGCTGAAACTCTTCGATGAGATCGCCCGCGTTGTCCGAGGCGCTCTTCATGGCCACCATGCGCGCCGCCATTTCGCAGGCGACGTTTTCGACCGCGCCCTGGAATACCTGTGATTCGACGTAGCGCATCAAGATGCCGTCGAGGATTTCCACCGAATCCGGTTCGTAAATGTAGTCCCAGCGTTCCTGCAGCTCGTCCTTGTCGACGGTCTCGAGGGGCAGCAGCTGCGAGACGACGGCCTTTTGGGTCATCGTGTTGACGAAAACGTTGTGCACCAGCAGCAGCTGATCGATCTTCGCGTCCCGATAAAAATCGAGCATCACCTTGGTGGTGCCGATCAACTCAGCGACATGCGGCCGGTCGCCCAAGTGTGTGACCGACGCGACGACTTCGATGCCGGCCAAACGCTTGAAGAACTGCAGCGCCTTGGAGCCGATGACGCACAAGTACACCTTGTTGCCGCGCGACTGCGCTTCACGTATCGCGGTGAGCGCGGCCTTGAACAAATTCAAATTGAGCGAGCCTGCCAAACCCCGATCGGTGCTGATCACGACGATACCGACGGCGGTCACCGGGCGCTCCAGCGTAAAAGGATGCTTGTAGTCCAGATTCACCTGGCGCAAGTGCCCGACCAGCTTGCGTATCTTTTCGGCGTACGGGCGTGCCGCGCGCATTCTCTCCTGCGCCTTGCGCATCTTGCTCGCGGCCACCATTTCCATGGCCTTGGTGATCTTCTGAGTATTTTTGATACTCGCGATCTTGCTGCGGATTTCCTTTGCGCCTGCCATTGCGTTGCCTGTTACTTACAGCGTCGCGAAGAATTCGTCGCAGCACTTCTTCAAGGCTGCTTCGACATCTTTGGACAGGTCCGGCTTGGCATTGATGCTCGTGAGCAGGTCGGCGTGGCTCGAGCGGGCGAATGATTGCAATGCGGCTTCTGTTTCCACCACTTTGAGGCGATCGACCTTGTCGAAGTAGCCGTTGTTGCCGGCGAACAGCGACAGCGCCATCTCGGCCACCGACATGGGCGAGTACTGCTTCTGCTTCATCAGCTCGGTAACGCGCTGGCCGCGTTCCAGCTGCCGGCGCGTGGCTTCGTCCAAATCAGAGGCGAATTGCGAGAATGCCGCCAGCTCGCGGAACTGCGCGAGCGCCAGGCGAATGCCGCCGCCCAGCTTCTTGATGATGTTGGTTTGCGCGGCGCCGCCGACGCGCGACACGGAAATGCCGGCGTTGATGGCCGGACGCATGCCGGCATTGAACAAGTCGGTTTCCAGGAATATCTGGCCGTCGGTGATCGAAATCACGTTGGTCGGCACGAACGCCGTGACGTCGCCCGCCTGGGTTTCGATGATGGGCAGTCCGGTGAGCGATCCGGTCTTGCCCTTGACGCGGCCTTCAGTGAATTTCTCGACGTATTCTTCGTTGACGCGCGCGGAACGCTCGAGCAGGCGCGAATGCAAATAGAACACGTCGCCGGGATAGGCTTCGCGGCCCGGGGGCCTGCGCAGCAGCAGGGAGATCTGGCGATACGCCACGGCCTGTTTGGACAGATCGTCGTACACGATCAGCGCGTCTTCGCCCCGGTCCATGAAGTACTCGCCCATGGCGCAGCCGCCGTAAGGCGCGAGATATTGCATGGCTGCCGGCGTCGAGGCCGAGGCGGCGACAACGATGGTATGTCCCATGGCGCCATGCTCTTCGAGCTTGCGCACGACGTTGGCGATCGAACTTTGTTTCTGTCCGATGGCGACGTAGACGCACTTAACGCCCGTGCCTTTCTGATTGATGATGGTGTCGATGGCCACCGCGGTCTTGCCGGTCTGCCGGTCGCCGATGATGAGCTCGCGCTGACCGCGGCCGATCGGCACCATGGCGTCGATGGCCTTTAGGCCGGTTTGCACCGGCTGGGACACGCTCTTGCGGAAAATCACGCCGGGAGCAACGCGCTCCAACGGAGATTTCAGCTTGGCGTTCACCGGGCCCTTGCCGTCGATCGGCGTGCCGAGCGCATCGACCACGCGGCCGAGCAGTTCCGGGCCCACCGGGACTTCGAGAATGCGGCCGGTCGTCTTGACCTCAGAACCTTCCGAAATGTGCTTGTAGTCGCCGAGCACCACGGCGCCCACCGAGTCCTGCTCGAGGTTCAGCGCCAGGCCGAAGGTGTTGCCGGCGAATTCCAACATTTCGCCGTAGCGTGCGTCCGCCAACCCATGCACACGCACGATGCCGTCGGTGACGCTGACCACCGTCCCGACGTTGCGCGCCTCGGAGGCGGATTTGAATTTGTCGATGCGCGCCTTGATCAGGTCGCTGATTTCAGATGCCTTGATGGACATAAATAGTTCCTAGCTTCCCAATTCTGTGGCGAGTCGTTGCAATCGGCCTTTCAATGAGCCGTCGATGACCAAGTCTCCGGCGCGCACGACGGCGCCGCCCAACAGCGTCGCGTCGACCGAACTTTGCACGCGTACCTGGCGCTTGAGCCGCTTGCTCAATGCGGCGGCGAGTTTGTCCTGTTGCGCGTTGCTGAGTGCGATGGCGGAGATGACGTCGACGTCGACGGTGTTCTCGACATCCGAGCGAAGCTTCTCGTAGTGCGCAAAAATCTCCGGCAGCAGCAGCAGGCGATGATTCTCGGCCAGCACGCGCACGAAATTTTGCATGGCCGGATCGAGCGCCGTGCCGGCGACATCGGTAATGATGCTCACCAAATCGGCTTGACTCCACTTTGGACTCTTGGTGAGCGCGGCAAGGCGCGGATCGGCGACAATCTCGGCCGCCGTCTTCAATCCTTGCGACCATTGTGCAAAGCCGCCCGCGTCGCGCGCGTACTCGAACGCGGCTTTTGCATAGGGCCGGGCGATGGTGGCTCGCTCAGCCACCGGCAACCTCGGCGGCCAATTTGTCCAACAGATCGGCGTGCATCTTGGGATCGATTTCCCGGCCCAACAAGCGTGAAGCGCCCTCGACAGCGAGTTTTCCCACCTCTTTGCTGAGTTGTTCGCGAGCCCGCGTGCTTTCGCGTGCGACCTCATCGTGAGCCTGCGCCACCAGACGCTGCGCTTCGCTGGCGGCGGCGCCCTTGGCTTCCTCGACCATTTCGTTGGAACGCTTGCCGGCCATGTCGACGATCTGCGCCGCGCGATCGCGTGCTTCGCGCATGATGTCCTTGGAGCGCGCCTCGGCTTGCGCGAGGTCTTGCTCGCTCTTGCTGGCGGCGGCCAGGCCTTCGGCGATTTTCTTCTGCCGCGTCTCGATGGCCGTCATGATGGCCGGCCAAAAGAATTTCATGACCGCCCACGCAACCAGGAAGAAGACAACTCCTTGGATGACCAGCGTGATTGCTAAGTTCATTGCTTACTCCTTGCCTTGGCGCCGCTGCAGGGCGCTGCCGGCCTGCTTACTTGAGACCGAGCGAGCCCAAGAAGGGATTGGCGTACAGCAATAAGAAACCAACGGCCACGCCGATGATGGGCACGGCATCGAGCAATCCGGCGACAATGAACATCTTGGTCTGCAGCATGTTGGTGAGTTCCGGCTGGCGAGCGGAGCTTTCGAGGAACTTGCCGCCCAGAAGGCCGAAGCCGATGGCGGCGCCCGCGCCACCCAGGCCGATCACCAAGCCTGCTGCAATCACGGTAGAGCTCATGAGTTGAGCGATTTGGGTCACATTGTCCATTATTGTCTCCGGTCTTTAATGTCTTGAAGGAATCGAATCAGTGCTTCTCGGCCGCGATGCCCACATACACGATGGTCAGCACCATGAAAATAAACGCTTGCAGCGTGATGATGAGGTAGTGGAATGCGGTCCATATGACGCCGGCAAAGAACTGCGCGCCGCCGAGAAAGTAGGTCGACACGTGGTTGAGCGCCGCACCGAGCGTGAAACACGCGATCAGCAAAAATATGAGTTCGCCGGCATACATGTTGCCGAACAACCGCATCGACAGAGACAGCGGCCTGACGAGTTCTTCGATGATCCGGAATATGAAATTGACCGGCGCCAGCACGATTTTGAGGACGGTGCCGTGAGCGTGAAACGGTGCGGTGAACCACTCGCCGGCAAAAGTGCCGATGCCCTTGTGCGTGATGCCCACCCACTGGATCAGCAGAAATACGCCCAAGGCCATGCCGACCGTGGTGTTGAGATCGGCGGTCGCCACCGTGCGCAGATGCTCTACGCCGAACAGTTTGGCGGCGGCGGGCAGCGCATCCACCGGCAGGATGTCCATGAAGTTTTCCAGGAACACGATGCAGAAAATGGTGATGGCGAGGGGCGCAATGAATTTATTCTTGCCATGGAAGGTGTCCTTCACCATGTCATCGACAAACTCCACCAGCAGCTCGACCGCGGTCTGCAGTTTTCCGGGGACGCCGTTGGTGGCGCGGCGCGCGACCAACGACAGCAAAAATATGAAGAAGAACGAAATGATCAGAGTGAAAATGATGCTGTCGATATGGACGGTCCAAAAAACCCCGTGCCCCGTATCGACGGTCAAATGCGTAAGGTGGTGCTTGATATAGCCCGTTACCCCGCCCGACACTTCTTCCTCAACCATCATTCCAAAGCGCATAAGTCCCCAAACGTCATTTGAGCCGGATCAGACCGACCCAATAACCCAATTGCGCCGCCACTACTCCAATCAATAGTGGTGCCGCGTCGAGTTTCAACAGCGCGATCGCCAAATACAGCGCGATCGCGAACCATAACCACTTCAGCAAAACTGCGGCGTACATCGCCGTCGTGAGGGTGGCGCCGCCGGCAATCCCGGGCTTGAACATGCGCCAACCAAACACTGCGCTTCCCGCAGCCACGATCAATCCACCCACCAGCGCCGCGAGCCCTGCTGATGAGCCTTTGAATACAAAAAACGCGGACGCGACTAATGCCGCGCAGCCTGCTTGCAGGAGCACGACTCGAACGACCACCCGCTTACCGCGACGCTGAACTTCAGTCATCGCGAAGGGACCGGACCGGCGGCGCTGCCTTCAATTTGCACATTCTGTGAGCCGCCGCCAGTCAAAATTGCCGGCGCATTATAGAGATCGCGACCTTGGTTCTCAAGGCGTTTCAGTGCGTATTTTGTTGCATCACTGGATGTGGGCCAGAATGCCTTCGAGCTCGTCCAAACTGTTGTAACTGACGATCAATTTGCCCTTGCCCGAAGCCGCGTGCTGAAACGCCACTTTGGCGCCGAGCTTCTCGGCAATCTCGGTCTCCAGCCGATGAATATCCGGGTCCACGGCCTTATCTGCAGCGCCGGCGGAATCAGCGGCCTTGGGGTTGATGATGCGCCGCACCAACGCTTCCGTGTCGCGGACCGACAATGACTTTTTGGCCACCAGTGCGGCGACTTCGATCTGCTGCCGGCGCGTGGCGAGCCCCAGCAGGGCGCGCGCATGCCCCATTTCGATCTGACGCGTCTCCAGCATCTCCTTGACCTCGTCGGTCAATTCCATGAGGCGGACCAGATTGCTCACCGCGGCTCTCGAGCGCCCCACGGCCTCGGCCGCGGCTTGGTGGGTCAAGCCGAATTCTTCGATCAAGCGCAACAAAGCCCGTGCTTCTTCCAGAGGATTGAGATCCTCGCGCTGAATGTTCTCAATCAGCGCCATGGCGACCGCGTCTTCGTCGGGCACGTCGCGAATCACGGCGGGAATTTCCGACAGTCCCGCCATTTGCGCGGCCCGCCAGCGCCGCTCGCCGGCGATGATTTCGTAGCGCTGCGATTCGGTCGGATTCGGCCTCGGCAGAGGCCGTACCAGAATGGGCTGCACCAAACCACGCGATTTGATGGAATCGGCCAATTCGCCCAAGGTCTCGGGACGCATGTCGGCGCGCGGCTGGTACTTGCCCCGCTGCAATAGGTCCACGGGCAAAGAGGCCAGGCGGTCGCCGGCCAGCACCGGCGGCGCCTTTTCGGCCTCAGGGCTCAGGGCGCGCCGCGCCAGCAGCGGACTGAGTTCAGCCAGGCCTCGACCTAAAGACGGCTTTTTGCCGGACATAGCATTTCCCGAGAGACGTTGGGGAGATTATACGGGCGCGTCCGGCATAACGGGCGTGTCAGGCGTGTCAGGCGGGACAGGCGTGTCAGGCGGGACGGGAGCGTCCGGCACCTCGTCACGGCGAATCATTTCGCCGGCCAATGCCAGATAGGCAAGCGCGCCCCGCGATTCCTTGTCGTGAAACAAGGCAGGCCTGCCGAAACTCGGCGCTTCCGCGAGCCTGACATTGCGCGGAATCACCGTGCGAAACACCTTGTCGCCGAAGTGCTCGGTGAGCTGTGCGGAAACCTCGTTGGCCAAATTGTTGCGCGGGTCGAACATGGTGCGCAGCAATCCTTCGATTTCCAAAACCGGATTGATGCTGTCCTTGATTTGCTCGACGGTTTGCATCAACGCGGTCAGGCCTTCGAGCGCGTAGTACTCGCACTGCATGGGAACCATCACGGAATCCGCCGCCACGAGTGCGTTCAAGGTCAGCATATTCAGCGACGGTGGGCAGTCGACGAGAATCACGTCGAAATCCTCGCGCACCGGCGCAACGGCATTGCGCAATTTGAACTCGCGCCCAACCGTCATGGTGAGCAAGCGAACCTCGGCGGCGGTGAGATCCTGATTCGCCGGCATCAGCATGAAGCCGCCATACTCGACGGGCACCAATGCCTCAACGGCACTGCAGTCTCCCAACAGGACATCGCAGCTGGTGCGGGATTGCGCATGCTTGTCGATGCCGCATCCCATGGTGGCATTGCCCTGAGGATCCAAGTCGATGAGCAGGACGCGGCGCTTGGTCGCGGTCAACGACGCAGCCAGATTCACGGCGGTCGTGGTTTTGCCCACACCGCCTTTCTGGTTGGCCACCGCAATGACCCGTTTCATTTCTTGGCCAATTTCATGACTTGCTCGATTTTTGGCTTCGCACCAGCTCCACCAGATGCCGCTCGTCGGTCAGGCCCGGCACACTCAAGCGATGCACCGCTAATGCGCGGAACGATCTAGGCAGCGCGGAAATCTCATCATCCGGCCGTTTCCCCTTCATCGCCAGCAACCGCCCGCCCGGAGCGCATAAATGGCCGGCATAGGCCACGAAATCCGCCAGCGACGACAGGGCTCGAGCCGCCACTGTATCGAAAAGTTCGAACGGTCTATAGGTTTCCGCACGAGAATTGACGACCAGCACATTGCTCAACCCTAAGCGCTGGCTGGTTTGCTCGACGAATCGCGCCTTTTTCCCGGTAGCCTCGATCAGCGTAAACCGGCGCTCCGGATTGGCGATCGCCAGCACCAGGCCCGGAAAGCCGGCACCGGTGCCGACATCGGCCACGCGCTCGCCGCGCAGGTAGGGCTGCAAACTGAGGCTGTCGAGCACATGTTTTCGAAGCATGCCGGGGCGATCGCGGATCGCGGTCAAGTTGAATTGTGCGTTGCCCTGTTCCAGTTCATCCACCAGCCGCAGCAGCGATTCGGCGCGCGCGCCAAGATCGATCCGGAGTTCCGCCGCGCCCGAGGCGAGTAGGTCGCGTTCCGCGTCTCGCATGCTAGGACGCGGGATCAGCCGCGTCGAGTTGGATGGTCAGCTGGGTATCCTCTTCATTCGGCTCCCGTTCGATGTGCGCGGCGAAAGCAATGCCGCCATCGGCGCCTTCGCAGGCTGCCGGGTCTTTCGAGTCTTTCGGGTCTTTCGAGTCTTTCGGGTCTTTCGAGTCTTTCGAGCCTTCCGAGCGTTCGGGGCCGGCGGAAGCTGCGGTGTTTGGCGCATGAGCATTCTTCGTCCACAGGGCGCAGGCGTCCGCGACAATTTGAGCAGACCCGTTCTCGGGCAGCCGCACCGTAGCCTCGATACGCGACAGCTTGCCGCGATTGAAGCACAGCAGGTACGAGGACGGCGAACGCGTCAGGAAGCGCGGGCCCGTCCCACTGACGGCATAACACTCCGGGTCGCCGGCAGGCGATTCGCCGTGCGCCTCGTCGCGAAACACCAACACCTCGTGCACTGCCAGCGGGATATCTTTGAGGACGCTGCCGAAAGGCGCGATGAGAAGCACATGCCAATCATAGGAGGCGTCGAGAGGGGGTGGCGGGGGCGGCGGCGGCGCGATCTGCGGCTTGGAAGCGGCACAAGCGGCCAGCATAATTGCCGTGACGGCCGGCACGGCCCACCGAACATGCAGCAGAGCGTAATTCATTCAGGTCCCCGCCAATCGATTGACTAGCGTTTCAAGTTCGGCCGCGGCATCGGCATCCGCCGGCCGTTCGCGCTCGAGCGCCCGGCGCAGCGCCTGCACGCCCGAGTTCTTCATCTTCGAGCAAGCCTTCGCATAGTGAACACGCCAGTCCGCAATCAGCTCGCGTTCGAAGAATTCGTAGTCCCGGTCATTGACAATTGCGTCGAGCACCATCGCGCAAACGGCCAACTGTTGAACACGAGGCCAGGACAGCGCGGGCGCGGACGAGCCTTCGGCAAAGCAGCGATGCAAATAAGCGGCCGGGTCCGCGCTCGCGATGTCGTCCAGTAGATCGCGGACGTCGTAAGATTCAATCAAATGCTCGAAGCCCGCCATTGATCTCATTATCCTCGCAACAGCCCTATGAGAATATAGTCCATGAACCGAATTTATTTGTTGCTGCTGCTTGCCGCGCCGCTGCTGGCCAACTCCGCGGTCCTCGCTGTCTCGCGTGTCGAGCGCGGCAGCTTGACCTTCGACAACATTCCGCAGGTCCCCGCGGACCTCGCCGAAAAACTGGATGGTTACCTCAATGCGCGCCAGGCGACGCCGCTCGGCTGGTCGCCCAAGGGTCAATTGCTGATCGCGACCCGCTTCGGCGATGTCGAGCAGCTGCATCTGGTCGAGCAGGCGGGCGGCGCCCGGCGTCAACTGACTTTCCTGCAAGAGCCTGTAACTCAAGCGGCGTTTTCGCCTCACCCGTCGCGCAATGCCTACGTCTATCTCAAGGACGTGGGCGGCAATGAGAATGCCCAACTGTATTATCAGCGAGCGGGCGAACCGGCGGCGAAACTGCTGACCGACGGCAAGTCCCTGAACGGCGCTCCGCTGTGGTCGAACAACGGCAACGAAGTGGCCTTCTTCAGCACCGCCCGGGACGGCCATACCTATGACATCGATATCGTGGATCCGGAATCAGGCAGCCTGCCGCGCCTCGCTCTGACTGGCGACTCGAGCGGCGCCAGCTGGTCCGCACTCGATTGGTCGCCCGACGATACCAAGCTGTTGGTGCTCAAAGAGGTCTCGACCTCTGAAGGCTATCTGTACATCGTCGACCTCAATTCCGGACAGAGGCGCGAGGTCGACCCTTCTGCGGCTAAGGTGGGAATAGCGGGCGCCAAATTTACGCGCGACGGCCAGGGCGTGTACTTCATTTCGGATCGTGACGGGGAGTTCGCGCGGCTGCGCTACATCAATCTCTTCACCAATGAGAAAACCATGATTTCAGGGCACATTCCCTGGGACATCGAGGAATTGGCGATTTCACGCGACGGGCATTACCTGGCCTACGTCAGCAATGAAGCCGGCGCCGGCAAGATTAATCTGCTGGATTTGCGCACGCACCAGGACCTCACGCCGCCAAGGCTTCGCACGCCGGGGATCATCAATTCCTTGAGCTTCGATCCTGACGGCAAGCGGCTCGCGTTCGGCTTCGAGGCAGCGAATCAGCCGCGGGACGCTTACGTTTTGAGCATCGCGGAGAATCGGCTGGAGCCCTGGACGGTCAGCGAAGCGGGTCCGGTCGACCTCGATAAACTTGTCGTGCCGCGCCTTGCGCAGTTTCCGACCTTCGACCGCACGGACGGCAACGCTCGACAGATTCCGCTGTATGTCTACGAACCCGCAACGCCAGGGCCGCATCCCGTGCTCATCTCACTGCACGGCGGACCTGAATCGCAGTTCCGTCCCGGGTTCGATCCCTGGATTCAATATGTGGTCAATGAGCTGGGCTTTGCGGTCATTGCGCCCAACGTGCGCGGTTCTTCGGGATACGGCAAGAGTTACCTGGCGCTCGACAACGGCCTGCTGCGCGAGGACGCCGTGAAAGATGTCGGCGCGATGCTGTTCTGGATCAGACAGCAGAGCGCCTTCGACGCCAAGCATGTGGTGGTTGCGGGCGGCTCTTATGGCGGTTATTTGACATTGGCAACGCTGGTCAATTACAGCGACCGATTGCGCGGCGGCGTGGATGTTGCCGGCATTGCAGACTTCGTGAGTTTTCTGACCAACACCGCACCCTACCGGCAGAACCAGCGGCGCGCCGAATACGGCGATGAACGCGATCTCGAGATGCGCGGCTTCCTGAGGCGCATCTCGCCCCTGACCAATGCGGACCGGATTACCGTTCCGCTGCTGGTGGTGCACGGCAAGAACGATCCGCGGGTGCCCCTCTCGGAGGCGGAACAGATCGTCAATAAATTACGCGCCAAAGGCCGCGAGGTGTGGTATTTGCTGGCCGCCGACGAAGGCCACGGCTATCGAAAGAAACAGAACCGCGACGCTTACTACGCAACCTTTGCGCAGTTCTTGACGATGCTGCGCCAGTAGGAGCCTGCGTTTATTTGCTGTTGGTGGTCGCGGTCGTCAGCGGCGAAGGGTGGTCCGCGAAGTATTCGGCAGCGATCCTGACATCTTCGTCGCTGGTGAGCAGTTGCGCCATGCCGTCCATGACGACGTTCTTGCGCCGGCCGTTGCGATACGCGGCAAGCGCTTGTTCGAGGTAATCCGCGTGCTGTCCGGCCAGCACCGGCGGCTTGGGGTTCAATGGCGCTTCGACGCCGAGACCGTTCTCGCCGTGACATGCGACGCAAGCCGCGACTTGTTTCGGCGTCTTCGACGATGCGCTGGCCGCGCCGGGTTTCACCGCTTCCGCGCCTTGCAAGTAGGCGGCGATGTCTTCGATGTCCTGATCCGACAGCGACGCCGCTTGCGCGTGCATGGTGGCATGGGGCCGCGTGCCCTCACGATACTCCTGCAGCGCCGAGATCAGGTAAGCGCTGTTCTGGTGGCGCAGTTTTGGAACGCTGTAATCCGGATACGCGTTTTTGTAATTGACGACCCCGTGGCATCCATAACAGGTGTAGAACTTTTTCTCGCCCGCGGCCGGATCACCGGCTGCCTGCGCGCCAAGCGACACACTGGAAAAAAGCGCCGCGGCGGCGAGCCACACTGGGGCATTCAATCGAGAAAGCATCTGGTTCTCCGAGCCTTCGACGGCTCAATTCGGTGCGCTGATGTTAAAGAGTGGGCGGGCAAATTGCCACTGATAGCGGCCACACATCAAAATTTGCCGCTGCGCGCTATAAAACGTTCGCCAAATCTTGCAGCAGGCCGGCATCGGTGGGCTCGGTTCCGGCCGGATATCTGCCGGTCAACCGGCCGTCGCGATCGATGAGAAATTTCTCAAAATTCCACTCGATGTCGCCGGGGAAGCCGTTTTCCGGCGCCGTCAGCCACGCGTACAGCGGATGGCGGCGGGGGCCGTTGACCTCGATTTTCGCCGACAGGGGGAAGGTCACGCCGAAGTTGACGGAGCAGAATGTTTGGATTTCCGAGGGCGTGCCGGGTTCCTGTGCGCCGAACTGATTGCACGGAAAACCAATGACCGTGAAATTCTTGGCTTTCAGTTCCTGGTAAAGGTCCTGAAGGCCTGCGTATTGCGGCGTGTAGCCGCAGCGGCTGGCGACGTTCACCGCCAACGCCGCCTTGCCCCGCAAGCCTTCCAACACATTGGCGCTGCCGTCGAGTCCCGGCACGATAAAATCGTAGAAAAAGTTCTTCATCGCTGCCTCATGGTTGCGCGGCGCCGTTTACGCGGCGCGATCGCGCTTCTTCAGATGCACCAGCAGCAGCGAAACCGCCGCCGGCGTGAGTCCCGGGATTCGGGCAGCTTGCCCCAAGGTTTGAGGACGCACCTCGCCGAGCCGCTCGCGGGCCTCGTTCGACAATCCTCCGACCTGTGAATAGTCGATATCGGCCGGCAGGCGCAATTCTTCGTAGCGATGCTGGCGCTCGATCTCATCGCTCTGGCGCTGCAAATAGCCCGAATATTTCGCCTGCACTTCAACCTGCAGTTTCACCTGTTCGCACAAGCGCTCATCGTCATGCCATTCGGCCGCCGCCGCCGGCACGACGCCTTGCAAATCGTCGTAAGAAATTTCCGGCCGGCGCAACAGGTCAAATGCATGGGCCTCTCGCGACAGCGGCGCGCCCAGTTTGGCGAGCAATACCGCATCGGCCTTCGAGGGCTGCACAACGGCACGCTCCAGCCGGTCGATCTCGCGGTCGACGGCGGCGCGCTTGCGCTGAAAGAATTCCCAACGCGAATCATCAACCAATCCGAATTCCCTTCCCTGGGGTGTCAGGCGCAGATCCGCATTGTCTTCGCGCAAGGACAGGCGGTATTCGGCACGGCTGGTGAACATCCGGTAAGGCTCGGTCGCGCCGCGTGTGATCAAATCATCGACCAGAACGCCCAGGTAGGCGTCGCTGCGTTTCGGGCACCAGGACGCGCGCTCCTGAACTTGAAGAGCCGCGTTCAAGCCTGCGAGCAGACCCTGCGCGGCGGCTTCCTCATAGCCGGTGGTGCCGTTGATCTGGCCGGCGAAGTACAGGCCGGACAGGAATTTGCTTTCCAGGCTGTACTTCAAATCGCGCGGATCAAAAAAATCGTACTCGATGGCGTAGCCCGGCCGCGTGATGTGCGCGTGCTCGAATCCTGCGATGGTGCGCACGAATTCGTACTGCACATCGAAGGGCAGGCTGGTCGAGATGCCATTGGGGTAGATCTCGCAAGTATCCAAACCTTCGGGTTCGACGAAGATCTGATGCGAATGCTTGCCGGCGAAGCGCACGACTTTGTCCTCGACCGACGGGCAGTAGCGCGGGCCGACGCCTTCAATCACACCGGTGAACAGGGGCGAGCGCGCGGTGGCGGCGCGAATGATGTCGTGAGTTCGTTCGTTGGTGGCCGTGATGTGGCAGGGGAGCTGGCGCGGGTGCGCAGCGCGCGTGCCGAGGTAGGAAAAAACCGGCCGCGGATCATCGCTGTGCTGCTCGCGCAGCGCGGAGAAATCGATGCTGCGCCCGTCGATGCGCGGCGGCGTGCCGGTCTTCAATCGACCGACGCGCAAATTCAATTCGCGCAGGCGCGCCGCCAGTCTCAAGGATGGTGGATCGCCTGCGCGGCCGCCCGCATGACTCTCGAGGCCCACATGAATCTTGCCGCCCAAGAACGTGCCGACGGTGAGCACCACTGCGCGTGCGCGAAACTCAATGCCGCTCAAGGTTGCGACGCCCACGACGCGCTCGCCCTGCAGCAGCAGATCGGCCGCTTCCTGTTGAAACAGCGCCAATCGGGGTTGGGACTCGAGAATTCGGCGAATCGCCCGCCGGTATAGTTGTCGATCCGCCTGCGCGCGGGTAGCTCTCACGGCCGGTCCCTTGCTGGCGTTCAAGGTGCGGAACTGAATGCCGGCCTGATCGGTCGCGAGCGCCATCGCACCCCCGAGCGCGTCAATCTCCTTGACCAAGTGGCCCTTGCCGATGCCGCCGATCGCGGGGTTGCAGCTCATTTGCCCCAAGGTCTCGATGCTGTGCGTGAGCAGCAGCGTGCTTTGGCCCATGCGGGCAGCCGCGAGCGCCGCTTCGGTGCCGGCATGACCGCCGCCGATGACGATGACGTCGTATTCCTTCGCAAAACGCATGATGCTGAATCTACTCGATTTTTAAACCGGGCGCGTACTCTAATCCTATGCTTGAAAAAGCACCAGGGAACCATTTGAGCGCCTTTGGCAACTAAGGGATCATGGGCCCGGATAGTTCGAAGGAAAAGATCAGCCGCGACGGCGGCGGCGCGGGCATCACGGCGGTCGCCGTCATCGTCGCGCTCGTCGTGGGGATGATCGGTATTTTCGACGTCGCGGCCGGCGCCGCGCCGCAGATTGGCCAGCCCGCCCCGGACTTCACCGCCATGGACAGCCGGGGCAACCCGGTTCAGCTGCGTGCGTACCGGGGCAAGACCGTTGTTCTGGAATGGACCAACGCCGACTGCCCTTACACGCACAAGCATTACAGCAGCGGCAACATGCAACGCGTACAAAGCCTGGCGCAACAGAACGGTGTGGTGTGGCTGACGGTGATTTCTTCGGCTCCGGGCAAGCAAGGCTATGTGAATGGCCCCGCCGCGGATGCCCTGACGCAGTCGCGCAAAGCGGTTCCGGCCGCCGTGCTGCTGGATTCGCAAGGTGCGGTGGGGCGCTTGTATGCGGCGAAGACGACGCCGCATTTATTCGTCATCGACAAAGATGGGACGCTGCAGTACATGGGAGGCATGGACAGCCTCGCGACCGTGGATGAAGCGGATATTGCGCGCGCCGAGCCTTATTTGAAGGACGCGATGCTGGCAGTGGTGCAAGGCAATCCCGTGCCGCGCGCCGTGACCAGACCCTACGGCTGTTCGATCAAATACTAGCTGCACGCGGCAGCGGTGAGCGCGACGCTGTAAGGCGCGAGTGCGCCGTTGCGGCGAGCCTGCCGCGCTCATTCCACGGCGACGGGAATGCCCGCAAATTTCCCCGCCCATTTTTTGGGTCCGGTTTCGTGCACCGACTCGCCGTCCGCGCTCACCGCCACCGTCACCGGCATATCTTTGACGTCGAACTCGTACACGGCTTCCATGCCGAGTTCCGGAAAGGCAATGATGCGGCTGGCGCGAATGGCATTCGACACGAGAAAGGCCGCTCCGCCGACCGCAATCAAATAGGCGGAACGGTGCTTCGCAATGGAGGCGACCGTTTCAGGTCCGCGCTCGGCTTTCCCCACCATCGCCAGCAATCCCGACTTGCCGAGCATGGTGTCCGTAAATCGATCCATGCGATTGGCGGTGGTCGGACCCGCCGGCCCCACGACTTCGCTGCCCACGGGATCCACAGGACCGACGTAGTAGATCACGCGGCCGGTGAAATCCAAGCCGTCGGGCAGCGGCTTGCCGGCCTCGAGCAATGCGCAGATGCGCTTGTGTGCGGCGTCGCGCCCCGTCAGCAGCTTTCCTGAGAGCAGCAATCGTTCGCCCGGCTTCCACGTCGCGATCTGTCGTTGTGTCAGGCCATCGAGCGACACCCGGCGCGCGCCGGCATCCGCGGTCCACTGAACCTTGGGCCACAAATCCAGGTCCGGCGGCGTCAGGACCGCGGGCCCCGAGCCGTCCAGCGTGAAGTGGATGTGGCGGGTGGCGGCGCAATTGGGAATCACGGCCACGGGCAACGATGCCGCGTGCGTTGGATAATCGAGCACCTTGACGTCGAGCACCGTGGTCAGGCCGCCCAGGCCTTGCGCGCCGATGCCGAGAGCATTGACCCGCTGGTAGATTTCCAGGCGCAGCTCTTCGAGCGCGGTCTTCGGTCCACGCGCGATCAGATCGCCGATGTCGATGGGATCCATGAGCGCTTTCTTGGCGAGCAGCATGGCTTTCTCGGCGCTGCCGCCGATGCCCACGCCCAGCATTCCCGGCGGACACCAGCCCGCGCCCATCTCGGGCACCATTTCCAGCACCCAGTCGGCGACGGAATCCGCGGGGTTCAACATTGCAAACAGGGATTTGTTTTCCGAGCCGCCGCCTTTCGCGGCAACCGTTATTTCGAGCCTGTCGCCCGGCGCCAACTCGGTGTGGATCACCGCCGGGGTGTTGTCGCGCGTGTTGGCGCGCTTGAATGCGGGATCGGAAACGATGGAGGCGCGCAGCTTGTTGTCGGGGTTCAAATAAGCCCGGCGCACGCCTTCGTTGATCATGGATTCAAGATCGAGCTTCGCGTCCCAGGAGACGCCCATGCCCACTTTGACGAACACCACGACGATGCCGGTGTCCTGACAAATCGGCCGGTGACCCTCCGCGCACATGCGCGAATTGGTGAGAATCTGCGCGATCGCATCGCGCGCCGATGGGCTCTGTTCGATGGCGTACGCACGTCCCATGGCGCGGATGAAATCCGGCGTGTGGTAGTAAGAGATGTACTGCAGGGCGTCGGCAACGCTCGCAATCACATCGGCTTCGCGAATCACGGCCATGTCGCACCCTAGGAGCCAGGCTCCAAACGATAAGTCGAACTGTCCCGCAAATCTATCAAGATGTGGCCAGGCGTGGGTAGCGAATCCCATACAATCGCGCTAAATCGGAGGTTGCATGCGGCAGGGGTTGGTGACGCTCGGGTGGGTAGGCTTGTGCGTGTGCGCCGGGTGGGCTCGCCTCGTCCGAGCTGAGGGTGCGGCGACGCTGCCCCTGACTGAATGCCGCCTCGAGCATCCGTTGCATCTGACCTCCATTCCCGCGCGCTGCGGCACATTGCGCGTGCCGGAAGACCGCGGGCACTCCAAGGAAGCATCGATCGAGCTGAAAGTGGCCGTGGTGCCGGCGCTCAATCGGCGCAGCACGGCATCGCCGATGTTCTTGTTGGCGGGTGGTCCCGGGCAAAGCGCCATGCAGGTGTACACGGCCTTGAGCAGCGCGTTCGCGCGGATCAACCGCAATCACGCCATCGTGCTCTTGGACCAGCGCGGCACCGGAACCTCCAGTCCCCAGACCTGCGAATATCCCGAAACATGGCAGCAGCCGGTGGATCCGATGCCCGCGCTGCGCAAGGCAACCACGGAATGCCTCGCCAAGTTGGGGCCGCGGGTGCGCTTCTACACCACCAGCATCGCGGTTCGAGACCTTGACGAGATGCGCGCGGCCTTGGGCTACGAGCAGATCGACTTGTACGGCGCGTCGTACGGCACGCGGGTCGCGGAGCTCTATATGCGCCGCTATCCGGCACGCGTGCACGCGGTGATATTGGACGGTGTGACCTACCCAGAACAGATCATCGGCGTGGAGACGCCGCAGGATGGCGAGAATGCCTTGAATCTCATCGTGGCGCGCTGCGGGCAAGCGCCTGACTGCGCCGCGACGTACCCGGACCTGCAGCGGGATTTGGAAACGTTGCTGCGGCAATTCGGTCCGCAAAAAGTCATGGTGACCATCGACGATCCGAACAGCGGGTTGCCGCTGGAGATCGAGTTCAACCGCAGAATTCTGGGCGCGGCGCTGCGGTTTTTATCGTACAGCGCCACGCAGGCCTCGCTGCTGCCCACCCTGATTCATGAAGCCGTGCATGGCAGGCTGCGGCCGCTGGCATCCCAATCCATCATGAACGCGCGGCAGATCGGCGATCAGTTGGCGAACGGCATGCAGTACAGCGTGATTTGCAGTGAGGACGAACCGTTTTTCGCGGCCGCGAATATCGACCGCGCCGCCATGGCGAGGACCTACCAAGGCACGGAACTGGTGGATGCCTTGCATGAGATTTGCAAACTATGGCCGCGCGGCCCGGTGGACGCGGATCTGCATGCTCCCCTGCGCAGCGGAATCCCGGCGCTGTTGTTGTCCGGCGAGGCAGACCCCGTGACGCCGCCTGCCGATGCCGAACGCGCGGCGGTTGGACTGACTCAACATCGGCACCTGGTATTGAAGGGCGAAGGCCACGGTCAACTGACCACCGGCTGCGTGCCGCGGCTGATGGCGGATTTTCTCGACGGCACTGCGCCCGACAGGCTCGATGCGGCCTGCCTGGAGCAGCACACGCCGGAACCATTTTTTCTAAGCATGACGGGCTCGGCGCCATGATCGAGGCGATGGCTTTATCGAAGCGCTTCGGCAGCATCGAGGCGGCGAAAGATGTGTCCTTTGTCGCACGCGACGGCGAGATCACCGGCTTGCTGGGCGCCAATGGCGCCGGAAAATCCACCTGTCTGCGCATGTTGTACGGCGTTCTGACTCCGGACGGCGGCAAGGCGTGCATCGACGGCATCGACATCCGCGGCGAGACGTCCAAGGCCCGCGCCCACTTAGGTGTGCTGCCGCATGCGGCGGGGCTGTACAACAATCTCACCGCGCGCGAGAACATTCAGTATTTCGGTTCGCTGCATGGGATGACCGCGGAACGCTTGAGGTCGCGCACGGCGGAGCTATCGCTCGCCTTGGGAATGGATGGTTTCATCGAACGGCGCGCGAAGGGCTTCTCGCAGGGTCAGCGCATCAAGGTGGCCTTGGCCCGGGCCCTGGTGCATGACCCCGGCAACGTCGTGCTCGACGAGCCCACCAACGGTCTCGATGTGATGGCGATACGCAATTTGCGTGAAATGCTGTTGGCGTTGAAGGGCCAAGGCCGGTGCGTGCTGTTCTCCTCGCACGTCATGCAGGAAGTGGCGGCGCTGTGCGACCGAGTGGTCATCATCGGCGGGGGCAAGGTGTTGGCGGACGCGACGGTGCGGGAAATTCGCGAGCGCAGCGGCGCTGCGACGCTGGAAGAAGCGTTTTTGCAGGTGCTCTGGGACACGGAAGTCGTGAGCTGATGCGCACCCTGTTCATCGTGTTCGCCAAAGAGTTTCTGGAAAACCTGCGCGACCGGCGCACGCTGCTGTCGGCGTTGTTGTTTGGCCCGTTGTTTGGACCGATCCTTTTTGGCCTGATGGTCTCGCGCATGCTGGAGCAAAGCGTGGTCGAGTCGGACGTGCCCTTGAAGCTCACGATTTCGGGAAGCCAACACGCGCCGGGGCTCACGCAGTATCTCAAAGCGCGCGGCGCCAAGCTCACTTTGAGCGAACTGTCGGAGAATGAGGCGCGAGCCGCCGTCCGCGGCGGCGGTTCCCAAGTCGTGCTGCTGGTGCCCGAGGAGTATTCACGGCTGTTTACCGCAGCGCAGCCGGCGCCCATTCTGCTCTTTGCAGACAGCGCTGATTCGCAAACGCGCAAAATTGCGGATCGGACGCGCCGCGTCCTCGCGGCTTACGGCAGCACCATCGCGCAATTGCGGCTGCAGATGCGCGGCGTGAGCCCGCTGTTGTCGCAACCCGTTGCCGTCAATGAGGTCGATGTGGCGACTCCCACGGGCCGCGCCGTGGTGGTGTTGGGTTTCATGACGTACTTCGTGCTGTTTGCGCTGTTGATGGGCGGCCTGTACCTGGCCATCGATTCCACGGCGGGTGAGCGCGAACGCGGCTCGCTCGAGGCGTTGCTCAGCTTGCCGGTGGCGCGGGCGGCGCTGGTGGGCGGCAAAATTCTGGCGACCTGCGCCTATATGTGCATTTCGCTTGCCCTTAGTTTGACCGCGTTCGTCTGCGTGTTTCGCTTCGTGCCGCTCGAGCGCATCGGCATGAGCGCCAATTTAGGTCTGCGCACAGCGTTGATTTTCTTTGCGATTTGTTTGCCCTTCGTGCCGCTGGGCGCCACGCTCATGACCTTGGTCGCCTCGTTCACGCGCACCTACCGCGAGGCACAAACTTACCTGACCAGCGTATTGCTGGTTCCGACATTGCCGATTGCGTTTGCCAGCATTTACTCGCTGAAAACAAGGAGTTCGCTGATGTTCATTCCCAGCTTGAGTCAACATTTGCTGATGACCAGCGTGCTCAAGGATGAACCGATTTTATTGCGCGATGTGCTGGTATCCGCCGCAGCGTCGCTCGGGGTTGCGCTGCTGCTGTTCGTTTTGACTGCGCGCCACTGGCGGCGCGAAACCATGCTCGGATAAAAATTAATTGTATGAGCGTTTAATAACGCTGGTTGGGACGAAGTTTAGGGGAAATCTGTCTAGGAGTTGAAGTGCACCTTATGTATACTCCGCCGGTTGCGTCATTTGTCTCCGGGGGTATCTGGCATGCAAAACTCTTCATCCTCTCGGGTTGGCATTGTTGCGTTTTTAGCAATAGCGGCGGTTTCTTCGGCCACAATGCTGTGGTTATTTTGGCGCTTTCCTCTCATGACAGCCATCGTCACGGTGGGCGTACTGGCGGCTCTGGGTGTGCTCGCGCGGCTGGCTCGATCGATCGATGTGGATCTGACTGACCGGGATCATACCGAACAGCGGATCTGAACTGCCGCCGGGCGCCGGCCGGCGCGCAGCTTGAGCGCGTTGGAGTTCGCTTCTCCCCATTATTCGTCGGCGGCAACGCCTTACTTGCCGATGCAAAAGCTGCTGAAGATTTCGCCAAGCAAATCATCGCTGGTGAATTCACCGGTGATCTCACCCAACGCCAGCTGCGCGCGCCGTAATTCTTCGGCGAAAAGCTCGAAAGCGCGCGTCTCCGCCAAAGTCTGCGCGGCTTGTTCCACGCAAGCTTTGGCGCGCCGCAGTGCGTCGAGATGACGGCGCCGCGCCGACAGTGCGCCGGATTCACCGCTCACGTACCCGGCACGGGTCTTCAAGTGCTCGCGCAATAGCGCAACGCCCTCGCCGGTCTTGGCGCTCAAGAAAACTTGCGGAGGATCGGGCGATTCATCGGCTCGCGGCGCCGCGCCGCTCAAGTCGATTTTGTTGAACACCAAGGTGAGCGGAACGCCCGGCGGCAATTCTTGCAGTTCCGCGCGCCAGTCCTGCGGCCGCGCGGCGGCGTGATCCAAAATATAGAGCACGCGATCGGCCCGGTCGACTTCGTTCAAGGCGCGGCGCACGCCTTCGGCCTCGACCACGTCAACGGCGGTGCGCAGTCCCGCCGTGTCGATCAAGTTCAACGGCAAACCGTCGAGATGCACGTGCTGGCGCAGCACGTCGCGCGTCGTTCCGGGCTGATCGGTCACGATGGCAATTTCATCGCCCACCAGGTTGTTGAGCAGGCTGGATTTTCCGGCATTGGGACGGCCTGCGATGACGACGTTCAATCCTTCGCGCAGCAGCGCGCCCTGGCGCGCCGCGGCCGTGATGGACTCGAAGCCGGCCAAGATATTCGCCATGCGACGCCCAAGGACGCTGCCCGGCAGAAACTCGAGTTCTTCATCGGGGAAATCGATGGCCGCCTCGACCAGCGTGCGCAACTCGGTGATCTGCACCTGCAGCGCGTTGATGCGTGCCGAAAATTCCCCTTGCATGGACCGCACCGCCGCGCGTGCAGCCGCCGTGGTGCCGGCATCGATCAGGTCGGCGATGGCTTCCGCCTGCGCGATGTCGATTTTGCCGTTCAAGAAAGCTCGCTCACTGAACTCGCCCGGCCTTGCCATGCGGCAGCCCATGCCGAGCAGCCGCTGCAGCAGCAAATCCATAATGAGCGCGCCGCCATGGCCTTGAAGCTCCAGGACGTGCTCGCCCGTGTAGGAGGCGGGGGCGGGAAAGTACAAGGCCAGTCCCCGGTCCAAGGCTTCGCCGCTGCTGCTGCGAAAGTTCGCCACCTGGGCCAGCCGGGGCATCGGCAGAAACCCCAGAATTTCTTGGGCGATGTGCGGTACGCCGGGCCCGGATACGCGTATCACCCCGACCGCGCCGCGCCCGGGAGCGCTGGCGATGGCGGCGATGGTATCGGGAGAGGACACCGATTTAACTGCGCTGCTTGGCAGCCTCTGCTTCGACCACTTGATTGACGCGCCACTGCTGCGCGATCGACAGCACCGTGTTCGTCAGCCAGTAGAGCACCAGTCCTGAGGGGAACCACGCCATCATGCCGGTCATGATCAGCGGCATGAACTGCATGATCTTGGCCTGCATGGGATCGGGGGGAGCGGGATTCAATTTGAATTGCGCGAACATGGCGCTGCCCATGAGCAGCGGCAACACGAAGTACGGATCCTTCGAGGACAGATCATTGATCCAGAGCAGGAACGGCGTTTGGCGCATTTCCACGCTCTCCAGCAGCACCCGATAGAACGAAATGAACACGGGGATCTGTACCACCATCGGCAGACAACCCGCCAGCGGATTTATTTTTTCCTTCTTGTACAGCTCCATCATGGCGCGGCCCAACTTCTCGCGGTCGTCCTTGAAGGTTTCCTGGATCTGCTTCATGCGCGGACCCACCGCGCGCATCTTGGCCATGGAACGGCCGCTCGCCTGGCTCAAGGGATAGAACAGCAGTTTGATCAGTGCGGTGACGATGATGATCGACCAGCCCCAATTGCCGATCAGCTGGTGCACATAGTTGAGTCCGGTAAAGAGCGGCTGGGCCAATACGGTCAAAATACCGAAGTCGACGGTGCGCTCCAGGTTGCGGCCGAGCGCCGCCAGCTGCGACTGCAGTTTCGGACCCACGAATAACTCTTCGTGGAACTGGGCTTTGGCGCCGGCTGCGATCTCAGTCATCGGTCCGGTGGCGCTCACCAAGTAGTCGTTATCGCGCACCTGCACCTGATACTGATAGGGCTGGTTGGCGGGCGGCACGACGGCGGCGACAAATTGATGCTGCAATGAAGCCAGCCAGCCGTTGCTGATGGTCGCGGCGTATTTCGCGTCCGTATCATTCTCGACGTTCAGATCTTTGGACTTGGTGCCGTCATACACGGCAGGGCCTTTGAAGGAATAGGTCTCGACATCGAAATACGATCGCGAGGCATGCTCCCAATGGCGCAGGATCTGCGCGTACGAGGCCAGTTTTCGCGGCGCTGAGCCGTCGTTTTTCACATCGTACTCGAGGCCGATGGCGTACTGGCCGCGCGTGAAAATAAATGTTTTGGTGACGATCAAGCCCTGTCCGTCGGTCCAGCTCAGGGGTACGCGCAGCTCCTTGGCGCCCGGCGCAAGCACAAACGTTTTCTCATCCGACTTCCACATCGCCAGATGCGTGGGAGCGGCTTCACCGGCGACGCCGGTGAGCCCGCTTTGCAGCAGGTATCGAGTGGGCGGCGGCTCATGGCTCAAGAGCCTCACGGGAATATTCGGCGTGTCCTTGCGCTGCGGATAGTCCAGCAAATCGGCGCGATCGAGCTCGCCGCCCTTCAAGTTGATGCCGACATCCAACACGTCGGTGGTGACATGCAGCGGGACGGTCGAATTCGCTGCCGCTTCCGATGCGGCGCCGGGTGCTGCAAGAGTGGTTGCCGGTACCGCGGCGGCGGGCGGGGCGTTGGCGGTCGGCGGCGCAGCCGCGGGTGCGGCCGTGGTCGCCTGCGGCACCGTATCGCCCAGTGTGTTTGCGGCGGAGGCAGCGGGTGTGCCCGCGGCGGGCGGAGTCACGGCACTCGCCGGCGGCTCATAATCATGCAGCCACGTTTCGTAATTCAGAAACAGGATCGCGGCGAGGACGCCCCAGAGCATGAGACGGATATTAGGCATGGGTCAGTCCCTTATCCGGCTCCGGTACGGGATCGTAGCCGCCTTCTGCGAATGGATGACAGCGTAGCAGGCGGCGCACACCGAGCCACGTTCCGCGCAGAACACCGTAGCGTTCAATCGCCGCGTGCGCATAGCACGAGCAGCTGGGATAGAAGCGGCAGTTGGCCCCAAGCATGGGGCTGATGGCGAGTTGGTACCCGCGGATGCTCCACAAGAAAATTTGGCGCGGTTTTACCATTGCTGCGTGATCGACTTCCAATGCTGATCGAGGCTGGCGCGCAAATCCGCGATCTTTGCCGCGCGCGCCGCATCTCGCGCGGAGACGGTAACATCGACCGGCGGCAAGGAGTGTTGGTTCAAGCGAAAAGATTCTCGTGCGAGGCGTTTGATGCGATTGCGTGATACGGCGGTGCCGAAGGTGCGCGTCGCGATGCTCAAACCCAATCGAGGATAGGTTTCATGATTGGCCAGCACGGACAAGCTAAAAAATGCATCGGCGAATTTTTTTCCGCGCCGTTTCACATCGCGAAATTCGGCCGGCTGATGCAAACGCTTGCGCGGCTCGAACGTCAGTTTACGGATCTAGACTGCCTGGCGCGTTAGGGACAGAGGCGCTTGCGCCCCTTGGCGCGGCGCCGAGCCAGCAATCGACGGCCACTCTTGGTCGCCATGCGCGCACGAAAACCGTGGGTACGGGCACGATGTAAATTACTGGGATTAAAAGTACGTTTCATAGCGCGACTCGAGCGAAAACCACCGGTTAAATCAACGATCTGGCTGATTTAAGAAAGGCGGCAAGGGTACTGAGCGAGCATGGATGTGTCAATAGACGCCCTTTCAAGTTGGAGCTAGACTCCCTGCCCTTTCGTTCGTTTGCCCCATTGCCCTTAAACCCTCAAGGAGAGCGCTCTTGCCGGAGTCGCTATGGAACCGCTGTCTGCGAGTGCTCGAGGGCGAGCTCCCGGAACAGCAGTTCAACACCTGGGTGCGGCCCCTGCAGGTGATCGAGCGGGATGGTGAGCTTACGCTGCTGGCGCCGAATCGCTATGTCATCGAGTGGCTGGGCCAGAACCTGCTGCCGAGGATCAAGGAACTCATTCTTGCGTTTGCCGAGGGGCTTGCCCCGGAAGTGGCGCTCGATGTGGGCACGCGGGCCGGCGTTACGGTGCCGGTCGCTCCCGTCGTCGCCCGGGATGACGGTGCGGCGGCGGCCAGGATGCGCAAGCTCCTGGCGCCGACGGTGCTGGGCAGCCGCATCAATGCGGATTTCACCTTCGACAGCTTCGTCGAAGGCAAGAGCAATCAGCTCGCCAAGGCGGCGGCAATTCAGGTCGCGGGCAACCCCGGCAAGGCGTACAACCCCCTGTTCATCTACGGCGGCGTGGGCCTGGGTAAAACGCATTTGATGCACGCGGTGGCCAATAAGCTCAAGGAGCGCAATTCCGAGGCGCGCCTCGCCTACGTGCATAGCGAAAGATTCGTGGGCGACATGGTGAAAGCCTTGCAGCACAACACCATCAACGACTTCAAAACTGCGTATCGTTCCTTGGACTGCCTGATGATTGACGACATCCAGTTTTTTGCAGGGAAAGACCGCTCTCAGGAAGAGTTTTTTCATACCTTCAACGCGCTGCTCGAAAGCCAGCAACAAGTGATTCTGACCTGCGACCGCTACCCGAAAGAAGTCGACGGGCTCGAGGAACGGTTGAAGTCGCGATTCGGCTGGGGCCTGACCGTTGCGATCGAGCCGCCGGAACTGGAAACCTGCGTCGCCATCCTGATGAGCAAGGCTGCGATGACGCACGTGGATCTTCCGGAGGAAGTCGCGTTTTTTATTGCCAAGCGGATCCGCTCGAACGTGCGCGAATTGGAAGGTGCGCTTCGCCGCGTCGTTGCGACTTCCAATTTTACCGGCAGACCGATTACGCTGGAGTTCGCCAAGGAGGCGTTGCGGGATCTGTTGGCGTTGCAGGAAAAATTGGTCACGATTGAAAATATTCAGAAGACCGTGGCCGAGTACTACAAAATCAGGATTGCAGATTTGCTGTCAAAACGTCGCAGCCGTTCGATCGCCCGGCCGCGCCAGGTTGCGATGGCATTGGCCAAGGAATTGACCAATCACAGCCTGCCGGAGATCGGAGACGCGTTCGGCGGCCGGGACCACACGACCGTGCTGCATGCTTGCAGGCGGGTCAAGGAGTTACGCGAGACTGAGCGGCGTATTGGCGAGGATTATCTAAACCTGTTGAGAACCCTGGCGGGATAGGGTAGGAAAAGCTGTGGATGAATCTGTGGATAAAGATATCCACAGTTCCATGACAGGTTGCAATGAGCCTGTGGACAAGTGTTGAGGTGGTTTCATATGATTGCAGGATATTGATAAATATAGTGTTTTTTGCCTTGTCCACTGGAATTTGGTCCTTCATTAATCATAGTAATAATCTCTTTTAAGAATCTAAATCTAAGATTGGTAAGACGGTGAGCCCATGAAATTGACGGCAGAGCGCGAGAAATTATTGACCCCGTTGCAGGCGGTGATCGGGGTTGTGGAACGGCGCCAGACCATGCCGGTATTGGCCAATGTGCTGCTTGGCGTTCGCCAAGGCCAGTTGCTCATCACGGCCACGGATCTGGAAGTCGAGTTGGTGGCGGGGACGGAGGTCGCGGTCCAGGACGCCGGCGACATCACCGTTCCGGGGCGGAAGTTTCTGGATATTTTGCGGGCGCTGCCTGAGAAGCTGTCGGTGTCGCTGAGTGTCGAAGGCGAAAAAATTGTGATCAAAGCGGGTCGCAGCCGTTTTAGTTTATCGACGCTGCCGGCCGCGGATTTTCCGGTGATCGATGACATCAACGCCCAGCAATCGGTACAGCTGCCGCGCAAGGAATTATTGCGGCTGCTGGAGAAGACGCATTTTTCCATGGCGCAACAGGATGTTCGCTACTACCTCAATGGCATGCTGTTGGAGATCGACGGACTGGTGTTGCGCGCGGTGGCCACCGACGGTCACCGTCTCGCGTTGTGCGAAACGGCGTTGGCGGTCAAGTCCAAGAACTCGCAGCAAGTCATCGTACCCCGCAAGGGCGTGCTGGAATTGCAGCGGGTGCTGAATGACGACGGCGTTGCCGAAGTCGCGATCGGCACAAATCACGTTCGCGCTCAGATTGGCGATATTCGCTTCACATCGAAGCTAATTGACGGTCGTTTCCCGGAATATTCGCGCGTTATCCCTGCGGCGCCCGCTTTCGCGATCCGCGCGGATCGAGATGTGCTGCGTCAGGCCCTGCAGCGCACCGCCATCCTGTCCAACGAGAAATACCGTGGCATTCGCGTCACCGTGAAAAAGAACATGCTGACCGTCCAGGCGCACAACCCGGAGCAGGAAGAGGCTGAGGAAGAGATCGAAGTCGGCTACGAGGGCAACGATCTTGAAGTCGGGTTCAACGTGAATTACCTGCTCGATGCCCTCGCCGCCATCGACGGGCAGGAAGTCGAACTCGGGCTCACCGACAGCAATAGCAGCTGCCTGATTCGCTCGCCCGGCAATGCCAACGCGCGCTACGTCGTGATGCCGATGAGGCTATAAGCCGTGAGCTTGGGCCGGCTGCAAGTAACGGATTTCCGCTGCTTGCAGTCGGTGGAACTGGAGCTCGATCCGCAATTCACGCTCATCAGCGGCCCCAACGCCTCGGGCAAGACCAGCCTACTCGAAGCCATGTATGTCCTCGGCCGGGGACGCTCGTTTCGTACCCGGCGCTTGGAGCACCTGATTCGGCACGGCGCGGAGCGCTTCGTAGTCTTCGGCGAGGTCCATACCGCCCATCGGCAGGTGCCCATGGGCGTGGAGGGATCACGGGCCGGCATCCGCGCCCAAATAGACGGTGACAAGCCCTCCTCACTGGCGGAGCTGGCACTCCAGCTGCCGGTGCAAATCATCGACCCGGAGGTCCACCATCTCATCGAGGAAGGTCCAAGCCGTCGGCGCCGGTTCTTGGACTGGGGTGTGTTCCACGTGGAGCAATCGTTCGTCGGCCATTGGCAGCGATACCAGCAAGTACTCAAGCAACGCAATGCCGCGTTGAAGGCGCACCAACCCAGAGGGATTGTATCGGCGTGGGACAGCGACCTAGTGCGTTCCGGAGAACTGCTGTCCGATGCACGATCGCGCTACGTCACCGCTCTGAGTCCGAGGGCCGAGGCCATCGGGCGCAATCTGCTGGGTATGGAGTTGTCCTTGGGCTACCGCAGCGGATGGCCCAAAGACCAGAGCATGGTGGAGGCTCTGCAGCAAAGCTGGAATCATGACCAGGAAGCCGGCGCCACCCAGATCGGGCCGCATCGCGCGGAGCTCGCCATCCGCCTGGACGGGACGGCGGTCAAAGACAGAATCTCCCGAGGGCAGCAGAAGTTGCTGGCGGCGGCGTTGCTGATTGCTCAAATCAAACTGTTCCCGGAAGGCTCGCCCGTGCAGCCCAGCCTGCTGCTGGACGACCCGGCGGCCGAATTAGACGATGACCGCCTGGCCGGCCTCATCCGCGAGGTGTCGTCGCAATCGGTGCAATTGATCGTCACCACCCTGCATGGAGAGTTTTCCGCTTTCGGTGAACCTGGTCGGCGGTTCCAAATGAATGGCGGACAGATTTCATCCCGGTAGGTGTTCCACGTGGAACGCAGCCCCG
>Ga0193729_1000160_pt1 | contig 32462 bp, 34 predicted proteins | sample U1c2metaG_FD_143036 | JGI IMG/M metagenome (GOLD analysis project Ga0193729, IMG submission 143036) | Soil microbial communities from a riparian zone of the East river system, Colorado, United States - U1c2 | ecosystem: Environmental > Terrestrial > Soil > Riparian zone | place: USA: East River...
ATCACCGCCAGCCGAGCCACGTCGCCGCGAGCCGCTGCGGCGCCACGCGCGCCCGCGACGAGCAGCGAGCGGCCCGCCAGGCGACCGGCGCGCGCAAGCTCGAGCGTGGTCAGGCGGTGGATGCCGTACAGCGCGAGCGCAAGCGCGGCGGTCGAAAGCAGCACGCCGGCGAGCACTGGCGGCGCGCCGAACCATGCGATCGTCCGCAGGCCGAGCGGATAGAGCGGGAAGAACGCGTCGCGCGAGGACGTGAACGCACCGAGGTCGGGCCTGTAGCCGTAGTGGGCGATCACCAGGTACCAGGAGGCGTCCCAGCGCGCCGCTGGACCCGCCAGCAGGTCTCCGAGCCAGCCGAACCCGCGGGTCAGCCCGGGGGGATTGAGGGTGTGGCGCACGGGCCCGAACCCGTATGTCAGGAGCGCTCCCACCCCGGCCGCCCAGACGAGCAGGCGCGAGGCCCACAACGCGCGCCAGGTCGCGCGCACCGCCGCCATCCGCGCGGGATCCGATCGGAGGTCGACCAGCGGGCGCGTCCACCGTGCGCCCGGCCGCGCGCGGGTCGTGCGCTCGCCGACCGGCAGGCCGAGCGGGCCCGCCAGCCCGCCTGCGGTGTCGACGTTCGCGAGCTCGGCCGTGTCGGAGTTCATGAGCGGTCGCACCGAGCCTAGAGGGCGGCGCGGTGCATGTGGCAGGAAATCACAATCAGAACGGTAATCTCGAAGGTCCCGGAGATGTCTCGACACGCACGACAGCGCCGGCGGCGGCACAACCGCGCCGGGCCAACACGGTTCCTGCTGGTTGGCGGCGGCATATTCGTCACCGCGCTGATCGTCGGCGTGATCGCGGCGGTCGGCTACGTGATGAACGTCGCCCAGTCGGCGCCCGCGATCACCTCGCTCCACCCGATCATCGGCGGCGGCTCCTCGCAGGTGTTCGCCGCCGACGGCACGCGCCTCGGCTTCATCCAGTCCGACCAGCTGCGCAGCCCGGTGGGGTGGGGCGAAATAACCACCGACTTGAAGAACGCGACGGTCGCGATCGAGGACCAGCGGTTCTACAAGAACAACGGCATCGATCTGACCGGAATCTTCCGCGCGGCCGTCAAGGACGTCACCCACGGGGCCGCGCTGCAGGGCGGGTCGACCATCACCATGCAGCTGGTGCGCAACCTCTACCTGGGGGGCGACCAGCATACGATCAGGCAGAAGATCATCGAGGCCAAGCTCGCGATCGAGTACGAGAAGCGCCACGACAAGCACTCGATTCTGACCAGCTACCTGAACAGCGTTCCCTACGGCACGCTCGGCGGTCAGACGGCCATCGGCGTGCAGGCGGCCTCGCGGATCTTCTTCGACAAACCGGTCTCGCAGCTGAACCTGCAGCAGTCCGCGCTGCTTGCCGGCTTGCCGCAGGCGCCGTCGCAGTACAACCCCTTCCGCGACGCCTCCGAAGCCAAGCGCAGGCGCAACGAGGTGCTCGCGAAGATGGCACAACTTCACTACATCGGTACCGCCGAAGCGTCCGCCGCGGAGTCCGCCCCGCTGGAAGTCAAGCGCGGTTACTTCTACTCGCAGCGCAAGGAGAACTTCTTCTTCGAATACGTCCGCCAGAAGCTGATCCAACGGTATGGCAAGAGCACGGTCGCGCAGGGCGGCCTGAAGGTGCACACGACGATCGACCTGAACATGCAGCGCCTCGCGCGTAACGCGATCGCCGAAGTGCTCAACCAGCCGGAAGATCCCGCCGCGGCGATCGTCACGATCAACCCCGCCAACGGCAACATCGAGGCGATGGCCGAGTCACAGAGCTACGACGAGTCGCAGTACAACCTGGCCTCGCAGGGCCACCGCCAGCCGGGCTCGACGTTCAAGGCGATCGTGCTCGCCGACGCGCTCTCCCGCGGCGTGGACCCGAACAGCACCATCTACAACTCGCACGCGCTTTCCGCCGGCTGGCTGCAGGGCTACCCGACGTATGAAGTCAAAACGTTCGGCGGAGAGCAGAACGGCGCGATCAACCTCGTGCAGGCGACGCTCAAATCCGACAACACCGTCTACGCGCAGCTCGCGGCCGACCTGGGCGAGTCGACGATCACCGAAATGGCGCACAAGATGGGGGTCGTGAGCCCCCTGCACAGCTACGCCGCGGAGGCGCTGGGCGGACTTACCTTGGGGGTCACTCCGCTGGAGATGGCCAATGTCTTCGCGACGCTCGCCGACGGCGGCTGGCGAAACAGCCCGATCGCGATCACAAAAGTCGTCTTCCCGGACGGTCATGTCGACAACAACTGGGGCAAGCCCCACCGCGTCAAAGTACTCAGCGAAGCGGTGGCGGCCGAGGAGACCAAGATCCTCGAAGAGAACGTGCAGAGCGGGACGGCCGGGCGCTCGGCGATCAGCTGCCCGACGGCGGCCAAGACCGGCACGACGAGTGAACTCGTCGACGCGTGGCTCGACGGCTACACGCCCAACTACTCGACTGCCGTGTGGATGGGCTACCCGAACAAGCGGGTCTCGATGACCTCCGTGCACGGCGAGTCCCAGCAGGGCGGCTACCTGCCGGCCGAAATCTGGCGCGCGTACATGTCGAGGGTCGTGGAAGGCAAGACGTGCTTGCCCTTCACCTCGCCGCAGGAATCGATCTCCTATCAGCCGTTCTACGGCAAGTTCGCGACGACCGGGCAGAGCGAATCCTCCTCGGAAGAACACTACGTCGAACGCCCCACGCCCAAGTCTCACCCGCAACGCGAACGCGCGCGCGAACATGGGGGCACGGGGGCGCAGGGCGAACCGACCGAACACGAAAAGGCGCCCTCCGCGCCGGGTGGCGGACCGAACGTCAAGGGAACCGGTGGGGCCGCTCCGCGCTGAGGCTCAGCCGGCGCATGACGGCTTTTTCGGCCGGACGCTGGTAGTTTGAATCGCTGTAACTTCAGACAACGGGCGGGCTCGCGCACTCGTGCGGCTGCCCAGATGGGATGCAGAGCGTGGCGAAGGAGGACAAGGTTGAATTCGAGGGCGAGGTGATCGAGGCCCTGCCGAACGCGATGTTCCGTGTGAAGCTGGACAACGACCACGTTGTGCTCGGGCACGTGGCGGGCAAGATGCGGCGCTTCCGCATCCGCATCCTCCCCGGGGATCGCGTGCGCTGCGAGCTGTCCCCATACGACCTGGACCGCGCGCGGATCGTCTACCGGCATCGCTGAACGCACCCATCGCCGAGCGCTCTCTGATCGAATCCATCGAGGCCGAGCTGGCGCGGGGGCTCGGAGCAGGCGGATCGCGGCGAGTCCTGCGCGGGATCGGCGACGATGCCGCCGTCGTACGGTCGCGTCCAGTGTGCGTCACGTCGGTGGACGCGATTATCGACGGGGTCCACTTCCGTCTGCGCGAGGGGTGGGCGACGCCCGCCGAGGTGGGCCATCGCGCGCTCGCGGGCGCGCTCTCGGACCTCGCCGCGATGGGCGCCGAGGCCGGCGAGGCCTACCTCGTGCTCGGACTGCCCGAGGGCTTCGGCGAGCAGCAGGCGCTCGAGCTCGTGCGCGGCGCGGGCGCGCTGGCCGCTGCGAGCGGCACGACGATCGCCGGCGGCGACGTGGTCTCGGCGCCGGCGCTGACCGTATCGGTGACGGCCGTCGGCTGGGCGGAGTACCCCGAGCAGCTGGTCGGGCGCGACGGCGCGCTGCCCGGCGACCTCGTCGGCGTGACGGGCCGGCTGGGCGGCGCGGGCGCTGCGCTCGCCGTGCTCGAGGGTCGGGTCGAGCGCACTGCCGGTAGCGAGAGCGTCCTGTCTCTCGCACGGCAACCCGCGCCACGGCTGCAGCAGGGCAGGGCGCTCGCCGCCGCGGGCGTCCACGCGATGATCGACCTGTCCGACGGCCTGGCGACCGACGCCGGGCATATCGGGCGCGCGGGGGGCGTGCAGCTGCGCGTCGAGCTCGAGCGGCTGCCCCTGGCGGAGGGCGTCGCGGAGATCTGTGCGGAGCTGGGTGTGCCCGGCTGGCAGCTGGCCGCCGGCGCGGGCGAAGACTATGAGCTGTGTTGCTGCGCTCCGGCTGAGCGCCGGACGCAGATCGAGTCGGCGCTCGCCGCCGTGAGCGATATCCCCGTCACCTGGATTGGCGAGGTTGCGGCCGGTCCGCCCGGCCTGCTACTGCTCACTGAGCGGGGGGATCAGGCGCGAATTGCCGGATTTGAGCACCGCTGGCGATGACGGTTGGCTTTCGGCTGCCCGCCTGGCCGAGGCGGGCTGTTCGAGCTGGTCACCGACGAGCGCTTCCTTGCCACTGGGCGCGCGGAGATCGAGTGGGGCGCGCCCCGCGCCGACCGGTTCCGTGCGCACCAGCCGCGCGTAGATGAGCAGCCGTTTGGCAGCGCTGAACAGGGGCGTGCAGGCGGACAGCACGAGCCGCGTGTAGCCGACGTTGCCGACCGCCGCCCGCACGTCGGTCGGCGCGACCACGCGTTTACCGACGACCGAGTAGGTGAAATGGGCGTAGGGCATGCTCAGCACGATGCGACTGCCGCGCCGCAGGAGATCGACGTGGCGGAAGGGCGCGAGATAGGTGGTTCGGTGTCCGGCGATCGCCGTCGTGCCGGCCATCCCGGGGAAGACCGTTTCCGGGTAGATCCCCGGCCCGCTCGCCAGATCGGACGTGCCCGTGCCCTTCACCACCACGAAGCTGGCCCCGATCCGGGGAATATGGATGCGCCCCACCGGATCTCCGTCCTTGGCGTGTCCCTGGAGTCCGCCGGCAAGGAACGCGATCCGCCGGCGCACGTCCGAGAGGTTCACCAGCGTTCTCTCTTCGACCGGAGTGGGAGCCGTTTGTTCGACCTTCGCCAGCGCCCCGCTCAGGTGATCCTGGCGAAGTTTCGCGTAGAGCGCCGAGATCGGCTCCTCCCAGAGCAGTGTTACGCCGGCGTCGATCAGCGCCAGCGCGCCGACCAAAATCAACACAACCGACAGCGCGCGCACGGCCAGCCGCGATCGGCGCGATGGGCGACCGGCGGAGAGACTCGGGGCGGGCCGAGTGATGGGAGTAATCGGGATCTCAGACATCGCGCGCTCGTTTATGGATACCTATCGTCGCAGAGCCGACTCCGTACCGCCCAGCGAGCCTGGACCGGCGTAGGAGAGTGGCCCGCGAATCGTCACCTCCTTCATATCGTCATCACGCGGCCCCGAAGTTGAGCTTCCGAGCGTGAGCGCAAGCATCGCGGTGGCGGTCGCGCAGCCGAGGGCGACGCTCCACAGCAGCACCGCGGGCGCGCCGATGTGCCCCCCGGCCACGAGCAGCACGGCCATCCACGCGACTCGGCCGGGCCCGAGGCCGAGCTGATGTGCATAGAAGGCCATCAGCAGCACCAGCGGGAGCAGCCCGATCGCCACGAGCGCCAACGCGGCGGGCCGGCGGGGGCGCAGCTCCGGTGACACGATCAACAGCCATACGTGCATGGCCGGCAGCAGCAGCAGGGCAGCGAACGGGTTGAGCGCCCACACGACGACGCCTACTCCGAGCAGCACGAGCAGCATCCCGACGCCCGCCCCGTCCGAGTCCGGGCGGGCGCTCAGGCCGAGGCGCCGCAGGAGCATCGGCCACAGCAGCCAGGCGAGCGTGAACACGAGCAGCACGGCGAGCACCGCGCGTGCGGCGGCCCCGTCGAAGCTGAGCGCATTCGGCGGCAGCGGCGCGGAGGGTGTCGCTCCGATGATGCCCAGCGCGCCGAGCAGTACGGCGAACAGCGCGGCGCCCAGGAACGGCACGGCGCACAGCAGCGTCCACAGCGACCAGCGGCCCACGGCTTGACGGCGGCGGCGGGCCCGGGCGAGGCCGTCGGCGGCGACGATCAGCGGGGGCAGCAGCAGCGCGGCGGCGAGCAGACGCACGGCCCACGCGGGGATCGTCTTGCGCTGTATGAGCAGGCCGGTCTGCGTACCCGAGGGCAGGTCCGCGCCGCTGTCCAGCGCGTCGACCGCGCTGAGCACGGCGCGGCCGAAGGCCTCCAGACGTTGGGCGCTGACGCGATCGGAGGAGGACGGCCCGTGTTCGCCGCTCACCTGCACGAGCACGGCCCCGATGCCCGCCGCGTTGAGCGGCCCCTGTTCGCCGACCGTCAAGGGAAACGCCAGGTGCGCGAGCTGTCCAATGCCGCTCGGCGCCCCGGGGTCGGAGCCGGTCTCGAGCGTGATCGCAGAGTCGACGGTGCGCTGCAACCGGACGGGAGCCGAGCCGGAGGCGTCCGAGTAGGGCACCACGAACGGCTTGCGCTCGCGCGTGCCGGCCAGATCGCCGAGCACTATCGCGCCATCGAAAGGGCCCGAGTGGCCCGCGGCGAAGTCTGCCGCCCCGGCATCGCCGCCGCTGCCTCCACTCGTCGAGACCAGCACGATCGTCCGTTGCGTCTCGCGCGCGGCGAACACGCGCGCCAGCTCGAGCAAGGCCGCCGTCGCCGACAGCTCGGCGCGCGCCCGGCCGGCGGCGGCATCACGGTGGGCAACGATCACGAGCGGCTTCGCGTCGGTCGAGCCCGGGCGTTGCGCAACGATCGTCGTCAACTGGCGCTCGCCGTCGATCGTCTGGCCGGTGAAACGGCGCGTTCGAACCGTGAACCCCCCGACCCAGCCCTCCGGGCTGTGTGCCCCCGTTCCGCCGAGGCGTTCGAGCTCGCGCGCGATGTGCCCCGCAAGCGCCTGATCGCCGCGACTGCCCGGGCGCCGATTGGGGAATTCGGCAGCCAGGCCCGTCAGCTCGGCGAACGCGGGCCGTCCTTCGAACGCGTCGGGCGCGAGCGTCGAGCGCAGCGGGTTCGCGCGCCCGGTCAGGGAGAACGCGGCGATCGCGAGTGCGAACACGAAGGGCACGAATGCTGCGCGATACAGGCGCCCGTTGAGCATTCTCTAGACCATAGTTCGATGACCGGTCCCCCGGGAGCGCCAAGCGCGCGCTCACCGTTAGGTATCGTGCGGCCGCGTGCTGCAGCCCGTTGCCGTAGGAAGCAAGACGCTCGCCGATTACACGCACATCTGCGGGCGGGAGCTGATCGCCGAAATCAACGAGCTGGCCGAGCCGCTGAAGGGCCAGAGGGTCGTGCACATCTCGGCCACCGCGTTCGGCGGAGGCGTCTCGGAGATCCTCTACACGCTCGTGCCACTGATGCGCGACGTCGGGCTGGACTGCGAATGGCAGGTGATCTACGGGCGCGAGGAGTTCTTCAACGCGACCAAGCTCATGCACAACGCGCTACAGGGCGCGCCGCAGGACCTCGACGAGGAACAGTGGGCGACCTGGCGGCAGTACAACGAGATGAACGCGCGCGAGCTGTCCGGCGGGTGGGACGTGTGTCTCGTGCACGACCCCCAGCCGGCGGCGCTGTTCGGGCTGGTGCCGGAGAAGGCCAAGGGCTGGGTGTGGCGCTGTCACATCGACCTGTCGACGCCCAATGAGCAGACGATCGCCCATCTCCTGCCATACATCCAGCACTATCCCGAGTCGCTCTTTCACATGCGCGAGTACGTGCCCGCCGGGATGGGCGGCCACGTCAACGTCGTGCCGCCGGCGATCGACCCGCTGACGCCGAAGAACATGGCGCTCTCGCCGGAGGACGGCGCGTTCGTCTGCGGGCAGTTCGGGATCGACGTCGATCGCCCGCTGATGTGCCAGGTCTCGCGCTTCGATCCGTGGAAGGACCCGCTGGGCGTGATCGACGCCTACCGCATCGTCAAGCAGTCGCTGCCCGAGCTGCAGCTCGCGCTGGTCGGCTCGATGGCCAGCGACGACCCCGAGGGCTGGGATTTCTTCAACGCGACGATCGCACACGCCGACGGCGATCCCGACATACACATCCTCAACAACTTCAACAACGTGGGCGCGATCGAGGTCAATGCGTTCCAGTCTCATTCGGATGTGCTCGTGCAGAAGTCCACGCGCGAGGGCTTCGGCCTGACCGTCTCCGAGGCGATCTGGAAGGCGCGTCCGTTCATCGGCGGCAACGTCGGCGGCATTCCGCTGCAGATCGAGGACGGCGTTACCGGCTTTCTCGTCTCGAGCGCCGAGCAATGCGCCGATCGTGCGCTCGAGGTCCTCAAGGACCCCGCGCTGGGCAAGTTCCTCGGCAGGCGTGGCAAGGAGCACGTGCGCACCCACTTCCTCACCCCGCGCTACCTGCGCGACTACCTGCGGATCTTCAACGAGTTGAAGGAATCATGAGCGGCGAAGCCGCGGTCACGCGAGCACGGATGTCGAGCGTTCGGGTCAGAGCGCCGACAGGATGGAGGCGCGAGCATGTCTGAGCCGGTTCCGCTGGTGCTCGTGAGCAACCGCGGACCTGTCACGTTCGACGCTGCAGGCGACACGCAGCGAGGCTCGGGTGGCGTCGTCACGGCGCTCACCGGGCTGGCCACCCATCGCGAAGCGATCTGGATCGCCTCGGCGATGAGCGAGTACGACGCGCAGGCCTCGCGCGAGCACGGCGAACGATCCTTCCCCGTGCGCTCGCCCGCCGGCGACGTGGAGTTCCGCGTGCGGCTGGTCGTCTCGGACGCCGATGCGTACGACCGCTTCTACAACGTCGTCGCCAACCCGATGCTGTGGTTCATCCAGCACTACCTGTGGGACCTGTCCAATGCGCCGGACATCCGGCGCGAGGAGATCGAAGCGTTCGAGTTCGGCTACAACGCCGTCAACGACGATCTCGCGAACGCGGTGGTGCAGGAGCTGGAGGGCGCCGAGGAGCCCGTCGTGATGATCCACGACTACCACCTCTACACACTGCCCGACCTCGTGCGGCGCGCGCGGCCCGATGCCTTCCTGCACCACTTCGTGCACATCCCCTGGACGCAGTCCGACGCCTGGCGGGTGCTGCCGACGCGCATCCGCGAGGAGATCTTCACCGGCCTGTTGGCGAACGACATCGTCGGCTTTCACACGCGCTCCTATCAGCGCAACTTCCTGCAGTGCTGTCGCGACCTGATGGACCTCGAGGTCGATTTTCAGCGCGGCCTCGTGCACTTCGGCGAGCGCGAGGTGTGGGTACGGGCATACCCCTTGCCGATCGATCACCAGGCCACGCGGCGCATCGCGCAGAGCGCCCGCGTGGAGGAGTTCGAGCAGGAGCTGTTGCGCCGGCGCCGCGACTTCCTGATCCTGCGCGTCGACCGCGCAGATCTGAGCAAGAACGTGCTGCGCGGGTTCTCCGCGTTCGACCTGTTCCTGGAGCAGCATCCGGAGTTCTCCGAGCGCGTTACGTTCGTCGCCCAGCTGATGCCCTCACGGACCGACGTGCCGCAGTACGCCGAGTACCTCGAGGCGATCGAGGCACTGGTGGCGGTGGTCAACCATCGCCACGGCACGCCCGACTGGATGCCCATCCAGCTGAAGCTGCGCGACGACCTAGAGGAGGCGATGGCCGCCTACAAGCACTACGACGTGCTGCTCGTCAACGCGATGTTCGACGGCATGAACCTGGTGGCCAAGGAGGGGCCGATCGTCAACGAGCGCGAGGGCGTGTCGATCCTCTCGGAGAACACCGGCGCGCACGAGGAGCTCGGGCAGTACGCGCTGTCGGTCAACCCGTTCGACATCCAGGAGCTCGCCGACTCGATCCACGCGGCACTGACGATGGCACCGGAGGAGAAGCGTAGGCGCGCCGACGGGCTGGTCGAGATCGTGACCTCGCGCGACCCCGGCGACTGGATCGACGAGCAGCTGGCGGACATCCGCGCAAAGGGCCGGACCCGCTAACCTTCAAGCGCTGCGCCAGCACCGCGTTGCGCAGACAAGCATGACTCTGCCTCCGTCCACATACGACCTCGTCATGCTGCTCGACCCGCAGGCCGATGATGCGACGCGCGCCAAGGTCGTCGCGGACGCGCGCGGCGCGATCGAGGAGCAGGGAGAGCTCCTGCGCCACGACGAGTGGGGAGACCGCGCGCTGAGCTATCCGATCGACCGCAAGGCGACCGCCGAGTACCACCTGCTGCAGTTCCACGCCGGTACGCCGGAGCTGCTCAATGGGCTCGATCGCACACTGCGGATCGCCGACGAGGTGCTCCGCTTTCGAATCATCAAGCTCGCGCCGGGCGTTCCCGACGCCCCGGACATGACCCCTGGCGCCGCCGCCGCGCGCCGCCCCGCGGGCGAGGGCGAGCCGGCCGCCGAGGCGGCCTCGGGGCCCGCCGCCCAGCCCGAGCCGCAGCCCGCCGCCCAGGCCGAGCCGCAGCCCGCCGTCGAGCCCGCGGACGCGCCCGAGTCCGAGCTGGCCGTCGGCGAGCCCTCGTAGGCGCTCGCGCGACCGCCGCAAAGCTCCGTCCGGCGCTTCGGCAAGAGCCGCGAGCGTAATAAGATCGCACGGTGGGCTGGGCCGAAGACATGACCGATCGCTCGGGCAGCAGGACCGACGTGCTGCGCGCGTCGCCGCCGATGTTCGAGTCGCGCCTGCTCGACGCCCTCTCGCGCGTGCATCCGGTCGTGCCGCTGATCATCTTCGTCCCCGGGATCGTCCTGCTCGAGGCATGGGGCCTGTCGAACGTCAGCGTGCCCGTGGCGATCGGGCTGCTGATCGCCGGCTACGCCCTGTGGACGCTGTTCGAGTACTGGCTGCACCGACTCGTCTTCCACTTCGAGCCAGCGGACGGCATCGGGGCGCGCCTGCACTGGATCATCCACGGCGTGCACCACGACCATCCCAACGACCCGATGCGGCTGGTCATGCCGCCCGCCGTCAGCGTTCCGCTGGCAGCCGCCGTCTTCGGCCTGCTGTACCTGGCCTTCGGTTCGAGCTACGCGCCCGGAATCGGCGCGGGCTTCTTCCTCGGCTACCTGGTGTACGACATGATGCACTACTACCTGCATCACTTCCGCCCGCGCGGCTGGGTCGGCAGGATGCTGCGCGAGCGGCACATGCGCCATCACTTCCAGGACGATACGCGCGGCTTCGGGATCAGCGCGCCATACTGGGACGAGGTGTTCGGGACCTCCACGCGCGCACGTCCAAGCGCCCCCGTCGAGCGCAATTAGCGGCTTTCGCGCGGTTTGCGCCCGCAGGCCGGTCTAGACTCGATGGTCGAGTTCGACCAAGACCGACAGGCCTCTTACAGCGGGGCAAGCAACAGCCGAAAGGAAGTGCAGCAGTGGCCGCCACCAACATCAACAGAGTCGTGATGACCGGAAACCTGACCGCCGATCCGGAGCTTCGCTCGCTGCCGAGCGGCATGTCGGTGTGCAGCCTGCGCATCGCGTGCAACACGCGCCGCAAGAACGGCAGCAGCGGCGAATGGGAGGACAAGCCCAACTACTTCAACGTCACCGTGTGGGGCGCGCAGGGCGAGAACGCCGCCAAGTACCTCTCCAAGGGACGCCCCGTAGCGATCGACGGGCGGCTGGAGTGGCGCGAGTGGGAAGCGCAGGATGGCACGAAGCGCCAGGCAACCGATATCATTGCCGACTCGGTGCAGTTCCTGGGCTCGCGCGACGACGCCTCCGGCGGAGGCGGTCCGATCGTGAATCGTTCTGCGGGCAATGGAGCTTCCACGGGCAGCGACGTCCCGATCGACGAATCGGACATGCAGCCTGCACCGGTCACCGGTTCCCCCGGCGACGACGACATTCCGTTCTGAGGTTCAGCCAGCACAGCGAGGTCTTCATGTATCAATCCGTTCCCATGCCCGATGATCGCAACCGCATGCGCGGCGCGGCTCGCTGATGGCCAAAGCTCGCGGTCGCGGCAAGCCCGTTCGGCGTCGCGACAAGAAGGGCGGGATCGGCAGTGGCCGGCGCAAGTCCTGTCAGCACTGCCGCGACAAGGTCGAGCAGGTCGACTACAAGGACGTCGCCTCACTGAAGAAGTTCATCTCCGAGAAGGGCAAGATCCGCTCGCGGCGCATCACCGGCTCGTGCCGGCGCCATCAGGTCCAGATCGCGCGCGCCGTAAAGCGCGCCCGCGAGCTGGCGCTGCTGCCGTACGTGAACGAGGGCGGACGTGAGGACAGCCCTCGCCGCGAACGCGGCGATCGCGATCGGGACCGGTAGACGGAGGTGCCCGAGGCGATCCTCCTACAGGATGTCGAGACGCTCGGCGAGCAGGGCAACGTCGTCGATGTCTCCAAGGGCTACCTGCGCAACTACCTGCTCCCGCGCAAGCTCGCGCAGCCCGCTACGAAGGGCGCCGTCGAGGCGATCCGCGAGCGCCAGGAGGCCGCCGAGCGCGCCGAGCGCACTGCGATCGAGAGGGCCGAGGAGAACGTCAACCTGCTGAACCGTACGGTGCTGACGATCCCCCAGCAGGCCGGTGCCGACGGCCGCCTGTTCGGGTCCGTCACCGCACAGGACATCGTCACCGCGATCCGCGAAGCGCGCGGCCTGAAGATCGACAGGCGCAACGTGCACCTGCCCGAGGCGATCAAGAACATCGGCACGTACATGGTCGTCGTGGAGGTAGTCGACGACGTCACCGCCACGATCAAGACGATGATCGTGGCGAAGAAGTAGCTCCGGGCACCGCCGCTCCTGCTGCGAACATACGTTCGTGCCAAACAAAATGACCCGTCGTAGCGGAGACTCGCCGCCGGCCTCGATGGACGCAACCCTAAACTCGCCCAACCCATGAGCGCCGTCTCGCAAACCAACGGCGCAGCGAGCGCCTCGGCTGGTGCGATCGCACCGCCGCACAACCTCGACGCCGAGCAGTCGGTGCTGGGCGCGATCCTGCTGTCGGATCGCTCGCTGTACGCACTGGTTATCGAGGAGGGCCTGCGCGCGGACGACTTCTATCGCGAGCGTCACGGGACGATCTACGAAGCGATGCTTGCGCTGTACAACGAGAGCGAGCCGGTCGACACGCTGACCGTGGTCGACCGTCTGAAGCAGTCGGGCAAGCTCGAGGAGATCGGCGGGGAGGCCACGGTCGACGAGCTGACCGGCGTGGTGCCGGCCGCGGGCCACGCCCGCCGCTATGCGCAGATCGTGCGCGAGAACGCCCTGCTGCGACGCCTGCTGAAGGCCTCGTACGAGATCCAGGAGAGCGTGCTGGGCCACCAGGCGGCACCGCGCGAGCTGGTCGAGCAGGCCGAGAAGGCGATGCTGGAGGTGGCGCGCGACGACCGCCAGCAGGACTTCAGGGCGATCGAGGAGGTGCTGCACGAGGAGCTCGACAAGCTGCACAGGCTGTCGATCGAGGGCACCTCGCTGACGGGGACGCCCTCGGGGTTCAAGGACCTGGACGAGATCACGGGCGGCTTTCAGCCGGGCAACCTGATCATCATCGCCGCGCGCCCGGCGATGGGCAAGAGTGCGCTGGTCTGCAACATCGCCGAGAACGCCGCCGTCGAGCACAACAAGCCGGTCGCACTGTTCTCGCTGGAGATGGCCGAGGCCGAGCTCGCCCAGCGCTTCGTCGCCTCGCAGGCGCGCATCAAGGGCGAGGAGCTGCGCAAGGGGCGTGTCGCCGAGCAGCGCTGGCCGAAGATCCTCAAGGCCTCGCAGGTGCTCGCCGCGGCACCACTGTGGGTCGACGACTCGAGCGACGTCGGCATGTTGGAGATCCGCGCAAAGGCCCGCCGCCTGCACAGCCAATGCGAGGGAGGGCTCGGACTGATCATCATCGACTACCTGCAGCTGATGCGGACCGACAGCCGCTACGACAGCCGCGTGACAGCAGTGGGCGAGCTCAGCCGGGGCCTGAAGATCCTCGCGCGCGAGCTCGGGGTGCCGGTGATCGCGCTGTCGCAGCTGAGCCGCGCGGTGGAGCAGCGCCCGGACAAGAAACCACAGCTTTCGGACCTGCGCGAGAGCGGCAACCTCGAGCAGGACTCCGACCTGGTGATGTTCATCTACCGCGACGAGTACTACGACGAGGACTCCGAGCGACCCGGCGAGGCCGACCTGATCATCTCCAAGCACCGCAACGGAGCGGTCGGCAAAGTCACGCTCACCTTCCAGAAGGAGTACCCCAAGTTCATGAACTACGCCGGCGAGCGCTACACGCCATGAGCGCCGAGATCGACGATCGAGCGCAGTCGCTCGCAGTCGCCGGGCTGTGCCCGCTCGGGCTGTGCGACGGAAGCGGCTTCGTCGTCGACGAGCCGACCAACACGGCCTCCGACTGCGAGTGCCGCTCGGGTCGGATCGCCAGGCTGCGAACCGCCGGGCTGGAGGGGCGCGTTCCCAAGCGCTATCGCGGCGTCTCCTTCGATCGCCCTCCGGTTCCGGAAATCGCGCGCGTGGCGCCCGACGTCGTGCAGGAGGTCAGGCGTTACGTCCGGGACATCGAGGCGAGGCTCGACGCGGGACAGGGACTGTGGCTGATGGGCGACGTGGGAACCGGCAAGACGACGCTGGCGATGATCGTCTCCAAGGCGGCACTCGACGCCGGGCGCTCGGTGGCGATCTACTCGCTGCCACGGCTGCTGAACCTGATCCGCGGCGCGATCGAGACGGAGGCGGGCATGGTCGGCTTCCTCGAGCGCCTTGCGGCGGTCGACCTGCTGCACATCGATGACCTGGGCGTCGAGAACAGCACCGAGTGGGTGCTCGAGCAGCTCTACTCGATCGTCAATACGCGCTACGAGGACGAGCGAGCGATGATCGTGACGACCAATCTGAGATATGAGCATCTCGTCGAGCAGCTCGGAGAGCGGACCGTCTCGAGGTTGGTGGCCATCTGCGGTAACGGTCTCCCGCTGTTCGGCGACGACGATCGCCGCTCGCTGAGAGCGCCACGCGATGACTCGAGCGACGCGCTCGGGGATCTCACCGGCCCAGCCCGGTCGGCCTGAGTCGACCGGCCCCTAGACTGCAGTTACATGCCCGGAATCGTGCTAGTCGGCGCCCAGTGGGGCGACGAGGGGAAGGGGAAGATCACCGATCTGCTCGCCGAGCAGGTCGACGCCGTCGTGCGCTTCCAGGGCGGCAACAATGCGGGGCACACGATCGTGCGCAACGGCGAGGAGTGGAAGCTGCACCTGATCCCCTCCGGGATCCTCTACCCGGGCAAGCGCTGCGTGATCGGCAACGGGGTGGTGATCGACCCGAAGGTGCTGATCGACGAGCTCGACGCTCTGCGCGCACGCCGCATCGACGTCAGCGGCCTGCGCATCTCCGCCAACGCACACCTGATCATGCCCTACCACCTGCTGCTCGACTCGGCCGGCGAGGCCAAGCTGGGCAGCCTGCAGATCGGCACGACGCGCCGCGGCATCGGCCCCTGCTACGCCGACAAGGCGGCGCGCCTGGGCATCCGCGTGCAGGACCTGCTCGACGAGAAGATCCTCAAGAAGAAGATCGTCGCGGCGATGGAGCCCAAGCGCCTGTCGCTGCGCCCGTTCGAGAAGGACCCGTCGCTCGACCTGCACACGATGACCGAGGAATACCTGACGTTCGGGCACCGCCTCGAGCAGCACATCGCCGACACCTCGAAACTGATGTGGGACCTGCTGGACGACGGCAAGAAGATCATCTTCGAGGGGGCGCAGGGCGCGATGCTTGACATCGACCACGGCACCTACCCGTTCGTCACCTCGTCCAACCCGCTGTCGGGCGCGGCGTGCGTGGGCACCGGCGTGGGGCCGAAGAGCATCGATGAGATCTGGGGGATCGCCAAGGCGTACACGACGCGCGTGGGCGCGGGGCCGTTCCCAAGCGAGCTGCACGACGAGATGGGAGAGCGGATCAGGGCGCGCGGCGGCGAGTTCGGCACGACGACGGGGCGGCCGCGTCGCACGGGCTGGCTGGATCTCGTCGCGCTGCGCTACGCGGCGCGGCTGAACACGCTGACGGCGCTCGTGGTGACGAAGCTCGACGTCCTCTCGGGGCTCGACCGCGTCCAGGTTTGCACGAGCTATCGCGGCGCCGAAGACGCCGTGTTCGACGACTTCCCCTACCACCAGACCGTGCTTCACCACACGACCGCCGAGCTGACGGAGCTGCGCGGGTGGAGCGAGGACCTGGGCGAGTGCCGCACGCTCTCCGATCTGCCGGACGCCGCGCGCGAGTACCTGCAGTTCATCTCCGAGCACGCCGGGGCACCGGTCACGCTCGTGGGCGTGGGGCCGGGCCGAGAGCAGGTGGTGTGGACCGACGCCGGCCTTGAGACGCTCGTCGGGCGCAACGGCCGCGGGGCCGATTCGATGAGCGCGTAGGGGCGCTCGGGACCCGCCGGCCGGTGTCGCCGGCCGCGGGCGACTAGCCTGCGGGAAGCATGAGCTGCAGGCAAGCGGAGGCACCGTACCTGGACGCCTTGAGCGAGTACGCCGCGCGCGAGCCGGCGCGGCTGCACGTCCCCGGGCACAAGGGCGGGCCGGGCGCCGATCCGCAGCTGCTGCAGGCGCTCGGCGAGCGAGCGCTGAGCCTGGACATCCCCGCGCTGACGCACGGCATCGACGTCGGCCCCGATCCCACCCCGTTCGAGCGCGCGCAGGACCTCGCGGCCGAGGCGTGGGGGGCCAAGCGTGCGTGGTTTCTCGTCAACGGCGCCTCGCAGGGCAACCTGGCGAGCGGCCTCGCACTCGCGCACTACGGCGAGCAGATCGTCGTACAGCGCAACGCGCACTCGAGCGCGATCGACGCGCTCGTGCTCTCCGGGCTGCGGCCCACCTTCGCGGCGCCCGAGCTCGATCCGGAGCTCGGCATCGCACACTGCCTCGCGGCCGAGACGCTCGAGCGAGCGCTCGCGCAGACGCCCGCCGCGGTCGGCGCGTGGGTGGTGTCGCCGACGTACTTCGGCGCGGTCGCCGATGTCCGCGCGCTCGCAGAGGTCGCCCACGCACGTGGCGTTCCGCTGATCGTCGACGAGGCATGGGGGGCGCATATGGCCTTCCACGAGGACCTGCCCGAGCACGCGCTGTCGGCGGGCGCGGACCTGGTGATCTCGAGCACGCACAAGATCGTCGGCAGCCTTACGCAGTCGGCGATGCTGCACCTCGGCGCGGAGGCCGGTGAGATGATCGGCGAGGACGCCGTGGACCGCGCGGTGACGCTGACGGAATCGACCAGCCCCAGCTCGCTGCTGACGGCCTCGCTGGACGCCTCGCGACGACAGGCGGCGGTGCATGGGCGCGAGCTGCTCGGCCACACGATGGCGGTGCTAGCCGATACGCGCGCGCAGATCCGCGCGATCGACGGCCTGGACGTGCTCGACGAGCGGCTTGCCGGCCGCGCCGGAGTGTTCGCCTACGACCCGCTGCGCCTGGCCGTCGACGTGCGCGGGATCGCCGCCAGCGGCTATGAGCTGGCACCGCTGCTGCGCGAGATCGACGACATCAACCTCGAGCTGTACGGGCAGAACGTGATCGTGGCCGTCTTCGGCATGGGCGAGCGCGCGCTGCCGGAGGCCGCGCGGCTCGTGGACGCGCTGCGCGAGGCCGTCCGGCACGTGGGGCTGGACCCTGCGGGCGCCACGACCAGCTTTGCCGCGCCGCCGCCGTGGGGAGAGCTGGCGATGACTCCGCGCGAGGCCTTTCTCGGCCCTCAGGAGGTAGTCCCGGCGGCCGGCGCAGCCGGGCGGATCGTGGCCGAGTCGCTGGCCACATATCCGCCGGGGATTCCCAACGTGCTGCCCGGCGAGCGCTTGACCGGCGAGACGCTCGCGTACGTGCAGCGGACGCTCGAGCTGGGCGGCAGCGTGCGTGGCGCCAGCGACCGCCTGCTGCGCACCGTTCGCGTGGTGGTCGAGCGCCGATGAGGGGCCGACGGTGACGGCCGCCCGGCGCGCGCCCCGCTACACCGGCGTGCGCACGTTCGCCGGGCTGCCGCATGCGCCGCTCGGCGATCCTCGCGGAGGGCGCTCCGGCGCGCTGCACGAGGACGCCCCGCCAGCCGACACCGCCGTCGTCGGAATCCCCTTCGACACCGCAACGAGCTGGCGACCGGGGGCGCGCTTCGGCCCGGAGGCGATCCGCTCGGCGTCTGTCCTGCTGCGTCCCTGGCATCCGCTTCACGCGATCGAGGTATTCGGGTCGCGCACGGTGATCGACGGCGGCGACATCGCGATCACGCCGGGGAACGCCGCTCGCTCGGCCGAGCACATCGCGACCGCGCTCGAGCCGCTGTGCGCGGCCGGGACGACGCCGCTGGTGCTGGGCGGCGACCACTCGGTCCTGCTCGGCGAGCTGCGCGCGCATGCCTCGGTGCATGGTCCGCTCGGCCTGCTGCTGATCGACGCGCACGCGGACACGTGGGAGGACTACTACGGCGAGCGCCTGTTCCACGGCACCGTCATCAGGCGGGCGTGCGAGGAGGAACTGCTCGATCCCTCGCGCTCGATGATCGCCGGGCTGCGCGGATCGCTATACGAGCCAGCCGACCTCGAGGATGCGCGCGCGCTCGGCTTCGAGCTGATCGGCATCGACGAGCTACGGGCAAGCGCCCCGGCGGACTTCGCGCAGCGCGTGCGCGAGCGCCTGCGTGGAGAGCCTGCGTTCCTCGGCTTCGACATCGACGCGGTCGATCCCTCGGCGGCGCCGGGCACCGGCACGCCCGAGGTGGGCGGGCTGCTGGCGAGCGAGACGCTCGCGCTGCTGCGCGCGCTGGTGGGCGGGCGCTTCGTCGGCTACGACGTCGTCGAGGTCTCTCCGCCGTATGACTCGCCTGGGCAGATCACCGCGCTGCTGGCGGCCAACATCGCATACGAGATGCTGGCGCTCGCCGCGCTCGCGCGCTGAGCCGTTCGCCTAATCGCTTGGCTGGATCTGCGCCGTGTGACTCAGGCCACATACAGCGGGCCAGAACGGGTATGGCCTCGACCAACGAAGCTCTCACCACATACATGGAGGTATTGAGATGCGCTGGCTTTACAGCGACGTTTTGCGAAAGAGATCGATGCTTGCGACGGCCGTCTGCACAGTAGCCGTTGTGGGCGCGAGCGCAGGTGCCGCGTTCGCCGGTGAGGTGAAGGGCCCGCCGGGCACGCCAGGCGTCATCGGCTCGGGTTCGGAAAGAAACACCGGAGCGCCCGAACACGCCAACTCGATCTGCGCGTACTCCGGACTGAATGACTTCCGCGCCGAAAACGGCCAGATCGTCTTCCACGTGCAATCTCCGGGGCAGGAACACCGGCTGGGTTTTACGCCTCCCGGCGTGCCTGGTGAAGCGTGCGGACCCGGCACCAACCCCGAGAGAGTCAAGTAGCACAAGCGCGCGCGGAGGCCCCGGCACCAGCGTCGGGGCCCCCGGCGCGGGTCGGATCGAAAGCGATGCGTGGGGATGGAGAGGACCGTACGTTACACAAACCCAGTGCTCGTGCGGGCGCAGATGCTGAGCCTGGTGTAGAGCGACTGCTGGTGGCCGACGACGAGAGGCTGCGGAATGCCTGCGACTACCGAGCGTCGCGCGTGGCACGGAGCTCGTACAGCATCGCGTCGCGACAACCCCGCCTGCGCTCGGCCTTCTTCGCCGACGACAGCTTGTGCGGCTTGCACAGCAGGCAGCCGGCGCGACGCTGCTTGGGTCGCCCTCGCTTGTGATTCGCCATACGTCCATGATGGTAGACGTTCGTCTGCGGGTCTCCGCTGGATGGCGCTGATCCCACTGGGCCATCCCAAGCGCCCGGCATGATGGCGAGGTGCCCAGGATCAGCTTCTTCTACGGCATCGCGATCACGATGTACTTCTACGATCACGAACCGCCTCATTTCCATGCCCACTACGCCGAGCGCCACGCCGTGATCGCTATCGCGAGCGGCGAGGTGCTGGTCGGTGGTCTGCCGGCTCGCGCGCTCAAGCTCGTGGCGGAGTGGGCCGATCTACACCGCGGTGAGCTCGAAGCAGACTGGGTTCGCGCCAAGGGTGGCGGCACCCCTGAGCCGATCGACCCGCTGCCGTAAAATGAGACCATGGACGTTGTAAGGGTCACATCCGTACAAGTGCTTGGCCACTACCGGCTAAGGATCGGCTTCGACGATGGCAGCTCGCGTGATGTCGATCTCACAGGAGAGCTGCACGGCCCTGTGTTCGAGCCACTTGCTGACGCCGACTTCTTTGCGCAGGTTCGGGTGGACGACGAGCTGGGGACCGTTGCGTGGCCCAACGGAGCGGACCTCGATCCTCTCGTTTTGCACGGCGACTTCGAGCCGGCATCGCGCTTCGTTCATCGCTGATCGCTGACGCCCGATCGCGCCGAGCGCTCGGCCTTGCAGATGGTTGTTTATGGAGACCAAACCCCGACGTCCGAGTCGAGGCCCTCCGACTGGCCCTGGCGGACCATTCGAACGCTGCTGGCCGGGGGTTGAGTCCCCCGCATGGTTCTTCCGCCCCTGGCGGTTGCAACGACGTCTTGCGCCGGCCCGCTCAACGTGCGCTTGCACGCGCTCGTTGTGGAGGACAGAGCGCCGGGTTAGCGCCTACCGTCGGTTAGCAACGAGCGACTGATCCACTAGCCTGGGTCCGGTTATGCTGGTCGCATCTCTGCTGGCCGTAGATCTTTCTTGCGGAAACTTACGGGGCCGTTTCAAGCCGGAAGAACCTCGGCTGGGAAAAAGTCGTCCCCGGTGTTCAAGTGCGTCGAAGACTGCCTAGCCGAATGGATAAGGAAGTCAGCGCACCCGGAGAAAACGAGCGACCAGCTAGTCGACATAGCATTTGACTGCTGCATAGCGCGGCAATCCACAGGAGGCTAGATCGTGGGCGTTGGCTAGACACACCAAGATGAACCGTCCGCAACGGCACGCGACTTGGCGGTGGACCTGTTCACCGGCTATTTCGGCATTGGGGTCGTCTTGGGCATCCTCGGCGGCATCTTTGCCGTCTCCGTCCACAAAATTGTCGAACACGAGGCGACGATCTTGCTCACGATGGCAGCAGCCGACGTAGCCCTGCTTGCGGTCATCCTGACCGCGACCGCATTGGTGGCCGGACTGCTACAAGACTACTTTGAGCGAGTAATCGAGAGAGCCGCTGGATTGCGCGGATTCTTTCGGCCATTTCGGATCATGGCGTCGGTCTGCGCTGGCGCGGCCCTCGTGGCATTTGCCGGAGCGATGGTCGCCGACTCGAGCGATGAAGTACTGCGGGCTTCGCTTTTCGGCCTGGCCAGTGGGTTGACCACTTGGGCGATCGTCGGAAACGTGTGGCTGATCTCGATCTTCATGGATCAGTCCAACAAGCAACGGGGCCTGGCCCGTGCCATCGAGACCTTCAAGAAGAACCGACCGGAGACACCCAGCGATAAGACACCTAGCCCGAAGCCGCCCAGGAGGTAGCGCTGGCGCTCGTCCTGCGAGCAACGCGTCGCCGGGCTGCAGGTGCGACTTGACGATCTCGGCGCGCAGCAGGCCGAGACCGACGACGATGGCTCCAGGGCGCCCACGGCTGACGACCTCGCCGCGGTCGCCGGCCAGCTCGAAACGTTGATCGCCGACGGTCAGCCCGAGCAGATCAAGGCGCTGCTGCGTCTGCTGATTGCCGAGCTGCGCGTCAACGGCAAGGCTGACATCCGGCCGACCTACCGTGTCCTGACGCCCGACCGCTTCCCTACGGCCGGGGTTTGCGCAACGTCAGGAAAAGTGGAGACGGTGGTGTGTGGTTGCAGCTGATAGTGGGCCGTCCGGGAATCGAACCCGGAACCTTGGGCTTAAGAGGCCCCTGCTCTGCCGGTTGAGCTAACGGCCCGGAGGCGCCGGCGCGAGGTCGCCGGATCGGTGTGCGATTCTAGCCGAGCGGAGGGCTATTTCGTCTTGGTCGTGGAGGTCGTGGCGGGTGCGGGCGTCGTTTTCACGGCGGTGCCTTCGAAGCCGCCGCTGCCGCTCGCCTTGCCGGTGTAGACCGTGCCGTTCGTGGTGGTCGTGAGGATGCTGCCGCCGTTGGGGCTCTTCTTGACGGCTTCGAGCTCGCTCTTCACGCGCGCGCGCTGGGCGGCCGGCGCGAGGCTGACGGCCTTGCTCGTGGCGAGGTCGCCGACGCGGGTGTTCTTCGCCTTGTAGGCGTACTCGGCGAGCGCCGCGTAGTAGGACGCGTTCTGTGGTTCGGCGGCGACGACGAGCTGCAGGACCTGCACCGCCGAGGCCGGCTGGTTGAGGCCTTCTTCGCCGAACACGCGCACCATCAGCTTGGCCAGTTCGGCGCTCGGCTTGGGGGGGTTGAGCGCCAGGTAGCTTTCCCACGAGCGGGCGGTCTTGGCGAACAGTTCCTTGCCCTTGGCCGTGGGGGCTCCGGTGTTGCGGTCGACGTACGCTTCGCCGCCGGCTTCGTGCAGCTGCGCGAGCGTCAGTTTTTCCCACGCCGCGACGTTGCTTGGCTGCGCCCTGGTCGTCTTTTCGTATTTCTTGATCTGGTTGGAGAAGCTCGCGCCGCCAGAGCCTTCGTTTTCAGTCGCGGCGTTAAGCAGGCCGCCACCACCCGTGCCGGCGCCCACGCCGAACAGGATCAGGCCGCCGCCTACCAGCACCGCGAGACCTACGTAGATCACCTTGACCGCCCGGCGGCGGTGGCGTCCCCTGAGATCGAACAGCATCAGCTTGTGTGGTCTGGGTCCACGTGGTCGACTATCTGTTGCACGCTTGGCTCCGCTGCGTCATCCGGTGTCGGCGCCGGATTCCCCGGAGAAGCTCCGGCGCCCTGAGTGCTCGCCGCCGCCCTCCGGCCGACAAGCGATGCCACCAGGATACTCGCCTCGTAGAGCAGGTACAGCGGCACCGTCTCCAGCACCAGCGTGATCGCGTCTCCCGGTAGGAAGGCGGCGACCACCGCGCAGGCGACGATCGCGTAGCGACGGTTCTTGCGCAGCTGCTCGACCGTCACGAGCCCGATCCGGGTCGTCGCGAGGATCACGACGGGGACCTGGAAGACCAGGCCCATCGCCACGAGTATCGTCGCCGCGAATTTGTAGAACGTGCTCGCCTGCACGAGCACGTTGAACTCGCTCGCGTTGAAGTTCACGAAGAAGCGCACGGCGGCGGGCAACACGACGAAGTAGCCGAACAGCACGCCGATCACGAACAGCACAGGAACCGCGCCAAGCAGCGGCATGACGGCGCGTCTCTCATCGGGCGTCAGCGCCGGCAGGACGAACCCGTAGAGCTGGAAGAGAATCAGGGGCAGCGAGAAGACGAGCGCGAACAGCAACGACACCGTGATCGTCGTCGTGAACGGCTCGCCGACGCCCAGGGTGACCGGGTTGTCGCCGGTCGGGTGGCGCGGGATCTTCGCCACATCTGCCTTCATCGCGGCGATCAGGGCCGGGACCTGCGCGCGGGCTTCCGGCGACAGGCCACTGTCCGGCTTCTGGAGCGCTTCGAGCGCGGCGCGCGTGTCGCCTGCGAGCTTCAGGACGGCCTGCTGGGCGAGCACCGCCTGGCCGATCGTTCCCTGGCCCTTGGCGACCTGCTTTCTGGTCTGCGTCTGCAGGGGCTTGTTGAGGATGTGCAGCAGGGCATGGTTCTGCCACAGGCAGAACCCGAAGGCGACGGCCAGCACCGCCGCGCTGACGATCAGCCGCGTGCGCAGCTCGTCGAGATGGTCTACGAGACTGAGCCGATCCTCGTGGCCGATCGGGCGGATCGCACTAGCCATGGGCCACTGAACCTACCACCGCGCCGTCGGCGCCCGTGCGCCTGCCCCGCGTGCCGCGGGGCCCGCCTGGGCGAACGACCGGTAGCACGGCGGCCGGACTAAAGCCCCCGCCCCTACGCGTCGATGACTCACGTGAGCAAGCGATGAACCCCCACGAAAGCCCCGATATCCACCCCCAGACACCGCAGCCCGCCAAGGCACGGAAGAACGCGCCCGCGACCCCTGAGCTGCAGGCGACCAGTAGAGCGTGCACGCCCGATCAGCTGCACATCTGCTTCAACTGCGCCGGCGAGCTCGTCTATCCCTTGGATTGGTCCGAGGAAGGCCTGCGGCACTGGCGGATCGTGTTGCGCTGCCCCGAGTGCGAGTCGCGCCGCGAGGGCGTGTTCGAGCAGGCGGCCGTCGAGCTGCTCGACGACGAGCTCGACCGTGCCGCGAGCGCGCTGCTCGGCGACCTGCGGCGCATGACGCACGCGAACATGTCGGAGGAAGTCGAGTTCTTCATCCGCGCGCTCGACGCCGACCTGATCGTCCCGTCTGACTTTTAGCGATAGCGCTCGACGACCGCGTCGGCGACCATGTCCAGCAGCACGGCGCGTCCGTCGGTGAGGATCGCGGGCAGGGCGGCCTTGGCGTCGGCAACGACGGCCAGCGCTCGCTCCCTTGCCTCACCCAATGCGCCGGTCGCGGCGATGCGCTCGCACAGCTGCTCGGCCTGCTCGGGTCCGTCGAGCGAGGCGAGGTCGAACGTCGCGAGCTCGCGATCGTGCTCGCGCGCGAGGATGAATGGCAGCGTGACGGTGCCGTCGAGCAGGTCGGTGCCGCGCGCCTTTCCCGTGCGCTCGACTGGACCGGAGACATCGAGCACATCGTCGAGCATCTGGAAGGCCAGCCCGATGCGCCGTGCGAACGCGCCGAGCGCATCGGCCAGCTCGTCGGTCCCGTCGGCCGCCGTGAGGGCGCCGAGGCGGCAGGCGGCCTCGAACAGGGCGGCGGTCTTCAGCTCGCAGCGGCGCAGGTAGCGCCCGACGGCGACATGCGCGGCGTAGGCATCCTCGCGTTGCAAGAGCTCGCCCGCTGCGAGCGCGGAGCTGGCATCGGACAGGGCGCGCAGCTGGCTCGCGCTGTCGTTGCGGGCCAGCTCGGCGAAGGCCAGCGAGAACAGCAGGTCACCGGTCGCGACGGCCACCTCGCGCCCGGCGATGGCAGCCACCGTGGGGTGTCCGCGGCGCAGCTGGGCGCCGTCGATCAGATCGTCGTGCACGAGCGTCGCGGAGTGCACGAGCTCGACGGCGACGGCGGCGCGGACGAGCCGCTCCTCGCCCTCGTCGCCGTCCGGCGGTCCGCCGGCGGACTGCGCGGCGAGCACCACGAGCAGTGGACGCAGGCGCTTGCCGCCGGCGCGAACTGTGGCGGTGGCGTGCGAGGCCAGCGGGGCGCCGGCCTGGTCTGTGACGCGCTCGAGGTGCAGCTCGGTACGGATCATCCGCTCGCGCAGCCGCTCGCCGCCACGGCGCATGATCGTCTCGACGCCGTCGATCCCCTGCGCCGGGCCGCCCGCGGCGGCGCTGGGCACGGCGCTCATCTGCTCGCCTCGGCGGGCACCGTGCCGGCGTGTATCGCGACGATCCCGCCGGCCAGCAGCAGGTAGTGGACTTCACACAGTCCCGCCTGCTGCATCTCCGCAGCAAGCGCCGCGGGCCCCGGGAACCGCTTGACCGAGTTGGGCAGATATTTATATGCGTTGGAGATCGTGCTGCCCTGACCCCGCCCGCCCCGCATTGGCGCCAGGGCGCGTGCGGTCGACTGGGCGAGGCGGCCTAGTGCGGGCACCAGGCGGTCGAACCACAGGCTGTAGAACTGCGACAGCGGCGGCTTGACGGGGGTCGTGATCTCGAGCACTACGACGCGGCCTCGGGGACGCACGACGCGTACCATCTCGGCGAGTCCTCGCGCGAGATCGTCGAAGTTGCGCGCACCGAAGCCGACCGTCGCCGCGTCGAACTCGTCGTCGGGATACTCGAGCGCCAGCGCGTCGCCCCACTCGAAGCGTGGGCGTACGGCGGGGCTGTGGGCGTCGCGGTCGCGCGACCGTCCCTTGGCGCGCGCGCGCGCCAGCATGCCCTCGGCGAAGTCACTGCCCACGACCTCGCCACCAGGCGCGACACGCGCGGCGAGCGCGAAGGCGAGGTCGCCCGTGCCGGTCGCGACGTCGAGCACGCGGTTGCCCGGCTGCACGCGCGCGAGGTCGGCGGCGCGCTCGCGCCAGCGATGGTGCAGGCCGGCGGTCATCGCCGTGTTCAGCACGTCGTACACGCCGGCGATCCCGTCGAACATCGCCCGCACCTGCGACGCCTCGAGCAGTCCCGGCGCCGACGCGCCCGGACCGGAGTCGACCTCACGGAGCCCGTTCGCGCCACTCGGTCCGGTTTCAGCGCCAGCGCCTTGCTGAGCAGGCATGACTGGGACGCTACTTGAGCTGCGACAGGAAGGCGACGACCGCCTTGAACTTCTGCGGCGGGAGGTTCTTGAAGGAGGGCATCGGCGCCGTCGGGTTGACGAGCGTTCGCGCGATCGCCTGTTGCGGCAGCCGGCCGCCGATGTTCGTCAGCTGCGGCCCGGGTCCGTCATTGCCGTTGTCGCCGATCTTGTGGCAAGCCAGGCAGCCCGACTGGGCGACGACCTTCTTGCCGGCTTCGTATTCGGCGAGCGTCTGGCCGCCGGCGTTGCGCACCGCCTGGGGCGTCTTCAGTTCGATTGCCGTCGGCGAGCCGGCGTTTGCGCCGGAGTATGTGAGAAACGCCATCGCGCCGATCACCGCTATCCCGGTCAGCGTGGCGATCGGTCGCCGCTCGGGACGGCGCTCGGGCCCGCGATCGTAGAAGGGCAGCAGGAACAGCAGGATCATGGCGAGCGTCGGCACGCCGATCGTCGCCAGAGGGACGAGGCTCGGCGGCTTGACCACGCGCAGAACCTCGAAGAGGAAGAAGAAGTACCACTCCGGTCGCGGCACGTAGGTTGTCGTCGTGGGGTTGGCCTTCGAGCCGAGCTCGGCGCCGAGCACCAGCGACATCGTGATGATGATCGCCATCACGACACACGCCATCGCCCCGTCCTTGGCGACCGCATAGGGGAAGAACGGCTTGCCCTGAGCCTTCTGGATCGAGTATTCGCGGAGGTACTCCTCCTTCTCGCGCTTGTTCATCGCGCGCTAGACCTCCGCCTCGAGCAGCTCGGCACGCTCTTTGGCCTTCTGCCAGGGCGGTGCGGTCGTGCCGAGCTTCGTGACGAGGTACAGGTGGGCGCCGATCAGCGCGACGATCAAGCCGGGGACGAGCAGCATGTGGATCGCATAGAAGCGCGACAGCGTGGTCGCTCCGAATTCCCCCCCTCCGCGTAGGAAGTCGCTCAGGTAAGGCCCGATCAGCGGCCCCGTGCCGTTGATGTTTACGCCGACGATCGTCGCCCAGTAGGCGCGCTGGTCGAACGGCAGCAGGTAGCCGGTGAAGGACATCACCATCGTCAGGATCAAGAGCACGACGCCGATCACCCAGTTGAGCTCGCGCGGGTACTTGTAGGCGCCGAAGAAGAACACGCGTCCCATGTGCAGGAACACGAGGATCACCATCACGCTCGAGCCCCACTTGTGCATGCCGCGAACGAACTGGCCGAGGAACACCTCGTTGGTCACGTGGCGGATCGACTCGTACGCACCGCCCGCGGGATCCGGGCGGTAGTACATCGCCAGGAACACGCCTGTGACGGCCTGTGAGAGGAAGGCGAACAGCGTGGCGGAGCCAAGCGTGTAGAACCAGTTGGTGCCCTTGGGCACCTTGCGGAACAGCAGCCAGCGACCGGTGCCGCTCAGCGAGGTGCGCTCGTCGACCCAGTCGACGACCGTCGTGCCCGCCTCTTTGGCCTGCTCGATCGGGCCGGCGGCGCCGTTCTGCTCACCCGGGCGCGGTGGCGGCGCCTGCAGGGCGGACGGCAGCGGTGGGGCGGGGAGCTTGGGCAGTTTGGGCACGACGCGCTCGCCTCGCTCTTAGGGTTTCTGGGCCGTGGGCCGCGACGGGTAGAGGTACTGGCCGATGCCGTCGATCGGCTCGCCGGGGTCGCGCGGGGAGAAGCGCCGCAGCTCGCTGTTGACGCTGAAGCGGGGGCCGATCTGCACGGCTTCGCCCGACACGCGGGTGTAGAAGCGGTCGAGCGGGCGCACCGGCGGACCGCCGACGCGCTTGCCCAGCAGGTCGTACACGCCGCCGTGGCAGGGGCAGATGAAGCGCTCGGCGGCGTCCACCCAGCGCACCGGACAGCCGAGGTGCGCGCAGCGGCTGGAGATCGCGATGTACCGAGAGCTGCGATCGTAGGGGTCGGTGTCGATCTTCGGGTTGAACTTGCGCACGTAGGCAGCGTGAAGGCGCCCGCCGCGAGCGCGCCGGCCGTGTGCGCGGTGCCGGTCATGAATCGCCGTCGCGTGACCGTCTCGCCCTCGAAGGCGCCGGGGATCATGCGGTCGGCGGTGTACTTGGACTTGTGCTTTGAGTGCTTATCGGACACCGGTCCCGAACAATATCGGGGCAGCGAAAACGGCGTCCAGCCTGGGTCTCGGCTTATGCTGCAGCTACGCCCCGGCCGGTAAGGCGCTTGTGCGCATCGCCTCGATCGCCTCAGGGGCACCGGCGGAGACGAGCCGCTTGGCGTGCCGGTGGGCCTCGCTCGAGCCCCAGCCGACGGCCCGCGCGCCGGCCAGCCAGATGGCGTCGGCCAGCTGGCGCTCGCCGGCGCTCTGCGCGAGCGCGCTGAGCGTGATGGTGTCGGCGAGCTCGGCCACCGAGGGCGTGTCGCCGAGCTCCACCAGGCGCGCGAGGCCGATCGCATACAGCCGATCGCCGGCCAGCAGCCGCAGGTCCGCGTCGGGAGCGCGGACCACGCGCGGCGAGCCGTAGTGCAGCAGGTAGCCCTCGTAGATCGCCTCGACGAGCAGCTCGTACTCCTCGCTGCGAGCCTCCGTCAGCGGGCCTTCGGCGGCGAGGCTGGCGGGGCTGTCGAGGCCGTTTTCGCCCAGCGAGTGGGCAACCGCCTCGGGCGCCACCTCGCGGTCGAGATCCGCGTGCGCGACGCTCGCGCGGTCGACCAGCGTCGCGATCAGCCCACCCTGCTGGCGCAGCATCTCGCGCAGGCGCTCGAGCGCGGCGACGCTCATCCGCGTGCCCCGGCGCGATCGAGGGCGGCGAAGGCCGCCGTCGCGGCGTCGACGGTGCGATCGATCTGCTCGTCGGAGTGCGCGAGCGAGGGAAACCACGCCTCGAACTGCGAAGGCGGCGGGTAGACGCCGCGCGAGAGCAGCTCGCGACACCAGCGCGCATGTGCCTGCAGGTCGCAGGCCTGCGCGTCGTCGAAGTCCCGCACTTCTCGCTCGCTGAAGAACACCGTGAGCAGCCCGGGGGCCGTGACGACCTGCACCGGATGATCGCCGGCGGCCTCGCGCAGTCCCGCAGCGAGCCGCTCGGTGCTCGCGGACAGCTGCGCGTAGGCCGGCTCGTCGAGCAGCTCCAGCGTCGCCAGCCCGGCAGCCACCGCGACCGGGTTCCCGGACAGCGTGCCTGCCTGGTAGACCTCGCCGGCCGGCGCGAGCATGCGCAACAGCTCGGCGCGGCCGCCGAGCGCCGCCGCGGGCAGGCCGCCGCCGATGACCTTTCCCATGATCGTCAGGTCGCCGCTTACGCCCGTGCGCTCCTGCGCTCCGCCTCGCGCGACGCGGAACCCGCTGATCACCTCGTCGAGCACGAGCAACGCGCCGTTTGCGTCCGCTCGCTCGCGCAGCAGCTCGAGGAACCCATCGCGCGGCGGCACAAGGCCCATGTTGGCCGGCAGCGGCTCGGCGAGGATCGCCGCCAGCTCGTGCTGGCCGATCTTCGATCGGTCGGTCGCCGCGATCAGCGCCTCCGGGTCGTTCCATGAAATGACGACGGTGCTTGCGGCCGCGCTCGCAGGCACGCCGGGGCTGGCCGACCACCGCCTGCGGCGGCGGTGCCCCGCCTGCGTCGCGAGGCCCGAGCCGGCCTGCGCGAGCAGCCCGTCGACGTGGCCGTGGTAGGCGCCCGCGAACTTCAGCACCTGCTCCCTGCCGGTGGCCGCGCGCGCCAGGCGTATCGCGGTCATCGTCGCCTCGGTCCCCGAGGAGGTCATGCGCAGCATCTCGACGCTCTCCATTCGCCGCACGACCTCGCCGGCCAGCTCGACCTCTGCGGCGGTGGGCGCTCCGAAGCTGGTCCCCTTGGAGGCCGCGTCGTCGATCGCCGTGAGGATCGCCGGGTGGGCGTGCCCGTGGATCAGCGGCCCCCACGAGCAGACGTAGTCGAGGAAGCGGTTGCCGTCGACGTCGACGAGCTCGGCTCCTTCGCCGCGCGCGATGAACAGCGGGTCGCGGCCGATCGCGCGCATCGCGCGCACCGGTGAGTTGACGCCGCCCGGAAGCACCTCGAGCGCCTGGCGGTACAGCTCGGCCGAGCGTGTGTCAGTCACCGAGGGCATTGGCCGATCGATCGGCGAGCGGTCGGCGACGGCCCACCGATCGGAGATCGGCCAGCGCCGACCCGGTCGCGACCCGGTCGAGATCGCCCAGCACGCCAGCCGGGTGGTGCCTCAACGGCACTCCTCATCCATGCTTCCTCTCCCACTCCTTGAACTCCTCGGTGAAGTACAGCAGGCGGATCTTCTTGAACTCGGTCGATGAGTAGAGCGTCGCGCGCTCGTGGATGCCCGTCTGCTCGGCGATCGCGTCGAGGACCGCGTCGCACTCCCGCTTGGAGCGACCGTGGGCCATCGTGAACACCGAGTACGGCCAGTCCTCGTAGGTGGGGCGCTGGTAGCAGTGGGAGATGCCGCGCACGCTGGCCATGCGCCGACCGATGTCGAGGATCTGCTCGTCGGGCACCTGCCAAACGCCCATGCCATTGGCCGAGAAGCCCGCGCGACGGTGGTAGAGGATCGCCGCCACGCGGCGCAGCAGCCCGCGCTGCTGCATCTTCGAGAGGTGCTCGAGGAAGGAGTCTTCGGCCATGCCGAGCTCGGAGGCGGCAGCGGCGTAGGGCTCGGATACGACCGGCATGTCGCCCTGCAGCGCGCGGATTACGGCGATGTCGAGCTCGTCATAGGGCTGCGGGTCGAGCTCGATCGGCTCGCTCGCCTGCACGGCGCTCGCGAGCGCCTCGGTGTCGCCCTCCATTTCCAGGTCCATGCGGATCTTGAAGAGCTTGAGCGTCGGCAGCTGGCGGACCGACTCGGCGCCCGCCTCGCGCGCGAGCACCTCCAGCGTGCCCTGCAGCCCGAGTGCCGAGTCGGGCTCCGTGGCGATCGTGAACCATAGGTTGAACTCATGGTTGCGCAGGTAGTTGTGCGATACGCCCGGGTGCTCGTTGATCACCTGCGCCGCACGATGGGGGTGCTCGGGGTCGACCTTCGCCGCGACCAGCATCGAGGAGTAGCCGAGCGCACGCGTGTCGAAGATCGGCGTGACCTGGCGGATGATGCGCTTGTCGAGCAGCCGCTGCACGCGATCCATCAGCTCGGCCTCCGACACGCCGGCCAGCGAAGCCACGTGCTGATAGGGCCGCGGCGCGATCGGGAAGCTGCCCTGCATCAGGTTCAGCAGCTTGCGGTCCAGCGCGTCGAGCGGGATCGCCGCGCCGTCCTTGCGGCTGCGCAGCTTGGGCGTCGCCGTCGTCGCGCGCGTGTCATCCGCCGCGCCGGCGAGCGGCGCCTCGGTCGTTGCTTCGGCGGTCGTCGCCTCGGCCGTCGTCGGCTCGGCGGTCGTCGGCTCGGGCTCGATCATGTCTGCTCCGCCAGCCATCGGGCAGCGTCCTTTGCGTGGTAGGTGATGATCGTGTCGGCGCCGGCCCTGCGCAGCGACGTGAGGATCTCGAGCACGGCCGTGCGCTCGTCCAGGTAGCCGGCCGCGGCTGCGGCCTTGACCATCGCATACTCGCCGCTGACGTTGTAGGCCGCGACGGGCAGGCGCGTCGCGCGCTTGACGGCTGCGATCACGTCGCCGTAGGCGAGCGCCGGCTTGACCATCACCATGTCGGCGCCCTCCTGCACGTCGAGCAGCGCCTCGCGCACCGCCTCCTCGCCGTTGGACGGGTCCATCTGATAGCTGCGACGGTCGCCGAACGACGGCGTCGAGGAGGCGGCCTCTCGGAAGGGCCCGTAGAAGGCCGAGGCGAACTTCGCCGAGTAGGCGAGGATCGGGGTGTCGGAGAATCCCTCGCCGTCGAGCTCGGAGCGGATCTCGCGCACGCGACCGTCCATCATGTCCGACGGCGCCACGAGGTCCGCGCCGGCGCGCGCGTGGCTGACAGCCGTGCGCGCGAGGAGCTCGACGCTCGCGTCGTTGTCGACCGCCCCGTCCTCGCGCAGCACGCCGCAGTGGCCGTGGTCGGTGTACTCGCACAGGCACACGTCGGTGATCAACAGCAGCTCCGGCTGTGCCCGCTTGATCGCCGCGGTGGCGAGCTGCACGACACCCTCCTCGTCCCACGCTCCCGACCCCTGCTCGTCCTTGTCCGCCGGCACGCCGAACAGCATCACGGCGGAGATCCCCAACCCCGCCGCCTCGCGCGCCTCTTCGACGGCCGCCGCGACCGACAGGCGCTCGACGCCGGGCATCGTCGCGATCGGCTCGCGTTGGCCAAGCTCTGATCGCTCGGCGGACTCCGAGACGAACATCGGCAGCACCAAGCGGCCTGCGACGAGCTCTGTCTCGCGCACCAGCCCACGCAGGGAAGCCGTCGCGCGCAGCCTGCGCATCCGCGTCTGTGGAAACGCCATAGTCATCTCAGGTTAGCTCCCCTCGCCGGCGCGCCGACCCGCGGCGGGTGAAAATGGGTGATGATCCGGGCGTTGTCCGCTGAACGCCGCGTTCCCTATGGTGCCTGTGAGCCCGTGGTTAGCTTGGCGTGGGAACC
>Ga0193729_1000161_pt1 | contig 32457 bp, 27 predicted proteins | sample U1c2metaG_FD_143036 | JGI IMG/M metagenome (GOLD analysis project Ga0193729, IMG submission 143036) | Soil microbial communities from a riparian zone of the East river system, Colorado, United States - U1c2 | ecosystem: Environmental > Terrestrial > Soil > Riparian zone | place: USA: East River...
TTTCCGACAAACGGATCGCTCCAAAGCTTGAAGGCCAGCGAGCAAAAGTTGCCGTTGTCATCAGTCGGCGCGTCAATCGGCTCGCCGGTATCGGGGTCCTGACCTTTGGCCGGCGGAATGTCGAGCGGGCTGGGCAAATAATCGACTACCGCATCGACCAGGTACTGCACGCCAATGTTCTTTAACGCTGAACCACCGATGACTGGCACAAACTTATTGGCGATCGTTTGGCGGCGAATTCCAGCCTTCAAAAGCTCCGGCGTCACCGGTTTTTCATGGATGACAGCCTCAGCGACCTCGTCATCGAGATTGGAAACTTGTTGGACCAGATCGGTGTAAGCCTTCTCAACAAGATCGATATATTCCTTCGGCACATCGGTGACCTCGTACGTCGATCCTAGTTGATCGCTATCTGAATAGATAATCGCCTTCTTACTAATGATGTCGAGCTGACCCTTGAGCTGGTCCTCCTTGCCGAGCGGCAACAAGACCGGCCATGCGTTCGCTCCAAGTTTCTTATGGATGCTGTCCACCGACATTTCGAAGTTGGCGCCGACGCGGTCCATTTTGTTGATGAACGCCAGACGTGGCACGTTGTATTTCGTCGCCTGGCGCCAGACTGTTTCCGATTGCGGCTGCACGCCGGCCACCCCGTCGAAAACTGCAATCGCCCCATCCAGCACGCGCAATGAACGTTCCACCTCTGCAGTGAAATCGACGTGTCCCGGCGTATCAATAATGTTGATCCGCTCTTTGACCCCTTCGAAAATTTTGTAAACGCCCTCTTCTTTGCGTTGCGCCCAGGTGCATGTCGTCGCAGCAGAGGTAATCGTGATCCCGCGCTCGCGTTCCTGCTCCATCCAGTCGGTGACCGTCGTGCCTTCGTGCACCTCGCCCATCTTGTGGATCATGCCGGTGTAAAACAGCACCCGCTCGGTAATCGTTGTCTTGCCGGCGTCAATGTGCGCTGCGATGCCGATGTTCCGCGTTCGTTCCAGCGGGAACTTGCGATTCGGCGAATTTGGATTTTTCACCGGGGTCTTTTTCTGTTCCATCGTCGCCGTCGCCATAGTCGTTACCAACGGAAATGCGCAAATGCGCGATTCGCTTGCGCCATTTTATGAGTGTCTTCGCGTTTCTTGATCGCGTTCCCCTGGCCTGCCGCAGCATCTTTTATCTCCTGAGCCAGCGCTTCAGCCATGGGCATGCCTTTGCGATTGTCCGCATATTGGACGATCCACCGAGTAGCCAGAGAAATCTGTCGCGCGGGCGTCACCTCCATCGGGACCTGATAAGTCGCTCCGCCGACCCGGCGTGATTTTACTTCCAGTCTCGGACGGACATTTTCGATCGCTTTATTTACAACTTCCAACGGATCGACTGAATCAGAACCTTCGCGGGATTTGTCGATCGCTGTGTAAACAATCCGCTCCGCCAGCGATTTCTTGCCGCGCTTCATCACCGTGGTAATGAGGCGCTCCACCGCCGGACTCCCATAGCGGGAATCGACGCGCTCCTCTTTTTTGTAAACTCTTTTCCGTCGCGACATTGTCGGTCTTCCTATCCAATATTATTTCTTCTCGGCGGCGGCTTCTTTCGCTGCGCCTCCGCCACCACCAGCCTTCGGACGCTTCGCCCCGTATTTGGAGCGGCTGCGCCGGCGTCCATCCACGCCCAGCGCGTCGAGCGTTCCGCGCACAATGTGATAGCGAACACCCGGCAAATCCTTCACGCGTCCCCCGCGTACAAGCACGATTGAGTGCTCCTGTAAATTATGCCCCTCGCCCGGAATGTAGGCAATCACTTCCTGGCCGTTCGTCAACCGCACTTTTGCCACTTTGCGCAGCGCAGAATTCGGCTTCTTAGGTGTGCGCGTCATCACCTGCACACACACACCACGCCGCTGCGGACAATCGGCCAGCGCCGGTGATTTCGACTTCACGGATATCTTTCGGCGTCCTTTGCGGATCAGTTGATTAATCGTAGGCATCTTCCAAATTTCAAAAACAAAGCGCCGCCAAAAGCGTCGTGCGTAGGGCGACAAAAAAACCCGCCCAGGTCGCGCAACAAACCTTCACGCGCCTGATGCGGTGAGCCGCGAATATAGAGGGAAAAACGCGGGCTGCAAAAAATATTTTATACTCCGTTTGTCATTGCGGACGGAGTCGAGCAATCTCTGACTGAGATGCAGAAAAGCTTCGAACGTATAGCGACCGATAGACATTCGAATGCGCGGCGTGGGCGTCTAACGACTGCGCATGGCGGGATCGATACGCCGGCGTTCATGCCCGTAGGAACACAAGGTTCGGTGAAAGGCGTCAGCCCGCGGGAGCTCCATGAACTGAATGCGCAGATCGTTCTGGGAAATACGTACCATCTATTCGTTAGGCCGGGACTCGATGTGCTCAAACATTTTGGCGGCTTGCACAACTTTATGAACTGGGATGGCCCGATTCTGACTGACAGCGGTGGTTACCAGATTTTTTCGTTGGCAAAATTGCGGAAAATCACGGAGGAAGGCGTCGAGTTTCAAAATCACATCGACGGCGCGCGAGCATTCATCTCACCTGAGATCGCCATGGAAATTCAGACGCTGCTCGGCAGCGATATCGTAATGGCGCTCGACGAGTGCGTTCCGTATCCGTGTGAATACGATTACGCAGCCAAAAGCGCGGAGATGACAACGCGCTGGGCAAAGCGATGCCGGGAGTGGAAACGGCGAAATGGCGAGATGGCGAAACCGGAACTCGGCGATTCGCCGACTTGGCGACTCGCCGATTCGATGCTTTTCGGCATCGTTCAAGGCGGGACGTTTGAAGATCTGCGCAAACAAAGCGCGCAGGCGATTGTGGATCTTGATTTCGCTGGTTACGCCATCGGCGGCGTGAGCGTGGGCGAGCCAGAGGAGGAAATGATGCGAGCCGTGGAATGGGCGGAGCCATTCTTGCCCGGGAATAAACCACGTTACGCGATGGGACTTGGCACACCGCCGCAACTGTTGGAGTTGATCGCACGCGGGATGGATATGTTCGATTGCGTGTTGCCGACGCGCTTGGCGCGAAATGGAACAGCATTCACAGCGGCGGGCACGATCAATTTAAAAAACGCCGAGTTCATTTTGGACAAAAATCCGATCGAAGAAAACTGCGCGTGCGATGCCTGTCGTGAATTTACGCGTGGATACATTCGACATCTCATCAAGGCAGAAGAAATTCTTGGCCTTCGCCTGATCACGCTGCATAACTTGCATTTTTATTTGAATCTAATGAATCAGGCGCGCGCTGAAATCGAAAAGGGAACATTCGATCAGTTTCGCAAAGCGTTTGCAGCTGAATATAAAACGCGCGATGCGTTGACGGTCGAATGAGTTAGGGACGGCGCAGCGCGGCGTCCAAACCATTAACCTATTCTTTGCTGGCTGCCCTTCGTGCAGTACGCAGATCCCCTACGAACCGCTCATACTCGCGTTGCCGCGATTCCTCGTCAGGTTGTCGAAGAAGAGACGATGGATGCACTGTGGCGAGGGTTCTCGGCGCAAGTTTCGATGATAATACCTTGCCGCGTTCGCGAGTAACACGGAATGATGGACCGAAAACCGTCTGCGCTGCCGTCGCGCCGAGACACACCAGCAACTTTGGCTTCACAAGGCGCAGCTCCGCTTCCAGCCACGGCCGACACGCTGCGATTTCGCGCGAATTTGGTTTCTGATGAATCCGGCGCTTCCCGCGGGGCTCCCATTTGAAGTGTTTCACCGCGTTCGTGACGTAAACTTCCTTGCGATCAATTCCCGCTTCTTCGAGCGCTTGATCCATGATTTTTCCAGCGGGTCCAACGAAGGGTTTACCCTCCTGATCTTCGTAATCGCCCGGCTGCTCGCCGACCAGCATGATCGCCGCGTCTTTCGGGCCTTCGCCAAACACGGTTTGTGTAGCCCGCTTGTAGAGATGACATGCTTTGCATTCGCGCGCCACGTCCCGCAGCTCGGCCAAGCTTGATGTGTCCGGCGGTTGCGCTGGGCGCGCGTATTCTTCAGAGCCCGTCCCCATCTTTCGATTATGAATCGCAACTGCCTTAGAATTTGTGTTTGTTTAACCAAATGATTCTGGAAACGGCCCGACTAATTCTGCGCGAATTCCAAGACGAAGACATCGGGCGGCTCGCCGAACTAATGGCCAACCGCGATTTCATGCGCTTTTCGCTCGGCCCATACACGCCCGAGCAAACGCAGACTGTACTGCAGAAATTCCTCTCGTGGAACCAGGCTGGTTTGCCTTCGCAGTTTGCGGTTGTCATTCGCGAGAATAAGAATCTCCTTGGTTATTGCGGTTTTCTCCATCACCCGGAAGTGCCAGAAGAGGTCGAAATCGGTTACCGTCTGGATCCCCCATATTGGAACCGTGGTCTGATCACAGAAGCCGCGTGCGCCGTGCGCGATTACGCGTTTCTCGATCTAAAATTGCCACGAGTGATTTCGCTGATTCATCCGGAAAACATTCCCTCGCGTCGTGTGGCGGAGAAAATTGGAATGGCGCCGGAAAAGGAAATTACGTTTCGAGGCTTTCCGACGACTGTGTTTGCGTTGTCTCGCGAGCAATGGCTTGTGGAGCGCGGCGGTGGATGAACTCGCGCGCAAGTGCTCGATAGGCTGCGGCGGCCGATCCGCTCGGAGCGTATTCCAGAATTGATTTCCCAAAGCTCGGCGCCTCGCTCAAGCGCACACTGCGCGGGATCACAGTCTGATAAACGCGCTCGCCGAAATGCTGGCGCACCTCCGCAACCACCTGCTCGCTAAGGTTTGTCCGGGCGTCAAACATCGTCATAACAATACCGCCAAGTTCGAGGCGCTTGTTCGCGCCTGAGTCGCGCACCTGCTCGATTAGTCGAACAATTTTGACCAGCCCTTCCAGCGCGAAATACTCACACTGTATTGGGGTCAAGAGCTCATCGGCGGCCGCCAGTGCGTTGGTCATCAGGATTCCAAGCGATGGTGGACAATCCAGCAGGACAAAATCAAATGTGGCGTCTGCGTGCAGCGGCTGAAGCGTTTCCGCTAGACGCGTGAGATGATTCGGCATACGCGCAATCTCGACCTCGGCACCAGCAAGATCGAGATCGGAAGGCACAATGAACAGGCCTTTGCGTTCGGTGGGAAAAATTCTTTCGGTAATCGAGGCGTCGCCAAGTAATGGCTCGTAAAGACTGGTTTGCTCTACTGCTTGCAACCCAAACGAGCTCGTAGCGTTCGCTTGTGGATCAAGATCGATAATCAAAATGCGATGACCTATTTCAGCCAGCGCCGCGCCAAGATTTACGGCCGTAGTGGTTTTGCCGACGCCTCCTTTTTGATTAGCGATCGCGACGATCTTCATAAATCAGAATAGTCAATCTCATCGATAAGGACTGCAGCATTGTTTGCCGTGTTCGAAGCTGGCCAGATGATGTTGCCAGTCGCTGCAAACGGAAACTAAATTTTTCGGATTTCAGATTTGGAATTTCAGCAGTAGCGTTTGAGCGTCCAAGCCGTGAAAGCTCCTTTAGTATCAATCGAACCTGCACCGACGGCGAACCCGTTGAAGCGCGAGGAACCCATTGTCTTACGCAGGCAGGACGAGCGCGGCGTAGTTACGCTGACGCTAAACCGGCCGCACGCGTTCAATGCCTTGTCGGAGGAAATGCTTGCGGAACTACAGCGTGAAGTCGAAGCGATAGCCAAAGACGAGTCAGTGCGAGTAGTCGTTCTCGCAGCGGAGGGCAAAGCGTTCTGTGCCGGTCACGATCTCAAAGAGATGCGGGCAAAGCCATCGCTTCAGTACTACGAGAGACTCTTTAGCCAATGTTCCGAGATGATGCTTGGCATTCGGCGATTGCCCGTGCCCGTGATCGCTCGTGTTCAAGGCGTCGCCACCGCGGCAGGCTGCCAATTGGTTGCGATGTGCGATCTAGCCGTGGCGGCAAGCACTGCAAAGTTCGCGGTCAGCGGAGTTAACCTCGGTCTTTTTTGCTCGGCACCGGGCGTGGCGCTCTCGCGCAATCTTTTGCGTAAGGCGGCGTTCGAGATGCTCATAACAGGCGAATTTATCAGCGCCGACGAAGCAAAAGTGCGCGGGTTGATTAACCGCGTTGTGGAGCCGGAACAGCTCGACGTCGAAGTTGAGAAACTCGTTGCGGCAATCATTGCAAAACCGCGTGTCGCTGTGGCGATAGGAAAGGAATTCTTTTACCGGCAAATTGAACTGGGCATCGCGCCAGCCTATGAAACGGCTGCGCGGACCATGGCTTGCAACATGATGGATGAAGCTGCGCTCGAAGGCGTTCAGGCATTTATTGACAAGCGTCCGCCGCGCTGGCCCAAAAATCCAAAGGCATCGTGATTTTTTCAATCCTTGCCTGGCCGCCGTAACCTTGGCGAAGATGGCAACGGTTCAACTATTTGACGATTTGATTTTTCCGTGTCCTACACTCTTCAAGAACTGGCCAGCATGTCTGGCGGCGAGTTGGTTGGCGATCCAAAGCTGAAGATCACCGGCGCTGCATCGCTGGCAGAAGCGACTAGCGGAGAGATCAGTTTTTTCGGCAACCGAAAGTATATCGGGCTGTTGCGCAAGACGCGGGCTTCAGCTGTTTTCGTTCCGCCCGATTTCGCCGAACCGCTGGCGCCCGCCCAGGTTCGCGTCTCAAATCCTGCCAAGGCCTTCGAGGAGGTCATGCTCAAATTTGTGCCTAAACCGATCACCTTTGCTCAGAGCATTCATCCGAGCGCGATTGTCGGATCAGGCGTTCGCCTCGGAGAACGTGTATCAATCCAGCCTCATGCGGTGATCGAAGACGGTTCCCAAATCGGCGATGACACAATTATTGGCGCTGGAAGTTACATTGGACATGAAACAACAATCGGGTCCGCGTGTCTGATTTATCCGCTCGTGACCATTCGCGAGCGCAGCCGGATTGGTTCGCGAGTAGTCCTTCACAGCGGCGCAGTAATTGGCGCGGACGGCTTTGGTTTTGAAATGATCGATGGCCGGCAGCAAAAGATTCAGCAGCTCGGGATCGTGCAGATCGACGATGATGTCGAGATCGGCGCGAACACGACCGTTGATCGCGCCCGGTTTGGCCGGACCTGGATTCAACAAGGTGTGAAGATCGACAATCTCGTGCAAATTGCGCACAACGTCGTCATTGGTAAAAATTCCGTGATCGCGGCCCAGACCGGCATATCAGGCAGCACTCGCGTGGGTGAGCGCGTCATGATGGGGGGACAAGTTGGCATTGTAGGCCATATCGAGATTGGCGACGACGCGGCGATCGGCGCGCAAAGCGGCGTCTCTAAGAGCATCCCGGGCGGCGTCTGGTTCGGTTCTCCCGCGGTTCCACTTGCAGAAGCGCAGCGGCAGATTGCCTGGATCCACCGGCTCGGAAAATTCTTCGCGCGCGTGAAAGAGATTGAGAAAAAATTAGGACTCTAGGCTGGACGCGCACTAATTAGCAGCGAGCGCAACCCCTCGGGGGAAATCCATTCTGCGCCGCACGCCTGGACCGTTTCTGCTTCCAGGAAATCGGAAGTGGCGACCATCAGCTCGAACCGTTTCGCGTATTTGCTTGCGAGTCGCTCGACGATCGCATCGGCTGTCTGCCCTGTGCGAGAATAAAAGACTTGTACGTCAGCCGGGTCGGAAGTCGCCTCGATCTTTCTTCCTTTGCCATCAAAGACGACCACCACACGCACACCGGTCCAATCTTGATAATCTCGCAAGCGTTTGATCAGCGCTTCACGCGCCAGCGAGGATCGCCGCGCTTGGAGCTTGCGCAATTCAGACCAGGCAAAAATAACGCTGTGTCCATCGACAATCAGATAACGGGCTCGGTTCGGCATTGCTACGTCTGTGCATGAAATCACCAAACCCAGGTCGTCACACAGCGATCGAGTCGAATTTACTCTTCCGCGTTGGGTTCCTTCTTTGCCCGCTGCTTGCCTGACGCTGGTTGCATGGCGCTGGCTCGCAGCGCCGCCTTCTTGCGCTCCAGATACGCTCTACGTCGCTTGCGTTTGGATCGTACACGGTGCTGTTGTCCCACGGGATGTCTATCGGTTGAAACGATAAGAAACGCAATCTGATTGAACTCCGATTATTTCGTACCCCAACGTTCGACCCGAAATCAAGATTGCGTTCCTGCGTGATTCGTTTAAAAAAGCCTCACTCCTCACACTCTCCTATGACGCACCGGGAATCCGCGGTTTCCGCGGTCACACCGAAAGGCGTGGCCGGCTTTGCCATTTTGCTGCTCATATTGGCCGCATTTTTTGGGTTTTTAAACAGCCAAAAAATGAAAACGCTTCGCGCGACGGTGGCGACTGCACAGGCCGCGCGCGATGCAGCCGAACGCGGCATACGCGAGAAACTGAATCCGTCGGCCGGTGGTGCGGTAGAAGACCAGGGTAAAGTCGCACAAGCGGAAAACAGAGCCGCAAAAGCCGAAGCAGAGCTCGCCCAAATTCAGAAAGAGAAGGCCGATCCGCAGACCAAATTAGACGAGAACCAAAAAGAGAGCGCTTCTTTACAGACGCCCATGCAAGAAGCGGAAAAAAATCCAAATGCGTCGCCGGCTGACAACTCCGCGACAGCGCCGGCCGCGGATTTGCAGTCGCAGGTCGATGATCTTCGCCGTCAACTGGACAGCGCGGAAAAAGAGAAGGCTTTTCTTTCCGAAAAACTCCAGGACATCCAGGATCGCTCAGATCAGCCGAAGGAAGGAAAGAAACGCCGGGAAGCTGTCCGCGAGACTGCCCCCCGCCGAACAGGTTTGCGCGGGACGATCCTTGCAGTCAATCAGGCTTACAATTTTGTAGTATTGAATCTCGGCACTCGCCACGGAGTCGAGTCGAATGCGGAGATGCTTGTTCTGCGGGATGGAGCGTTGGTCGGAAAAATTCGTATTTCTTCAGTTGAACCGGCGACCGCCATCGGCGATATCATCACCGGTAGTTTGGCGCGCGGCGCTCAAATTCAACCCGGAGACAACGTAATTTATGCTGGCACAAATCCGTAATCTTCGAACAATTGTCGTCCCTGTTCTGCTGTGTGCGTTCGTGGTAGGCATGTCCTCATGCGCGACACAGAAGGAAACTGCCCTGGTCAGTGATCCGAATAATCGTCACGACTCGCAGATCCCGTGGAATAAGCAAGAACCATGGGAAACCACTGGGCAGTTTGCGGGAATGACAGATAGGCGCTAGCAGCGGTGGCTGTACCCGCGGGCGTGGACCGCGGCAATGAGGAACCAAAGCGCCGTTCCGGGGTCATCACCCCGGCTACAACGAAGCCGATCAAATCCAGAAACCGGCTGGAATGACTGCGTCTTTGGGTATCACGACAATGCCGTCGCGGATAAAGTAGTTGTCGGAATCCAAGTTTGGCGGTTTACCCTCCGGCGTAATCACAACGCCATCAGCGATGCGAGCATTTTTGTCGATGATGGCGCGATCGATCACGCAATTACGTCCAATGCCTATGGGCAGCTTTGACGAATCGGTCTGTTCTAATTCAAAATAATCCGCCCCCATCACGATGCTGTTCCGGATAGTCGCGCCGCTTTGAATAACACTGCGTATTCCCACCACACATCGTTCCAGATGCGCATCCGAGATGATGCATCCATCCGAAATGATCGCCTGTCGCAGGGTGGCGCCATTGATTTTGCTTCCCGGCAAAAAGCGCGGATGCGTGTAAATCGGAGACTCGGGCTCAAAGAAACTGTACTCGGGCACTACATCTGTGAGATCCAGATTCGCCTCGTAGAAAGCGCGGATTGTTCCGATGTCTTCCCAATAACCCTCAAAAATAAATGCGCTGACATGCCGGTCTTTGATCGATTGCGGGATAATATGTTTTCCGAAATCGACCAGATCGTTCTGCAACGATTGGATGAGCACGTCGCGATTGAAGACGTAAATTCCCATCGAGGCCTGAAACAATTCTTCATCTTCGTTGGAGCCGATGGCGCTGAGAAGCTCCCGGCTCATCTTCATTTCCTGTAGGACTGCTTGATCGGTTGGCTTCTCGACAAAACGCGTGATTCGGCGATCAACACCACTCTGCATGATGCCAAACTCAGAAACCTGATGCAGCGCTACGGGTTTAGTGGCCAAAGTGATGTCTGCGCCAAGTCGGATGTGCTGATGCAGCAGCGCACGAAAATCCATCCGGTAAAGCTGGTCGCCGCTTAAAACCAGGTAATAATCAAACGGACGCTCGAGGAAATAGCGCATGTTTTGCCGGACAGCGTCAGCAGTTCCTTGATACCACTGCGAGCCGGTTGGCGTTTGTTGAGCCGCGAGAATGTCTACAAAGCTGCGCGAGAAATTGTCGAACTTGTAGCTGTCTTGAATATGCCGATGCAGCGACATGCTGTTGAACTGGGTCAGCACATAGATCGAGCGCAGCCCGGAATTCAGACAATTGCTGATGGGGATATCGACAATGCGATATTTGCCACCGAGCGGTACGGCGGGTTTGGCGCGGTCCTTCGTCAATGGGAACAAACGGGAGCCGGCGCCACCGCCCATAACGATGGCAAGCGTTCGCTGGGTTGTGCCGGGCGGCAACGCCCCGAACGCTTCTGCGCTGGGATTTTTTGGAAACAAATCGCGCTGCGGCTGGTGTTGCATTCTTAGCAATCAATAACTCAGCGACTGCTTTTTTGCGGTAACTTTTTTACTGCCGAGCTAAGGCGACGCCGGCGACTCGAGTTTTTCACGAAGGTGTAAGCGAAAGTGTCTGTTTCTTGCGGCTGAGGACAGCCGCCGCTACACTCCAAAAACATGTGTGGAATTGTTGGCTACGTTGGGCGCGCTCAAGCCGCGCCCATTCTGCTCGACGGACTGCGTCGCCTTGAATATCGAGGCTACGACTCAGCCGGCATCGCCATTTTAGACGGGGGACGTCTGGAAACCCGAAAATGCGCCGGACGCATCGCAGCGCTCGCAAAGCTAATGAGAAAGCAACCGGTCTCAGGTTCGCTCGGGGTCAGTCACACACGCTGGGCGACGCACGGGAAAGTCACCGACCAAAACGCGCATCCGCACTTCGATGCCAGCGGTAAACTGGCACTGGTCCACAACGGCGTAATAGAGAATTATCAGACGCTCAAAGATGAATTGACCCGAAGCGGTGATACAAAGTTTCGCTCCGAAACCGACACCGAAGTGCTTGTGCATCTGATAGGCAAACTCTATGACGAATCGTGCGCCAGCACGGTGGATGTTCCCGAAAAAAAGGCGCGACTGCTTGCGGCCGTTCGCGCCGCGCTTCGACAGGTGATCGGCACGTATGGTATTACTTTGGTCCACGCCGATGTACCGGATTTCATGATCGGCGCACGGCGGGGAAGCCCACTCGTGCTCGGAGTAGGCAACGGAGAAAATTTTCTGGCCAGTGACGTCAGTGCAATCGTCGCCTACACCCGTGACGCTATTTATCTAAACGATTTCGACGTAGTCGCTGCGGGAAGCGACAAATTCGAGATCACTTCGCTCGCGGGAGACAGCAGCGAGCATCCTGTCAGTAAAGTCGAATTTACCGCCGAAGATATCGGAAAAGGGGATTATCCCCATTACATGCTCAAAGAAATCTTTGAGCAACCAAACACGGTACGCGACGCGATGCGGGGCCGTCTCGACCCGGAGGAATGCACGGCAAAGCTGGGCGGCTTGAACATGACGCCTCCCGAGCTTCGCGATGTCGGCCGTATCGTCCTTACAGGCTGTGGCACCGCGCTTCATGCCGGCATTGTCGGTGAATATTTGATCGAGCGACTTGCGAACATTCCAACCGAAGTCGAATACGCGAGTGAGTTTCGTCATCGTAATACACCAATGACTCCTGAGACGCTGGTCTTTGCGATCAGCCAGAGCGGCGAAACCGCGGATACACTCGGAGCCCTGCGGGAAAGCCGGCGCAAAGGCTTTCGCACTCTGGGAATTTGTAACAACGTCGCGAGCACGATTGCCCGGGAGAGCGATGGAGGAGTTTATATGCACGCCGGGCCGGAAATCGGCGTCGCGGCTACAAAATCTTTTACGTCGCAACTTGTCATTCTTACGCTCCTTGGGTTGCTCTTTGGACGGATGCGAAATCTTTCCGGAACGGATGGGAGCCGCGTGATTGAAGCGCTTGAAGCGTTGCCCGCCCAGATGGAAACGGTTTTGGATCTCAGCGACCAAATTAAGGCGGTTGCCAAAAAATATGCCGATGCAAACGGCATGCTTTTTTTTGGCCGGCAATTCAACTTCCCGGTCGCGCTCGAAGGTGCGCTTAAGATGAAGGAGATCACGTATTTGTTTGCGGAAGGGCACCCCAGCGCTGAGCTCAAGCATGGCATCATTGCGCTGATCCGTCCTGATCTGCCCTCCGTATTTATCGCGCCCGAAGATTCTGTTTTCTCCAAAAACCTGAACAACATCGAACAGGTTAAGGCCCGCAAGGGACCCGTCATTGCGGTGACCAGCGGAAACGGCCCTAAGCGCCTCAAAGAAGTTGCCAACGAAATAATCGTGCTACCGGAAGCGCCCGAGTACGTAATGCCCATCCTGGCTGTCGTCCCGCTTCAACTTCTCGCTTATCACCTGGCAGTTCAGCTGGGCCGCGATGTCGATAAACCGCGCAATCTCGCAAAGAGTGTGACCGTGGAATAATCTCCAGGTTGGTAGGGACAGCGCGCAGCGCCGTCCGGACCTCGCAGCGTGATGCCCCCAACATCCGCTGCCGCTGGAAATTTAGCGGTTTTGCAGTAAACTGCGCCCGCTCCAGCATTCTTCCCAGGTGCAACACAACGAAGAGTACGTGCTCAAAGTCCTCGAAGAAGGTGGACTCGTCACGCGTCTGCAGATCGACAGCGCGAGGTCACTTCTAAACGGCGAACCGGGCGTAGTCGATATTTTAGTCAACGACGGAGTTGTCTCCGACGTGGAGGTCTCGCGCACCCTCGCAGCGCAAGCGCACATGGATTGGATCGACATCTCTTCCATGGTGATTCCGCCACAAATCATCAACCAAATCCGAGGCGAAGACGCGCGCCGTTTCAAAGTGATCCCAGTCGCCTTCGGCGAGACCGGCCTGGTGGTGGCGGTCGGTAATCCACTCGATATCGATACGATCGACAGCCTGAGTTTTCTCCTGCAACGCGAGCTGGAACTGGTGTGCACCAGCCCCCAGAAAATTCGTGATGCACTGATCAAATACTACGGCACCGCCGACGAAGCAGCCGACGTCCTGCAGAAAAAAATCGGAGAAGATATCGATCTCGGATTGGAAATTGGCGACGGTTCGGAAGCGACCGCAGTCGATGAAGCCGACGCGCCAATTATCCGGCTTGTCTCCATGTTGCTGATCGAGGCACACCGCGCCGGTGCAAGCGATATCCATCTGGAACCGCTGGACAAGAAGTTTCGCGTTCGCTTCAGAATCGATGGCGTTTTGCAGGAGATGCAGGCGCCACCGAAACGTTTGCAATCCGCAATCATCAGCCGGCTCAAGATTATGACCGGTTCAATGAGCATTGCAGAGAAACGCCTGCCACAGGACGGTCGTATCCAGGTTAAAATCAAAAAGAAGCCAATCGATCTTCGCGTCTCAACGATTCCTACCAATCACGGTGAGGGCGTAGTGATGCGGCTGCTGGATAAATCGAGTCTAAAGCTTGGCTTGCCGGAGCTTGGATTTTTCTCAGACGACCAGGAAATGTTCGAACGCTTGATCAAACTGCCGGACGGCATTTTACTCGTCACCGGCCCTACCGGCTCCGGAAAGACAACCACTCTCTATGGCTGCCTCAATTACATCAACAAACCCGACCGCAAAATCATCACGGTGGAGGAGCCGGTCGAGTATCAAATGACGGGCATCAATCAGGTGCAGGTGAATAGTGAGATCGGGATGACTTTTCCTGCGGCCTTGCGCTCCATTCTGCGCCAGGCGCCGAACATCATCATGATTGGTGAAATTCGAGACCTCGAGACAGCGAGCATTGCTACGAACGCGAGTCTCACTGGTCACCTCGTCTTTAGTACGCTGCACACCAATGATGCCCCTTCTGCCGTGGCGCGCTTAGCCGATCTTGGTGTTCAGCCGTTTCTGGTGGCTTCCTCCGTGCGAGCGATCATGGCGCAAAGGCTTGTCCGCCGATTATGTGCACACTGCAAACAACCAGGGGAACTCAGCGAGACCGAATTGCGGGCATTGCGAATCGAGCCCGGTCAGCTCTCCGAGGCTCAAGTAATGAAGCCAGTAGGGTGCGAGCGATGCCGTCAAATCGGTTACAAGGCCGAATCGGTTATCTTCGAGATTTTTGTGATCAACGACGATGTGCGCCACATGATCAACAAACGCAGCGCGACTTTGTTGCTGCGGCAACGAGCGCGCGAACTTGGCATGCGCACGCTTCGCGAAGACGGGGTCCGCAAGGTGCTCGCCGGCCTCACCTCTGCGGAAGAAGTCATCTCCATCACAGTCGGGGACGTGAGCTAACAAACATGAAGAATAAGCAGTTAGCCGAATTTTTTATCGAGCAGCGCGTGCTTGAGCCTTCGCAAGCGGAAGACGTCCTGAGCGAAGTAGAACTGAACGGAAAGACCGTTGCTCAGGCGATGATCGATGGCGGCTTCATCGACGAGCAGGGATTTTATCAGACAATTGCCAACGGGCTCGGCACCGACTTGATCGATCTAACCGAGCGCGATATCCCGCCGGAGATTTTGCGTCTCATTCCCAGCGGTCTGGCTCGGTTACACGGTGTTCTTCCGGTTGAGATGAGCGGAACCACTTTGCGAGTCGCCCTCGTTGATCCGTTCGATCTCCACGCTGCGGAGGATCTTCGCTTTGCGCTCGGTAAAGACATTCACGTCGTCGTTTCACCCTCGGATCAAATCGAAGATCTGATCAAACAGCATTACGGCACCGATACGACGAGCATGGACGAAGTTCTCAAGCAACTCGGCCAAGCTGGCGAGCTTCTGTCCGTCTCAGGCGGACGTGACGGAGACGGCGAAGCGGCAGTTGAAGCCGAAGCAAACGCAACTCCGATCATTCGCTTTGTCGATCTCATCCTTTACCAGGCAATCCAGGACCGCGCGAGCGACATTCATTTCGAGCCATTCGAAAATGAGTTCAAAATCCGCTATCGCGTTGATGGCGCGCTCTACGAAATGTCGCCACCGCCGCGTCATCTTGCTCTGCCGGTCATCTCGCGGCTGAAAGTGATGGCAAATATGAATATCGCAGAAAGACGTTTGCCCCAGGATGGTCGCATTCAGAAGCATATCGCCGGGCGCAACGTCGATCTTCGAGTTTCAACATTGCCAACTCAATTCGGCGAGAGCCTCGTGCTGCGTGTTCTTGATCGCAGCATCGTAAATCTGGACCTCGAAGCACTTGGAATGCCCGATTACATCTACAATTTTCTGCTGGAAATCATCGAGCGTCCGAATGGCATCTTCATTGCGACCGGACCGACCGGCTCGGGGAAGACAACGACGCTTTACTCCTGCCTGCGTAAGGTCAATACGATTGATTCGAAGCTCCTGACTGCAGAAGAGCCGGTCGAATACGATCTGGAAGGGATCGTACAAGTGCCGGTGAACGATGCCATCGGTCTGACGTTTGCGCGCGTTTTGCGGTCGTTTCTGCGCCAGGACCCGGATCGCATCATGGTCGGCGAGACACGCGATCTCGAGACCGCGCAAATTGCAATCCAAGCGTCTCTGACCGGGCACCTTGTTTTCACTACGCTCCATACAAACGACGCGCCCGGAGCAATCACACGCTTGATCGACATGGGTGTAGAGCCGTTTCTAATCTCATCCACGCTCGAGGCAGTCCTCGCTCAGCGTTTGCTGCGCAGCATCTGCCGACAGTGTCGCACGACTTACACACCGAGCGAGACGTTACTTGCTGAGCTGGGAATCTCGCCGCAGGACATCGGCAACAACCAATTCTTTTATGGCAAGGGTTGTGATGCTTGTAACAACACCGGCTACAAAGGACGAAAGGGAATCTACGAGCTGTTGAGACTCACCGACCCGATTCGTGAGCTAATCAATGAACGGGCGCCAACGGTTACCCTAAAGCAAAAGGCTGTGGAGCTTGGAATGGTAACACTGCGCCAGGACGGCTTGCGCAGCATCTTCGCTGGCGACACCACCGTCGAGGAAGTGGTGAGATATACATGAGGAAATGACGAAGCACTAATGACAAAGGCCAAAGGAAGCCAAAATCACCGAATGATGAAAGAAGAGACGTCGCTTTTCCCTTCTTGGGGGCTCTTGTCATTCGTCATTAATTTGTCATTGGAGATTCGGATTTCGTAATTTGTGGGTTCGTGGAATACCAGTGCTCGACATAGCATCCCGAGTTAACTAAAATCGCTCGCCATGGCGCGTTATAACTACGTAGCTCTCGATTCCCGGGGACAAGAAGCGACTGGGTTGGTTGAAGCCGCTTCGACCAATGACGCAATCGGTCGATTGCGTCAGGCTGGGTATTTCCCAACAAGTGTCTATGAGGACGCTATAGCCCGCCCCGACGACAAAGCAGCCCGCCGCCGCGCGGCGAAGATGGTGCGCGCGACGAAACCGCGCGCGAAGACCGGAATTGTTCTTTTCAAGCGCACGAAGATTAAGCCAAAAATCCTGATGATTTTCACGCGTCAATTGGCGACGCTGATTGATTCCGGGTTGCCATTGGTGCGAAGTTTGACCGTCTTGGCAAAGCAGGAACGCGACAAGGTATTGAAGAATACAATTAACAAGCTCTCCGATTCCGTTCAGAGCGGTAACACTTTTTCTGACGCGCTGGCCCTGCATCCGCGAATCTTTAACAATTTGTACGTCAACATGGTCAAAGCCGGCGAGGTGGGCGGTGTGCTCGAGATGGCGCTCAACCGGCTTTCGGAATTTCAGGAGAAAGCTGCGAAGATTAAGAACAAGGTCATCGCGGCAATGGTCTATCCGATGATTGTGATGACAATGGCAGTGGGCATCATGGCTTTTCTCCTTGTCTTCATTGTGCCGAAATTTGAAGCGATCTTTCACGACATGCTTGGCGATAAACCGCTGCCAGCCGTCACCACGTTTGTGATCGGAGCGAGTAGCCTCGTAAAGGATCATGGTCTTATTCTGCTCGGAGCGGTAATCGTCGCCGTGACGGCTTACAAATTCATTGGCCGCACGCGAGGCGGGCGATTTGTGGTTGACAGTTTCAAACTGCGCATGCCGCTCTTCGGCGATTTGAATCGCAAAACGGCAATCTCGCGGTTTTCGCGTACACTTGGAACGCTGGTCACGAGCGGTGTGCCGATTTTGCAGGCATTGAATATCACTCGCGAAACCGCCGGCAACGCCGTAATTGCCGCCGCGATCTCACACGTGCACGACAGCGTAAAGGAAGGCGAATCGATCGTTCAACCGCTGGAAGCCAGTCGCGCTTTTCCGCCGATGGTGACCAGCATGGTCGATGTGGGCGAAGAAACCGGTAAACTTCCAGATATGCTTTTGAAGATTGCCGATGTGTACGATGATGAGGTCGATAACGCGGTTGCGGCCCTCACATCGATGCTCGAGCCCATCATGATCGTGTTTCTGGCGCTGATTGTCGGCACGATCGTGCTAGCTCTCTTTACGCCGCTGATCAGCATCATCACCGGCTTGCAGGAGCAAACGTGATCGGCTTCACCGAAATGACGAAGCTCGAATGACGAATGACGAAAGAAATTTTCGTACGCCTCCGCTCTTCGGAATTAGTCATTCCTTCGCCATTCGTCATTCGCCTGCCGCGCCGTAGGACAGTGAAGGCGGGTGATTTATCATTTCGCGTCAGTGCCGCGTTCACTCTTGTTGAACTAATCGTCGTCACCGCTGTTATCATCATTCTGACTGGATTGGTTCTAAGCACCGTCGGCTACATTCAGAAAAAAGGCGCCCGCGCCCGCGCCGAAACCGAAATCGCCGCCATGTCCGCAGCTTGCGAGAGTTACAAGGCAGATAATGGAATTTATCCGAGGGACCCAACTGCAAATACAGCTACAGACGCACTCAATGCTCGCACGATGCTGGACCCGGTTACTACAGACGCAGCCCTTTACAGAGCAGCAAGTCTCGTGCTTTACCGTGCTCTTTCCGGCGACAGAAATCTCGATCGTACTGTCACCGATGCCGACAAGAACTTTAATATTGATGGCAGCGCCTTGAGTCCGCCGCTGGCACAACTACCGCAGTCTTACTTCCCGTTTAAGTCAAAGATGCTGTCGCCCGCTGGGGGAAGCGGCACCGTGACCGCCATTACAGATTCATTCGGAAATACGTACGGTTATTCAACCGCGAACCAATACGATCCGAACAAGGGGTACAATCCCACCTTCGATCTCTGGAGCACTGCTGGAGTCGCGGCATCACCCACGCCCTCTCCTCCTGCTACTCAACAGGATCTTTGGATCAAAAACTGGTAGGGCGCGACCTCCGGGCGGCGCCACTCATCCCTCGCTCGTGTGCACCACAACCTCCACACGGCGGTTGGGACTCTGCTCTCCAATTGATCCGTTTGGCGACGCTCGGAATTTCGCTGCGCCGTAACCGCGCGTTTCGATCTGCGCGGGGTTAATCCGCATTACCTCCACTAAATAACGTTTCACGCTGTCAGCGCGGCGCTGGCTCAGATCGAGGTTGTATTCGAACGAGCCGAATGAATCCGTGTAACCTTCGACGGAAAACGTCGCCTTCGGATTACGCTGGATGAGAGTGCCCAGCTTTTGCAATTGACTGATGGCGCTTGATTGCAGCACGTCGCTGTCATATTCGAAGAGTTGATCGTCCGGCAGTCGTAATTTTGTGCCTGACCCGAGCGGACCTTTTTGCGCGAGTAGTTGATCCAAGTCGCTGAAGCCGGCAGTGTGCCCTTTAATTGGTCCGGCGCTGTCACCGGGCATCTTGCTGGTAAAGGTATTGGGGCGCTTGATCGTCGTACTCGTAGCCAGCTCCGTCCCGCTAAGCGCGGGCTGTGGACGGCCCGATTGTGAACTATTGTTGAGCAGCGATTGTTCGTGCGTCGCGTTTGAATCGTTGACGAGACTCTGCGCAGTCGATCGCTCGATTTCAGTAAGAACGGAATTTACCTCAGGCTGTTCCACCTTCGGTTGATCAGGCAAAACGTCCCGCATGTCGTCCGGAATCGCCGCGCTTGCTTGAATGTCCTGCAATAGCTTGTCGAACGATTTCTTTTCGTCCGGTAACTGCACATCAGTATTGTCCGGGTTCGGTTTTGCGGCGGGATTTGTCTGATCGACGCTGCTCTTGCCCAGATCCGACGCGTTGATGCTCTTGACCTTGAACGTTGGTGTCTGCTCATTTGGAGCGCTCAAGGCTTCCACAGTTTGGAAACGCGTCCGGTAAAAATAAGCGCAGAGCGCGAGGTGTATTCCCAGCGAAACGATTAATCCAAACCAGAGCCAACTGCGCTCTTTGGTACCCGTGAGCAGTCCTTCGGTCTCGAACCGGCCGAAGTCGTCGAAATCGGAAACGCTCATCTGCTTTCCAACATATCACATTCGGACAGGCGAGCGATGGCCCGACGAAAGTTCACCATGGCACTATTTTCCTAACCGCCAGCACGCGTTTGCTCGATGAAGGTTCCCGCAGCGCGGCGAATTTCATCCGCTACGCGCGCCTCGGGTGACACAAATTTCGGTGTGAACCATGGAAAGAGTCCGATCAGGTCGTGCGTGACCAGGATTTGCCCGTCGCAATGCTTGCCCGATCCAATACCGATGGTTGGGATGCCGATTGCCCTTGTGATCTGCTTTGCGATATCTGCGACCACAATCTCCAGCACAACAGAAAATGCACCGGCCTGTTCCACAGCGCGCGCGTCGGCCAGCAGTGCTTCCGCCTCGGATTGAGTACGGCCCTTGATCCTGTAGCCACCTTCCTCCCGAACACTTTGGGGCAGCATGCCGATGTGCGCCATGAACGGGATGCCTGCCTTTGTGATCGCTTGAATTTGCGCTACATGACTCACACCGCCTTCAAGCTTCACCGCCTGTGCGCCAACATCGACAAATTTCCTGGCGGCCTCCACAGCCTGTTTGGGTGTGTCGTACGTGTGGATTGGCAGATCCGCCACGAGTAACGCCTGCTTAACACCGCGAGCGACTGCGCGAGTGTGATGCAGCATTTCTTCCAGCGTCACACCAGTCGTATCTTGGCAACCAAGCACCACCATGCCTAACGAATCGCCTACCAGGATGATGTCGATGCCGCTTTCGTCCAGCAGACGCGCCGTGGGATAATCGTAAGCCGTCAACGCGGTGACCTTTTCGCCGCGTTGTTTCATTTGGCGAAAATCTTTCATCGGATCTGCCGGAAGATCAGCCGCTAATTTGAGAACGCAAGCTCGCGCGAAAAGAGTCACGAGCAAAATTTGCGGCACCGAATTCCTGTAGAGGCAGGCGTGTCGCCTGCAAATCCACGGCGAAACGCAGCCGGCACGGCGGCCACTACAGTCCATCGCGCTACCAGTCACCCATCAACCGAATTGCGTCCCCGGACTCTCCTAGTTTGCCGAGCAATTCTCGGACAGTTTTTCTCTGATTAGGCAAGACCAAATCTTCCCGGATGTCGGCCAGCGGTCGAAGCACGAATTTTCTCAAGTGCATCCGCGGGTGCGGCAATTGCAGTCGTTCGTTGTCGATCAGCTGATCGCCGCAGTAAAGCAGGTCGATGTCGATCCTACGCGAGACATTTTTCGGATGATGCGGGTTGCGGCCTAACGACTCCTCGATTCGAGCAAGTTGTTCAAGCAACTGCACGGGGTCGCCTTCAAAATCAAATTCAATGACTGTGTTCAAAAATTTTGACGCTCCCGGTTCACAATCGACGGGTTCGGTTTCGTAGATCCCCGCAGAGAGAACGGGCGGTCGGATCCAATCAAGCTCGATAATTTGTCGTCGCGCCGCACGCAAATTCTCGAGCCGATCGCCGAGATTGGATCCGAGCGCAACTGCCGTTTTCATTTTTCTGCAGTCATGTCGAGCGAAGTCGAGACATCCCGCGATCAAACCTTTGAGGAGCGCAACGGGATTCCTCGACCGCGCTCGGAATGACCAAACAGCTATAGTCCCAGCACATCCTGCATCGAGTAAAGTCCCGGCGGCTGGCTGATAATCCATTCCGCTGCGCGCAAGGAACCTCGCGCAAAGATTTCCCGGCTCGCCGCGCGGTGCGTGAGCTCGAGGCGCTCGCCGGGGCCGCTGAAAATCACTGTATGTTCGCCAACTACGTCGCCTTCGCGAATTGATTGAATTGGAATTTCACGCTTCGTTCTTTTAGTCGCTTTCAAGACCTCGGCTAACGTTTTGGCCGTCCCGCTGGGCGCATCTTTTTTCATCTTGTGATGCGTTTCGACAATCGCGACGTCAAAATTGCCGCCAAGCTGCTCGACAGTTTTGCGCGTCAACCAGAAAAGCACATTGACTCCGATGCTGAAATTAGATGCGAACACGATCGGTAACGATTGCGCGGTCTCTTCGATCGTGCTGCGTTGCTCTGTAGAGTGACCAGTCGTCCCAATGACCAACGGCTTGCGATGCTGCAACGCAGCGCGACAGATTTCAGTGATGGCGCCGGCGTGACTGAAATCAATCGCCACATCGCAGTGTGTCATGGCCGGCTCAATCGGATCGCCTAGATCACACCGGGCTGTGATGTCGATTTTTGGGTAGTCCTTCACAAGATCACTAATGGTCTTTCCCATCCGGCCAGCCGCGCCAATGAGCAACACGTGCACGGGAGGCGATTTCATCTTAGCAGAACCATCATCCTACCCTCTCGTTGGGAAGGCAGAGGGATTGCCCGTTACCCGTTGAAACGATTCTGTCCGGCTCTCCCCGTAAGGAAGGGAAAGGATTGAGGTGCGGGGTTCACGCTCGAAAATCATTTCTGCCGCTCAAACTTTTCGAGCGTCGTGCGCAAGCGCGCTTGATTCGCTTCATTCATCTCGCATAAAGGGAGACGCACTTCGCCGGACATCGCCCCGCGCCAGCCGAGCGCTGTCTTTACCGGCACAGGATTCGGTTCAATGAACAAATCCTTGAAAAGCGGAAACATCTTACGATGCAGGCTCAAGGCTAACTTCGTATCGCCGCATTCATAAGCTCGGACGAGAGCGCAAACTTCAGCCGGAAACAGATTTGAAGCGACACTGACAACGCCAAGTGCTCCGACAGACATGAACGGCAGCGTTAATGAATCGTCGCCGCTTAAAATCCCAAATGATTCGGGCAACCGGGCGCGCAACTCGCTGACACGCTCGACACTTCCACTGGCTTCCTTGATTGTAACAATATTCCTGCATTCCGTCGCCAGGCGCGTCACCGTATCGGACGCGATATCCACCCCGCATCGGCCAGGAATGTTGTAGAGCATAATGGGTAGGGCCGTGGCGTCGGCAATTGTTTTGAAATGGCGAAACAAACCTTCCTGGCTCGGTTTGTTGTAATATGGCGCGACGAGCAGTGCGCCGTCAGCGCCAAGTTTCTCGGCCATCTTTGTATCGGCCACGGCTTGCTGCGTCGCGTTGGAACCTGTGCCTGCGAGAACCTGACAACGCTTTTTCGCGGTGGCGACTGCAAGGCGGATCAGGTCCTGGCGTTCCTCGTGTGACAGAGTCGGCGATTCGCCGGTGGTGCCTACAGCGACAATTCCAGTAATTCCGGCAGCGATTTGGTTTTCGATCAGTTTCTCGAAAGCCGCAACATCAATCGCGCCATTGCGAAACGGTGTGACTAAGGCCGTGAAGGTACCGCGGAACATGCGATTAACTGTAGGTTGGGCTATACAATTGTCATGTCGAGCGAAGTCGAGACATCTCTGATTATTTCTGCCTTAAAATTAGAGATTCCTCGACTGCGCTCGGAATGACAGAGGCCCAAAGTTGCGGGCTAAAGCTCGATCGTGCCTTCAAATGCAAACTCGGCCGGACCGGTGAGCGTAACATTGCGAAACTGCTTATCGATCCTGTCAAACCCAACGCGCAGTTCGTCTCCCCCGCGTGCAATCACGGTGATCGGACCCTTCGCGTTTTCAGTAACCGCGAACACGAGTGCGCTCGCAACTACGCCGGTGCCGCACGCGAGGGTTTCATCTTCCACACCTCGTTCGTAGGTGCGGACAGCGATCTTATCGGCTCCGCGTTTCTCAATAAAATTCACGTTTGCGCCCTTTGGCGAAAACATTTCGTGATAGCGAAGGGCTGAGCCTTCTCGCGGCACGTCCACATCGCCGACTTGTGCGACGGGAACAACCACATGAGGCACGCCGCTATTAATGAAATGAACGATTCTTTTCTCCGCGCCGATACGAAGGGGAATGCTCAGACGCAAATCCGTGGGCTCCGTCATTTGCAGAGTCACGAGATCTCCAACTAACTCCGCCGAGATGACGCCAGCTGGCGTTTCAAAGGAAATTTTGCCTTCGGCTTCTGTCACCTTGTTTGCAAAACGCGCAAAGCAGCGCGCGCCGTTCCCGCACATCTCCGCTTCTCCCCCATCGGCGTTAAAGTAGCGCATTCGGAAATCGGCGTGGTCCGATGGATTTTCCAACAACAAAATTCCATCCGCGCCGACGCCACGGTGGCGATCACAAAGGCGCGCGATTTGGCTGGGATTTAGATGGATATCCCCTGCCCTGTTGTCGATCAGGATGAAATCGTTTCCTGCGCCGTTCATTTTGGTAAAACGCAGCATGGAATCCGTCTAACACAGCAAAGTGTCGCAGGCAATCCTGCCTGCAGATCTTAGCGATTCAGACAGGATCGCCGGGTCCCGGCATTGCCAGATCGCGTTTTGATGATTACTTATCCCGCCTTGAAGCAACTAGCGGCTTGGGTTTTTCTGGGGATTCTTGTATCGCACGCATCGTTCGCGGGCGACTACAACAGCTTGATCCTTGAGCAGATTAAGGAGATGCCGCAAGGCGGTCGCTATTCTGTTTCGCACTTTGCAAAGATCCGTCTTCAATCTTCGGCGCACTTTGAGTCCGGCAAATTTTTCATTCTGCCCTCGCAGGCCTCGCCGAGTTTTTGCTCAGGCGCAACATATCTGGTTTTTATCAGAACGATCGAGGCTTTGCGTGAGCGCGGCCAGTTGCAGCTCGATTATTCCACGTTGGAGCGGTTGATCATTCGAGATCAGCGCGATGGCGAAGGTGTCTGGGGCCGATGGAATGCAAACGGACCCGGCACGGCCCGTCTTTTTCACGAGCTCCAGCTTGGACAGAACTTCGACAACCTCGACCAAGCCAAGCCAGGCGACTTCATGAAAATCTTTTGGTCAAGGCAAGTAGGTAGAAACGAGCACGGACATTCCACGATTTTTCTAGGCGCGGAGAATCGCCCGGACGGTCAGTATGTCCGTTATTGGTCGAGCAATATCCCCTCCGGCTACGGTGAGAAAAGTGTTCCACGAAGCAAGATTGCCTACGCCATTTTTTCGCGTCTTCAGAACCCCGGGAGTTTGACGCGAATTAATAACGCGCCGGTTGTTGATACCTATTTGGCTTCGCTTCTGCGGAGCCGTTCTAGTATTACGGAAGCCAGCGCCAAGTGCGGGCTTTGATTCGATGCAACGAGTTCCACCGCAAAGGTTGGATCGGCTTGTCCGAACACGATGCTGAAAAGCGCAAATGCCGGCTGGGAAGCCGTTCTTTCTTGAGGGTATCGACGTTTCTTAGATGGTGCTTGCCTTCACGCGGATCGCTCCTTAAAACGGAGCGATGCTAATCGAAACCTTAAAACGTCATTGGTGGGTTCCGGTGATTAGGGGTATCGCCGCAATTATTTTTGGAATTATCGCGTTCGTATATCCTGGTTTAACTATCGCAACGTTGGTGCTGTTTTTTGGAGCGTGGGTATTGATCGACGGGATATTTCGCATTGTCGGGGCCATTGGACACCGTGCTTCCGACCCGGACTGGGGTTGGCAGCTCGTCATCGGCATTGTCGGAATCATAGTCGGACTCCTCACATTCCATGCACCTCAGATAACGGCCTTGGCGCTGATCATCTATGTCGCGGCATGGGCGCTTATGATAGGCGCGTCTGAGATTGTGCTGGCAATAAAGATGCGCCGGGAAATCAAAGGCGAATGGTTTCTAATCCTTATGGGTCTGGCATCAATCGTCTTCGCTGTTCTGCTTCTGTGGAATCCTATCGCTGGCGCCGCTGCAGTGATCTGGCTTATTGCATGGTACGCGATCGTACTCGGCATCCTTGCTATCTTTTTTGGCTTCCGCCTGCGCAGCTTGCGGACGTTGGCTCCTTCTTAAAATTTCATACCAAACCGACCGTGCGGAGCTCCTTTCGGGGCCTTTTTCAGGCATTAGGCATGCACTTTCTGCGCCGCGCGCTGTTTTTTCTGCGCGACAAACCAAGGAGCCTGCGGGTTTGTTGAAGAAAATACTGCTTGGTGCGATTGATGGGGCGATTACTCTACGACACTGGAATATGAGTCCTCCGATCTTACGCGTCGAATTCCTGAAGGTGGCAATCCCCCGCTTCTTAACCGCTTATGAAGAAAAAGACCACTGCTCCCGGGATGCGTCGGACAAATAGTTCGCATCTGAACGACGGCGACCGAGTCGATAGCAAGCAGCTGCTTGCGGCTTTGACTGCATTCAAGCGCGGAGATTTTTCCGCTCAGCTGCCGGACGATTGGACAGGCATAGCCGGCAAGGTGGCGGATACCTTCAACGAAGTGATCCGAATCAATCAGCGCCTGACACAAGAACTGGCACGCATCGGGCGCGTAGTGGGAAAGGAAGGCAGGATCAGACAAAGAGCCTCCCTCGGAGAGGTGTCCGACTCATGGGCTGACGCGATGAGGTCGGTCAATAATTTGATCGAGGATTTGGTTCATCCCACCAGCGAAATGGCGCGCGTAATCGGTTCTGTCGCAAAGGGAGATCTGTCTCAAACGATAGCGACCGAAATTGAAGGCCAGACGCTCGAAGGCGAGTTTCTGCGTACTGCAAAAATCGCAAACACAATGGTGCGGCAGCTCAGTGCTTTCGCTTCCGAAGTCACACGTGTCGCGCGAGAGGTGGGTACAGAAGGCAAGCTAGGCGGCCAGGCGAATGTGAAAGGCGTTGCCGGCACGTGGAAAGACCTGACTGACAACGTCAATCTGATGGCCGGCAACCTTACCGATCAGGTCCGTAATATCGCGACTGTGACGACGGCAGTGGCGACCGGCGACTTAACAAAGAAAATCACGGTTGATGTCAAAGGAGAGTTTCTTGAGCTGAAAGACACAATCAACGTGATGGTTGATCAGCTTCGGTCGTTTGCTTCGGAGGTAACGCGCGTGGCCCGCGAAGTGGGCTCTGAAGGGATTCTCGGCGGACAAGCTCGGGTCGAGGGCGTCTCAGGAACATGGAAGGACCTGACAGATTCCGTGAATTTCATGGCCCGCAATCTTACCGGCCAGGTGCGCAACATCGCGGCGGTCACGACGGCTGTCGCCAAGGGAGACCTGTCGAAAAAGATCACCGTCGATGTGAAAGGTGAAATCGTAGAATTAAAAAACACGATCAATACGATGGTCGATCAGCTAAGCTCGTTTGCCTCGGAAGTGACGCGCGTTGCACGCGAGGTAGGCACCGAGGGGAAACTTGGCGGCCAAGCGGACGTGAGAGGTGTCGCGGGAACCTGGAAGGATTTGACTGAAAGCGTCAATTCCATGGCGAGTAACCTTACGGCACAAGTCCGCAACATTGCCGAAGTAACGACAGCGGTGGCTAACGGTGACTTGTCCAAAAAAATCACCGTGGACGTTCGGGGTGAGATTCTGGAGCTCAAATACACGATTAACACGATGGTTGATCAGCTTCGATCGTTTGCGTCCGAAGTGACTCGCGTGGCTCGCGAGGTTGGCAGCGAAGGAAAGCTGGGTGGGCAGGCAGACGTGCGAGGCGTTGCTGGCACGTGGCAAGACCTGACCAACAACGTGAACATGATGGCGGGAAATCTCACAGCTCAGGTTCGCAACATCGCCGAGGTAACCACCGCGGTCGCGCGCGGAGATCTATCGAAAAAGGTGACAGTCGATGTGAAGGGCGAAATTCTTGAGTTGAAAAACACTGTGAACACCATGGTGGACCAGCTTAACTCATTCGCGTCGGAGGTAACCCGTGTCGCGCGCGAGGTCGGCACGGAAGGTGAGCTTGGCGGACAAGCTACGGTTCAAGGTGTTGCCGGCACGTGGAAGGATTTGACCGACAGTGTGAATTTCATGGCCCGCAATCTCACGAATCAGGTGCGTGGTATCGCGAAAATTGTCACCGCAGTCGCAAGGGGAGACTTGAACCAAAAGCTCCTTGTTGAAGCAAAGGGGGAAATCGGCGAGCTGACCGACACAATCAACAATATGATCGTTACGCTAGCGACGTTCGCCGATCAGGTAACTACTGTCGCTCGCGAGGTCGGCGTCGAGGGGGAACTGGGCGGACAGGCCAATGTGCCAGGCGCGGCCGGAACCTGGCGCGATCTGACCGATAATGTAAACCGGCTAGCCGCGAATCTGACGACGCAGCTTCGAGCCATCGCCAATGTTGCCACGGCCGTCACGAAAGGTGATCTGACACGCTCGATTCAGGTGGAAGCACAGGGCGAGGTTGCAGCTGTGAAGGACAACATCAACGAAATGATCCGTAATTTGAAGGACACCACATTGCAAAATCAGGAGCAGGATTGGCTCAAAACTAATCTCGCAAAGTTTACACGCATGCTGCAAGGCCAGCGAGATTTGTTGACGGTTGGCAAGCTGATCTTGTCGGAGCTCGCCCCGGTAGTTCCGGCTCAACAAGGGGTTTTCTACTTTATGGACAAATCGGGGCGAGAACCGGAGCTTAAGCTTTTGGCGAGTTATGCCTGCCGCGAAGAAAACGGGCTGAAGAGTTCTTTCAAGCTGGGTGAGAGTCTTGTAGGGCAAGCCGCCCTGGAGAAACAACGTATTCTCCTCAGCGAAGCGCCAAGCGATTATGTAAAGGTAAGCTCCGCTTTGGGTGCCGCTCGCCCAATGAACATCGTGGTACTGCCGATTTTATTTGAAGGAGAAGTAAAAGCAGTCGTGGAACTTTCGTCGTTGGAGCGCTTCAATTCGACGCACCAGGCATTTCTCGATCAGTTAACGGAGAGTATCGGAATCGTCCTACATACAATTGAAGCAAACACGCGGACCGAAAACCTCCTCAGGCAATCGCAGTCACTCGCGTCAGAGCTTCAGAATCGTCAGGAAGAGTTGCAAAAAACAAACCTGGAATTGGCGGAGAAAGCGCGCTCGAATCTGGCGAAGGATCAATTTCTTGCGATGCTCAGCCACGAGTTACGCACGCCTCTTACTCCGGTGTTGGCGTCCGCCCTCGCGCTTGAGAGCGAGCCCGCATTGCCACAGGAAGTCCACGAATCGCTACACATGATTCGCCGCAACGTGGAATTGGAGGCGCGGCTGATCGATGATTTGCTCGACTTAACTCGCATCGATCGAGGGAAAGTACAGCTTAATTTTGAAGTCGTCGACGCTCATACCTTGTTGCAGAATGCCCTCGAGATTTGTCAGGCGGAAATTGATCGAAAGCATCTGAGGCGTTCCCTCAATCTCGGCGCACGGAAAGTCCATTTGCGAGCAGATCCGGCGCGACTCCAGCAGATCTTTTGGAACCTGATCAATAACGCGGTGAAGTTCACACCCAGCGATGGGCAGATTTCCATTTCTACCAGCAACACTTCCAAGGGAGAACTGCGCGTTGAAATCGCGGACACCGGCTTGGGAATTGAGTCTGAAGCGTTGCCGAAAATTTTCGATGCTTTTGAACAAGGCGAGCGGACACAGCTTGGAGGTCTGGGTCTTGGTCTGGCCATCAGCAAAGCGCTTGTGGAAGCGCACAAGGGAACAATCACTGCGCAAAGCGTCGGTCGAAACAAAGGCTCCACGTTTACGCTGGTCTTTCCAACGAGCGAAAAGGCGGCGGCTCAAATTGAGCCGGCCGTTTCGCCTAAATTGCCTGCACATCAGGCTATGCGGATTCTGCTTGTCGAAGATCATGAAGATTCGAACCGATCGCTTACGAACTTGCTTCGACGGCGCGGGTATCACGTGCAATCAGCTCTGAATTTCCAGTCTGCACTCGATCTAGGCACAAAGGGGGAATTTGACGTGCTGATTAGCGATCTGGCTTTGCCCGATGGCAGTGGCATTGATTTGATGCAAACGCTGCAGTCCACGCGCCCGATTCTTGGGATTGCTCTCACCGGTTTCGGAATGGAAGACGATGTTCGCAAGAGTCGAGAGGCAGGATTCCAGCACCATCTCGTCAAGCCGATCGATTTGAACAAGCTCGATTTACTTATTCAAGAAAGCGCAACCGCACCGGCAAGCGCATAAAATTTCATTCGCTGCCGAGTCATATTGTAAATCGCTGTGATGCGACCCTATTTCCGGGCTGGAATACTCTGCGTAGGCGCTTTCCGCCTGGAAGGTACGAGCACACTGGCAAGTTCGAAGACTCGTGGGAACTGCTGGGCCTATGGCGTAAACGTATAAACTACCGTGTGCACGGCTCTTCTTGTGCCTTTGACCACACTGTGGCCGACATTTTTGGCCGTGTGCACAGTACTTTTCGCAACGTTTTTCGCTGTTCTCACAGGTCCCGCCTCAATCGTGGCGATGGTGCCGATGGAAATGCCAAACGCGAGAATTATCGAAACGAACGCTTTCATGGTTACTAAGTAATTCGTTTCTGGAGGCCCGCGTGCGCCTACTCGACGGACGCCACGTGGCGGCCCCGAAGATCTTCGGGGCTGGGCCCGCCAGGATTCGAACCTGGGACCAAGGGATTATGAGTCCCCTGCTCTAACCGCTGAGCTACAGGCCCATTTACCTATGAAAAGTGGCGTTTCTTTGGCTGCGCTAAATCCTTCGATTGACGGCATGTTGACATTATCAGCCTGCTTGTGCATATTTAGCGACCATGAAACGCGCCAAACTTGCAGTTCAACCTTATCGCCATAGTAAAACACATCCGTATTATCTGGACCTCCGAGCCTTCGGGCAAGGACGGAAGTTTTTCAAGACAAAAGCCGAAGCTGAAGCGGAACGCCTCCGGCAACTAACTTTGCGGGAACGCGGAGGGCGCGAAGCGGTAGGATTGCCGCTGGACGAACTTTCCGCAATCGTCCAGGCTCGTAAAAAACTCGCAGCACACGGACGGACGCTCACGGAAGCGGCCACGTTTTTCCTCGATTACTTGGAACGAATCCGCCGGTGCAACGTGACTGTCGCGGAACTGAGTCGCGAAGTGGTAGAAGCCAAACGCAAAGACGGCCGGGCGCCGATGTACGTCGCGGACCTCAAAAAACGTCTCGCACGTTTCTGCGCTGACTTTGGGAAGCGCCCAATTGCCGGGATCACCGTTGAAGAATTAGACGACTGGTTGCGAGGCTTGGATTGTAGCCCAAAAACACGAATGAATTTCCGGGCCAATGTTGGCGTGCTGTTCAGCTATGCGGAGCGGCGCAGGATGATTGATAGCAACCCGATCCTGCGAACGGCCCGTCCAAAGCTGATCGATCTCCCGCCGGACATTTTCGCGGTGGATGAACTGGCTGCTTTGATCAATGCGGCAAGCTCGCGCGCGCCTGACATTGTACCGATGCTGGCAATTGGGGCGTTTGCGGGGTTGAGGGAAGCTGAGATAAAAAGGCTCGATTGGTCAGAGGTAGATCAGAAGCGCGGCCATATTGAGGTGAAATCCAGTAAGGCCAAGTCCGCGCGCCGCAGGCTTATCGAGATTCAGCCTAACCTTCGCGAGTGGCTAGGACCTTATGCGAGTGTGACCGGCTCTGTTGTACCGGTGAACGCGCGCAAGAAACTCGACCTCGTCCGCAAAGCTGCTGGGCTTGAGCGCTGGCCGCAGAACGGGCTTCGACATAGCTTCGCGAGCTACCGGTTAGCCTCGACTCACGATGCGCCCCGGGTTGCCGGGGAGTTAGGGCATACCAGCCCGCAGATGCTTTACTCAACCTATCGCGAACTGGTCCTGCCGACAGAAGCGGAGCGTTACTGGAAGATTGTTCCGGCGGTAAAGGCTGAAAATCTTGTCGCCTTTAGCTCAAACGCTCTCGCCTAGGCTGTCCGCTCTCCGATACAATATCTTGCGATTTTTAGTTTTGACATATACTCCTAAATGTAGTATCATGTTTTCGACAAGGGGGAGAATGTTCTCCCTTCCTTGAATTAGATAATGATTCCCCCGCCTGATTGTATAGTGCACAGAGCGTATCCCGATAAGCGCTGCGGCATGTGTCTCGGGCAGCTGTCGCGCCCGCTCGCAGAGTTACAAGCAGAGTTCTCTAGCGTGAAGGAAAAGCTCAGCGATGGCACGCTGCCCGACCGAAGGCTCGTTTCAATCAGAGCGCCGAGCCTTTTACTTCGTTTCATCGGAACCACGTTCTCTCGATAGCCATCTGACACCATTCAGAACGCCGGCGGTTGCCGCCATGAACGCGTTGAGCGCCGCTCAAATCCAAAGCGACATGAACACCCCCCTGTAACTCCAACACCGACACCGACGGCAAGTCCCAACGATTACTCCAAGCGACGTTAGGAAATTCAAAATACGCAAGTGGCTGTCGAGAATCGTCGTAAAACCTTACGAATGCGTCGAAATATCTTACGATTCCGCTCCAGTAAGAGGCCCAACGTGGGAAACATCATCCTATTAACTCGTTAGTAAATAGATGCTTGTTAACGTTCTCGAGAACGCTTGCCTTTGGCACGGCGTTTGCCCATAAGTATTGGCCGACGTGCCCTATGATACCAGACTTATGAGACGAACAAAGAAGCGGTGGATCAAACCGATGCTGAAAAGCGTGCCGATCTTTTTCGAGTGCACCTGTTACGCAGGCGCGGTTTGATGCTCCCACCCCTAGAGTAACACCGCGGCCTCCCACAACGCCGCATCCCCCGGCCTTAGTCCGTAAAGATCAATCGCGGTGTCGATCTAATTTCAGTGACGTCCCGAAGCGCTGATTCGATTCATCACAGCGGCCAGCGGTTGTCTGCATCGTCTTCCATGAGAAGGCATTCAAGTTAAAAATGAAATTCATTTCATTGCTTTGTTATAAGGTGGGGGTGGCGGTTGGGATCGGGCTTCCATGCGGACTCGCTGATCGGTCCATGTTTAGATCCAAGTTACCGCAAAAGGGTGGAACGTTGCCATCTGGTTATCGAAGTCTCTTAATCAGTCGCTTCCATGCGATGCAGCGCAATCGTTCCAGATCGTCGGTCCTCTTGCTCGCCATTTAGGCAAGCTCCGGGAAAAGGTTGGTAGGGTTGTTGGCTCTTCCACAAACTAAGTAGCAGCAC